>Ga0209958_1001486_pt1 | contig 17501 bp, 16 predicted proteins | sample ThiBio_inoc_plan_FD_183942 | JGI IMG/M metagenome (GOLD analysis project Ga0209958, IMG submission 183942) | Wastewater bioreactor microbial communities from Cape Town, South Africa - Thiocy_inoc_plan (SPAdes) | ecosystem: Engineered > Bioremediation > Thiocyanate > Unclassified | place: South... | reverse complement strand
CCCCAGCCGGCCCAGCGACTCCTCCAGGGCCATCGCCGATGGAGGAGGGGGCGCGGCCTCGACGGCCGTCGTCGGCCTCAATTCGCGGAAGGCTCGGGTCAGGTCGTCCATCTGCTCGACGGGGACCTCGCGGCGGATCAACTCGGCCGGGCTCCCCCGGCCCGCGCGCAGGGTGACGTACGCGGGCTCGTCGGGCTCGTCGGGGAAGTGCTCGATCTTCAGGTTGGCGACCGGCGTCTGCGCCGCGGTGCCCGGAGGGACGCGGGGGATCGACGCGACCGTCGCCCAGCCGCCGGCGAGGATCGCCGCCGCGGCGTCGCCCGCCGCCGGGGCGGGGAGCATGTAGTCGGTCGAGGCGGACCAGCGCCGCAGGCGCTCGGAATAGACCCGCGACGCCGCCGATCGCCCGATCCCGGTCGCGATCCCCGAGACCAGCAGCGTCTCGGCGCCGAAGAGGATCCCGTTGAACAGCAGGTCGATCGTGCCGGGGGGGCGGTTGGCGTTCCCCGCCGCCTGGCCGAGCTTCTCCGGCCGGCTCGTCTTGCAGCGGAACACGACGTAACCGGGGAGGCCGGGCAGGCCGCCCACCTGCTCGACGATCGCGACCATCACCGGTCCTTGCGACACCACGTTCGCCAGATAGCTCAACTCCCAGAATCCGGCGTAGTAGACGAAGGCCAGCGCGACGCCGACGAACCCGCCGACCCCCGGGTTGCGGCAGCGGCCCAGCCGGACGGCCGCCCAGACCATCCCGAAGACCGGCAGGCCGAGCACCATCGGCGTGATCAGGTACAGATAGAGCCACGACTCGGCGACCGCCAGCAGGAACGCCATCACGGCCGAGACGGCCACCCCCGCCGCCAGCATCGGCGCGAATCGGAGCAGGTCCACCCGACCGCTCGGCCTGTAGCGATACGCCGGCTCCTCGAAGGGGTCGATTCGCTCGTCGATCATGGCGGGCCCTCCGGACGTTTCTTGCGGGGCTACGCGGGGTCGTTCAGCCGCCCGTACAGGTCGACGTGGCGCGCGAACAGGTCGTCGTACGCCGAGGCGTTCGAAGGGTCGGGCTCGACGACCCGCTCGATGGCCACCATGGCCTCCGCCGCCGCGTCGAAGTCCGGGTAGGCCCCGGCGGCGACCGCGGCGCACATGGCGGAGCCCAGGGCGCACGACTCGCCCTCGCGCGTCAGGTGGACGGGCTTCTGGAGGACGTCGGCGTGGATCTTCAGCCAGAGCGGCGACTTGGCGCCGCCGCCGCCGATGAAGACGCGCTCCACCTTCAGGCCGTGTTGCGAGCAATCGTCGAGGATGTGGCGGGTCCCCATCGCGGTGGCCTCGTAGAGCGCCCGGAAGACGTGGCCGGGGCCGTGGGCCAGCGACAGGCCGACGATCGCGCCGCGGGCCTGCGGGTTCTTGTACGGCGAGCGGTTCCCCTGCCAGTCCTCGCGGACGACCAGGCCTTCGGAGCCCGGAGGGACGGCCGCGGCCTTCTCGTCCAGGACGGTGTAGACGTTGACGCCCCGCGCGTCGGCCTCGGCCTGCTCGCGGCCGGCGAAGTGGCGGCGATACCAGTCGAGGATCGAGCCCGTGGCCGTCTGGCCGGCCTCGATGGTGTAGAGCCCTTCGACGGTGGCGTCGGGGTAGCAGCCGCCGGCCCCCGAGCCGAAGACCCCCTCGCGGGTCTGGGCCAGGTGGCAGGTGCTGGAGCCGACGATCAGGGCGACGTCCCCATCGCCCGTCGCGCCCAGGCCGAGCATGCCGAGGTAGGCGTCGATGCCCCCCTGCGCGACCGGCGTGCCCGCCTTCAGCCCGAGGTCCGCGGCGGCCGTCGCGGAGAGGGTCGCCTCCCCCTTGCCGAGCGGGACGATCTCTGAGGGCCACTTGGACGGCAGGTCGTGCAGGCCGACGGCCGCGATCATGGCGAGCGGCCAGCCGCCGTCGGGGCGGGCGTAGTTCCACTTCACGGCCAGGTGGTTCAGCGACAGCGTCCACGCGCCGGTCAGCCGGTGCATCATCCAGTCGGTGCACTCGACGACCCGCGCCGCCCGGTCGAAGACCTCGGGCTCGTTCCGCTTCAGCCAGAGGGCCTTGGGGAGCATCCATTCGGGCGAGACCCGGCCGGAGACGTAGCGCAGCACGGGGTCGCCGGTGGCGCTGATCTCGTCGGCCTCGCGGAACGCCCGCTGGTCCATCCAGAGGAGGGCGGGGCGCAGGGGCTCGCCGTCGGCGTCGCACGCGACGACGGTGCAGGCGGTGCAGTCCAGCCCGATCGCGACGACCCGGTCCGGGCTCACGCCGCCCGCCGCCAGGGCCTTGCGCGTGGCCGACTTCGCGGCGGCCCACCAGTCGGCCGGGCGCTGCTCGGCCCAGGCCGGCCGGGGGTAGGTCGTCTCGATCGGCTCGACGCCGTAGGCCACCGTCTTGCCGTCCAGGTCCACCAGCGCGGCGCGGAGGCTCTGGGTGCCGACGTCGAGGCCCAGGACGATCGGTGCGTTGCTCATGGGAGAGGTCTCGGGAGGGGCTGGGTTCAGAACTGGCGGCGGCTGTCGAGCAGGAACGTGACCGGGCCGTCGTTGACCAGCGAGACGGCCATCTCGGCGCGGAATCGGCCCGTGGCGACGGGGCGGCCGAGGTCGTCGATGCGGCGGACGAACTCCTCGTAGAGCGACTCGGCCAGCTCCGGCGGCGCGGCGTCGGCGAAGCCGGGGCGGCGCCCCGCGCGGCAGTCGGCCATGAGGGTGAACTGGCTGACGACCAGGATCGCGCCGCCCACGTCGGCGACGCTCCGGTTCATCTTGCCGGCCTCGTCCTCGAAGGCCCGGAGGTTGACGACCTTCTCGGCGAGCCGGGCCGCGTCGTCGGGCGCGTCCTCGCGGCCGACGCCCAGCAGGACCAGCCACCCCCGACCGATCGCGCCGACGACCTCGCCCTCGACCTCGACCGAGGCCCGCGAAACCCGCTGGATCACCGCTCGCATCCGTCGCCCGCTCCTCGCTCGCCGTGGGTCGGAACGCCGCCCATGGTAGCTCGCGCCGCCCGGCGGCGGTAGGGGGCGGTCCGGGCGTCAATCGAGCCGCACCGCCGGCGTCCCGGGGGCGCGGAGGTCCACGGAGTCGACGTGGCGCAGCCCGTCGCAAGCCCGGACGAACACCGGGTCGACGTGGCCGATCTCCGCGGCCTCGCGGCGGGACCGCGCCGTGGTCGATTCGCTCTTGAGCAAGACGAGCCGGCCCGCGCCGAGGTGGACGGCGACCCGCGCGGCGATCGAGTCGGAGGTCGTCGACCAGGAGAGGGGCAGGGGATCTGAGCCTCGTTCGTCGACCTCCTCAAGGAAGCGACGCGGGGCGAGGATCGGGCGGAGGCCGCGGGCCCAGGCGTGGGGCAGGTCGGCGATCGTCTCGACCACGCGCGAGCCGTCGACCAGCGCGGCCAGCGCGTGCGCCGTGACGTCCATCGCCCGCAGGGCCAGGCGATGGCCGGCCTCCTCGCCCAGCGCGTAAGTCGCGTAGAGTCCGCGGACGGCGTCGGCGACGGGCCCGCCGCCGGCGATCAGGACCGGCCGGGCGTCGCGAAGCTCGTCCGAGCGCAGGAAATCCGCCAGCCGTCCCCTCAGCCCGTCCCATCGCAGCAGGCTCCCGCCGACCTTGACGACGACGGGGCGCTCGTCACTCTCCCGCACGCTCGGCTTCCCACTTCGCGGCCAGTTCGAGCAACGCCCGCGCGCAGGCGGCGTCGGAGGCGGCCGGGCCCCACAGCTCGGCCAGCGAGCGCACCGTCCCCGACGGCCCCACCAGCGCCTCGGCGATCCGCCGGGCCAGGAACTCCCCCGAGCCCGAGACGACGGCGGTCGTCGGCGTCCCGATCGTCGCCGCGCAGGCGCGTCGCGCCGAGGCGAGCAGCCGGTCGAACAACGCCCGGTCGGCCGCGCGGGCCAGGTCGAGGACGTCGTCGGCCGAGCACGATTCGCGGTCGGCGCAGGCCATGCGGGCCATGCGGTCGACGGCCCGATCGCGGGTGGCCGCCCGGCCGTCGGCCGTGGAGGAATCGCCGGGATCGCCCGGCAGGTCGCCCAGGACGAGGTAGACGTCCCGGGTCGTCGCGAATAGCTCGGCGGCGAGTCCCGTCGGGCTCCCCTGGAATGGCAACTCGGCGGCGAGGGCGCAGACGGGCGTGCGCGAGACGCCGGCGTAGATCAACTCGCCGTTGCGGAGGCGTTCGGTGTCGGTCCGGCCCCTCGCCGCCACGCCACTCGCAGCCATCGGGATCACGTCCGTCGTCGTCGAACCCACGTCGATCAGCACGGCCGGCCCGTCGCCGACGAGCCCGGCGGCGACGGTCGCCAGGCCCAGCCAGTTCGAGGCGGCTGCGACGAGCGGATCGCGGAGGGTCGCCTTGTGGTCGTGGAACGCGCCGTCGGTCCCCCAGAAGAGGAGATCGGGGACGTCGAACGCCTCGATGACGGCGTCCACGACGCGCCGGACGCCGTCGCGCTTCGTCTCGAAGCAATCGCACAGCTCCGCGGTCATGGTGACGGCGATGCTCTCGAAGGGGGGCAGCCCGGCGGCGAGCCCCTTGAGCGCCGCGGCCAGGCCGATCGGGTCGCGCCAGACCGCGAACGGGGACGCCTTCACCGCGCCCCCCGAATGCGCCGCCTTGAGGTTCGCCCCGCCGATGTCGACCGCCAGCCATCGCGGCGGGAGCCCGGCCTCCTTCCGGCCGACGGGCACGAGTTCGGCGTCCTTCAACCGGAACGTCGAGCCGTCGGAGGCGAAGAGGATCGGGCCGGCGATTTCGACATCGTCGGCGATCTCATCGACCATGTCGCACCACTCGTCTTCATCCTCGAACTCGTTCAGCGCCCAGCACTCGGCCAGGAGGCCGGGCCGGGTCAGGCCGAGGATCCCGACGATCGACGTAGTGGGCCGCGGGTTGACGTCGAGGATGGCGATCCGGCGACGGCCCGGGTCGTGGATGAAGTCGACGCCGACCAGCCCTTCCAGGCCCGGCACGGCCGTCAGGGCCTTCGCCAGCGGATCGACGTCGAGCCCGACCAGGTCGTCGGCGGGGAGCCTGCCCCCGCCGTAGGAGAACCGGCCGTCGACGATTTCCACGCGCTGTTCGCCGACCGCCAGCAGCCGGGGCCGGCAGAATGGCCGGACCAGGAACGTCGCGCTCAGCGGCCTCCCGGGGACGAACTCCTGGAGCAGCAGGCGGCCGCCTCGACCCGGGAGCTTGAGGAATCCTTCCGACCGATCGATCCGGAAGGTGTCGAGCGACCCGGCGCCGTCGACCGGCTTCACCACGGCCGGGTAATTCCAGTCGTCCGGCGGCCGGTCGTCCGCTTCGAGGAGGAGCGTACGGGGCGTCGGCAGCTTCCGGCTTCGCAGTCGATTCGCCATCGCAGCCTTGTCGCCGGCCAGGGCGACCGCCTGGGCCGAGGCGTTCAGCAGCCGCGTCGGGCCTCGTCCCAGCCGGCGGATCAGCCCTTCCAGGACGCCGTTGGTCTCGGGGGCGATCAGCAGGGTACAATCGGCCTCCCTCGTCAGGGCCTCCAGCCGCTCGATCGAGTCGACGCGGGCGGTCCGCCACGGGCCCGGTTCGTCGGGGAGGCGGGGATCCAGGGCGACGATCACGCGCGGGGCCGGCCGGCCCGCGGCGAACTCGGCGGCGAGGGCCCGGCGCATGGCGGCGCCCTCGACGGCCCAGGATTCGGGCATCGGCTCGCCGGCCAGGCCGCCGCCGGTGACGTGTTCGAAGATGAGGATGGACTGGGGCGGCGGCGTGAACATGCGAGACTTCCAGGTCGTTCCGGTCCTCGACGTCATGGGCGGCCGGGCCGTGCATGCCGTCGGGGGCGATCGGGCCCGCTATCGGCCCGTGCGGAGCATCATAGCCGCCGGCGACGACCCGCGCGAACTGGCGAGGGGCTTCCGCGACGCCCTCGGTGTGAGATCCCTCTACCTCGCCGACCTGGACGCCATCGCCGGCCGCCCGGCGGACGTTCCGCTATACCGCGAACTCGCCGGGCTGGGAGGGCTCTGGGTCGACGCGGGCGTGCGCGAAGCCGAGGACGTTTCGTCGTTGCTGGAGGTCCCCGGGCTCGTCGTCGTCGCGGGGTCGGAGACGGCATCGGGCCCCGACGCGATCGCCGCGATGCTGGAGCGCGCCGGCCCCGATCGATTGATCGTCAGCCTGGACCTCCGCGACGGCCGGCCGATCGCGCCGGGCTTCGACGCTCGGGGCGAGGCCGACGCCGCGGCCATCGCCGGGCGGCTCGTCCGGCTCGGCGTGCGTCGGATCCTCTTGCTGGACCTGGCCCGGGTCGGCCGGGGGGAGGGGGTCGGCACGGATCGCTTGTTGGCCGGGATGCTGCAAGCCCACCCCGATATCCAGGTCGCCGTCGGCGGCGGCGTCGCGGGCGAGGCCGACGCGGCCGACCTGCGACGACGCGGCGCGTCGGCCGTGCTGGTCGGCTCGGCGCTCCACGACGGCCGCATCGATCGCCAGGCGCTCGCCAGGCTACGGGATTAGCTGGACCTCGGCCGACTGGCCGAAGCATTCCTCGACCTCGACGCGGATCGCCTGCGGGTCGGCCCAGCCGCGGGTCTTCATGTCGGCGAGGAGGCGGACGCCGAGGTAGTGGGCCAGCAGCTCGGCCGTGGTGTTGGCGAGGGGGAGGACGACGCACTCGTCGCTGGGGAAGCTCCAGAACCGATCCTCGTAGCGGGCGACGGTGTTCGGGCCCTCGACGGCCACGCGGATCCGCGGGCTCTCGCCGGGGAGGAGCATGCGGTGGTCCAGCTCGTTCACGAGGTTCCGGGTCATGTCGCGGAGGGCGATGAAGTCGACGACGTAGTCGTTCGCGTCGAGCGGGCCGTCGACTTCCACCGCGACGCGGTAGTTGTGGCCGTGGATCCGCTCGCAATGGTCGCCGTCGAATGTGATGAAGTGGCCCGAGGAGAAGACGAGTTCGTCCTTGGTCACGCGGACCTTGTAGGCGGCGGAGGGCATGGGGGATCCTCGACTGGAGGCTTCAATCCGGGTCGCCGGCCCACGCAGCGGGCCCGACGGGGCGGGGGAGGGCGATTGTCCCTTCGCGGAGCGCGGCGAACAAGACCGCGGCCGTGAGGTCGGCCGTCGTCCCGGGGTTGCGACGATGGCCGTCGGCCCGGAGCCAGGCGTCGAGCGAGGCGAGGGCGTCCGGCGTCAGGCCGGCGTCGAGCGCGCGGCGGGCCCGGCGGGAAGCCTCGTCCGCCGCGTCGCGGCCCAGCTTGCGGGCGATGAGGGAGTCGGGATGGGCCGCCAGCATCTCCACGGCGGTCGCCACGATCGCCCCTTCCAGCGGCCGGCCGGCGTCGAGATGGCGTCGCAAGGCCGGGAGCCCTTCGCCCAGGACCAGCCGATAGCCGTCGACGTACTGGCGGGCGACGAGGTCGCGGTCGGCGGCGAGGGCCATGGCCTCGCGGAGCGTGACGGTCGGATCGTCGGCCACGTCCTGATCCTCGGCCCGGCCCAGGCCGCCGGGGTTCGCGAGCCGGATGGCGCGGTAGACGCGACGGGCGTCGTCGACGGTCAGCGTTTCGAGGACGAGCGGGAGTCCCCCGGCCAGGTCGACGCCCGCCGGCACGGCGCACATCGGGGCGAGGAGGAGGACGATCCCGAGGTTCGCATTCGTGGCGACGACCCGACGGGTGGCCTCGACCGCCCGCTGCACGGCGAGGCCCACGCCGTCGACGCCGGCACGGTCGAGCGGGTCGGCGACGGCCGCGGCGGCGAGGAGGAAATCGAGGTGGTCCAGGTCGTCGAAGTCGGCGAAGCGATGGACGTTCCCCGGCTTCCGCGCCGTGGCCTCCAGGATGCAGGCGACCTGCGCCCGCTTGCCCGGCGAGAGGCCGCTCATCGCGACGCCTCGCGGAGCGAGCCGAGGATGGCGGCGGCCACGTCGACGCCCGTCGCGCCGGCCAGCGCCTTCCAGCCCGGGACGGCATTGACCTCGATGAGCAGGCGGCGGCCCGTGTCCAGGTCCTCGATCAGGTCGACGCCCGCGAAGACGGCCCCGACGGCCTCGGCCGCCGCGACGGCCAGGCGTTCGGCGTCGGCGTCGGGCGTCCAGGATTCGGCCCGGCCGCCGATCGCGACGTTGGTCCGCCACTCGCCTTCCATCGCCGTGCGCCGCATCGCCGCCAGGACGCGGCCTTGCAGCACGAACAGCCGCAGGTCGTGGCCCGGATGCCGGATGGGCTTCTGAAGGTAGATGACCGACCCCAGCCGTTCGAGCGAGTGGAAGCATCGCCAGGCCAACTCGCGGTCGCCGACTCGCATCAGGCCGCGGCCCTCGGAGCCGAACAGCGGCTTGACGATGGCGTCGCCCCCCATCGCGTCGAACGCCGCCAGCGCCGAGGCCGCCGTCTGCCCCGTCCAGGTCTCGGGGAGGGGGAGCCCGCGGCGTTCCAGCAGCGCGAGCGTCAGGTACTTGTCCACCGCCGCCTCCACGGCCTTCGGCGGGTTCCAGACCGGCACGCCGACGGCCGTCAGCCGCTGGAGCGCGTCCATCCGAAACACCACCTGCTCCAGGCTCCCCGGCGGCATCATCCGCACCAGCACGCCGTCCATCGCGTCGAGTTCGACGCCCCCGGACGCGACCCCCCCTCGGCCGGGGCCGACCGTCGCCTCGACCTCCGCGAACGGCAAGGCGTGCAGGAGAACCCCGAGCCGCCCCGCCGCGCGCAGGAGGTCCTCGACGTGCCATCCGGTCCCGGACACCAGGGCTGCGAAGGTGGGCATGGGCGACGTCAGGAAGCTGAACGCCGGACCGCCCGTCGACGCGGGAGCTTGCCCTGCTTCCGCATTCGAAGGAGTTCGGACGTCAGGCGGTCGCCGTCGACCCGACGGCCGGATCTTTCGGCGAAGGCGTCCGTGAGCGATTCGACCTCGGCCGGGTCGGCGATGAGTCGATCGACCGTCGCGGGCGCCTGGGCATAGACTTCGGCGAGGACCTCGCGGTCGCGGTCGCTGAATTCCCGCACCTTCTTCTGGATGGCCAGCACGACGTCCGAGATCCGTTCCTTGGGGTAGAGCGCGACCTTCTTCATCACCGCGCCGCCGTGGTCCGCGAGCGGGTCGGTGACGATCCCGTAGACCGGCTTGTTCGTCCCCCACGCCCCGCCCAACTCGACGGTCATCATGGGCGTCAATCCCTCGGCGGACAGCACCAGTATCAGGGCTCGGCTTTCATACAGGGCGTCCCAGATCGCGTCGCCGACGTCGGAGCCGGCCGTCAGTTCGGCCGGGGTGAAGACCTCGAGGCCGCCTGCGCGACAGTGGGACGCGATCCGATCGGCGAGCGGCGCGTCTTCCAGGGCGTGAGAGATGAAGACGTCGAAGACCTTTTTGGATTTACCCATGACGCCCTCGCACCCGTTGGGCCAGCTCTTCGAGGTAATCCCCTACGTCGTTCAACGAGAACGCCTTCTTGCTCTTGAGCATGTCCGGGATCTTCTCGACCGTCACGTGGCAAAGGATCGCGACGATCCGGAAGTTCTTGCGGCCTCCCCAGGCCGCGCCCACCTCGATCAAGACCCAGGGCCGGTCGTAAGACTCCGGCGTCAGGAGGACGACCAGCTCTTTCGACCGTTTGATCTCGGCCCGGAGCCGCTCCGGGATGTCGTCGCCGCCGTTGATGTCGCGATCGTCCCGGAACGTCGTCGCCCCGGCCTGCTCGATCTTCTCGCAGAGCATCGTGGCGAGCCATTTGTCCGCCGTCGCATGGCTGACGAAGACCTGATGCGCCTTCCCAGGGCCCGAATCGCGGGCATCGGCCGACGTTGAGGACCGTCGCTTTCCCATCATACCCCGCGCGACAATAGCCGAGGATATTGGACATCCTCGTTCCGATCAAGGATTGTTGCATGCAAGACGGTGCCTCGCAACGGGCGATCCCGCTCACTCCCAGAACGACCGCGCGACGATCTCCGGCCGGGGGGTGCCGAAGGCGTGGGAGCGGCCGGTTTCGAGGTTGTGGAAGGTCACCTCGGCCGGGCTGAAGAGGTGGGGGTCGACGGCGTAAAAGTCGTGGTTGTAGCGGGCGAAGATCGCGGCGAAGGGCTCGCCGAAGTCGGCGGAGGCGGACGAGGGAACCTTGGGGCCGATCTCGGCCAGGGAGTCGTCGTCGCCGGTGACGTGCAGGACGACCCGCGCGCCGTAGAGGATCGCGTCGTTCGTGCGACCGATCGCCGCCATGTCGTCCTTGGCGACCGGCGGCAGCGGGGCCGAGCCGTGGGCCGAGACGATCCGCGACAGGTCGAACTTCAGCTCCGCCAGCTTGTGAAGCGCCGTCTCGATCGACCGGGCCACGATCTGCACGCCGCCGGCCAGGCTGGCCGTGGGGGCGGCGAGGAGCGTGACGTTGAACGGCTCCACGCCGCACTCCTTCGCCACCTTCGCGAAGACCTCGGCGGGCGGGACCTTCTTGGTCTCCAGGACGCCGACGATCGTCTCCGACTCCTCCCGGTGGCCGATCGCGTCGAAGACCTCCTCCTTGCCCCGCGCCGCGCGCATGGGGCCGGATCCCATCGCGAAGAACTTCCCCTCGGAGAGCGCCCAGCCGGCGTACTGGCTGGCGAGGCACGCCTGCACCGGATGGTCGGTCCAGACCTGGACGAGCGGCGTCGCGCGGCCGTCGACCTCGCCCATGGGCAGCGAGACGTCGGCGAGGCCGCCCAGGCAGACCCGCGCGAGGTCCAGCCCCGCGAGCAGGCCGCCGCGGGCCTTGACGCCGCAGTCGACGAACAGGCCGCCGCCGTCGACCTCGCTCGCGGCGATCCGGCGCTCCTCCGCGGCGGCGGTCATCGCCTCGACGATCTTCGCGGCGCGGGCGTTGAGGAGGAGGGGCATGGCGGACCTCAGGTGGGCGAGACGACTCTCAGGGCGGGTCGCGGCGAGGGCGCCAGGATCTCGCCCTGGCCTCCCCCCGCCAGGTCGCCATTGTAGCGGTCGAATCGCGCCGAGGACACCTCCGAGGGGAGGACGAAGCCGTGCGAGGCCAGGAGGTCCTGATAGAGTTTCAGGTAGGGGAAGATGAAGCCCCCCGCGGGGGCGAAGGTCGGTGGCAGCAGGGCCGACGGGTCCCCGTCCAGGCCCGGCAGGACCAGCGTCCCGCGCTTCATGCCCACGCCCGGCGAGGCCCCGACCGCCCCGCAGGCGAAGATCGTCCCCGCGATCATCGCCCGGCCCAGCAGCGGGCCGACCGACCCGCGCACCGCGATCAGCCCGCGGCGCATCATCAGGCCGACGTCGGCCCCGGCGTCTCCGCCGACCAGGACGACCCCCTCTCGCATCCCGCGGCGGCTCCCCGGGAACGCCGCGGCCAGGCCGTCGCCCGCGGAGCCCCGGATCCGGAGCAGGCCGCCGGACATCTCGGCCCCGGCCCAGTCGCGGCACGAGCCGTCGAGGTCGGCGACGCCGCCCGACATCTCGGCCGCGAACCGATGCCCGACGTCGCCGCGGACGATGAGCGTCCCGGACGACATCCCCCGGCCGATCGCCGACACGTCCGCCAGGTCCCCCTCGACGACCAGCCGGCCGTCGGCCGCGTCGCCCTCCACGTCGAACAGCTCGCCCAGCTCGGCCGTGCCGTCGCCGATGCGCAGGGGGATGCGGGCGGCGTCGGAGGACGGCCGCCCGCGGAAGGTCTCGGGCCGGATCGGCGAGCCGTCGACCGGCATCCCGGTCGACGCCCGCCGTCGGAGGGTCAGGCTCATGGGTCAGGACTCGTGGTCGTGCCGCCTCGCCGACGGGTGGACGGCGTCGTTGTTCGCGTCCCTCCGCGGCCGGATGCGGGCCTCGTGGGTCACCAGGTCGGCCGAGATCATCGCGTCCCGCATCTGCGTCGACAGCTCGTTCAGGTTGCCGGGCGTGTGCGGGATCAGGATCGTGTTGCTGCGGGAGGTCGCCCCGATCTCCTTCAGCGTGTCGAAGTACTGGGTCATCAGCACCAGGTTCATGACGTCCTGGGCGCTGGTGCCGGGGACGGACTTCTGGAACTCGTCGACCGACTCGCGGAGGCCCTCGACGATCGCCCGCCGCTGGTCGGCGATGCCCTTGCCTTGCAGGGCCTTGCTCTGGGCCTCGGCCTCGGCCGCCTTGACCTTGAGGATGCGGTCGGCCTCGCCCTTCTCGGTGGCGGCGATCCGCAGGCGCTGGGCGGCGTTGATCTCGTTCATCGCCTCCTTCACCTTGCGGTCGGGCTCGATGTCGGTGACGAGCGCCTTCACGATGCCGTAGCCGAAGTCGTACATGACGTGCGACAGCTCGTTCTTCACGGCGTCGGCGATCTCGTCCTTCTTCTCGAACACGTCGTCGAGCTTCTGCGACGGCACCCGGGCCCGGACGACGTCGAAGATGAACGCCGACATCTGCATGTGAGGGTCCGAGAGCTTGTAGTAGGCGTCGTACACCTTGTCCGGCAGGACGACGTACTGGACCGAGACGACGACGTGGACGAAGACGTTGTCCTCGGTCTTGGTCTCGACCCGGACGTCGAGCTGCTGCACCCGGAGGTTGATCCGGCCGGCGACGGTCTCGACGACCGGCAGCTTGAAGTTCAGCCCCGGCTGGCCGACCCTGGCGAACCGGCCGAACCGTTGCACGATGGCGGCCGTCTGCTGCTGCACCGTGAAGCACGGGCCGAAGATCATCACCAGGATGAACCCGAAGAACAGCAGGACGCCGACGCCGATCAGATACTCCATGGGCCACCTTCTTTCGTCGCGGACGCGGTTCGGTCTCTCGCGGCGCGGGTCGACCTCGTCGTCCCTCCCGCCGTGGATACCGTAATCCAGGGCAGGCGTATATTCGACGGGCCGGCGGCTTTCTTGCGTCGATCCCGACGGTTTCGTCACGCTTTCAGCACGTCGTGCAGCCGGACGTGGTGCGGCCCCAGCTTGCCGCCGTAGTTGCCCGAGGTGATCGCCACGAGCCCCCGTTCCCCCCTGGCGGCGGCGCGGACGCCCTCCGCCGTGGCCCGCTCGACGGCCTCCAGGGTGAGGCCGTCGATGACGATCTCGTAGGCGCAACGGACGTCGGCCGGGAGGTCGGTCGGGACCGTCCCGCGGAGGCTCGGGGCGTAGGCGGTGTTGGTGCTGGCCCGCAGCTTCTTGTACTTACTCCCCACCTTCGACCCCGATCGCGCGATGCCGCCGGGGAACGGGAGGATGACCCCCTCGATCGTCCGCATGACGGTGGCGGCCTCCTCGGCGGCCTCCAGGACGCCCGACGGGTCGGTCCCCATCAGGATGATGTTCCCCCCCGCGACCCCCTTGGTCGTGCCGAAGGTTTCCTCGCAGACGAACTCGCCGTCCATCACCGGGATTCGCCAGAATCGGCGGCCCGCGAGCCGCTTGGAAATCTGCCACCCGTCGCCGAAGTACCGCAGCCGGCCGCCGACGACGATGTCCTTCTCGCCGACCGGGAGGCCGTTGTAGCAGGCGGTCGTCGGGCAGGTCATGACGCACTGGCCGACGCGGTTGACGATCGCCTTCTCCAGCGCCTCGCGGCTGAAGGCGAAGGCCAGCACGCTGACGCCGGGGCGGCCGTCGGGCGTCTCCCTGTCGGACATCCGGCGCTCGACGGCGACCTCGGCGTCGCAGCCGATGACGCTGGTGGCGTAGCCGGAGATCGTCCGCCCGGCGATCTCGGCCCATCGGGTCGAATCGGCCGTGATGATCGCGCGGGCGGCGGTCATCGGGAACGCCTCGGCGAATGTGTCCACGATCGCCACGCCGTCGAGGATCATGGCCGGGCCCCCGTCCGGACGCCGAGCGGCTCGGAGAGGTCTTCGAGCCCCAGGCCGAAGTTCGTCGGGTGGAACGACGCCGCCTCCCCCAGCCGGGCCGACAGCGCGGCGCGGGCGGCGGGGTCGACGTCCACCTCCGCGAACAGCGTCCGGCCGATCGGCGCGGCCCGCAGCTCGCCGTCGTCCACGACGACCTCCCCCCCTTTCACGACCCATCGCGGCAGGGCGAACATCCGGCGGCGGTCGTCGTCCGGGGCGTAGATGGTGACGTCACCGTCGGCGCCGGGGCCCAGGTGGCCCTTGTGGGCGAGGCCCAGGATCCGCGCCGGGCCGGCCCGGGTGACGATGGCGATCTCGCTCAGCGTGTACTCCCGCGCCAGGTCCTTCAGGCCGGTGCGCTCGCGGGCCTTCTCGGGGAGGCGGGCCAGGGTCTCGTCGCGGAGGTTACGGTCCATCAGCAGAGCGATCACGTCGGGGTAGGTGCGGAACGAGGCCCCGTTGGGATGGTCGGTGGAGAGGGCCACGCGCCAGGGGTCGTCGACGCGGAGGAACCATTCCAGGCCCACGGCCCACTGGATCGCGTGGACGAAGTTGCGGTCCTGGTACTCGATCGGCGAGACCCCGCAGCCGTCCTCCTGCTCGACGTCGTGGTTGTACCACTTGCGGCCGGTGAGGTTGGCCAGGTAGTGCCCGGTGGGGCCGTCGGCCGTCATGCTCGTGGTGTCGCCGAACATCACCTGGCCGACGTCCACGCTGATCCCGGCGTGCGCGTTCACGAACTCGGCCAGCGGGCCGACCTGCGAGGAGAAGTCCGCCGGGGCGTCGGGCGAGCCGCCGTAGCTGTGGAACTGGATGTGGGCCATGTGGACGCGGCGGCCTTGAAGCGCCTTCATCCCCTCCAGCGTCGCCTCCCAGTTCCCGGCGATCCCCAGGTTCAGCCCGTGGAAGTGGAGGGGGTGAGGCAGGCCGAGGGCGTCGACGGCCTCCGCCAGCGCGACGACGATCTCGCGCGGGCTGACGTCGAACCCGTCGACGCGGTCGTCCCAGCCGGCGATGCGCGCGCCGCCCTGCTTCCACTGCTCGACGCCGCCGGGGTTCACCGCCTTGACGCCGAAGCCCCGGGCCGAGTCCAGCAGCCAGGCCACCGTCCGCTCGACGGCCGCGCGGTCTTTCGACTTCACGGCCTCCATCACGAGGTGGTTGTTCCCCATCAGGACGAGCATGGCCTTGTCGACGAGCGGCACGTCGCCGAATTCGGCGTGGGCCGCCCGAGCGCCCAGGGGCGGGATGGCGGCGTCGACGGCCGTGGTGTAGCCCAGCCCGCCGTACAGGTAGCCCGTCGAGAACGAGCTGGGGACGCTGCCGATCGTCCCCGAGCGGAAGTCCCGCCAGCGCCTCATCGCTCGGGCGTCGCCGCGGCGTTCCTCGGGCCGCATGATCCGCGCGGCGTTGACCTTGGAGCCGGCGATGTGCGAATGGACGTCGACCCCGCCGGGCATGACGACGTAGCCGCGGGCGTCGATGGTGCGGTCGGCGCGGGCGTCGGGGTCGGCCGGCGCGGGGACGACGCGGCCATCGCGGATCCAGACGTCCCCCTCGGAGTCCACGTCGTTCGCGGGGTCGACGATCCGGCCGCCCCGGATGAGCAGGGTGCTCATGAAGTCGCCCCCCCGAGCGCCTCGTTCAGCCTCGCCAGCCACTCGGCCGCGCCCGGCGTGCGCGACGGCCGCAGCGCCCGCACCGGCAGCGAGACGCCGTCGACGCGCGTGAACGTCCCGGAGTCGTCGATCCCCGGGGCCCCGGCCGGCAGGGCGGCCGTCGCGCGGGCGGACGCCTCGTCGTCCGCATCGCCCAGGAAGATCCAGGGCTTGCCGACCGGGATCGCGGGGGCCGGCCCGCCGACCACCAGCGCGGCGTCGAACAATCCCCGGGCCAGGCGATCGGACGCGGACGATTCGCCGGGCCACGACTCCGGGAACCCCGCGCCCAGGTCCGCGCCCGGCGTGAACCCCGTCTGCCACGCCAGCACGCCTTCGACCCCGTGGGCGTTGCCCGCCTCGCCCAGCCCGATCGACACGAACCGCGTCTTCCGGGCCAGGTCGCGCACCAGCGCCGTGACCGCTTGCCGTCGCGCCTCGGCCAGTTCGATCGATCCCCGTCCGGCCGACGCCCCCATGAACCACGCGCCGTAGCGGGCCCCTTGCAGCGTCTCGGCCAGGTCTTGCAGCGCGGCGAGGCCGTGCCCGGTCGCCGCCTCGACGCGATGCGGGTCGAGCGGGACCTCCCGCACGAGCGCCCGGAGCGTCAGCAGCAGGTCCAATTCGCGTTCGGGATCGACCGCGAGGAAGGCGTCGGCGAGCCTCGACGTCGCGGTCTCGCCCGCGTCCAGCACGATCGCCCGACGTCCGTCGCGGCCGACGCGGGAGTACCGTTCGAAGTGCCGGGGATGGGTCGTCGCCGGGTCGCAGCCCCAGAAGACGACCACGTCGGCGCGGGCCTTGACCTCGCCGAGCGTCGCCCCGATCGAGCCCGACCGCTGCATCGCGACGACCCGCGGCCACGCCGACGCCGCGTCGCCGACCTCGATCGCCGCGCCGATGCGGTCGGCCAGCGCGATGGCCTGCCGGGCCGCCTCGTTCGTCGCCCGGCCCAGGCCGACGACGAGCGGGGCCTTCGCGTCGGCCAGGATCCGGGCGGCGGCGCGGACGGCCTCCTCGGCGGTCGTTTCGACGCCGTCCAGCCGGCAGGGGGGCGGCGGCCCGGGGGTCGTCTCGATCCCGATCAGGTAGGGCCGCTCGCGCCCGCAAGCCCCGACGGCCTCGACCACGCGCCCGCCCTCGGCCCGGATCTCCAGGTCGTCGCACAGGCAGCCGCAGAACGTGCAGGTGTAGGGGAGGGCTTCGGTGGGCATGGTCCCTCGGGCGCGAAGTCACCCGTCGTCCGGCGGGACGCCGGGGTCTCCAGACGATACCAGGCGAAGGGGCGCGAACCAAGGCCCGACCAACCGCCGGGTACGCTTCCGCGCCCCGTCCGCGCCCGGTTATCATGGCGGGGCCGAACACCCCCGGGAGGATGGACGATGCCCCACGACTGGCCCTTCGCCGACCCCGAGAACGTGGCGACGTACACCCTCGACCGGATCCTCCGGGGGGACGCCCCGATCCTCCGCGTCCGCCACGATTGCGACGACGGTGCCTGGCAGTTCCTGGACGACGGCGACGCGGACGTCGCGTCGGCGAAGATCGCGTCCCTCGGCGCGATGGTCGACCTCGACCCGAGCCTCCGCGAGCTGGCCGACCTCCCCGAAGGCTGGGCGGCCGAGCGCGACGAGCCGGACGAGCCGTGGCGACGGTCTCCGATCCTGGAGGTCGACGAGGGCGAGGACGAGGACTTCGTCGCCGGGATCGAGGAGCACGGCTGGCGCGTCGTCCTGATCCCCGAGGACGAGGAAGGCCCGGGCTTCGCCTACAGCGTCGGCCTGTTCCGCACCTTCGGGCACCCCGAGATCATCCTCTTCGGCCTCGACCTGGAGCTGATGCACGGCCTGATCAACAACATGGGCGAGGACGTCCGCGGCGGCGCGAAGTTCGCGCCGGGCGGGCGCGTCGACGACGTGCTGGAGGGCTACCCCGTCGAGTTCCGCGAGGTCGCCCGGCGGCATCATCGCGACTACCTCGGCTATGCCGAGTGGTTCTACGGCGGGGCGGAC
>Ga0209958_1001485_pt1 | contig 17512 bp, 16 predicted proteins | sample ThiBio_inoc_plan_FD_183942 | JGI IMG/M metagenome (GOLD analysis project Ga0209958, IMG submission 183942) | Wastewater bioreactor microbial communities from Cape Town, South Africa - Thiocy_inoc_plan (SPAdes) | ecosystem: Engineered > Bioremediation > Thiocyanate > Unclassified | place: South... | reverse complement strand
TCGCGATGATCGGCGACGGCATCAACGACGCCCCTGCGCTGGCCGCCGCGGACATCGGGATCGCGATGGGCGCGACGGGCTCCGACGCCGCGATCGAGTCGGCCGACGTGGCCTTCACCGGTCACGACCTGCGGCTTCTCCCGCGCGCGTTCGCCCACGCCCGTCGGGGGCGGCACATCATCAACCAGAACATCATCCTGTCGCTGCTGATCATCACCGCGCTGCTCCCGCTGGCCCTGTTCGGCGTCCTGGGCCTCGCCGCCGTGGTCCTGGTGCACGAGATCGCCGAGGTCGTCGTCATCCTCAACGGACTGCGCGCCGCCCGGACTCGGAAGGAGCCGACCGCATGAAGGTCGAACTGCTGCACATCGTCGACTGCCCGAACACGGCAATCGCCGAAGCCAACGCACGCGCGGCGCTGGATGCTCTCGGGCTCGGGGCCGTTCCTGTCGAGCTGGTGACGATCCGAACCGAGGCCGAGGCGGCGAGCACCCAGTTCGGAGGCTCGCCCACGATCCTCCTCGACGACGTCGACCTGTTCCCGACGGCCCCGGTTCGCTCGCTGGCGTGCCGGGTCTACGCGACGGAAAGCGGGTACGCCGGAGCGCCCACGCAGGAGCAGATCGAAGCAGCGATGCGAGGCGCATCCCGGTAGAGCGAGAACGACCGGTGACGCGATCACTGGGTCACACCTCACGGCACAACGGTGTTCGCCGTAAAGTTCGCGGACCCGGAAACACACCGGAGGGGTAGGGCCATTGGCCTCTGCCCCTCCGCTGCTCGCAGCTCCTCAGACGAGCAGTTCGGCGAGGAGGGTCTCGACGCGGGCCTTGATGTCGTCGCGAATCGGGCGCACCGCATCGATGCCCTGCCCCGCCGGGTCGTCGAGCTTCCAGTCCTCGTACCGCTTGCCCGGGAAGAACGGGCAAGCGTCGCCGCAACCCATCGTGATCACCACGTCGGAGGCCTGCACGGCCTCGGTGGTGAGCACCTTGGGCTGTTCGGCGGTGATGTCGATGCCCTCCTCGCGCATCGCCTCGACGGCGACCGGGTTGATCTGGTCGGCGGGCATGGACCCGGCGGAGCGGACCTCGACGCGGTCGCCCGCCAACTCGCGGAGATAGCCGGCGGCCATCTGGGAACGGCCGGCGTTGTGGACGCAGACGAAGAGGACGGAAGGCTTCTGGTCGGTCATGGTTGTTCGCTTCTTTCAGTCGGTGAGGGTGGCGAGGAGGCCGCGGACGCGGCCCTCGATGTCCTGGCGGATCGCTTCGACGCCCTCGGGCGAGGCCAGCGCAGGATCGCCCACGGCCCAGTCCTCATAGCGGACGCCGGGGATGATCGGGCAGACGTCGCCGCAGCCCATCGTGACCACCACGTCTGCGGCGCGCACCGCGTCGTCGGTGAGCGGCTTCGGGAACGCCGTCTCGGCCTCCTGCGCGCCCTCGATCTCGGTGAGCAGCGAGCGCACGTGCGGGTGCACGTCCGACGCCGGGGCGGATCCTGCGGAGCGTGCGACGACGCGGCCGTCGGCGAGCTGGTTGACGATCGCGGCGGCGAGCTGGGAGCGGCCCGCGTTCTGCACGCAGACGAACAACACCTGCGGCACCCCGGCCGAGCGGTCCCGCGTCAGGTCGGCGAGGCGCTGCCGGGCGAACCGCTCGGTCAGCGGGATCATGTGCGCCGTCAGCTTCGCCGAACGCACCAGGCCGGCGTAGGACTCGCGCACGATCGCGATCACGAGGTCCCGGTTCAGCCCGGCCAGCTCGTCCGCGAGCTCCTCCGCGAGCCTGGTGACTCGGGCGTCCATCTGCTGCAGGGCCGCGGTCCGTGCCGCGGTGTCTTCGGGGTCGTCGGTGACGGCCGCGGCGGGAGCGAACGCGTCGAGGAGGGCTGCGACGGCGCGCTGTTTGCCCGGGGCGATGCGGTAGTAGACCCAGGTGCCGCGGCGCTCGGACAGCAGCATCCCGGTCTCCTTCAACACCTTCAAGTGGTGCGAAACGGTCGGCTGCGACACCTCGGCGAGGTCCGCGAGGTCGCACACGCAGGACTCGCCGCGCGGGTCGGTCGCGATCGCGGAGAGCATCCGCAGCCGCAGCGGGTCAGCGAGCGCTTTCAGTGCCCCGGCCACGGTCGTGGCGGCCTCGGTGCCGATCGCGTGCGCCGTGGACGGTGCGCACGCGTCGGCGTCAGAGATGACGGTCGTGTCGGTCATGACGTCCTCGATTCGGTGGCGTAGGGATCGGTGTGGAACCAGGCCTTCGCGGCCCAGAGTGAGACGTAGACCAGGCCCACGAGCACGGGCACTTCGATGAGCGGGCCGACGACCCCGGCCAAGGCCTGGCCGGATGCCGCGCCGAAGGTGCCGATCGCGACCGCGATGGCGAGCTCGAAGTTGTTGCCCGCGGCGGTGAACGCGAGCGTCGTGGAGCGCGCGTAGCCCAGACCGAGTGCCTTGCCCAGCAGGATGCCGGCGAACCACATCAGTGCGAAGTAGACCAGCAGCGGCAGCGCGATCCTGGCGACGTCCATCGGGTGGGAGGTGACCTGTTCGCCCTGCAGGGCGAACAGCAGCACGATCGTGAACAGCAGCCCATAGAGCGCCCACGGCCCGATCCTCGGGAGGAACTTCTCCTCGTACCAGTCGCGCCCCTTGCGCTTCTCGCCGATGAACCGGGACGCGAAGCCCGCGACGAGCGGGATGCCGAGGAACACGAGCACGTTCAAGGCGATCTGCCAGACCGAGATCTCCAGCCCCTGCGCATCCAGCCCCAGCCAGCCCGGCAGCACGGTCAGGTAGAACCAGCCCAGCACCGAGAACATCACGACCTGGAAGACCGAGTTGATCGCGACCAGCACCGCGGTCGCCTCCCGGTCACCGCACGCGAGATCGTTCCAGATCACGACCATCGCGATGCAGCGCGCGAGACCCACGATGATCAGCCCGGTCCGGTACTCCGGCAGGTCGGGCAGGAAGATCCACGCGAGCGCGAACATCACCGCGGGCCCCACGAGCCAGTTCAGCACGAGCGAGGAGACAAGAAGCTTCTTGTCGCCCGTGACGGCGGCGACCTTGTCGTAGCGGACCTTCGCGAGCACCGGGTACATCATCACCAGCAGGCCCAGCCCGATCGGGATCGAGATCCCGCCGACCTCCATCGCAGAGAGCGCGTCAGAAAGTGCGGGCACGAAACGACCGAGCAAGAGGCCCGCGACCATCGCGAAGCCGATCCACAGCGGAAGCCACTTGTCGAGGGTGGAGAGCCGTTTCGGGGCGGTGCGGGTCAGGGTGTCGGTCATGCGAGCAGCTCTTCGATCTTCGCGACGTAGACGGGTTTCGGGTGCGCGCCGATCAGCACGTCCACCCGCTCTCCGTTCCGGTAGAACCCGAGGGTGGGGATCGAGGTCACGCCGGCCGCGGTCACGGTCTCGGGGTTCTGGTCGGCGTCGACCTTCACGATCTTCACCCGGCCCGCGTAGTCGCTGGCGAGCTGGTCCAGGATCGGGGCGATCGCCTTGCACGGGCCGCACCAGGTCGCCCAGATGTCGACCACGACGGGTAGCTCGGACTCGATCACCTCAGCCCGGAAAGTAGCGTCGGTGACGGGAGTGACGATGCTCATGCGGAGACCTCCAAAGCAAGCTCAGGAACGGTGGTGGGTTCGAGGTTCGACAGGTAGTGCTGGGCGTCCTGCGCGGCCGCGCAGCCGGTGCCCGCGGCGGTGATCGCCTGCCGGTACGTGTGATCGACGAGATCCCCGGCCGCGAACACCCCGGGCAGGTTCGTCCGCGTCGACGGGTGCGCGACCCGCACATACCCGTCCGCGTCGGTGTCGACCTGCCCGGTCACGAGCTCGGAACGCGGGTCGTGCCCGATCGCGACGAACACCCCCGTCGCGTCGAGCGTGCGCTCGGCCCCGGTGACGGTGTCGCGCAGCGTGAGCCCGGTGACCTGCTCATCGCCGAGGATCGCACCGACCTCACTGTTCCAGGCGACCTCGATCTTCGGGTCCTCCAGCACGCGCTGCGCCATGATCCTCGACGCGCGGAACTCGTCCCGGCGGTGCACGACGGTCACCTTCGACGCGAACCGGGTGAGAAACAGGGCCTCCTCCATCGCGGAGTCCCCGCCGCCGACCACGACGATCTCCTGCTCGCGGAAGAAGAACCCGTCGCACGTCGCGCACCAGGACACTCCGTGCCCCGACAGCCGCTCTTCTTCGGAGAGGCCGAGCTTGCGGTACGCGGAACCCATCGTGAGGACCACCGCCCGCGCCCGGTACGTCGCCCCGGCACCGGTCTCGATGGTCTTCACGTCGCCGTCGAGCTCGAGGCGGATCGCGTCGTCGTAGACGATCCGAGCGCCGAATCGCTCGGCCTGCGCCCGCATCGACTCCATCAGCTCCGGTCCCTGCACGCCATCGACGAAGCCCGGGAAGTTCTCCACCTCCGTCGTCGTCATCAACGCACCGCCCGCGGTCACCGAGCCCGCGATCACGACCGGCGCGAGACCCGCACGCGCCGCGTAGACCGCCGCCGTGTATCCGGCGGGACCGGACCCGACGATGACCAGTTCGACTTCTTGATTCGACATGCTTCTATATTGACATCTATCGAATCAATCCGCGAGTTCGCGATGGCTTTGTCACCGGATGTTCACCTACCGTGCTCAGGCATGGCCGCCAACACCCTTCGCGCGTGAACCTCCGCATCATCGACGAAAAAGGCGCGAAAAGTGCACTCTTCAACAATCGGACCTACCAGTAATGATCGCGGGTTCAGCGCAGTTCGAATACCTTCGTGTCCGCTGCCTGGATGCCGCCGATCGAGACCGACAGGTGGTAATAGCCGGGCGAGGCCTGCGGCCGCGACGATCCGCAGGTGTCGACCGACGATCGCGTGCGGTCCCACTGCAGCGGCGTCACGCTCGAGACCGTCTGGCCCGCTGCCAGCTGAACGACCTGATCGCTCGACTCCGACTGGCAGTCGGTCGAGCGCCACCACGTGTCGGTGCCGCTGGTGATCACGAACGACTGTGTCGCGGTTCCCACGTTCATCAGGCACGGCGCACCCGATGTGTTCGAGAGCGTGATCGACAGTTTGGGCAGCTCGCCGGCGCTGTACACGTCCTGATCAGTGACCGCCTGCACCGAGATGGCCGCGGTCGAACACGCCGCAACCGTGGGCGCCGTCCCCGACGCGTCGGGGGTGAGGTTCGGTGCCACCGGCGCCGCTGAGGCTTCCGCGGGCGCCGCCGACGCGGGAGGAGTCGACGCCGACGCGACGGGCGTGGTGACCGACGGGCTCGATACGGGTGCGGCAGCCTGTGACCCGCGCCACGGCTGCCAGATCACGAGGACGATCGCCGCGATGATGACGAGGACGATCAGCACGGCGACGAGCCGGCGCCGCCGGTAGACGGCGGGGCTGGGGCGTCGCGAACGGCGCGTCGGGGTGCTCACTCCTCCAGGCTAGGCCGCGGCATCCCCGTCTCCTGCCGGGGCGCGCGGGGCTCAGAGGTTCTTCAGCATGCGGGTATTGCCGAGCGTGTTCGGTTTGACGTGCGCGAGGTCGAGGAACTCCGCGACACCCTCGTCGGGGCTGCGCAGCAGCTGCGAGTACACGTCGGGGTCGACGACCTGTTCGCCGATGGGCGTGAAACCGCGACGACGGAAGAAGTCGACCTCGAAGGTGAGACAGAACAGCCGCGACAGACCGAGGTCGACCGCGCGGGCCTCCAGCTGCGTCACGATCGCGCCGCCGACACCGTGATGCAGCCAGTTCTCCGCGACGATGAGCGTGCGAATCTCGCCCAGGTCCTCCCACATCACGTGCAGGGCGCCGCAGCCGATGAGCTCGCCGTCCTGCTCGGCGACGACGAACTCCTGCACCGATTCGTACAGGGTGACGATCTCCTTGCCGAGCAGGATCCGCCGCTGCACCCACGGCTCGAGAAGGGCGAGGATGCCGCGGACATCCGAGGTCCGCGCGGGCCGGACGACGGGGCGCGCCGGGCTGGTGCCTTCGGTGGGGTCGGCAAGGGTCACCGACCCACTGTATTGCCCCCTACGCTGGAGCCGGGAAGGACTTCGCCGTGAGTGTGTTGCGCGACTATGCCGCGACGGTGTCGCAGCCGACGCTGCCCTTGTCGCCGTCGGCCGAGGCGGTTCGCTACGACGAGTTCGTGGATGCCGACGGCTCGCTGCGCCCCGGATGGAAGGCGCTGGCGGCGCACGCCTTGAGCCTCACCGGCGAGGATCTGCAGCGCGTCGACGGCGAGATCGCGCGTTTTCTCGCGGACGACGGCGTCTCGTACCTGCGTGGCGACTCCGGGCCGCAGCCATGGCAGCTCGACCCGGTGCCGTTCGTGTTCGACGCGGCCGGCTGGTCGCCGTTGGAGGTCGGGCTCGCGCAGCGGGCCGAGTTGCTGAACGCGCTGCTCGTCGACCTGTACGGACCGCAGAATCTGATGCGCGAAGGGATTGTGCCGTCGGCCGTCGTCTTCGGCCACTCCGGTTTCACTCGCCCGTTGGCCCGCGCGAGCGCCGTCGACCCTCATCCGCTGCTGCTGGCGGCGACCGATCTCGGGCGCGACGCCGAGGGCGAATGGCACGTCCTCGCCGATCGCGTGCAGGCACCGTCGGGTCTGGGCTTCGCCGCGGAGAATCGCCGGGTGATCTCGCAGGTGCTGCCCGACCTGTTCCAGGAGGAGAACCTCCACCGCATCGACCCCTACTTCTCGGCGCTGCGCGCGGCGCTGCTGTCGTCGGTGGCCGCCGAGATCGATGACCCGCGAGTCGTGATCCTCACTCCCGGCACGCTGAGCGAGACGGCGTTCGACCAGGCGTTCCTGGCGAGCGCGCTCGGTTTCCCCCTCGTGCAGGGCAGCGACCTCGTCGTCCGCGACGGGTTCGTCTGGATGAAGCCCGCCGGCTGGCCCCGCACCCGTCCCGCCGACCGCATCGACGTCATCATCCGGAGAGTGGATGCCGCGTGGTGCGACCCCTTGGAACTTCGCGGCGACTCACGGCTGGGCGTCGCCGGGCTGAGTGAGGCCGTACGCCGCGGCCATGTGCGCCTGGTGAACGGCCTCGGAGCCGGCGTGCTGGAGAACCCGGGGCTGCTCCCCTATCTGCCCGCGGCGTGCGAATACCTCCTCGGCGAGCAGTTGCGCATTCCGTCGGTGCCGACGGTGTGGTGCGGCGATCCGGAGGCGAGGGACCGGGTGCTGTCGCGCGTGCGCGCGGGAGATCGGGGCCTGATCGTGCGCACGATCGACGAACCGCGCAAGGCGTTCAGCGAGATGTCGGCCGACGACCTGATCGCGCGAATCCAGTCGGCTCCGCACCGGTTCGTCGGGCAGGACCTGCTGCCACTCTCGCAAACCCCGGTCTGGTCGAGCACCGACGATCTCGGTGCGCGTATCGACGCGCTGCCGTTGACGCTCCGCGCGTTCGCGTTGCGCTACGGCTCGGCATACCGTCCGCTCGTCGGAGGTCTGGCGACCGTGCGAGAGAGCCCCGATGCGCTCCCGCGGACGAAGGACGTGTGGGTGCTGAAAGCCTCGGAGGACGACCCCGACCAGAACCTGACCGAGATCGCGCCTGCACCGACGGCCCGCAGCGTCCCGCCGCTGGCTCCCCGCGCGCACGCCGACATGTTCTGGACCGGCCGCTACGCGGAGCGCGCGGAAGACCTTCTGCGGCTGCTGCTGACGGCGCAGACCGAGCTCGACCAGCCTCGTGCCCACGTGGCGGGCCGGCTGGCGGAGAGCCCCCGCGTTCTGCTGGATGTGCTCGGACGCCTGGCCGGAATGCGCTCGCTCGATCCCGAGGCGGAGTTCCGCTCGCTGCTGCTGGACGTTCGCCGTCCCGGCTCCGCCGCGCATTCGATCGCGCGGCTTCGCGAAGCGATGGAAGGCGTCCGCGACCAGCTCTCCGGTGACACGTGGCGGGTCTTCGCGACGATCGATCGGGCCACCCGCGCGCTGCGCGGCTCGTCCCACCCGCACCGCACGGCGGAGTCGGGAGGGCGCATGCTCTCGGCGATGCTGTCGCTGTACGGCATCACGGCGAACATGATCCGCGACACCGGCTGGCACATGATCGAAGCCGGCCGCTTCCTGGAGCGCGGACTGCAGCTGTCCGAACTGCTGTCGACGGGTCTGGCTGAACGCCACGCGCCCCGCGCCGAGCGCAGCGTCTTGGAGGCCGTCCTCCTGGCGGCCGAGAGCGTCGTGACCCACCGCCGTCGCTACCGCGGATCGATGCGGGCCGCCGACGTCCTCGATCTGCTGCTGCTCGATCACAGCAACCCGCGCTCGCTCGCGTTCGCGCTCGCGCGTCTGCGCGAGCATCTGGCCGCCATGCCGGCATCCACGGGGTCGACCCGGGCGGAGCGCCTGCTCGATCATCTCGAAACGGAACTCGCCGCCATCGACGTCGCCGCGCTGGACGTCGTCGATAACGGTCGACGCACCACGCTCGTCGCCTTCATGGCCGATGTGACGGCGCAGCTCGAACAGCTCTCCGATGCCGTCACCCATCTCCACTTCGAGAGCGGGCCGCCCGCCGTCGCGATGACCGACCTGTCCCTCGTCGAGTTGATGGAGGCCCGCGCGTGATGCGTTACCGCGTCTGGCACCGCACCGCCTACACGTACGGCAAGCCCGTCCAGGACAGCGTCGGCCAGTTCCATCTCGTACCCCGCGGCCTGCCCTGGCAGGAGGTCACCGAGGCGAGCGTCCAGGTCGACCCGGCTCCGGGCGACATCGCGCCCGACACCGACGCGTTCGGCAACTCGGCCACCTACTTCCACCTCACCGACCCGCACGAGGCGCTGACGATCACCGCCTCGAGTGTCGCCGCCGTCGAGACGCCCACATACGACGCCGACGCGCTCGCACTCCCGTGGGAGCAGGCTCGGCCGATGCTGAACACTCATCTGCCCGAGGCGTGGCGGGCCGTCGAGTACGCCCTGGAGTCGCCGCGGGTGCGCCACGAGCCGGAGGCCGCGGCGTACGGTGCCGTGTCGCTCACGCCCGGTCGACCCATCGGTGAGGCCGCGACGGATCTCATGCAGCGGATTTACCGCGACTTCGACTACGACAAGACGGCGACCACCGTCACCAGCACGGTGGGCGATGCGATGCGCGCGCGGGCGGGGGTCTGTCAGGACTTCGCGCACGTGGCGCTCGCGTGCCTGCGCTCGCACGGGGTCGCCGCCCGCTACGTCTCGGGCTACCTGGCGACGCAGCCGCCGCCCGGCAAGGAGCGGGTGTTCGGCGCCGACGCGTCGCATGCGTGGCTCGCCGTGTGGCTGCCCGGCAGCGACCAGTGGCTGGCGATCGACCCGACGAACGACCAGTGGGCGAACGACCGCTACGTGACGGTGGCGTGGGGTCGCGACTATGGGGACGTCGCGCCGGTGCGCGGCATCATCTTCACCAAGGCGAAGAACTCGACGCTGCGCGTCTCGGTCGACGTGGCTCCGCTCGATGCGGCGGCGACCGCTGCGTCACTTCCTCCCGCGGCGACAGGAACCGCATGAGCGCCCCCGCCAGAGACATACGACCCGTCATCGGCCTCACGACCTACCTCGAGCGCGCCCAGCAGGGTGTGTGGGACGTGCGCGCGGCCTTTCTGCCCCAGGTTTACCTCGACGCGACCACCGCGGTCGGCGGCGCGGGGGTGCTGCTGCCACCGCAGCCCGACCCGGATGCTGCCGCCGACGCGGTGCTCGACGGTCTGGACGGGCTGGTCCTCACCGGCGGCCTCGACGTCGATCCCGCTCTCTACGGCGCCGCGCCCCACCCCGAGACCGACGAGCCCCGCACCGATCGCGATGCGTGGGAGTTGGCGCTGCTGGCCGGCGCACGTCGTCGCGGCATGCCCGTCTTCGGCATCTGCCGGGGTCTGCAGCTGGCGAACGTCGCCGCGGGTGGCACACTGCACCAACATCTGCCGGAGGCGCTGGGCACGCGCCGCTATCAGCTCGGCGGCGGCGTGTTCGCGACGAACACGGCGACGGTCGAAGACGGCACACGACTGGCGGACATCGTCGGCGCCGGCGACCTGTCGGTGCGCAGCTACCATCATCAGGGCATCGACCGGGTCGGCGACGGTCTCGTCGTCAGCGCCCGCAGCGACGACGGTCTCCCGCAGGCGATCGAGACGATCGAAGGGCCGTGGTTCGTCGCGGTGCAATGGCACCCCGAAGAGGATGCCGCCGACCGGCGCCTGTTCGCCGCGCTCGTCGCCGCGGCCCGACGCTTCCGCGCCGCCCGCTAGACGTTTCGACTCGCTGCGCTCGCTCAACGACCGGACAGGACACCCCGGTCGTTGAGCGAGGCGCGCAGCGCCGAGTCGAAACGCCCCACGCCCCCGCGAACGCCGAAGGGGCGGATGCCGCCGCATCCGCCCCTTCGTACAGTGATCGAACCGGGTCAGCTTCCGGCGACGATGTCCGGCGTGGCCTCGATCGCGCCGGCGGCACCGACACCCACCGCGACCTTCTCGCCGCGGGGACCGTGCTCGAACAGGAAGGTGCCGTTCTCGGCATCCACCTTGACGTGGTCACCGGGGTTGAGCTCGCCGTGCAGGATCCGCTCGGACAGCTGATCCTCGACCTCGCGCTGCATGGCGCGGCGCAGGGGGCGGGCACCGAGGGTCGGGTCGAACCCGATCTCGATGAGGCGGTCCTTGGCGGCGTCGGTGAGCTCGACCGTCATGTCACGGTCGAGCAGACGCTCGCTCAACCGCTTGGTGAACAGACCGACGATCTGGCGGAGCTCCTGCTTGTTGAGCTGCGGGAAGACGATGACGTCATCGACGCGGTTGAGGAACTCCGGCTTGAAGTGACGCTTCAGCTCCTCGTCGACCTTGCCCTTCATCCGCTCGTAGGTCGTCTGCGAGTTGCCTTCGACCTGGAACCCGACCGGGCCGCCGGCGATGGCCGACGATCCGAGGTTGGTGGTCATGATGATGACCGTGTTCTTGAAGTCGACGACGCGGCCCTGACCGTCGGTCAGGCGACCCTCTTCGAGGATCTGCAGCAGCGAGTTGAAGATGTCGGGGTGGGCCTTCTCGATCTCGTCGAAGAGCACCACAGAGAACGGCTTGCGCCGCACCTTCTCGGTGAGCTGGCCGCCCTCTTCGAAGCCGACGAACCCCGGAGGGGCACCGAACAGCCGCGAGACGGTGTGCTTCTCGCCGAACTCGCTCATGTCGAGCGAGATCAGCGCACCCTCGTCGTCGAACAGGAACTCGGCGAGCGCCTTGGCCAGCTCCGTCTTTCCGACGCCCGTGGGGCCGGCGAAGATGAACGAGCCGCTGGGACGCTTCGGGTCCTTGAGGCCGGCGCGCTGACGACGGATCGTACGGCTGAGCGCGGCGATCGCCTCCTCCTGGCCGATGACCCGCTGGTGCAGCGCCTTCTCCATGAAGACGAGACGGCTGGTCTCCTCCTCCGTGAGCTTGAAGACGGGGATGCCGGTGGCCTGCGCGAGCACCTCGGCGATCAGACCCTCGTCGACGACCGCGTGGCTGGCGACGTCGCCGCTGCGCCACTGCTTCTCCAGGCGTAGGCGCTCGGCGAGCAGCGACTTCTCCTCGTCGCGGAGGGCCGCGGCCTTCTCGAAGTCCTGCTCTTCGCTGGCCGCCTCCTTGTCCTCGCGGACCTTGGCGATCTTCTCGTCGAACTCACGCAGCTCCGGCGGGCTCGACAGGATCGACAGACGCAGGCGCGCGCCGGCCTCGTCGATCAGGTCGATGGCCTTGTCGGGCAGGAACCGGTCGCTGATGTAGCGGTCGGCGAGGTTCGCCGCCGCGACGATGGCGCCGTCGGTGATCTGCACCTTGTGGTGCGCCTCGTAGCGGTCGCGCAGCCCCTTCAGGATGTTGATCGCGTGGGGCAGGCTCGGCTCGGCGACCTGGATCGGCTGGAAGCGGCGCTCGAGCGCAGCATCCTTCTCGAAGTGCTTGCGGTACTCGTCGAGCGTCGTGGCGCCGATCGTCTGCAGCTCGCCGCGGGCCAGCAGCGGCTTCAGGATCGAGGCCGCGTCGATTGCGCCCTCGGCAGCGCCCGCACCCACGAGGGTGTGGATCTCGTCGATGAAGACGATGATGTCGCCGCGCGTGCGGATCTCCTTGGTGACCTTCTTCAGGCGCTCCTCGAAGTCACCGCGATAGCGAGAACCGGCGATGAGCGAGCCGAGGTCGAGCGAGTAGACCTGCTTGTCCTTCAGTGTCTCGGGGACGTCGTTCTTCACGATCGCCTGGGCGAGACCCTCGACGACGGCGGTCTTGCCGACGCCGGGCTCGCCGATGAGGACCGGGTTGTTCTTCGAGCGGCGCGACAGGATCTGCATGACGCGCTCGATCTCCTTCTCGCGCCCGATGACGGGGTCGAGCTTGTTGTCGCGCGCGGCCTGCGTGAGGTTGCGGCCGAACTGGTCGAGCACGGCCGAACCGCCCTGGGCGGCCTGCTGGTTCTGCTCGCCCGCGCCGGCGGCGACACCCGCGGGCTCCTTGCCCTGGTAGCCGCTGAGCAGCTGGATGACCTGCTGGCGCACCTTGTTGAGGTCGGCGCCGAGCTTGACCAGCACCTGTGCGGCGACGCCCTCGCCCTCGCGGATGAGGCCGAGCAGGATGTGCTCGGTGCCGATGTAGTTGTGGCCGAGCTGCAGCGCCTCGCGCAGGCTCAGCTCGAGCACCTTCTTCGCGCGCGGCGTGAAGGGGATGTGGCCGGTCGGCTGCTGCTGGCCCTGGCCGATGATGTCCTGGACCTGCTCGCGGACGGCGTCCAGCGAGATCCCCAGGCTCTCGAGCGCCTTGGCGGCGACGCCCTCGCCCTCGTGGATGAGACCGAGCAGGATGTGCTCGGTGCCGATGTAGTTGTGGTTGAGCATCTTCGCCTCTTCTTGGGCGAGGACGACCACACGACGGGCACGGTCCGTGAATCTCTCGAACATTCGTCGACACTCCTCAGGCGCACGGTTCTCTGGTGCGCTTACGTCGAGGGTAACGACCAGCGAATGCCGGTATGCCCGTGTTCGCCGTCGGCGCACCGGCTCACGAACTCCGCAGAATCTCGCGTGCTCCGCACGCATCCGCCGAAACGGATGCGGAGTACGTCGCTTTCTGCGGACTTCGCGTGGCGGCGTCCGAGGCGCGCCCGGCGGGACTCAGCCCGCGATGGGGATCATGACGGGAGTGGCGAACTGCGCGTCGCCGCCGGAGAGCGTCGCGGTCGCCCCGGATGCCGCGCCGCCGCCATCCACGACGGCGAGCACTGCCCGCGGCCAGCGAGGTGCCGCTTACTGCAGTGCGGAGGTGAGTCGGGCGAGGTTGTCGAGCACCGTGGAGCGCAGCGGTTGCTGCTGCCACTCTTCGAGCGTCAGCTCGCGGCTCAGCGCCCGATATTCGTCTTCGACGGCGCGCAGCTGCGAGACGAAGTCCTCGCCCCGCACGAGGAGGGAGATCTCGAGGTTCAGACCGAAACTGCGCATGTCCATGTTGCTCGAGCCGACCACCGCGACCTCGTCGTCGATCGACATCGACTTGGAGTGCAGGATGAACGGCTTCTTGTACATCCAGATCTTCACCCCGCCGCGCAGCAGCGCCTCGTAGTAACTGCGCTGCGCGTGGTAGACCATCGCCTGATCGCCCTCTTCGGACACGAACAGCTCGACGTGCACGCCGCGCTGGCAGGCGGTCTGGATGGCGAGCAGCAGCCCCTCGTCGGGGACGAAGTACGGCGAGACGATGATGATCTTCTCGCGCGCGGAGAACAGCAGCGTCATGAACAGCTTCAGGTTGTTCTGGAACTCGAACCCGGGGCCGGAGGGGATCACCTGGCAGTCGAGGTCACCGCTGCCGGTGTGCACCTGGAACAGCTCGATGCCCTCGACGATCTCGTCGGTCTCGCTGTACCAGTCGCTGAGGAAGACGGCGTTGACCGATGCCACGACCGGCCCCTCCAGACGCGCCATCATGTCCACCCAATGAAGTCCCCGCTTGATGTTCTTGCGCAGGTTGTACGTGGAGTCGGTCACGTTCTGCGAACCCATGAACGCGGTGTGGCCGTCGACGACGAGCAGCTTGCGGTGGTTGCGCAGATCGGGACGCTGGTACTTCCCGCGCAGCGGCTGCACCGGCAGCATCAGCTGCCACGTCGCTCCCATCGCATCGAGTCGCCGGCACGTCTGCGCGTAGAACGGCTTGCCACGGTTGGCCCAGTGATCCAGCAGCACCCGCACGACGACGCCGCGCTTCACGGCATCCTCGAGGGCATCGAAGAATCCGGCCGTGGTGTCGTCGCACTGCAGGATGTAGAACTCGGCGTGCACGTACGTGGTCGCCTGACGGATCGCCGCCGCCATCTCGTCGATGCTGTCTTGATAGCCGGAGATGATGGTCGCGGCGTTCTCGCCCGACAGCGGCATCGCCCCGAGGTTGCGGTTGAGGCGGACGAGCTGTGCGAACCACTGCGGTGGATCGGGGCGCAGGGTGCCCAGGTCGAGCCCGTGACTCGTCGTGCGGATGTAGTCGTTGATCTGCTGCTGCTTCTTGCGGCGCTTGCGAGGCAGCCGAGGATTGCCGATCAGCAGGAACAGCAGCACACCGATGATCGGGATGAAGTAGATAGCCAGCAGCCAGGCCATCGCGGCCGTCGGGCGGCGGTTGCGAGGCACGATGATGATCGCCAGGATGCGCACGGTGACGTCGGTGACGAAGACCAGGATCACCCAGGCGAGCGCCCATCCGGTCTGATCCACGTCGCTCTCCCCGCTGTCGGACTCCGCTCAGCGTATCGAGAACGGGCGACTCAGGTGGCGCGAGGCGCGTCGGGCCCCGCCGTGTCGGCAGCGCCGACGGGCGGCAAGCCACGCTTGGCGCGTTCTTCGTTCTCGATGCGCGCGTAGACCCGACGCTCCGAGCGATCCATCCGGATGATGGCGCGCAGCACGAACACGAACAGTCCCAGCACGACGACGGTCGGCAGGAGCGACCAGGCGACGGCGGTCCAGTACGAGTCCATGGCTCCATGCTACGCCGCTGCGTGCGGGCTCCTCCCCAGAAGCGAGTGGGTCGCGGGTTGTCCACGACGGCGCCGCCGACGCGCAGCTCCCGCGCCCGCACGCCCAGACTCTCGGCATGTCCACGATCGTCCGCGCCGCCGATGCGGCACAGTTCCTCTCCGTTCTTCCGCACCTGCTCGGCTGCACGCCGCGCGACAGCGTCGTGGTCGTGCCCTTGTCGCAGGGACGCACGCTCGGCGTGATGCGGGTCGACCTTCCGTCCGAGACCGCGGCGGCCGGCGCCGCCGCCAGCATCATCGGCATGGCCTGTCGAATCGTCGACGTCGAGGCGGTGGTACTGGTCGTCTACACGGATGCCGAGATCAGCGACGATCCGTCGCCAGGTCTCCCCCACCCCGCGGTCATCGCCGCCCTCCGGACGCGCGCCGACGAGTGCGGGCTGCCGGTCGCGGAGGTCTTCGTCGTCGCCGCGAACGGCTGGGGATCGGCGCTGTCGAATCGGCTGCCGCCCGGCGGCCACGACCGCGCACGCATCGCCCCGCGCGACGATCTGCCGCCCGAAGCCGTGGACGGCCCACCCGCGGTGGACCAGGCGGCCGGCGCACAGTTGCCGATACCCGGCGCTGCGCGTCGGCGGGCCGTCGGACAGGCACTGCGGTCGCTGGACGCGGCACTCGAGACCATCTGCGGCATCCCGCGGGTGAGTGGGGCCACGCCCGCTCGCATCGACCCGGCGGCGCTGGAGGCCGCGTGCGCGCTCGACGACCTCCCGGCGCTGTTCGAGCGCGCACTGTCGTGGAACCCGGATGATCTGGCTCCCATGGATGCCGCGTCGATCGGCTGGTGCCTCGCCCGCGCAGGGCTGCGCGACGTCGCGCTCGTGCAGTGGGCCAGTGACGTCGACGGCGGAGATGCGGCCATGGAGGCCCAGCGGCGGTGGGAGGACGGCGAGCTGTATCCGAGCGATCTCGCCGAGGTGATGTGGGGAGACGGCCCGCGACCCGATGCCGAGCGTCTCGACGCGGCGCTGCGCCTGGCGCGCAACGTCGCCGCCCTCATGCCGAAGAAGCGCCGGGCGGGCGCTCTGGCGGTGTGCGGTTGGATTGCCTGGGCGCGTGGGCGCTCCACCCACGCCGACGCCTACGTCCGCCAGGCACTCCACGCCGACCCCCGGCACGGCCTGGCCGAGATCGTCGGGTCGTTCGTCGCCGCCGGACACCTGCCCGACTGGGCGTTCCGTGCGCGGTAGAGATCAGGCCGGCGCCTGGTCGAGCTCACCGAAACCGTCGTCGACGAGCCGACGCACCGTTTCGACGGCGGCAGCGGCGTCCGGTCCGCTCGCGCTGATGCGCACGGTGGCGCCGCCCCCGGCTCCCAGCGCGAGCAGCCCGATCATGCTGAGGGCGGATGCCGGGCCGGCACCGGTCGTGAGGTTCGCGATCGAGACGTCCGTATCGAAGGCGCCGACGGCCTTGACGACGAGGGCCGCCGGCCGCGAGTGCAAGCCCATCGGATTGCGCAGCAGCGCCTCGACGGACGCGTCGGATCCGAGGGCGCCGGCGGGCGCGTCGGAGGCCGCGGGGGGCATCGGCGCGTCCGCGGATGCCGCAGGGGCGTGCGCCTGCTTCGCCGCGAGCGCTGTCGACACCTCGTTCGCAACGTCGTCGAGGCCTCCGCCCGCCGCCGCTCGCACGAGCCCCGCGGTGATCCCCTCCACGAACGGCCCGTCGCTGATACGCACCGCAACGGTGCTCGTCCGCAGATCCAGAGCGAGCTCCGAGCTGAGCACCGCTGAGCCGAGATCGGTGATGATCAGCACACCGTCGGCGTCGGCGAGCGCATCGATGGCGTCTGCGATGGCCGCCGCGTCCGTGCCGAAGCTCCCGTCTGCTCCCGAGGCGATCCGCACCGCCGGGGCCTCGCCGTGGATCATCTGCATCCCGAGATCGACGGCGGCCTGGGCCAGAGCTTCACTGTGCGAGACGATGACGAAGCCGATCACGCGGCTTCCCCCGCGGCGGCGTCCGCGAATGCTCTCAGCAGCAGGGCTGTCGACGCCGACCCCGGATCGACGTGACCGGCACTGCGTTCACCCAGGTACGAGGCGCGGCCCTTCCGGGCGACGAGCGGCTCGGTGTCGGCGCTGCCCTGCTCGGCCGCGTCGGCTGCGGCCGCCGCGGCATCGGCGAGTGTCGCTCCTCCCGACAGGGCGGCCTCGAGTGCGGTCAGCGCCGGACCGAACGCGTCGATCATCGTCTTGTCGCCCGGCTGCGCGTGACCTCGCGCGACGACCGCAGCGACGCCGGCCGACAGCGCGTGCGCCCACTCCGCGGCCGACATCGATGCTCCGGCGGGCGCGTTCTTGCCCATGTCGAGGAAGAGGGTGCCGTAGAGCGAGCCGCTCGCTCCACCGACCTTGCTGACGAGGGTCATGCCGACGGCTTTGAAGAACTCCGGAACGCTCTGCGGCGG
>Ga0209958_1001482_pt1 | contig 17538 bp, 17 predicted proteins | sample ThiBio_inoc_plan_FD_183942 | JGI IMG/M metagenome (GOLD analysis project Ga0209958, IMG submission 183942) | Wastewater bioreactor microbial communities from Cape Town, South Africa - Thiocy_inoc_plan (SPAdes) | ecosystem: Engineered > Bioremediation > Thiocyanate > Unclassified | place: South... | reverse complement strand
ATCGGCGCCCGCCGGGCGCGCGCTGGCCACGGGCCCGGCCAGGGCATGGGGGGCCAGTGGGCGGCGGGCGTCGCCGGCCGCATCGGCATCCCGCCAGGGGGCCGCGCCCTCGTCCTCGCCCTGGGCTTCGCGCACGGCGGCGCCCAGCAGGCGCGAGAACGGCTGCGTGAACGGCAGCGCGGGCGCCTGTTGCGAGTCCAGCGCCATCAGCCAAGGCGACAAGGCGGCGTCCAGCGCCTCGCGGCCGTCGGGGGGTTCTCCGTCGGCGGCCGGCGCCTGGCCCAACACCTGGGCGAACAGCGGCCGGGGGCCATCGGACAGTCCGGGGGCCAGCACGGCCTCGGCCACCGGGGTAACGGGTGCGGTGGCGCCGAGCGCAAAGGTGGCGTTCATGGCGTTCTCCTATTCAGTCGGCGGCGAAGGCGTAGGCGTCGCGGCCGCCGCGGTGCGCGCACAGGTCGAGCAGTTGCGCCTGCACCGCGTCGTGTTCGCGCCGCACCAGGGCCAGCGCGCGCTGGTGCGCCGCCTGCAGCAGCGCGCAGGCCGAGCGGGTGCCGGCGTCGAGCGGACGGGCACCGGCCAGGCCGATCAGCAGCGTGCCGATCTCGCGGTCGAGCGCGCTCAGCGCGGCGACGTCGCCGGCCTGGATGCGCTCGTGCAGGCGGCGCGCCAGATCGAGCGCGTGGGCGCGTTCATCCGCGGGCATCGTGCACCCCTTCCCAGCCTTCGCGCACGGTGCCCAGCAGGCGCGCGGTTTCGTCGATCAGCGCCACGTCCATGCGGATGCCGGCCTCGTTCACGCGGCGCGCGCAATAGTCGTACAGCTCGGCGAGCTGGCCCACCACCTCGCCGCCGGCGTCGGTGTCCAGCGCGCTGGACAGGCCATTGAGCATGGCGACGCAACGGTTCAGGCTGTTGGCCTTGGCCTCGAAACGCGCGTGCTCGATGTGCGCCCGGGCCCGGGCCAGCTCGTCGAGCAAGCCGTTCATCAGGATCAGCACCAGCTCCAGCGGCGAGGCCTTCGCCGTCTGGGCACCCAGGTCAACGGCCTGGTAGCTCTGGTATGCGTCGTAGCTCAATGGGTTCCTCTTGTCGGTGTGCCACCCGGGCTCAGGCGGCGCCGAGCTGGCCGAACAGCCCGGAGGTCTGGTTCATCTGGCCCAGCACGGTCTGCAACTGGCTGAACTGCAGCAGGTAGCGCTCGTAGTTCACGTTGAACAGCTCGTCCAGGCGGTCGCGGCGCTGGGTCAGGTCCTTCTGCTGCACCTGCACGTTGTCCAGCCGGCGCGCGAGCTGGCCCGTGCCGGATTTCGTCCAGATCTCCAGGTGATCGGTCACCGCGCCCAGCACGCCCGAGCGCTTGCCCAGCGCGGCGGAGCCGAACACCGTGTCCAGCGCCTCGGGGTTGGCGGTCAGCGTCTTCTGCAGCCGCGCCGTGTCCAGCGTGAGCTGGCCCTGGCGGTCGGCACTGATGCCCAGGTCGCTGATGCGCAGGCCGCCAAAGTCCTGGCGGATCAGGTCGTTGAGGCGGTTGCGCAGGTTGCGCACGCCCGCGTCGGTGGAGAAGGCCCCGCGCGAGGCGGCGTCCTCGCTGGTTTTCGTGAGGTTGTTGAGCTCGGTCTGCAGCGCGTTGTAGGCGGTGACGAACTTGCGCAGGCTCTCTTCGGTACCGGCCTTGTCGGCCGCCACGTCGAGCTGAAGCGGCGCTCCGCCCGCGCTGTGCGCCTGGGTGAAGGTGACCGACACGCCGGCGATGCCGGTGTAGCTGTTGCTGCCTTGCTGGACGCGCAGGCCGCTGCCCTGTTCGCCCAGCCAGATGACGGCGTCGCGCGCGGCGGCCAGCTGCGTGGGCGCGCCGCCCAGCGAGGTCTTGAGCGCGCTGTCGGGCAGGCCGGAGGCGTCGATGGTGATCGCGCCGTCCTCTCCGCCCAGGCCGGACGACAGGATCAGCTGCGGGCCCGAGGCGGTGTTGGCCACCTGGGCGGTCACCTTGCCCTCGTTGCCGCTGGCCTGGTTGATGGCCCGCGCAATCTCGGTGGCGTTGAGGTTGCCATCGCCGTCCTGGTCGGCCGCCAGCAGGTTGACGTTGAAGGCCGAACCGTCGGCGCGCTGCACCACCAGCGGACCGCCCAGCGCCACCGGCACCGCGGGCAGGTCGGCGTAGGCGATCTGGTGCGTGGAGGCCAGTTGCTCGACGAAGAAGCTGTAGGAGCCGGGCTGCGCGCTGGCGCTGGCCGTGGCGGTGGCGCCGGCACCGGCGCTCAGCGTGGCGCTGTTCTTCTTCAGGCCACCCGCGACGCTGCTCAGGCCGCTCAAGGCGGTGGTGAAGCCGGACAGGGCCGAGCGCAGCTTCTCCAGCCCCGCCTGCGTGGCCTTGGCGACCTGGGACTCGCGGTCGATCTGCTGCTGCGGTCCTTGCACCAGCAGGGTGGCCAGCTGGGTCGCGGTGGTGGTGGGATCGAATTCCATCGTGTTACTCCAGGGGTCGCGGGCGGTCCGGAACGCCGCCTCCGAAGCCCAGGGCGACCGGGGCGCGGCATTTCTGAAGCTCGCGGCGCGACTTTTTCGGTGGCGGCCTCACGCGCGTCCCCTCATCCACACGGTCTGGGCGATGTCGTCGGTGCGCTTGCGCTCGGCCACCTGAAGCGCGCGCTCACCTTCGTCCACGCGGCGCCCGTGCAGCTGCGCCACCGCCTCGCGGCGGCGGAAGGCGTCGTGCAGCGCGAGCCGGGTCTGGTCCATGCGCGACTCGTGCTCGGCCAGGGCGTGGCGGTGGCGGTCGGCCAGGTCGAGCACGCTGAGCTTGTAGGCGCCCCGGTTGCTGGCCAGCGCCGGCGACAGCCGGGGCGAGGCCGTGGGCGCGGCGCCGGAGGCGCCGGCCTCGTCCAGCAGGCCGCCCAGGCGCTCGATGCTGGCGACGAAACGCTGGCGCGTGCGCTCCTGCTCGGCCAGCACGGCGCCCACGCGGTCCTGCTCGCGCTCGCGCAGCCGCACCACCTGTTCCAGCGCGCGCAAATTCATTCGACGATCTCCATCAGGCGGCGCAGGCAGTCGTCCAGCGGCGCCGACTCCTGCGTGCCCTGGTGAAGAAACGCCTCGATGCGCGGCCACAGGTCCACGGCGCGGTCGCTCAGGGGGTCCGCGCCGGGCACGTAGGCGCCCAGCGGCAGCAGCTCGCGCACCTGCTGGTAGCGCGCCAGCAGGGCCTTCACCTCGCGCGCCACGCGCTGCTGGTCGGCGCCGGCCACCAGGCCCATGCAGCGGCTGATGGACTGGCCGATGTCGATGGCCGGGTAGTGCCCGCGCTCGGCCAGCGCGCGCGAGAGCACGATGTGGCCGTCCAGGATGGCGCGCGCGGTGTCCACCACCGGGTCCTGCTGGTCGTCGCCCTCGGCGAGCACGGTGTAGATGGCGCTCATGGAGCCCTCGCCGCTGCCGTTGCCCGCGCTTTCCACCAGCTGCGGCAGGGCGCTGAACACCGAGGGCGGGTAGCCGCGCGTGGCCGGTGGCTCGCCGAGCGACAGCGCCACCTCGCGCTGCGCCATGGCGTAGCGGGTGAGCGAGTCCACCAGCAGCAGCACGTGGCGACCCTGGTCGCGGTAGTGCGCGGCGATGGTGTGGCACAGCTCGGTGGCGCGCAGGCGCATCAGCGGCGACTCGTCCGCCGGCGCCACCACCACCACGGCGCGGCGCAGACCGGCCTCGCCGAGCGAGAGGTCGATGAACTCGCGCACCTCGCGGCTGCGCTCGCCGATCAGGCCGACCACGATCACGTCGGCCACGGTCTGGCGCGTGATCAGGCCCAGCAGCACGCTCTTGCCCACGCCGGAGCCGGCCATCAGACCCACGCGCTGCCCACGGCCCAGCGTGAGCAGGCCGTTGATGGCGCGCACACCGACGTCGATGGCGCCCTCCACCGGGCGCTTGCGCAGCGGGTCCACCCAGGGCGGCGCGCTGGGCAGCAGGTGCTCGCCCGCCAGGCGGCCGCGCCCGTCCATGGGCTCGCCCAGCCCGTTGACCACGCGGCCCAGCCAGGCCTCGCCGATGAGCAGGTGGCCGTTGCCGGGCAGGGGCCAGACGCGCGCGCCGGCGGCCAGGCCCTCGGTGCGCTTGAAGGCCATGAGCTGCGCAGCCTCGTCCTTGAAGCCCACCACCTGGGCCTCGATGTCGGCGCCCAGGGCCGACTCGATGCGACAGCGCTGGCCCACGTGCAGGCGCACGCCGCGCGCCTGCAGCAGCGGGCCGGTGGCGCCCACCAGCCGGCCGGTGGGCGTCGACACCGACACCTCGGGCACGGCGATGCGGCGCAGCTGTTCGGCGATCACGCGGCGGCCCCGCTCAAGGGCGCCTCGGCCGGCGCGGACTCTTCCGCCCCGAGCAGTTGCGCGGCCACCTGGCCCATGCAGGCCTGCAGGCGCTGGCGGCAGCCGGCGTCGGCCTCGAAGCCGGCCACCTGGACGCGGCACTCGCCGGCCTCCAGCGCGGGATCGGCGATCAGGTTCCAGCCGCGCGTGTCGGCGCCTTCGATGGCCTGGATCGCGCGCAGGTCCTCGTTGTTCAGGAACACCTCCACGGCGCTGACGGCCGGCGGCATGCTTTGCAGGGTCTCTTCGACGAGCTTGAGGATCTGCGTGGGGTTGAGCGTGAGCTCGGCGCGGATCACCTGGCGCGCCACGCGCTCCACCAGCTCCACCATCTCGCGGCGCAGCGCGGCCTGGTAGTCGGCCTGCACCTGGCGCAGGGCCTCGGTGGCGGCCTGCATCGGCGCGGCCACGCGCTGCCAGCGCGCGAGCAACTGCGCCTCGCTCTCGGCGCGGCCCAGCGCCTCGCCGCGCTCGCGCCCCTGCGCCTCGCCGATGGCGCGGCCCTCGACCAGGCCCTTGTCGAAACCTTCCTCGTGGCCGCGCGCCAGGCCGCGCGCATGGCCGTCGGCCAGCGCGGCCTGCAAGGCCTCGGGCGCGCCCTGGGCGGCCAGCGCCTGGGCGATCTCGCGATCGGCCAGCGGCGGGAATCGATGGCTGCGGTAAGCGCTCGTTGCCGTGCTGCTCATTCGACCGTCGCCTCGCTGTACAGCTGCACCTCGATCGCACCGGCGTCGGCCAGCGCCTTGACCTCGCGCATGATGGCGGCGCGCGCATCTTCCACGCGGCGCGCGGCCACCGGCCCGGTGCGGCGGATCGCGTCCTGGAAGGTCTTGACCTGGCGCTGCGGCATGCAGCCCAGGATGGCGCGGCGCACGTCGCTGTCGCCGCCCTTGAGCGCGATGGCCCACTCTTCCATGGGCACCGCCTCGATGATGCGCAGCAGCACCTCCTCGCTCTGGCGCGAGAGGATGAAGAAGTCGTACATGCTGCGCTCGATCTGACCGGCCACGCCGGGGTCGCGCTCGCGCAGCTGCTCCACCATGCGGGCCTTGTCGCCCGGCAGGCGGTTCAGGATCTCGGCCGCCTGCTTCACGCCCTCGATGGTGGCGCTCTGCGTCTCCAGGCTCTGCAGGCAGGCGTCGGCCAGCACCTCCACCTCCTGCAGCAGGCGGTGCTCCACGTGGCCGAGCTGGGCCACGCGCACGATGAGCTCGTCGCGCCCGTCCTCGGGCAGGCTGGCAATGACCTCGCTGGCCATGGCCGGCGGCAGGAAGGCCAGGAACACGGCCTGCATGTGCACGTGCTCCTGCGCGATGCGGTCGGCCACCCAGCGCGGCGAGGCCCACTGCAGGCGCGCCATCTTCGGGCGGATGGCGTCGCCATAGATGCGCGTGAGCACGCTGCTGCTGATGCTGCTGCCCAGCGCCAGGTCGAGCGAGTTTTTCAGGAAGGTGCGCGAGGCGCCGTGCAGGCCGCTCTGCTCGCGGTAGTCGTCAAAGAAGCGCTGCAGCGCGCTGCGCGCGGTATCGACCTTGATGCCGCTCATGGCGGACATGGCCTGCGTCACCGCCAGCAGTTCCTCGCGCTCCAGGCAGCGCAGCACGGCGGCGGCGGGTGCCTCGCCCATGCTCAGCAGCACGATCGCGGCCTGCTCGATCGCGGTCATGGCGCCGTCCTCGGCGCCGGCTTCAGGCGGGTTGGTGGCCATTCTTCTGCACCCATTGTTTGACGACCTCGGCCACGCGCTCGGGCTCCTTGGTCGCGAGGTCCTTCAAGTGATCGACCAGCACATCCACCGGGGAGCCCGGGGGCGGCAGGTTGTAGTTCTCCAGCAGCGAGCCCATGGAGTCGCGCTGGCCCGCGGGCCGTTCGGGCTGTGGCAGCGCGGCCACGGCGGCCGATCCGGGGGGCAGGGCCCCGGCCGGCGCCGCAGCGCCCTCGCCGCCGCGCGGGCCCAGCTCCAGCAGCTCGGACGTGCCCACCTCGCGCGGCGCCGCGGCCTCGCGCGTGAAGCGGCGGATCAGCGGGCGCGCGATCAGCAGGTAGGCCAGCAGCGCGCCGAGCGCGCTCAGGCCCCAGCCCGCCATCGTGAACACCGACTGCGGCTCGGCGTACCAGGCCACGGCCTGCGGCGGCGCCGGGAAGGCCATGGCCGAGACCACCAACTGGTCACCGCGCGCGGTGTCGATGCCCAGGCCGCCGCGCAGCACCTGCTCCATGCGCGCGATCTCGGCCGGCGCCCAGGCGCTCGCGCCGGCGGGCGCGGCGGCGTTGTTCAGCACCACCGCCACGCTGATTTTTTTCACCTGGCCGCGCGCGCGCTCGATGGTGGTGACGCTGCGGTCATAGGCGTACTGGCGCGTGGCCGCGTTGCGCTCGGCGGTGCTGGGCGGCTCGCCCTCGGCTGGCGGGGGGTTGGCCGGGCGGTTGCTCAGCGAGCCCGGGATGCCCAGGGCCTGCGGCTGGCGGCTGAGTTCCTCGCGCGAAGCCTCGCTGGTGATGCGCGGATCGCCCTCGTAGCGCTCCTGCGTTTCCTTCACGCTGTCCTGGTGCAGCTCGACCGAGGCGCTGACGTTGTAGTTGTTGGCGCCCAGCACCGGCTGCAGCAGCTGGTGGGCGTTGCGCAGCAGGGTGTCCTGCGCTTTGCGCTGCGCTTCGTTCGCGAAGCCGGTGGAGTCCAGGCCGGCCTTGATGTCGACCCGGCTGGACAGCAGGCGTCCGGCCTGGTCGACCACGGTCACGCGGTCGGGCGCGAGGTTGGACACGCTGCCCGAGACCAGCTTGATGATGGAGGCGATCTGCTCGGCCTCCAGCTCGCGGCCCGGGTGCAGGTGCAAGGCCACCGAGGCCGAGCTGGCCTGCGTGGCGTTGAGCACGAAGGTCGAGGAACGCGCGATCGACAGGTGCACGCGCGCGCTTTTGACCGGCTCCAGCGCGGTGATGCTCTGCACCAGCTCGCCCTCCAGGCCGCGGCGAAAGCGCACATCCTGCACGAACTGCGTCACGCCCAACGGGTCGCTCTTGTCCATGAGCTCCAGGCCCTCGGGCAGGCGGGCCACCACGCCGCGCGCGGCCAGCAGCATGCGCGCGCGGCCCAGGTTCGACTCCGACACCAGCACCTGCCCCGTTTCAGGGTGCAGGCGGTAGGCGATGCCTTCGGCGTCGAGCACCGACATCATGTCGGCGGCGGGCACGCTCTCGCGCGCGCCGAACACCGGCCGGTAGTTCGACTGGTTCTGCCAGACGAACATCATGACCAGCGCGGTGATGGCGATCGCGAGGAACACGACCGGCAGCAGCTTGGCCACCGCTTCGGAACGCAGGGCCGAGGCGATGCGGGCGGGCGGGGGCAGCCGTTGCAACAAGGGGGTGATGGCGCTCATTTGTTTTTCACTTTGCGTTTGTAACGATACGCGAAGTTCAAATACCAAAGCATGTCCATCCCAGGCCATGGCCGGCGTCGGGCGCCACGCGGTTAGCGAATGGGGATGAGCGGTGGCCACGCGCTGGACAGGAACCGAAAAGCGTTAGCGGGCGCGTTGCAAGACGGCGAAACGCCCCCGGGGGCGCTGCGAGCGTGACGGAATCCTCATCGCGCGGGGCTTCTTCGCACGCCCTGTCAAAAGTGACAGGGCGTGCGATGAAGGGACTTCAGGCGGGGGTCGAAACACGGGACAGACCCTTCGTGCCCTCAAGGACGCGACCATGTACCTGGACCTCGACATGACCACCCTGCCCGCCACCCACGGCATGCGTCCCACCGCCTTCGGCATTCCGCCCATCGAGACCCTGGAGATGCTTCAGCGCCTGGAGGCCGAGGTGGCGATGAGCAACCTGAACGAGATGCGCCTGATCGAACAGCAGCACCCGGACTGGTTCGAGAGGTACGAGACCTTGCAGGTCGAGCACTGCAGCGGGGAAGAGTTGCAGACCCTGCTGGCCAGCGCCCCCAACGCCTACGCCAAGGGCCTGGTCACGGGCGCGCTGAAGGTGCGGCTGGAAATGGCGGCGGTGTCGGGCCTGCCGTTCTGAACAGACGCTGCCCTACAGCCCGCCCATCAGCTGCGCGCGGTACACGGCCTGCGCGCCGTTGGCCGCGCGCAGCTTGCGCTTGGCGTTCTCCACGTGCAGGCGGAAGGTGCGCTCGGTGCAACCGAAACGCTGCTGCGCTTCCGAACCTTTCAGGCCTTCGGCCACGGCGCGCAGCACCTCGCGCTCGCGCGGGGTGAGCGGGCAGACCGCCGCGCGCAGCGCCTCGCGCCAGGCGGGCCAGTCGCCCAGCACCTCCAGCGCGGCGGTGCCCAGCTGTTCCTCCCGCAGGTGCGCGCTGGTGGACAGCAGCCAGAACTCGCCGCAGGCCTCGCCCAGCAGCGGCAGTCGCACCAGCAGCAACTGCTGGTAGCCCAGGCCGCCCAGGCGGCGCACCGCCTCCTCGCCCAGGGCCGCCACGGGCAGGCGCTCGACGGTGCCACCACGCGGCGGCACGGCGCGTGCCATCCATTCGGCATGGGCCTGCAGCGCGGCGCTGCTCAGGGCCTGCACCAGGCGCTCGCCAGCGACACCGAAAGGGTCGGGCCGCACGAAGGCCACGCCCGCGAAGCCGCGCCCTCGCAGGCGCGCGGCCAAGGCCTGCATGCGCTCATCGAGCGCGTTGGGGGGCGACGCCGGCTCGGGCGGTTCGCCCAGGAGGGCGAGGCCGCTGGCGCGCGAGGGATCCTCGCTCACCCGCCGCGTTCCTCTGCCAGCGCGCGCCACGACACCGCGGCGGGCCAGTCGAACAGGAACTCGGCGGCCAGCACGCCATCGGCCTCACTCAGCACCTCGACGGGCGCGATGGCCGCCGCGATGCCCTCCAGCTGCGACACCAGCTCGAGGTTGGGCAGGGCCTGGCCCGCGCGCACGCGGTCCAGGCCGGGCGCGTCCCAGCCGAACTCGGCCAGCGAGTCGGCCAGCTCGCGCAGGCCGTCGGTGGTCTCGATCTGGATCCAGCTCAGGCGGCCGTCGGCGCGCAGGCCCAGCACCCCGAAGGGCTCGCCAAGCACCAGGTATTCGTCCACGCGGCCGCGCCCCAGGATCACCATCAGCGCGTTGGACACGTCGTCCGACTGCAGCGCCTGCAGCCGCTCGTGGCGCATCTGCATGGCCAGGTGGCGGCCGCGCTCCAGCGAGTTGTGCAGGAACTGCTCCTGCAGCGCGCGGCGCAGGTTGAAGCCCAGGTTGCGCGTCTGCTTGGGCAGGAAGGATTCGATGGCACCGCCATTGAAGGCCTTGACCGCGAGGTCGGCGTCGGCCGCGCCCGTGAGCAGGATGCGCCGCAGGCCGAAATGGCCGTGGCGCTCGCAGATGGAGATGCCATCCTCGGCGGGCATCACCTGGTCGGTGACCAGCACCGAGAAGATGCGGTGCCGCCCTTCCCAGGCGAAGTAGTCGAGCGCGGCGGCCAGCGGCGACTCCGCGCCCACCACGCGCGCCAGCATCTGCTGCTCGCGCCGCAGCAGCGCTTCCTGCTCGGCATAGGAGTGGTCGAGTTCGCCCGGGTGGTGCAGGAACTCGCAGCGCCGCACCGAGGCCACGGCGTCCGCCATGGCGTCGAGGAACGACGGGTCGTCGTCGATGAAGGAGATGCGCGAGGACGCTCTCATGCAGGGGAACAACATGCCTGGCTCGCTTCGGGGGGTGGACGGGACGCGGCGCACGCGCGTCCGGACCAGGGGAGCATATCGGCACTTCGTGGGAGAACTTGAGCCGGCCGGTTTGGCGCCTTTTTTTCACGCCAGGCGCTGGAGAGCGCTCCCTAGAATCCGCCCCGTCGTGCACCACCACCACCTCATCCGGGCCATCGCCCTGCTTCGCCAGCCACTGGAGCCGCTGCAGCAGCTGTCGCGCGCGCGGCTGGTCACGCTGGGCCTGTTCCTGTCCATCGGGCACCTGGCCTTCCACTGGTTCTGGACGGTGCTCGTGCCGCAGCCCTACGAGAACCTGCTCCTGCGCGCGCTGGCCGCCGCCGGCGCGCTGCCGCTGCTGTGGTGGACGCCGTCGCGCGTGATGCGCCAGCGCGGCATCCGGCTCTACCTGCTGGCCTACATGACCTACACGGGCCCGTTCCTGTTCCAGTGGTTCTTCCTGATGAACCACGGCAACGCGGTGTGGATGACCAGCGCGGCGCTGATGTGCTTCCTGGCGTACCACATCCTCGACTGGCGCGTGGCCACGGCGGCGCTGGCGGCGGGCACCATCGCCGCGCGCGCGCTGGTGGCGCTGCTGGAGCCGCAGCTCGCCATGCCCTGGTGGCGCGTGACCGAGGGCAACCTCACCTTTGCCTTCGCCTGGCTGTCCGCCCTGGCGCTGGCGCTGTCCTCGGCCAGCCAGCGGCTGCAGCGGCTCAACGCCACGCTGCTGGCCATGGGCGTGATGGCGCACGAGCTGCGCACGCCACTGGCCAGCGCGGCCCTGGTCAACGAGAACCTGCGCGAGGCCGAGCCCGCCGAGGTGGAGCGCCTGACGCAACGCATGGACGGCCTGCTGCGCGCCATCCACCACCAGATCGATTCGCAGATCGTCAACGCGCAGCTGCTGGGCATCCAGCCTGGCCGCGAGACCCTGCGCGCCGGCCAGCTCGTGCGCGACGCCATCGAGTCCTACCCCTTCCTCAGCGAACGCGAGCGCCTGGCCGTCAGCGTGGACATGCGCGCCGATTTCCGCTTCCACGGCAGCGAGCGCCTGTTCATCCAGGTCATCCACAACATGCTCAAGAACTCCGTGTTCGCGCTGCGCCGCACCCAGGGGCGCTTCGAACGCGGCGACATCCAGATCGAGGTGTCGGCGGGCGGTGCGCGCGGCACCATCCGCGTGCGCGACAAGGGACCGGGCGTGCCCGGGCACCTGCGCCGCGCCATCTTCGAGCCCTTCTTCAGCACCCAGACCACGCACAGCAGCGGCCTGGGCCTGGCCTTCTGCCGCGAAACCGTGCAAGCCAACCGCGGCCAGCTGCGCTTCGAGCGCGTGGCCGCCGGCGCGTCCTTCGTGATCGAGCTGCCCCTGCTGCCCGGCGAGGCGGGCGAGACCCACCGCGCCAGGCGCTGGGCGCCCGGCTGAGGCGCGACCATCGGGTTTCCCCCACAGCGGAACGCCGGACTTCCCTCTGGTGGCGGCGCCGCTGGCGCGTAGCATGGGTGCATTCCCGTTCCCGCGGCCCGCCATGCCCCCGCTTCGCCCGATCCCGATGCCGCGCACGCCGTTGCAGGCCCTGTTCTCCCACCCGCTCGAGCCCGTGCTGCACCTGTCGCGCGCGCGGCTGGTCGCGCTGGGCCTGATCTACCTCATCGTGCACCTGTCGGCCTGGCTGGTGTACACCCAGGTCGCGCCGCAGCCCTACGACAGCCTGGCCCTGCGCCTGGCCGCGGCGCTCGGGGCCCTGCCGCTGTTCCTGTTCGACCCCGACGAGGTGGCGGAGTCGCCCGGCGCGCGCGCCTACGTGCTGCTCTACCTGGCCCTGGCCGGCCCCGTGCTGCAGGTCTGGCTCTACCTCATGAACGGCGGCACCGATCCGCGCGTGCTGGCCCTGTGCCTGGTCGCGCTGCTCATGTACGTGATCACCGACTGGCGCTACGCCACCGCCATGCTGGTGCTGGCCTTCGCGGGCGGGCTGCTGTTCGGCGCCGGCACCGACCGGCTGCCGGCCGCGCTGGCGCGCGAGCACGGCTTCATGGTGGGCCTGTCGTGGCTGTGCGGACTGCTGCTGGGCTTGTCTTCGGCGCAGCAGGACCGCCAGCGCCAGCAGGCCACCATGAACGCCCTGGGCGTGATGGCCCACGAACTGCGCACGCCGCTGGCCAGCATGGGCCTGCTGGTGGAAAGCCTGCGCGACAACGGGGAGTCGCCGCAAGCGCGCCGCTCGGGCCAGCGGCTGGAGGGGCTGATGCGCAACCTGCACCAGCAGATCGACACGCAGATCGTGAACGCGCAGCTGCTCGTCCTGCGCCGCGGCGACGAGCGCATCGCCGCGCGCGCGCTGATCGCCGACGCCATCGACAGCTTTCCCTTCCGCGCCGAGGCCGAGCGACGCGCGGTGGCGCTGGCGCCCGGCCCCGACTTCCACTTTCTCGGCACGCGGCGCCTGTTCACGCAGGTGGTGCACAACCTGCTGCGCAACGCGCTGGTCGCCCTGCGCCAGCACAAGGGCACGCCCGAGCCGGGCGACATCACGCTGGCCACCGACGTGCGCGGCGGCCAGGGCGTGATGGAGATCCGCGACCGGGGGCCCGGCATCCCACGCTCCCTGCAACGCAGCGTGTTCCGCCCCTTCGTGAGCACCGCCGACACGCACAGCAACGGCCTGGGCCTGGCCTTCTGTCAGAACACGGTGCGGGTGAACCGGGGCCGCCTCTCCCTGCGCTCCAGCGAGGCCGGTACCACTTTTGTGATCACCCTGCCCCTGGACGAGGGGCGGCGCGGCGGCTGAAGGCGCGCCGCCGGGCGGGCGCCCGCGCCCGCCCGCGAACTGGGCGGGTTTTGCCCGCCTTATCCAATCAAGTTTTCCCGGCAGGCGGCCGATAGTGGCGGCGAACGCCCGTGCCTTCCAAGCGGCCGCGGGCGACACCTGTTCACGCCCCCACCCGATCCCCCGCCCCGCGCCTCACCATGAATTTCCTTCGCAACATGTCCGTCGGCACCAAACTCTGGGCCGGCGTCGCCACCATCATCCTGGCCCTGCTGGCCACCGTCATCAGCGCGGGCCTGCGTTCGGCCCGCATGACCGAACAGTCCGAGCGCATCCTGACCGAGCTCTCCGACAAAACCGCCCTGGCCGTGGAATGGGCCGGCGTGACCGAGACCACCACCACCCGCGTGCAGGCCTCCACCCTGTCCAGCGACCCGGCCATCACCGCCCTGTACAAGGACCTGATCCCGGCCGGCTCGGCCCGCATCTCCGAGCTGCAGAAGGCGCTGGACGCCATGCCCAAGACCGAGGCAGAGGTCGCCGCGCTGGCCCGCATCGCCGAGCTGCGCACCGCCGTGCTGAGCTCGCTGGGCAAGGCCACCAAGCTCAAGGCCGCCGAGGACTACGCCGGCGCCGCGCACGAGATCACCACCAACTTCAATGGCGCCGTCACGCCTTACCTCAACGCGGTGCAGGACTTCGGTCGCATGCAGAACCGCATACTGCAGGAAGCGCAGGCCGCGCAGGCCAAGGAGCGCGTGACCAGCATCACCATCGCCGCCACGCAGGTCGGCCTGCTGATCCTGGGCATCGCCGTCGGCGCGTTCTTCCTCATCCGCAACATCCGCCAGCCGCTCAACGACACCATGGCCTTCGCCGAGCGCATGGCCGACGGCGACCTGACGGCCACGCTCAACAACGACCGCGGCGACGAGTTCGGCGCCATGACCCGTGCGCTGGGCACCATGCGCGACCGACTGGTCAGCGTGGTGGCCGACGTCAAGCGCGGCACCGAGAACATCACCGTGGCCGCGAAGGAGATTTCCACCGGCAACAACGACCTCTCCAGCCGCACCGAGCAGACCGCGAGCAACCTGCAGCAGACCGCCGCCTCGATGGAGCAGATGTCGGGTGCGATCAAGCAGTCGGCCGACTCGGCCCGCGTGGCCAACCAGCTCGCCGACGTGGCGGGCCAGAGCGCGCAAAAAGGCGGCGAGGTGGTGAACCAGGTCGTCTCGACCATGGAAGAGATCAACCAGGCCTCGCGCAAGATCAACGACATCATCGGCGTCATCGACGGCATCGCCTTCCAGACCAACATCCTGGCCCTCAACGCCGCCGTGGAAGCGGCGCGCGCGGGCGAACAGGGCCGCGGCTTCGCGGTGGTGGCCGGCGAGGTGCGCAACCTCGCGCAGCGCAGCGCGCAGGCCGCCAAGGAGATCAAGGGCCTGATCGGCGCCAGCGTGGACAAGGTCACCGTGGGCACGGAACTGGTGAGCCAGGCCGGCCAGACCATGAGCGAGATCGTGGAGAACGTGGTGCGCGTGCGCGACATCATTGGCGAGATCGCCAGCGCCTCGGGCGAGCAGGCCGATGGTGTCAACCAGATCAACGCGGCCGTCTCCAACCTCGACCAGATGACGCAGCAGAACGCCGCGCTGGTGGAGGAAAGCGCCGCCGCCGCATCGAGCATGAACGACCAGGCCGCGCGCCTGGCCGAGGTGGTGCGCATCTTCCGCCTGGATGGCAACGCCGCCTCGGGCAGCATCGCCGCGCGGCCGGCGGGCGAGCGGCACCAGCGCCGCGAGCCGCAGTTGGCGCCGGTCGCGGCGCCTCAGGCGAAGCCCGCGGCACCCGTGGCCAAGCCGCTGGCCACGGCCAAGCCCGTGGCGGTGGCGCCCAAGCCCGCCGCACCGGCCGCCGGCAAACCCCTGGCCGCTGCGGCCAAGGCCCCCGCCAGCGACGAGGTCGGCGAATGGGAGTCCTTCTGATCCGCGCCGCCCGCGACCGCCACCGCGGCCGCTGAAGCCCCAGGCCCGCCGAAGACCTCGGCGGGCTTTTTTTCAGGCGCCGACGGGCGCGGCCACCGGCACCAGCCGCTGCACCACCTCGTCGGTGCTGAGCACGTCGCCAAAGAACAGCATCCAGTTGTTCAGGCAGTGCTCGTGCTCGGCCGGCGTGACGGCCGAGAGCGCGTCGTCGACCATGATGGTGGCGTAGTCCATCATCATCGCGTCGCGCGCGGTCGATTCGCAGCAGACGTTGGTGACGGTGCCACCGATGAGCACGTGCGTGACGCCGCGCTCGCGCAGCACCTCGTCCAGGCGCGACGAGCCCGGCACCAGCGCGCTGTAGCAGCGCTTGACCACGCGCTCGTCCTGCGGGTGCGGCTGCAGGCCGGGCGCGATCTGGAAGCCCTCGTGCGCGCTCGCCAGCTCGCGCAGGCGCCGCGCGCTGCGCGCCGGCGTGAGCATGTGGGCGTGGTGGTGCGACCAGAAGTCATCGGCGCCGTCGGCGCTGGTCTGCACCCAGATGACATGCCCGCCCGCCTCGCGCAGCGCGTTCGCCAGCCGGTTCACCGCCGGGAAGGTGGCGCGCGAGGGCGCGCACTCGCCGAGATAGCCCGGCTGCGTGTAGTAGTTCTGCAGGTCGATGACGACGAAGGCCGTGCGTTCGGCCGCCAGCGTGTCATAGGGGTGCAGGCGGCCCTGGCGCGCCACCACGCGCTCGACGACCCATTCGGGAAACTGCATGCTCGCTCCTCTCGGTTCAGGCGTAGCGCTTGGCCATGGCGGCCTCGATCCGCGCGATCACCAGGTACATCAGGCCCGACAGCAGGCCCAGCACCACGATGGCGGTCATCACCACGTTCAGCTGGAAGACCTGGCTGCCGTTGACGATGAGGAAGCCCAGGCCGGCGCTGGCCGACTGGAACTCGCCCACGATGACGCCCACCAGCGCCAGGCCGATGTTCATCTTCAGCGCCGCCACGAGCGTGGGCACGCTGCCCGGCATGACCACCAGGCGCAACACCTGGGCGCGGCTGGCGCCCAGGGTTCGGGCCAGCTTGATCTTGTTCGGGTCGATGCTCTGGAAGCCGTCGTACACCACCATGATGGTGACGAACACGGCGATCGCCACGGCCATGCCGTAGACCGAGTACTCGGATCCCAGCCAGATGTAGAAGATCGGCACGAAAGCGATCTTGGGCATGGCGTTGGCCACCACCAGGAAGGGGTCCAGCACCTTGTGCGCGAAGTCCGACCACCACAGCCCGGCGGCCACGCCGATGCCGATGACCATGCTCAGCACGAAGCCGATGAGGGTGGCCTTGAAGGTGACCCAGGTGTGCATCAGCAGCTTGCCGTTGTGCAGCAGATCGAGGAAGGTCGGCCACAAGGCGCTCGGGTAGCTGGTCAGCATGGGGTTGACCACATGCGTCTTGGCCAGCACCTCCCACAGCACCAGGAAGGCCACCAGCAGGGCCAAGCGGGTGAGCAGGATGCGCTGGCGGCGGCGGCGCTGGCGCGACTGCCATTCGCGGTACGCGGGGCTGGGTTCGCGTCCGGCCGGTGGCGGCGTGGGGGTGGCCATGGTGGCCAGGGTGGCGGAGGCGGTGGTGTTCATGGCGTCATCCTTCCACGTGGACGTCGAGCTCGTCCCACAGCAGCGCGAAATAGGTATTGAACTCGGGCAGGGACCGCACCACGAACGGGCTCGGGCGGCCCGCGCCGTGGCTGGGAAAGCGCATCAGGTGCTGCGACTTGATGCGCCCGGGGCGGCGCGAAAGCACCACCACGCGGTCGGTCATGGCGATCGCCTCGCCGATGTCGTGCGTGACCAGCACCACCGACTTGCCCTCGTCGCGCAGCACCTCCACCACCTCGTCGGCGATCGCCAGGCGGGTCTGCGAGTCCAGCGCGGAGAAGGGTTCGTCGAGCAGCACCACGTCGGGGTCGGTCACCAGCGTGCGCGCCAAGGCCACGCGCTGGCGCATGCCACCCGAGAGCTGGCGCGGAAAGTGGTGCAGGAAGTCGCCCATGCCGCACTTGTGCAGCAGGTGCGCGGCCCGCTCGCGGGCCTCGCGCATCGGCCGGCCCTGGATCTGCGCGCCCAGGGTGGCGTTGTCCAGGATGCTGCGCCATTCGAACAGGTAGTCCTGCTGCAGCATGTAGCCCACGCGCGGCGACGGGCCCTTGACTCGCTCGCCGTGCACCCGTACCTCGCCCGACGAGGGTTCGAGGATGCCGGCCATCAGCGACAGCAACGTGCTCTTGCCGCAACCCGACTGACCGATCAGGCTCACGAACTCGCCCGGCGCCACCGACAGGCGGATGCGGTCGAGCGCCTGCGTCTCGCCGGCGTCGGTGAAGTAGCGCAGCGAGACGTCGTTGATCTCGATGCGCGGCTGCACCTGCTGCACCTGCTGCACCTGCTGCGCCACCGGCGCTTCGGCTTCGAGCACGGCGCTCATGGCGCGGCCTTCGCGGCGAAGTCGGTGACCACGACCTGCTCGTACTTCACGCGCTTGGCCTTGTCGAGCACGCCGCTGTCGATCAGCATGTCCTGCAGACTGTCGATGGCCTGGCGCTGCACCATCGGGTTGGTCTTCCACAGACCGATGCCGCGGTAGCGTTCGATGGCGGCCACCAGATCGGCCTGGGCCATGGCGGGGAAGTACTCGGCGATCTGCTTGGCCAGATCGGCCGGGGGCGCGCTGGCCACGTGCTTCTG
>Ga0209958_1001476_pt1 | contig 17627 bp, 15 predicted proteins | sample ThiBio_inoc_plan_FD_183942 | JGI IMG/M metagenome (GOLD analysis project Ga0209958, IMG submission 183942) | Wastewater bioreactor microbial communities from Cape Town, South Africa - Thiocy_inoc_plan (SPAdes) | ecosystem: Engineered > Bioremediation > Thiocyanate > Unclassified | place: South... | reverse complement strand
CAGCCTGGTCCTCAACATCGACGGCCCCTCGCGTGAGGTCGGCTCCGTCGAGACCACCCACCTCCGGTCCCCGCGCAAGACCTACCGCCCCGGCCTCCCCGACGGCGGCGAGATGTCCTTCGAGATCGAGTACGACCCGGCCGACGCCGAGCACATCTTCCTCGCCGGGCTGGCCGACGAGCCGGAGGTCCTGAGCTGGCGCATCACCTACCCGCTCACGCCGGCGAAGCACCACACCTTCCAGGGCTTCCTCACCGCCTTCGAGCCTTCCGCCGGCGGCCCCGAGGAGAACCTCACCGCGAGCGTCACGGTGAAGGTCACCGGCGCCGTCGTCGAGACCACCGCCTCCTGACCTCCCCGGGCCGACGCCGGCCCCGTCCCCGACTCCATCCTCCACCGCACTCCCCAGGCCCACCCATGTCGAAGCTCCTCTCCCGCGAAGACTTCCTCTCCGCCCCCCCGACGATCGAGAAGGTCGAGGTCCCGGCCCTCGGCGGCCACTGCTTCATCCGGGGCATGACCGCCGGCGACCGCGACCGCTTCGAGGCGGCCCACGTCGACGCCGACCAGGCCGACTACCGCGCCCGCATCGCCGCCTTCTCCATCTGCGACGAGGCCGGCGTCCTCCTCTTCAAGCCCGACGACGTCGCCGCGCTGGCCGAGCAGTTCGGGGCCGCCCTGGAGCCGATCGCCCTGGCGGCCAACAGGCTCAACAAGCCGACCGAGGGCGCCATCGAGGATCTGGAAAAAAACTCCTGAACCGGCCCGCGCGCCGGTTCCTGTTCCGCCTCGCGCTCCAGCTCGGCATGACCGTCGAGCGCCTGGGGCGCGAGATGTCCTCGGCCGAGCTGTCCGAGTGGCTCGCCTTCAACCGGATCGAGCCGCTGCCGGACCCCTACTGGTGCTCCGCCCAGCAGAGCTACGTCGCGGCCACCCTCTGGGGCGGCGGCCGTCGCCACAAGTTCGAGGACTTCCTCCCCCTCACCCCGGGCCGCAAGCGGCGGATGACGCCCGAGCAGATGCTCGCCAAGGTCCGCGCTTCGGCCAAGATCCGCCCCCGGAATCCCGAGGCCCCCGATGAAGCTGATCGTGAGGAACGCGTCCCGGGACCCCGACGCCCCCGACCTTCGGGTGTACGCCGAAGACGGGGATGAGATCGAGGACGTCCAGTTCGTCTCCCTCTCCAGGGACGCCGGCGAGGTCGGCCTGGCCCGGGCCGAGATGGCCTGGTTCATCGAGTTCGACGCCGGCGACCCCTCGGCCGTGGACGCCCCTGATGCCGCGCAAGGCGGGTAAGGGCCGGACCGTCGCCGTCCTCGGCCTCGGCAAGGTCGACAGACGCCTGAAGCGGCTCGCCCCGGACCTCCAGGCCCGGTACGCCGCGCAGGCGATGGAGGCCGGCATGTCGCTGGTCCTCCAGGCCGCCAAGGCCAACGCCCCCGTCGACACGGGCGAGCTGCGGGACGCGATCCACATGGAGACGCATTCCGACGGCTCCCGCGTGTCCGTCGAGGTCAAGGTCGGCGAGGGCGACTTCCTGGGCGACCAGTACTACGCCGCCATGGTCGAGTACGGCACCTACAAGATGGCCGCCCACCCCTACATGCTCCCCGCCTACGAAGACCAGGGCCCCAGGGCCCGGGCGCTCACGCTCCGCATCCTCCTCGCCGGCCTCCGCCGGCTGGCCAACCGAGGCTGACTTCATGCCCGTCGGCGACCTGGTCGTCAGGTGCAGGGGCGACTTCGCCCCGCTGAATCGAAGCCTCGTCGCTTCGTCCAAGGCCCTCGATTCGTGGGCGGGATCGGTCTCCACGGCCGTCGATTCGGCCTTCTCGCGCCTGGCGAAGGACGCGAAGGCCGCCCCGATGAAGGCCCTGACGGGGAGCATCCAGAAGCTCGACAAGGTCAAGTCGGTGGCGCGTACGGCGCTCGCCTTCGGAGACGTGGGACGGGCGGCGGGCTGGGCGGCCGTCGGGGCCGGGCGGTTGCGGCTGGCGTTCATGTCCTCCGGCGAGAAGGCCGACGCCCTCCGATCGAAGTTGGATAAGGCGGGCTCCGCCCTGAAGGCGGTCGGGGCCGTAAGCCGCAAAGCCCGCTTCGGCCTCATGCTCGCCGACTTGACTCTCTTCGGCGCCAAGCTCGGGGCCCTTGCGGGCGGCGCGGTCGGCCGGCTTGCGAAGGAGATGCTCGGCGTCTTCGTCGGTGGGGTCCGCATGGGCTTCGGCCTGGTCCGGGCTACGGTCTCTCTCGTCGGCATGGGCTCCGCGGCGGTGAAGGCGGTCAAGGCCCTCGGATTCTCGGCGGTCGAGTTCGGGAAGGCCGGCCTGGCAGCCTCCCGTTTCGTTCTGACCCTGGGCCGATCGACCGCGGCCCTGGGCGATTTCGCGAAGGCGTCCATCCGGGGCGTCGTCGGCTTGTGGTCGGCGATCCAATACGGAGCGTACGCGCTCTCCTGGATTCCCGGGATCGTGGGAGGTTTGAAGAGCGTCGTCGGCGGGGCGATGGGGGCGGCCCGCAGCCTGGTGGGCGTCGGCAAATCCCTCCTGGCCATCGGCTGGAACGTCGCGACGTCCGCCGCCTCGGCCTTCCGCGCGACCCTCGGGGGGATCGTCTCGACGGCCGGGTCGGTCGCCGGAGCCCTGGCCAAGATCGGCCCGCTCGCCGGCGTCGTCGGCGTCGCCCTGGGCGTCAAGGCGGCGGGGATGGCGGCGCACCTGAACGAGACGATCAGCAAGACGGAGCAGGTCTTCGGGAAGTCGGCCGACGGCGTCGTCGCCCAGGCGGAGCGGATGAACGTCGCGTTCGGGACGGCGCGGAAGGAGTACCTCGACGGGGCCTCCGCCCTGGGCGGGCAGCTCCAGGGCGTTGGGTATGCGGAGAAGGACGCCGCCGCGCTCTCGATGCAGCTCACGAACCTCGCCGCCGACGCCGCCGCCTTCCGCGACGTGGGCTTCGACGAGAGCCTCCGGAAGATCCAGGCGGGCCTCTCCGGCGAGGCCGAGCCGCTGAAGGCCTGGGGCATCCTGATCGACGAATCCACGGTGAAGCTCCAGGCCCAGAAGATGGGCCTGGTGAAGGCCGGCGAGGAGATGGGCAATGCGGCCAAGTATCAGGCCCGGCTCGCCATCATCACCCAGGGCCTCGCGAAGGACTCCGGGGCGCTGGCCCGGGAGGCGAAGTCGCCGGCGAACCAGATGGCCGAGTTCTGGGGCCGGCTCCAGACCCTCGGCGAGACCGTCGGCGCGTCCTTCGCCCCCGCGTTCGGCTCCGCCCTGGAGGTCGTGAACCAGGGGATCGCGACCCTCACCGCAAATTGGGGTGCGATCTCCGAGGCCGTCGGGGGCTTCATCTCCGGCGTCGGCTCCACGCTCCTCTCCTGGGCCGGCTCCGTCGCCGACTTCTTCGAGCTGGGCGGCGGCAAGATCGACTACTGGCGGCTCGCCCTGGGGACGCTGGCCGACGGCTGGCAGGTGATGGGGGTCGCGTTCCAGGCGGTCAAGACGGCCGTCCTGGGCGGCATGACGGCGATCTTCAAGGGCCTCTCCTACATCGCCCAGGGCTTCGATTGGGTGTACCAGAAGGTCACCGGCAAGGCCTCCGACACCGCCTCCTACCTCTCCCGCATCGGCGACAAGCTCGGGGAGGCCTCCAAGGGCTCCGCCCAGCAACTCGCCGACGCCTGGGCCAAGCCCTGGGCCCACGCCACCGACGCCCCCGACAAGCTCGGGGACGCCCTCATCGGGGTCAAGGACAAGGTCCTCGGCGCGTACGACGCCGCCGGGGCCCAGATCGCCCGGATGCGCGAGGAGATGTCCAAGCCCCTCGCCGCCTCGGTCTCGGCCCCCGTCTCCGAGGACCCGGCGAAGAAGGACAAGAAGGCGAAGAAGCAGGACCCATTCGCCGGCGCCATGAAGCTCGGCTCGGCCGAGGCGGCCAGCGTCCTCCTCAAGTCCCGATTCGGCTCGGGCAAGGACGCCGTGGCCGAAAGCTCGAAGCAGACGGCCGAGAACACCAAGGTCCAGATCGACGTCCTCGGGCGGATCGAGTCGGCGCTCAAGGCGGCCGTCGCCCCGTCCCCCACCTACGCGATGTGACCCATGCCCATCGACCCCGAAGACCTCCCCGAGGGCATCGTCGAGATCGTCGACGTGAAGTCCAAGGGGGGCTGGTCGCTCGACGGCGGCCGGACCTACTCGATCGAGCTCCAGGTCCAGACCGACGACCTCGACGTCGGCCCCAAGGCCGTCATCGACGCGCTGCACCTCTGGGAGGCCAACACCTACCGCTGGCCGTTCGTCGAGGCCGCGAAGGAGTCCGACCCCCGGTCGTTCCTGCAATCCGTCGAGGCCGACGAGGTCGGCCTCGGCCAGGACGGCGCGGTGTGGAAGGTCACCCTTGCGTTCGCGCCCCGGGACCCGTCGAAGGACGATCGCGGGCCGATCGACGAGGACGGGTCCCGCGACCCCTTCGCGGCCCGGCCGACGGTCTCCGCCCACTCCGAGTCCGAGGAGGTGGCCGTCACCCACGATCGAGACGGCGAGCCCATCCTCAACTCCGCCGGCGACCCCTTCGACCCGCCCCTGGCGATCTCCAAGCCTTGCCTCGTGATCGAGGTGTCGCGCATGGAGCGGTACTTCCTCCTGGACCGCGTCGAGGACCTCGAATCCCACGTCAACGACGCCGAGTGGATGGGATGGCCGGCCGGCTCCGTCCTCTGCAAGTCCATCAAGCCCCGCCAGGTCTGGCTGGAGGACGTGAACGGCTACGGCTGGGAGGTCGAATACGAGTTCGCCTTCAAACGCCCCCTCATCGCGGACGACGGCGGCGACGACGTGACGGTCTACCCCGGCTGGGCCGTCCAGGTCCTCGACTGCGGGATGCGTCAGAAGGTCTCGGGCGCCTGGAAGGACATCCAGGTCGACAACAAGCCCGTCTCCACGCCGGTCCCCCTGAAGTCCGACGGCACCGTCGCCTCGCCGACCGACGACCCCCACTACCTCACGTTCAACCTCTACCCGCCGGCCGATTTCTCCGTCCTCGACTTCCCGGCCGACCTCTTCAGCGCCGGCACCCCGGAGACCCCCTGATGCCCACGAAAGAGCGCGGCGTCCTGATCGGCGAGCGCACGGCCGTCCGCATGGCCCGGGCCACGCAGGCCGTCGAGGCCTCCGCCATCCGCAACCAGCGCGGTCGGGTCCCCGCCGCCGTCTACAACCCCGGCGTCCAGCGGGCCCGCGTGACGACGGCCATCCCGACCGGGACCGAGGCGTCCCCCAGCTCGACGGGCAAGGTCCGGCTCAAGGTCCGCGACGCGGCCGGGGCGTGGGGCGACGGCGAGGAGGTCCAGGTCTACAACGACTTCACCATGCCGGCGTCCCTGCCCGTCGGCCGCATGGTCCGCGTCGCGTGGATCGCCGGCCAGTGGTGGCTGGTCTCGGGGAGTTGCTCCTGATGCTATTCGACCCCGGTTGTGCGAATTGCGGCTGCCCGACCGCCGGCCCGACCCAGACGATCCGGGTGCGCTCCTGCACCGGGATCCCGCCCGCGGGGACGGTCGTCGAGATCTACACCAACTCCACGCGGTCGGTGCTCGTCCAGGCCGGCGTCACGGACGCGGCCGGGGAGTACAGGTTCCCGTCGTTTTCGGGCAACCGCTACGCATGGGTGCCGTCGCCTCACGCCCGCCTCGCCGGCACTGGGGCCATCGTCTTCGGCAACCTCTTCAGCTTCAGCGACGCCGTCGCGACGGTGACCCTCGCCCCGGCGTCCGGCTACGCCTGCTTCGGCGGCCCCAATTGCTGGCTCCCGGTCCCCACGACGCTCCACGCCACGGTGGACCTGATCGGGGCCGTCACGGCGACTTATATCGGCACCGGTTGGCAGGCGGACTGGACCCCGTGGCATTACCCCGGCTGTGGCCTCGAAATCGCGGGGTGCGCCCCCGGCGACGACCTCGCCCCCGTCCGCCTCCTGTTCGGCCCCCTGGCGCTCACCTGGACCTTCAAAGGGTCTTCCAACGGCTGTCCGCCCACGGAGGGGCCGACTCCCTACAGCACCCTGCCGTTCAACCCCGTGTCCATTTCGTGCCCCCCGGCGTTCAGCGTCGTCTATCGATTCACGCCCGTCGTCAGCCCCAACCTGGGCTACGCGACGAGCTGCGGCTCCGACCTCTATGCGACGTTGACCGAATGACCGACGACGTCGCATCAGCCCTGGCGCGCAACGCCCGCCTGGCCTGGCTCGCCAGCGACGCCAACCCCGACGTCGCCCAGCGGGATGCCTATCGCGTCCTGGTCCGCCGCATCGCCGGGCCGGCCGCGGCCTACCCGTCGATCGCGACGCAGGCCCGCGGCCTGGCCGGCTCTCTGGCGAGCTGGTTCCGGGCCGGCTGCCCGATCACCCCCTCGGCCGAGCGGGCGCGACGGCGGGCGATCTGCACCGGCTGCCCGGAGTTCGACGCGCAGGCCCGGCGCTGTCGAGTCTGCGGGTGCTTCGGGGCCGCCAAGCCCTGGCTGGGGACTGCGACGTGCCCGCGCGGGCGGTGGGACCCTACTTCCGAGGAGACATCATGAGCATCGCCTACGCCCCCCGATTGATACCCTACGTCAGCGAACCCCAGCTCGGCGCGGCGTTCCGCCGGCGGTCCTGCCGGCCGGACGGCTCGCTCGGCGATTCCCAGTGGTGGGACCACGAGCGGGGCGGCTGGGACAACGCCTGGGATCCGGCCCGACACCTCGCGTCGCTCCCTCGCGACGCCGATCGGCCGGCCCGCCAGTACCTCGCCACGCCCGTCGACGTCGCCGACGACCCGGCGACCATCGCCGACGTCTTCGCGATCGCCTCCGATCGCTCCATCCTCTCGGACGTCGACGCGATGCCCGGGAACCAGGTCTACAACCTGACCCGCGGCTGGAGCAGCAAGCCCTATTGACCCGCGCGCGGCTCGCGGCATAATCCGCGCATCGCCGGTGACTCTCGGGGCCACGAGCCTCCCCCCGGATGGGAGGGAGGCCCGCCCTCGGCGGGGCCGATCCCGAGAGCTTGAGGGCCCCGATCGCCGTCAGGGGCCGCCGGCGCATGGACGAGGCCGCCGCCACTTCTCGCGAAGTGGCGGCGGCCTCTCGTCATTTCGAAGTCTCGACGCCCGGGGCTACCTCCCCTCCGCCTCGGCGAAGGCCCCGGCCGGGTCGTCGGGGTCGATCTCCGTCACGACCACGCGGCCGGTCCGCCCCTGGATCGAGAGGAGCCGGGCCGCGCCGTCCAGGCGGGGCGAATCCTGCACGTCGGAGCGGTCGGCGATCCAGAGGTGGATCCAGTCGCCCCGGAGCCCCAGCGCCGCCGGGGAGCTGGCGACGATCGCCGGCCGGACCCGGCCGTCGGGCTCGACGATCAGCTCGACGGCCCCGGTCCACGGGTCGACCATCGCCCTCGACCTGGGCGGCGAGTCGAGGCCCCACCCCGTCAGGTCGACCACGGCCGCCCCCAGCTCGACCGACGGCCCGGCCGAGGGGACCGGCCGGCGGAAGAGGATGTAGGGCTCCGCCGTCAGGCCGGCCCGATGGGCGGGCGCCCACTCCTCGACCTCGGCCCACTCCGCCGGCGAGTCGATGGCGCCGTCCCCGTCCTCGTCGATCCCGTTGAAGCCCGGGTCGGCCCGGCCGTCGCCGTCGTCGTCCCGGCCGTTGACGAGCCAGAGGTATTCCCTCGGGCCCCGGCCGTCGCCGCGGTCGAGGTCCGGCCCCGCCGGCCCGTAATTGACGCATCGCTCGACGTTGCCGCCGGCCGGCCCGACGACCTCGGGCCCGACCACCCAGTAGTCGGCCTGGCTCCCCCCGATCCGGATCCGGTCGCCGACGCGGACGTTCCAGGCCCAGGACGTGCCGGCGACCAGGAGGCCGTCGCGGTCCACGCGGGACTGTTCGAGCATGAGGACGGCGGCCGGCTTCGCGAAGCCGCCGGGGAGCGGCCCGACGTCGATGGTCGCGAGGCCCTCCGAGTAGCCCGGGCCGGCCTCCATCGGGACGGCCCGGCCGGCGGCTAGGGCCTTCGCCGGGTCGATCCGCCCGTCCGGCCCCCGCGAGAGGGCCCAGGATGCGTCGGGGACGATCCGCAGCCCCTTGGGCGAGCGATCCCTCGCCGCCGCCTCCCGGGCCCCCACGATCGCCGCCTGGAGGCCCTCCGCGGCGGCATGGACCGCCCGCGTCCGGGACCAGCCCAGGACGACGGGGAGCGACGCGGCCGCGATGATGGTCACGATCACCATCACGACCAGCAGCTCGACGAGCGTGAAGCCGGCGCGAGAGGCGGACCGCTCGCTTCGCAGGCCGCACGCCCGGCATGCGACGACCCTCCGCCCGGAGACGACCTGCGACGTCCACCCGGATTGCTCCATGACGGCCCTGGCGTCCCAGGCCGCATCCCAATCCCCGTCGAAGTAATTCCCCAGCCGGATGTCGGCCCGACAGGAATCGCAGACGATCATCAGCTCGATGCCCATGTCAGACCTCCCCTCGGCAGGCGCGCAGAATGATCGACCCCCAGCCGCCCTTCCATGCAAGGCAGGCCAGGCACGTCCAGCACGTCAGGCAGCCCACGAAGAGCAGCCACTCGAAGAGCGAGAGCTGGTAGGGCTCCCAGGGCCCGGAGTCGCCGTCGGGATTGACGGGCGACCCGGACGGGGGTAGATCGTCCGCGCCGGCCGCTCGGAGCGGCCCGCGACTTCCTCCGGCCGGCCGGGATTCCTGAGATCCCGGCCGGCCGTCCTCGTTCAGGCCGAGGCGCGAGGGCGGGCGAAGGAGATGCGGTCGGCCGCGGCGGCCATCTGCGGGATGTGGACGTGGCGGTAGTGCTTCTGGGTGATGGGCGTCGTGTGCCGCAAGAACCGCTGGATCATCGCCTCGCCCCAGCCCCAGCCCTCGGCCAACGTGGCGAAGGTGTGCCTGGCCGATAGCGCCGTGAAGTTGGGGACGCCGGCGTCTTCGCCCAGCTCCCGGATCTGGTCCGAGGGCTTGTACCCGTTCGCGCCGTGGAGCCAGGGCCCGACCTTCCTGGCCCCGGGGAAGAGCCACTCGGAGTCGGCCAGGGGCGCCCACGCGGCCAGCACGAACTTGAGCCGCTTGGGGATCGGCAGGAGGGCCTTCGACGAGCGGGTCTTGAGCCTGCGGCGGGCGTTGGGCCGGATGTGGATCAGGCCGTCGGCCAGGTCCACGTCCTCGACGCGCAGGCCGAGGACCTCGTTGCGCCGGGCCCCCAGGTAGACCAGCGTGTAGACCAGGGCCCGGAGCCGCTTGGCCGGCCATCCGCCCCGCCGGGCCCTGGCGTCGGCCAGGGCGAGGACCTTCGCCACGTCCTCGGAGCCGTGGAAGGTCCGCTCGGGGTCGTGGGCCAGGTCGGCCTCCGAGAACCACCGCTTCGGGCCCCACTCGGCGAATGGCGAGTCGGGGACCAGCTTCCGGGCCACGTTGCAGGCCGCCCGGAACGAGCCGAGGTAGCTCAGGTTGGTGACGATGAGGCGCCCGCGGTGCGCCTCGATCCACGGCGGGATCGCCGTGTAGTTGATGTCCCCGAGCGTCGGGCAGAGCTCGGCGAACTCGCCGAGGACCCTCTTCATCTTGGAGACGGTCGTCGGCCGCCGGACGCCCGGCTTGTAGCGGTCCATGACGGCGTTCTGAAAGACCGAGTACGGCGCGGCCGGGTCGTATGCAGGAAGGATCATCCGTGATTCCTCCGGTGTCGGGGAGAGTCGCGTCGACTGCGACTGCCGCCGGGAACGTACCTCGCCCCGCAAGTCCAAGTCGGGCCTGAGCGAAAATGCAACGCCCGCGAGGCCCGGCGGCGACGAAACGCTTATCGCACGCCACACCGTATTGCGTAAGATCAACGCCGCCAGCGAGTGTGGTCGAGGAACACCTACGGAACCGAAGGTTATAGGTTCGAATCCTATCGGGTGTACTTCGAGGGGAGCCTTTCCCTCCTTCTTGCGGCCTCAAGTTTCAACGAGGTCCCCAATTCGGGGCGATCGCCCCGACGGCCGAGTTCCAGCCGCTGAATCCGCGGAGTCGGCCATGCCGAGAGCGCCCGGCTCCTCCATCCTCCAGGCCGTCCGGCTGATTTACGGAGCGATGTTCATCCTAACATCGGCCTGCGGCCTGGGCGCGTACGCTTTCTGGCCGGGGGCGATCGCCTGGATCTTCCTCGCCCTGGGCGCGCTCGCCCTGGCGGGCGGGGTCGCGTTCACGCAACTGCTGGCGCGGCTCCGGATGATCCTCTGGCTGCTCCCCTACCTCGACAGGCTGCGGGCGAAAGGGGAACCGCGGGCGAACGCCCCCGACGGCAAGGCCGGACGGGGTCCGGACGTCCGGCGAGGCCCCGTCGGCCGCGATCGCGATCGCGATTAACGATAGTGGATCGGGAGCCGGGTGCGGTTGAGCAGCACCGAGGCCCGGTTGGAGGCGTTGGGGACGACGAGGTCCGGCAGGAACCGCCGGGCGATCCGGCCCACCGCCAGCGAGCCGGACGGCTCCGGGCCGGCGGGGAAGACGTTCCGGCGCGAGTTCGCCCCCAGGAACGTGCCGTTGCCCCGGCCGGTCAGGACCGTGACGCTGTTCCCCTTGGAGTTCGCGACCGCCAGGTCCAGGCGGCCGTCGCCGGTGAAGTCGGCCGCGACGATCGCGTTGGGCTTCGACCCCACCCTGTACGTCGCCCTCGGGGTGAAGCCCCCCGCCCCGTCGCCCACCAGCACGCTGACGTTGTCGCTGTTCACGTTGGCCGCGGCGAGGTCCGGCACGCCGTCGCGGTTGAAGTCGCCCACCGCGATCGAGGCCGGCGTCGTCCCCGCGGCGAAGTAGCGCACGGCCTGGAATGTCCCGTCGCCGCGCCCCAGCAGGACGCCGACCCTGTCGGCCGAGGCCCCCGCGTCGGCGCTGTAGGAGACGGCGAGGTCCGGCACGCCGTCGCGGTTGAAGTCGCCCACCGCGATCGAGTTGGGGTTGGCGCCCGCCGCGGCGAACCGCAGGTCCTCGAACCGGCCGTCCCCCCGGCCCAGGAGGATGCCGACCGAGGACTCGGCGTCGGCCGCGATGTTGGCCGTGGCGACATCGAGCCGGCCGTCGCGGTTGAAGTCGCCCACCGCCAGGAAGACGGGCTCCGCGCCGGCACCGTGGGTGATCGGCTCGGCGAAGCTCAGGCCGCCCCCCTCGCTCGTATTCAGCAGGACGCTGACCGCGTCGGTCGAGAACGTGGATATGGCCAGGTCGGGCCGGCCGTCGTTGTTGAAGTCGCCGACGACCGCCGCCAACGTCGTCGGGAAGAAGGGATCGGGGTCGGCCCGGAAATACCGCGTCGCCTGGAACGTCCCGTCGCCGTTCCCCGGCGCGACGCCCACGTCCGACCCGCCGAGCGCCGAGGCCAGGTCGAGCTTGCCGTCGCCGTTGAAGTCGGCCAGGACGGACGAGTTCGGCGAGCCCTCCAGCGCGACCGGCGCGGGGGGCCCGAATCGCATCACGCCGCCGGTCAACAACCACCGGCCCTCCAGGGCCTCCAGTCGGATCGCGGCCCGCCGCCCGCATCGATCGGAGTGCGCATTCGTCATCGGTTGATCCTCCCGGGTGTCGCGTCGGGCCGCGCCTCGGCCTCGCCGAGCCGCGGCGGCCGACCACTTGATCGATCAGTCAGCATATGTATCCCGAAATACGCAGTCAACAACATGCCACCCATTAACCCCAATCATCCCAGGCTTCCAAATCGGCATTCCGGATGAAGCCGACGGGGGTAGGTGAGGAGCGTCGTCTCGAAATGGGACCGTCGCGACGGCGCGGGGGGGCGTCGCCCCGGCCCCGGATTCGCACGTCGTCGTGCTCCTTCGAAGACGTCGAGGGGGAGCATGATCCCGCCTTCTCCCCTCGTAGGAGAAGGTGCCCCGGAAGGTAATCGTGTTCGGCACTTGGGTTGCGAACCGAAGCGGCGGAGCCGCATCCGACCTCCCCTCTCCCGCCGGGAGAGGGCGGCCCGGAGGGCCGGGTGAGGGTCGTCGGACCTGTACGCATAGCCCGGCGATCGACCCCTTCTCCCCTTGAGGGAGAAGGATGCTTGGCGTAAATCGGCGAGGATATCGCGCGTCCGGCATGCCCTCCGAAATCCGGCGACCCTCACCCGCCGCTGCGCGGCCGCCCTCTCCCGGCGGGAGAGGGGACGATATCGGGGCCTCCAATTGTCTTGCGCCGAACACGATTGCCCCGGAGGGGCGACGGAACAGCGTCGCCGCGGACGTCCGGCCGGCTCAGGATTCCGGGGAATCGGGGCGGTCGGGGCCGAGTCGTCGGGCCGCGCGCCGCCGCGGCTCGGCCCGCGCCCGGGGGGGCGGGTCAACCGCCCTGAACGCCTTGCCCGGGCGGCACTTAACGGCCGTCGGCGGGGGCCGCTGGGCGTTGCGGCGGGGGCGGAGTTTCGGTTACAATCGAGGGGATTGGAACGGGCCTTGCGAAGACGTGCGCGCGTGGGCGCGTCGGGCGGGCGATGACGAGGGAACGGGGACGCCGTGAGTACCGCCGAACTGCCGACCAACGAACCGCTCGCACCGCTCCCGCTGGACATCGAGGAGGAGCTGAAGGAGAGCTACCTCAACTACGCGATGTCCGTCATCATCAGCCGGGCGCTGCCGGACGTGCGCGACGGCCTCAAGCCGTCGCAGCGGCGGATCCTCGTCGCCATGCGCGACCTCGGCCTGGGGCCGAACTCGGCCACCAGCAAGTGCGCGGGCATCGTCGGCGAGACGATGAAGCGGTACCACCCCCACGGCGACAACTCGATCTATCCCACCCTGGCCCGCATGGCCCAGTGGTGGAACATGCGGCACCTGCTGATCACCGGGCAGGGGAACTTCGGCAGCATCCACGGCCTGCCGCCGGCCGCCATGCGGTACACCGAGGCCAAGCTGGGCCCGGTCGCCGCCGAGATGCTGGAGGACATCAACTACGACACGGTCGACTTCCAGCCCAACTACGACGAGAAATACCAGGAGCCGCGGGTCCTGCCGGGCAAGTTCCCGAACCTGCTGGTCAACGGCTCGGGCGGCATCGCGGTCGGCATGGCGACGTCGATCCCGCCGCACAACCTCGGCGAGGTCTGCGACGCCCTGGTCGCCTACATCGACGACCCGGCGATCGACCTCGACGACCTGATGGACATCATCCCCGCGCCCGACTTCCCCACCGGCGGCGTGATCTGCGGCCGGATGGGCGTGAAGGAGGCGTATCGCAGCGGCCGAGGCCGGGTGATCCTCCGGGGCACTTCGACGATCGAGGAGCTGAAGGACGGCCGCTCGCAGGTCGTCTTCACGGACATCCCCTACCAGCTCACCAAGGAGCCGCTCCTCAAGAAGCTGGCCGAGCTGGTCAACAGCGGCCGGATCACGGGCGTCTCGGACGTCGTCGACGAGAGCGACCGCAAGCAGCCGGTGCGGATCGTCGTGAAGCTGAAGAAGGGGGAGGACGCCAACGTCATCCGGAATCAGCTCTACGAGTTCTCGCCGCTCCAGGACACGTTCAGCGTCATCATGCTGGCCCTGGTCGACGGCCGGCCCCGGACGCTGCCGCTGAAGGAGTTCCTGCGGCTGTTCGTCGAGCATCGGGTCAACGTGATCCGCCGCCGCACCCGCTTCCTCCTCCGCCAGGCCCGCCAGCGCGCCCACATCGTCGAGGGCCTGCTGATCGCGCTGCACTACATCGACGAGATCATCCGGATCATCCGGTCGTCGCGCGACGACCAGGAGGCGCGCGCCCGGCTGATGGGCCTGGAGGTCTCCGCGCAGATCCTCCAGCGGGCGCTCAACGACCCCGACGCCAAGGCGACGGCCAGCCTGACCCGCATGCAGGCCGACGCCATCCTCTCGATGCAGCTCCGCCGCCTGACCGGCCTGGAGGCCGACAAGCTGGCGCAGGAGTACGTCGGCCTGAAGGCGGACATCGACCGCTACGAGGCGATCCTCGCCGACGAGCAGATCATCCTGGGCATGATCCGGGACGACCTGCGGGAGATGAAGGCGAAGTACGCCAACCCCCGCCGCAGCGTGATCTCCGACGAGGAGCTGGGCGACTACGACAAGGAGTCGCTGATCCGCGAGGAGTACATGGTCGTCACGATCACGCACGACGGCTACATCAAGCGCCAGCCCCCCAGCACCTACCGCGCCCAGGGCCGCGGCGGCCGGGGCATCAGCGCCGGCAACACCCGCGACGGCGACTTCCTCGAACACATGTTCGTGCCGCTCACGCACGATTATCTGCTGTTCTTCACCGACAAGGGGAAGGTCTACTGGCTGAAGGTGTACGACATCCCCATGGCCACCCGCACCTCGGGCGGCCGGGCGATCGTCAACCTGCTCCAGCTCTCCGACGGCGAGAAGATCACCGGCATCGTCCCCGTGCGCGAGTTCCGCGAGGATGAGAGCCTGATGATGGTGACCCGCCGCGGCACCGTGAAGAAGACCGACCTCACCGCCTTCAAGCGCCCGCTGGGCCGCGGCATCATCGCCCTGGGCCTGGACGAGGGGGACCAGCTCATCGGCGTCGCCCGCACGAAGGCCGGCGACCAGGTGGTCCTCAGCACCCGCGAAGGGATGGCCGTCCGCTTCGACGAGTCCGACGTCCGCAGCATGGGCCGCCCGGCGCACGGCGTGCGCGGGATCAACCTGGAGGAGGGCGACGAGGTCGTCGGCATGGTCGTGGCCAACGGCCAGGAAGATCCCGCGAGCCTGCTGACCGTCTGCGAGAACGGCTACGGCAAGCGCACGCTCCTGTCCGAGTACCGCTCGCAGAACCGCGGCGGCAAGGGCCTGATCGACATCAAGACCAGCGACCGCAACGGCCGCGTGGTGGCGGTCGCCAAGGTGACCGACGCCGACGAGGTGATGATCACGACCACCGGCGGCATCCTGATCCGCACCCGCATCGGCGACACCCGCCCCATCGGCCGCAACACCCAGGGCGTCCGCCTGATCCGCCTCGACGAGGGGGACGCCGTCAGCAGCCTGGCCAAGCTCCCCGAGGAGGAACTCACCGCCAACGGCGACCCCCTCCCGGACGACGCCGCGTCCCTCGCCGACGGCGCCCCCGCCGGCCACATCCTCGACGACGGCGTCGCCGAGGCCGAGGCCAGCGACCACATCGACGAAGACGAGCCGGAAGCGGAGCCCGAAGCCTGACCCAGCCCATCCCGAACGGGAGCCCCCGCCATGCCGCGAACGAAGGCCGCGAAGTCGGACAGGTCCGAGGCGACGCCCGAGGCCGGCTGGCGGGCGGTGCGATGGGAGGACCTGGAGGGGTGGGCCGGGAAGAAGGCCGTCGAGCGAGGGAAGACGTACCAGGAGGAGGGCCGGGTCGAGAACCTGGCCGTCACGAAGGACGGCGATCTGCTGGCGACCGTCTCCGGGACCGACGACTATTCCACCCACGTCTGGCTCGAAGGCAAGGGCGACCGGCGGCGGCCGGAGTCGATGTGCACGTGCCCCGTCGGCTACGCCTGCAAGCACGCCGTGGCGACGGTCGTCGAGTACCTGAAGGCGATCGCGGCCAAGCGCGAAGTCCCGCAGGCCGACGAGGACGACCCCCGCTGGTACGACCTCGACGAGCCCGCCGATGAGGGTTACGAGGACGAGCCCCGGCCGAAGCGGTCGCGGCTCGCGACGAAGGAGTGGGACGGGCGGATCCGCGCGCACTTGCAGGCCATGCCCCAGGGCGAGCTGGTCGAGACGATCTGGGCGATCGCGAAGGCCGCGCCCGAGGTCTACGAGGGCCTCCGCGAGCGGGTCGCCCTCCAGGATCTGGACCCAGCCGGCCTGGTCGCCGAGGCCCGTCGCGAGATCAAGGCGGCGACGTCCGTCGACCCCTGGCGGAGCCACTGGGACGGCGAGGGCGAGCTGCCCGACTACCGCCCCGCCGAGCGCGTCCTCCGTCGCCTGCTCGAAATCGGCCGGGCCGACGACGTCGTGGCGCTGGGCCGCGACCTCATCAAGAAGGGCTTCCGCCAGGTCGAGCGATCCGACGACGAGGGGGAGACCGTCGCCCGCCTCCGTCGCGCCCTGGCGGTCGTCTTCGAGGCCGTCTTGAAGTCCTCGCTCCCCGGCCCCGACCGGCTGATGTTCACGATCGACGCCTGCCTGGACGAGCCGCTGGACGTCGTGGACGACGCGGCCGATGCGATCTTCGACGCCGCGTCGCCGACCGACTGGGCCGCCGCGGCCGACGTCCTGTCCGCCCGGCTCAAGGCCCTCCCCGCGCCGGGGCGCGACGATTACGAGGCCCGCGACCGCCGCGAGGTTCTCGCCGACTGGTTCGCCGAGGCGCTGGAGAAGGCGGGCCGCGAGGGCGAGCTGCCGGCGCTGTTCGAGTCCGAGGCCCGCGCCACCGGCGAGCGCGAGCCGCTCATCGCCTACCTGATCGACGAGGGCCGGCTCGACGACGCCGAGCGCGAGGCCCGCGAGGCCCTGGCCGACAAGGTCGGCGTCGAGCCCGGCACGGCGTCGCGGCTGGCGAAGACGCTCGCCGACCTGGCGGCCCGTCGCAGGCGCTGGGACGTCGTCGCCGCCCACGCCGCGCGCGAGTTCTTCAACGGCCCTACCGTCGAGACCTTCAAGGCCCTGCTCAAGGCCGCGAAGAAGGCGGGCGTCGAGCCGGCCGCCCGCGCCGGGGCCCTGCATTTCCTCCGCACCGGCCACATGCCCTATGAATGGGTCGAGTCGAAATCCCGCCCGAAGCCGAAGGCCGGCAAGAAGCCCGAAGCCAAGCCCGCCGAGCCCTCCCACCTGAAGGTCGACCCGGCCTGGCCGCTGCCGGTCCCCGACGAGGTGGTCGCGCTGCTGAGGTACGCGGCCGGCTACGCCGCCTTCCGGCCGCACGTCGGCGTCCTGATCGACATCGCCCTCGACGAGGGGGCGATCGAGCAGGCCCTCGATTATTACGACGCCTTGAAGATCGACGCGGGGATGAAGCCGCCCATCTTCCACGAGGACGCCGACCGCTACGCCGACCGGCTCGCCGAGGCCGCGACCGCCGCGCATCCCGACCGCGCCTTGAAGATCTACAAGGCCCAGCTCGACCGGTCGCTCCCCATCGCCGACCCCTCGGCCTACGAGCGATCCGCCCGGCTCCTCGCCCGGATGCGCCCGATCCACGAGGCCCTCGGCCGGCCCGCCGAGTGGGCCGACCTCGTCGCCTCCGCGCGCGAGAAGTACCGCAACCGGCCGAGGTTCCTCGAACAGCTCGACCGGACCCTCGGCCGTGCGGCCGGGAAGGGCGGCGCGCGGACTTCCTGAGGGCCTCGACGGGAGGAGCGATGCGCGAGCCCCTGAAGGAACTCCCTTCTCCCCTCGCGGTGCTTTGTCGAAAACATCGGAAAGCGAGCATAAATCCGAGAGTCCTCACTCAACTCCACCAGGATCGATCGAGGGCGGTGGCCCGGCCGGGCGTTCGGAAGGCGGGGGACGGGGATGGTCGTCGCTCGACCCGGGATTGTCGCAGAGATGGTGTGAAAGCGGTTTGGGCGGGTTGACAGTTGGAGGTGGAAGGGGAGGCCGCGCCGTGGTGGACTGGATCACGACCAAGATCACCAGCCGCACGGAGGGCCTCCCCGAT
>Ga0209958_1001474_pt1 | contig 17678 bp, 13 predicted proteins | sample ThiBio_inoc_plan_FD_183942 | JGI IMG/M metagenome (GOLD analysis project Ga0209958, IMG submission 183942) | Wastewater bioreactor microbial communities from Cape Town, South Africa - Thiocy_inoc_plan (SPAdes) | ecosystem: Engineered > Bioremediation > Thiocyanate > Unclassified | place: South... | reverse complement strand
GGGGGGGGGGGGGGGGGGGGGGGGGGGGGGGGGGGGGGGGGGTCAGTCGGAGACGCGGTTCGGGTCGCTCTCGGTGCCGTCGAACATGGTGGTGACGACGGTCTTCTTGCGGAGCGAGGCGATCAGGGCCCGGCGCTGCTCCTCCATCTTCCGCTCGCGGACCGCGGCGCGGATCTGGTCCTGGAGGTCGGCGAACGAGGCGGGGCCGCCGGCGTGTCGAGATTCGACGCGGAGGATGTGGAGGCTGTCGGGGCCCTCGACGACGTCGCTGGTCGCGTTCAGGGGGAGCGAGTCCAGGGCCTGGTTGACGGCGGCGACGACGTAGCTGCCGGGGGCGGTCTCCATCCGGCCGCCGGCGGCCTTGATCCGGGCCGGCCCCTCGCTCTCGGCGGCGGCGACGGCGGCGAAGTCCTCGCCCTTGCGGAGCCGGGCGAGCAGGGCGTCGGCCTTGGCGCGGGCCTCGGCGGGCGTGGCGTGCTTGCTCTTGTCGACGAGGATCTCGCGCCAGACGACGGCCGCGGAGCGGTGGTTCGTCTTGTCGTCCTTGTGCTCCTCGTAGTACTTCAGCATGTCCGGGAGGCCGACCTCGGTCCTGTCGCCGATCTTCTGCATGAGGAAGGCGTGGGCGACGAACTCCTGGCGGAAGTTCGACTGGATCGCGGCGAGCGAGCGGCCCTCCTCGTCGAACTTGCGGCGGAGCTGGTGCTCGTTCTCGACGAAATGCTTGCGGAGCAGGGGGGGCAGCTCGTTCTCGCGCCAGTACTTGTCGGCGACCTCCTGGAGCTTGAGGAGCTGCTTGTCGCTGCTCTTGAGCTGGTGCTTGGCCTCCTGGACCATCAGCGTCCGCTCGATGAGGGAGGCGAGGACGTGCCTGGCGACGAGGTTGATCTGGTCGCGCGGGATCTGGCCCGGCTGGCCCCCCTGCCTGCGGACGGCCTCCTGGACCGCGTCGCGCAGCTCGCGGAGCGTGATGACCTCGTCGCCGACGCGGGCCGCGGCCCGGCCCGCCTCCTTCCAATGGGAATCATCGACGTCGGCCCCCGGGGGGGCCGACGCGGTGGAGACGGTGCGGACCATGGCGTCGTCGCGGGGCGCCGGGGCCGCGGCGGAGGGGCCGGGGGCCGCCTCGACGGCGGGCGCGGCCTCCAGGGGCGCGGCGGGCGAGGCCTCGGGTTTGGCGGGGACCTTCTCGGCCGGGGCCGACGGCTCGATGGCCGGCATCAGTTCGGGACTGGGGCCGAGCAGCGGATCCTCCTCCTCGGCCGGCGCGGGCGTCGGCGCGGCGGCGGCCGGCGGGAGGTCGGGCAGCTCCTCGGCGGCGATCGGGGCGGCCTCGGCGGCCGGCGGCAGGTCAGGCGACGCTTCGGCGGCCGGCGGCAGGTCGGGCATCGCCTCGGCGGCGGCGATGGGGTCGGCCTCGGCGGCCGGCGGGAGCGAAGGGTCGTCGGCCGGCTCGGCGGGAGCGGCCGCGGGGGCGGCGGTCGCCGACTCGTGCAGCTCCCGGGGGGGCTCGCTCCAGCGCGTCTGGGCCGGCGCGGGGGCCGAGGCGGGCCGGGCCGAGGGGTCGGCCGCGGCCGTCCTGGGCGCGAGGCCGGTCTCGGGCCGGCGGGAGATCAGGGGCGCGCCGGACCAGTTGGGGTCGGCGGCGTTGGGCAGGGTCGACTTCGCCACGGCGGGGCTCGTGCCCCGGTTGATCGTGTCGTAGATCGACGGCGCCGGCACGAGCCCGACCGGTTGGCCCTCGATCTCCGGCGGCCTGCCCGACCGCGAGTGCGCGCAGCCGCCGATCGCGAGGCCGGCCAGGGCTGCGGCGAGGAACTCTCTCTTCATCGCTTCCGTCTCCGTCCGTTGGAGAGCACGCCCCGGCGCGCGGGCCCGTCGGGGGCCGCATCGCCCGGCCGCAGGGCCGGGCGCGGGGCGTCGCGTCCGTTCCGGTCAGGCCCGGTCCTCGGCCGCCTCACGAGACATGCTCGGCCGGCCCGGGTCCACCGCACCGCCCCCCGCCCGAACGGGCCGGGGACGCTCGCGGATTCTCGCGCCCGGCAGCATAGCCGATCGCCGGGGCGCGGCAAGGCCGATCGGCCGCGACGGGAGGAAGAAGACGGGGGCGCGGAGGGCGACGCCGCGCCTCGGGGGTCAGTCGTCCGCGCCGACGGCCGCGAAGGCGGGAGAGGCCAGCGAGGCGTCGAACCGCGCGGGGCCGGCGGCCTCCTCGAACTCGGCGGCGGCGACCAGCGTCAGCTCGTTCTCGAACCGGAAGGCCCGGCGTCGGTCGACGCACTCGATGAGGAAGATCGTCGGCTGGCGCTTCTCGACGATCTTGTGGATCACCACGCCCTGGGAGGCCCGCCCGGTGGTCGACTGGAAGGCCACGAGATCGCCCAGCGTGAACGGCCGCTTCATGGTTTCACCCTCCTTGGCGAAAACGACTCGGCAGAATCCATCGGCCGCATGATAACGGATCGACGCGATCCGTCAGCCCCAATCCGCGAAAATCCTCAAGTCCGGGGCGAGGCCGGCCGACGCGCCGCTTCCTCATCTATATAATGGGGGCCCGCGAGCCGACGGCTCCTCCTCTCCCTGACCCTCCAACGACCCGAACGGGCGGAGCACCCGATGGCGAATCGTCGCGACTTCCTGGGTACGGTGATGACGGCGGCGACGCTGGGCGCCGGGGCCGCGACGGCGAAGTCGGCCGGCCGCGTCGTCGGGGCCAACGACCGGATCCGCTTCGGCCTGATCGGGGCCGGGGCCCGCGGCCAGGAGATCCTCAAGCCCGCCGTCGCCTGCGCCAACGTCGAGTGCGTGGCCGTCGCCGACGCCTGGACCGGCCGCTTCCCCGAGGCCCAGAAGATCGCCCCCGGCGTGAAGACCTTCCAGGACCATCGCAAGCTCCTGGACGACCCGTCCATCGACGCCGTCCTGATCGCCACGCCCCAGCACCTGCACGCGCGTCACTTCGTCGACGCGATCGCGGCCGGGAAGGACGTGTACCAGGAGAAGACGATGGCGTTCGACGCCGACCATGCCCGCCGCATGCGCAACGCGCTCGACGGCTCGGGGCGGGTCGTGCAGGTCGGGCTCCAGTGGAACTCCAGCGGCGGCGTGCAGAAGGCCCGCGAGCACATCGCCGCCGGCGCGGTCGGGACGGCCTCGCTGCTGGAGACGCACCACTTCCGCCAGACGCCCTACGGCGGCTGGCTCCGCGAGGTCCCCGAGGGGTTCGACCCCGCCCGGGTCGACTGGGACGCCTTCCAGGGCGACGCGAAGCGGGTGCCGTTCGACGCCGACCGCTTCTTCAACTGGCGGTTCTACTGGGACTACTCCGGCGGCAACGTCTTCGAGAACTTCGTCCACATCGCCGCCTTCTGGTTCGCCGCCCTGGACCTGGCCATCCCCGAGTGCGTCACCAGCGTCGGCGGCAACTACCAGCATCCCAGGATGAGCCCGCCCGACGCCTTCACGGTCTCGATGAAGCACTCGAACAAGTTGTTGTTCACGTTCACGTCCATGTTCGGCAACGGCTACCACGGCGAGGGCCGGAACTTCCTGTTCGGCGACAAGGGGACCCTGGTCCACTCGCTGGCCGACCTCATGCACGTCGTCCCGGCCGGCAAGAAGGACGAACTCCCCGCGCCGCAGGGGAAGTTCAAGAACCCCACGCCGGAGCACCTGGCCAACTTCTTCGACTGCGTCCGCTCCCGCAGCGAGCCGAACTCGCCGTTCGAACTCGGCTTCCGGACCGCCGTCGCCTGCCGCATGGCCGTCGAGTCCTACCGCCGCGGCGCCACCGTCCGCTGGGATCCGGCGACCGAGACCATCGTCTGAGGCGCGGCTTCGCTCCGGCTCCGTTTGGGTTTGACCGCGCGCCGAACGCCGGCGACGCAGGATTGCAAGCTATTTAATTTCAATAGCTTGCATGAAACGCCATTGGGTTCGCTCGTCGATTTCGCGATGGTTTTCTTCCGGCCGGCCCGGACATCGGGAAGGCCATCGTGACGTCCTTCCCCCCTCGCGGGGGAAGGTGGCCCGCAGGGCCGGATGAGGGGGACGACGGGCGAGAAAACCGTCGGGTCGCGGTGAAGGCCGAGCGGGCGGGCCTTCGAATCCCGACGGTGCGCGTGCTTCGCGTCCCCCTCATCTGACCCCTTCGGGGTCTGTCTTCCCCCGCGAGGGGGGAAGACGGCTGAGTGCCGGGGGCGGCCCCGTCCACGAGGACGCGGCCTCGCGAAGCCCTCGCGTCGCGGGCCTGCTCAAGTTTCCAAGGTGACGCCGCGATGACGAACGCCCGCCCCTGGACGGTCCGGCGGATGACGGTGCTGGTCGCCTTGCTGTTGCCGGCGATCGCCGGGATCACCTGGCTGTCCCGGGCCGTGGGCTCCGCGCGCGAGGCGGCCCGCGCGGCCCAATGCACGTGCCACCTGAAGTGCATCGGCCTGGCGATGCTCAATTACGAGAGCGCCCACGGCTCCCTGCCGCCGGCGTACTCGACGGACGCCGCGGGCCGGCCGTTGTTGAGCTGGCGCGTCCTGATCCTGCCGTACCTGGAGCTCCAGGCGCTCTACTCCCGCTTCCGGCTCGACGAGCCGTGGGACGGGCCCAACAACCGCCTGCTCCTCGACGAGATGCCGGGGTGCTACGCCTGCCCGACCCATCAGCCCGGCGTCGGTTCGTCCGCCCCCGGCCGGTTCACGAACTACCTGGCGACGGCCGGGCCCGGCACGGCCTTCCCGGGGGCGGAGGGGGCGAAGCTCGCCGACTTCCGCGACGGGCCCGACCGGACGCTCCTCGTGGTCGAGTCGGACCAGGTCGAGGTCCCGTGGACCGCGCCGATCGACCTCGACGCGCGCACCGGGTCCCTCATCAATGCGAATGCGCCGGATTCCTCCACGCGCGGCCCGACCACGCCGCACCCGTCCGGCCTCCACGTCGCGACGGCCGAGGACCGCATCCTGCGCCTCGACCCGGAGAAGCTCCGGCGGGCGCTGGCGGCCGTGTCGACGATCGCCGGGGGCGAGGTCGTGGAACGGGACGACCTGGAGCCGGCCCCCCGGTGAGAGGCCGTTCCGGCCGGCCTTCCGATCCTCGCGGGTTGTCAAAGAAGATGTCGTCTCCGGGATGATCCGCGGCACCGGGGTCGCGATTTCAGGATTCCGGCCGGGGACGGGGGATCTCCCCGGGTCCCTCACTTCACCGGCGGGCCGCCGAGGTCCTGGAGGCGTCGGCGCATCTCCCAGCCGGCGAGGGGGTCCAGGAGGCGGACGACGTCGCCGTCGAAGTCGAATCCCGAGGCGAGGCGGACCCACAGGCCGATGCGCTCGACGTCGCCGGGGGCGGGCTCGGGGGCCTTCCAGATGCGGACCGCGCCGTCGGCCCCGGCGACGGCGAGGCGGCGGCCGTCGGGGGCGAAGGCCAGGGCTCCCGAACGCCCGCCGCCGGCGAGGGGGGGGCCGACGGGGAGGCCGGAGGCCGCGTCCCAGAGGCGGGCGGAGCCGTCGCGGCCCCGGGCGGCGACCAGGCCGTCGGGGTGGAAGGCGGGCGCGGGGCCGCGGCCGTCGTGGACGAACGGCTCGCCGAGCGGGGCCCCGTCGCGGGTCGCGTGGGCGCGGGCCTCGCCGGGCGTCGAGACCAGGACGAAGGCGTCGCCGTCCGGCGCGAATCCGGCCCAGGCGACCTCGTCGTGGTGCGGGCGCTCGGCGAGGATCGTCGCCCCGGCCGCGTCCCAGATCCGCACCAGGCCGTCCCGGCCGCAGGTCAGCACGCGATCGCCCGCCGGATGGACGGCCATCGCCGTGAGGGCGTCGGGGTGCGGGAGCGGTCGATCGCCGCGACGCCGGGCCGAGAGGTCCCACGTCCAGACCTCGCCGTCGCCGTCGGCCGCGGCCAGCGTCCCGCCGGCGGCGGCCAGGAGCGCCCGCGACGCCCGAAGCAAGGGCCGGGGGTCGTCGGCGACGGCCGCGCCGGTGTCGGCGTCGCGCAGCCAGGACCGGGCGTCGCGGTCGAGCGCCGCCAGGCAGGAGCCGTCGGCCCCGAAGTGGAGGAGGACCACGGCGGCCTCGAACGGCGGCGACTCGGCGACCGGCGATCCCGACAGCCCGTCCCAGCGCCGGACGACGCCCCCCTCGCAGCCGGTGACGAGGAGGCGGCCGTCCGGCGTGAACTCCATCGCCCGGACGGCTCGCGGGTGGGGCAGGGGCGGGCCGAGCGGCGTGGCGCGGGCGACGTCCCAGATGCGGACGGTCCCGTCGTCGGCGGCCGTGGCCAGCCGCTTGCCGTCGGGGCTGAAGCGGATCGGGCCGGCCGCGCCGGCGTTCGCGATCGTCCGTTCGAGCATCCGATCGCGGCGGTGCCACGCCGACAGGCTGGCGCGGATGCCGCGGTCGCGGTCGGTCGGGCCGAGTTCGAGCGCCCGGGCCAGCCAGAGCATCCCCTCGCCGTCGCGGGCGCGGTGGAAGCAGGTGGATGCCCGCTCGACGGCCAGCCTCGCCCGCGAGTCGCGCACCTGCTCCAGCGCCTCCTGCTGCTCGTCGCGGTAGCGGATCGCCGCGAGCCACGACTCGATCGCCTCGGCCAGCTCCAGCGCCGAGGCGTGGCGGTCCTCGGGGCGGGTCGCCATGGCCTTCAGGCAGATCGCCTCCAGCGCCGGGTCGACGGAACGCCGCTCGCGACGGGGCGAGGGGAAGACGCCGCGGCGGACGCGCCCCAGGAGGTCGGCGAGGTCGGCGCCGACGAACGGCGGCCGGCCGACCAGAAGGTAATACAGCGTGGCCCCGACGCCGTAGACGTCGCTCGCCGGGCCGATCCGGTCGACGTCCCCCTCGGCCTGCTCGGGGCTCATGTACTGCGGCGTCCCCACCGCCGCGCCGGGGCGGGTCATGTAGGGCAGGTCGGGCGGCCCGCCCTCGAACAGCGGCAGGGCGGGCGAGGGGTCGGGGCGGCCGACGGCCTTGGCGACGCCCCAATCCAGGAGCAGGGTCTCGCCGAACGTCCCGAGCATGACGTTCTCGGGCTTCACGTCGCGATGGACGACGCCGCGGCTGTGGGCGTAGCCGAGCGCGTAGCAGACCTCGACGACGCTCCGGAGCAGGCGGCGGAAGGTCAGCTCGCGGTCCTCCCCCTTCGACCCGCGGTGGAAGCGGGCGACGGCGGCGTGGAACGTCTCCCCTTCCACGAGCCGCATGGCGTAATACGGCCGGCCGTCGGGGTGCCGGCCCAGGCCGTAGACCGGCACGACGCCGGGATGTTCGAGGCGGCCGGTGATCTCGGCCTCCTGCACGAACCGGAGCCGGCAGACCTCGTCGTCCGCGAGCCTCGGCTGGAGTTCCTTCAGGGCCACGCGGCGGTCCAGCTCGGCGTCGACGGCCTCGAACACCATCCCCAGCCCGCCCGTCGCGTGCAGCCGGCCGACGCGGAAGCGGCCCGCCGGCTCGGGCGGCTCGGGGAGCGGCGGCAGGTTCGACGTCCCCGGCAGCGGCGGCCCGGTATACGCCACGGTCTCCGACGTCGCCCCCAGCCGGTCGCGCAGCAGCCCGGCCATCGTCGCCGCCGGGTCGCGCTCCCAGGCCGCGAACGCCGCCAGCAGGGCGTCCCGGTCGATGAGGCCGTCGCGGAAGGCCCGCAGGCCGACGGCCAGGTCAGAGGCGTCGCGTTGGGGCACGGGGGAGGCTCCTCGGGGCGGATCGGATCGACCAGGCGTCATCCCAGGGATCGCTTCCGAGCCCGATCTCGCTCCTTCATGCCGGCGACGATCGCCCACACCTCGGCCCCCGCGTGGAAGCTGGTCCCATCGAAGAGTCGATCCAGGACGTCGGGCAGGTCGTCGATGAATCCCGATTCCGCGGCCCGGTCGATCAACGCGAGCGTCCGCACCGTCGTCAGGCCCCTCTTGTGAGCTTCCTGGATCCCTCTGCCGTCGTCGATGAGGAGGGCCGCCGCGCCGAGCTCAAGGGCCAGGGCGATGGCCGCTTTCTCGCCGGCGCCGCGCTTCCCCCGTCCCAGGCGCGGGATGTCTTCGACGACGGCCGGAGCGGCGACGACGAGCCATGTCGGCGGAGACGCCGCCCACGACCTCACCGGTCCCGGCGCGTTCGCCGCCGACATCTCCGCCATGACCGCGGGCGGCGTGACCACTACCCCGAAAAGCCGAGGCAGGATGGGGGCGCAATCGACGAGCACGAGGTAGTGGAGCGGCGACAGGTTCGAAACAACCGTCATGGCCGTTTGAGCCCGCGCAGGAAGGCCCGCTCCGCTTCGAACTCCTCCAGGGTGTAGTCGTCGCCGACGCCGTGGTCCTTCAAGAGTTGCTGAGTCTGTTCGAAGCCCAGGCCGAGGGCCCCGCTCAGGTCGTCGTGCGTGATCCTCCCTCGGCGATAGAGCCCGACGAAGAATCCTTCCTTCGCCTCCCGGTCGAGGTCGACGCCGGCGGCGCGGAGTTCGCGCTCGAGGTCGCTGGGCACGTCGAAGCTGATGCTCATGGTCGGTCTCCCCGGCGGACTGGACGCCCGTCCTCCCAGTGTTCGGGATCCGGGCCCGGCTTTCAAGGCGACTCCTCGGTCTAGGAGGAAGGGGGGCGGATATGAGACAATCGCCCCCCGGAAACCGGTACACCTTGAAGGGACGAGTTCGAAGACATGAGCGACGGCAGCACGCCCGCCGGCAACCCACCCCTGGCCTGCGACTTCTGCGGGCGGCCCGCGAACGACGTCGGGCCGATGATCGAGGGCAAGGCCCTCCAGCCGATCGCGCCGGGGCGGGCGATCGCGCACATCTGCTCCAGCTGCGTCGACGTCTGCGACGGCATCTTCCAGCAGCACGAGCGCGCCAAGGTCCAGATCGACAAGGTCCCGACGCCCCGCGAGCTGGTCGCGCACCTGGACGACTACATCATCGGCCAGGAGGGGGTGAAGAAGACCCTGGCCGTCGCCGTCGTCAACCACTACAAGCGCGTGCTCGGCGGCGAGGTGACCGACGAGGAGCTGAAGGACGTCGAGGTGGCGAAGAGCAACGTCCTGCTGATCGGCCCCACCGGCTGCGGCAAGACGGCCCTGGCCCAGACGCTCGCCCGCCGGCTGCACGTCCCGTTCGCGATCGGCGACGCCACCACGCTGACCGAGGCCGGCTACGTCGGCGAGGACGTCGAGAACCTGATCCTCAAGCTCGTCATGGCGGCCGACTACGACATCGCCGCGGCCGAGAAGGGGATCATCTACATCGACGAGATCGACAAGATCGGCAAGACCAGCCAGAACGTCTCCATCACCCGCGACGTCTCCGGCGAGGGGGTCCAGCAGGCCCTGCTGAAGCTCCTGGAGGGGACCACGGCCAACGTCCCGCCCCAGGGGGGCCGCAAGCACCCGGAGCAGCAGTACCTCCAGGTCAACACGACCGACATCCTGTTCATCTGCGGCGGAACCTTCGTCGGCCTGGAGGAGATCATCGCCAAGCGGCTGGGCCGCAAGATGATCGGCTTCGGCCGGGGCGAGGAGGTCCAGGATCGCGAGGTCGAGCGCAACGAGCTGGTCGCCCAGGTCACGCCCGAGGACCTGGAACGCTACGGCATGATCCCGGAGCTGATCGGCCGCCTGCCGATCATCGCCACGCTGGACCAGCTCTCCGTGGCCGACCTGGAGAAGATCCTCACCGAGCCCCGGGACTCGCTCTCCAAGCAATACCGCGTGCTGTTCCACCTGGACGGCGCGAAGCTGGAGTTCACCCCGGGCGCGATCCACGAGGTCGCCAGGCTCGCCAAGGCCCGCGGCACCGGCGCGCGGGCGCTGCGGTCGATCATGGAGAACCTGATGCTGGAGATCATGTTCGACCTGCCCGAGCGCGAGCCCGGCCAGACGTACGTCATCACCGACAAGATCGTCCGCAAGGAAGAGCGGCTGTTCGAGCCGGCGGGTGCCTGAGCGGCGAGCGGGGGCGGAAGTCATGACCGGGCCCGCATCCCCCCGCCGTCGCGCCGTCCTGAAGGCCCTCGCGGGGCTGGGGGTCGGCGGGCCGGTGCTGCATCGGGCGGTCGCCGCGGCGGCCGAGGCCGGCGACGTCTCGCCCGAGATGGTGCGCCGGGCCGAGTGGATCGCCGGGGTCGAGTTCACCGACGCCGAGCGCGCCCAGGTCGCCAGGGCCGCGCGGGAAAGCCTCGCCGACTTCGACGCCCTGCGCCGCGTCGAGGTCGGCTTCGACGTCCTCCCCGCCGTCCAGTTCAACCCCGCGCCGGGCCTCGCGCCGGCCGAGGGGGTCGCCCGCAACCGCGCCGTCCCCATCGCGTCCCCGCCCGTCGAGCGGCCCGCGAGCGACGACGACCTGGCGTTCCTGCCGGTGTCGCGGCTGGCCGCGCTGGTGCGGTCGCGAAAGGTGACGTCGGTCGAGCTGACGCGGCTGTACCTGGGCCGGCTGAAGCGGTTCGACCCGCTCCTGAAATGCGTCGTGACGCTCACGGAAGACCTGGCCTTGCGGCAGGCCGAGGCGGCCGACGCGGAGATCGCGGCGGGGAAGTATCGCGGGCCGCTGCACGGGATCCCGTGGGGGGCGAAGGACCTGATCGCCCACCCGGGGTATCCGACGACCTGGGGCGTCCCGCAGTTCAAGGACCGGGCCCTGGACGTCAAGGCGACGGTCGCGGCGCGGCTGGAGGAGGCGGGGGCGGTGCTGGTCGCCAAGCTCAGCCTGGGGGCGCTGGCGATGGGCGACCGCTGGCACGGCGGCATGACCCGGAACCCGTGGGATCCCCGTCGCGGTTCGAGCGGGTCGTCGGCCGGGTCGGCGTCCGCGGCGGCGGCCGGGCTGGTCGGATTCGCGATCGGCAGCGAGACGCTGGGGAGCATCGTCTCCCCCTGCCGCGTCTGCGGCTCGACCGGGCTCCGGCCCACGTTCGGCCGGGTCTCGCGGCACGGCTGCATGTCGCTGTCGTGGACGATGGACAAGCTCGGGCCGATCGCGCGGGGCGTGGAGGACTGCGCCCTGATCCTGGACGCGATCCACGGCCGAGACGGGCTCGATCCCACGGCCGTCGATCGGCCGTTCGCCTGGCCGCCGGCCGTCGACCCGTCGCGGATCAAGATCGGTGTCCCGTCGGTCGACGGCAGGCCCACGGACGACCGCGAGGACGCCCGCACGCTCCGGGCGCTGGGCTATGAGGTCGTCCCGGTCGACCTGCCGACTCGATACCCGGCCGGGGCGGTGGCCCTGATGCTGGGGACGGAGGCGGCGGCGATGTTCGACGACTTCACGCGGCGGCACGTCGAGGAGGGCCTGAACGAGTGGCCCGAGACGTTCCGCGTCCACCAGCTCACGCCGGCCGTCGAGTACCTCCGCGCCGCTCGGGTGCGGACGCTGCTGATGCAGGACGTGGCCCGCCTGTTCGACCAGGTCGACGCCTTCCTCGCCCGGGGCGCGGACCTAACGATCACGAACCTGACGGGCCACCCCTCGATCACCTTCCCCGTCGGCCTCCGCGAGCGCGAGGGCCGCCAGGTCCCGCGCACCGTCACGCTGACCGGCCGGCTGTACGACGAGTCGACGCTGCTGGCCGTCGCGCTCGCCTGCGAGTCCGCCGTCGCCGACCCGTCCCGCCGGCCGCCGATCGAGGCGTTCCTCGCCGGGGGCTGACGGGGGTTCGCCGTCCCTCCGACGGCCTGGGGGCCGCCGGCGCGGGGGTTGCATTGCATCGGAAGTTCGAGGGGGTCGGGGCTTGGACGGCGTCCGTCCTCGCCCTAAGATCAGGACTCGACGAAGGAGAAGGGGCTCGAAGCGTCGAGCCCGAGCCGCCGCGGAGCCGCCCGGACATGCCCAACAGCCCACGGAACTGGAAACCGGCCGCGCTCGTCGCGGCCGGACTGCTGGCCGCCCTCGCGCCCGGAACGGCGGCGCGGTCCCAATCGGCCGCCCCCTCGGTCGCCCGCGACGGCGTCCACGCGCTCGGCCGGCTGGAGCCCGAGACCGGCCTGATCACGGTCGGCTCGCGGCCCGGACAGCGGATCGACGCGATCCAGGTGGCCGTCGGCGACGACGTGCAGGCCGGACAGGTCCTCGCCGTCCTCGAAGGCCGCAAGCAGGCCGAGGCGCAACTGGCCCTGGCCGAGTTGCAGGTGCGGCAGGCGGAGTTCCAGCGCAAGGCGAAGGTCGACCAGTTCGCGCTGGAGCGCGAGAAATTCAAGCTGACCAGCGAGCCGCGGGTCGAGGCCGCGACGAAGGTCGCCGACGCCCTGCGGAAGCTGCTCGATCGCGCCACGCCGCTCTACAACGTCGGGAACGCCGCCGCGACCCTCGCCCCGGGGACCGTCGACAAGGCCAAGCTCGAAGACGAGGGGAAGTACGTCGAGCTGCTGGCCAAGACCACCCAGGCCGAGCTGGACCGCAAGCTCCTGGACGTCGAGAAGGCGCTGAACGAGAAGAAGGCCGCCCTGGAAGACGCCCAGGTCGCCCTGGACGACCCGGAGAAGAAGACGACCGGCAACCCCGAGTTCCTCCTCCCCGACGCCCAGGTCGCCCTGGCGAGGGCCGGCCTGGAGCAGACCGAGGTGAAGGCCCCCCGCGCCGGGAAGATCCTGGACGTCCTGGCCCGCGAGGGCGAGCTGGGCACGGGCCAACTGCTCCTCATGGGCGACCTGTCGAAGATGGTCGCCGTGGCCGAGGTCTTCCAGGCCGACGTCCTGCGCGTGAAGGTGGGCGACGCGGCGAGCGTGAAGATCCTCGACCAGTCGGTCCCCGGCAAGGTGACGCGCATCGGCTCCGTCGTGGGGCGGAACCAGGCTGCGAACATGGACCCCCGGGCGCTGAAGGACGTGCGGGTGGTCAAGGTGTGGGTGGCCCTGGACGACCCCAAGCTCGCGGCCCGGCTGATCAACATGGAAGCCGAGGTCGTCATCACCCCCGGCGGGGGCGGCTGACGTGCTGGGGATGCGGAACCCGCCCCTGGCGTGGCGGAACGTGGCCCACGGCGGCCGGAGGTCGGTCGCGGCGATCTCGGGCGCGGCGTTCTCGCTGGTGATGGTCCTGCTCCAGCTGGGGTTCCTCCAGGCGGTGCGGATCACGGCGACGAACAACTTCGACGTGCTCGACTTCGACGTCCTCCTGACCTCGGCCCGCTTCGAGCAGTTCTACGCGCCGGGGTTCCTCCCCCTGGAGCGGCTGCGGCAGGCGCAGGGCGTGGCGACGGTGGAGTCGGCGACGCCGCTGTACGCGACGTTCGCCCTCTGGCGCTGCCCCCCCAGCCCGCTCGACGCGCCGCCGGACGACTCCGGCCCGAGGCCGGGGGCGCTCTCGCGGTGGCTGTCGGGCTCGCGCACGGCCCGTCCGCTCCAGCGCCGGCAGCTCTACGTCATGGGTTTCGACCTCGACCATCCCCCGTTCCGGCCGCCGATCCGCGACTCCATCGAGGCGAACCGGGCCAGGCTCCGCGTGCCGAACCGGGTCCTGCTCAACGCCGAGTCCCACCCCGACTTCGGCTGGCAGGTCCGCGACCGCTACCGCGACTGGGAGCTGGAGGACACGGCCGTCGAGGTCGTCGGCGGGTTCGACATGCTGCGGGGCTTCGCCGCGGACTCGACCGTCCTCTGCTCGGACGACGACTTCGTGCGGATCTGCGGCTACGGCTCGCGCGAGACGATCAACCTCGGCCTGCTGAAGGTGGAGCCGGGCACGGCCGACGCGACGGTCTCCGCGCTCCGCGAGACACTGCCGGGCGACGTGCGGGTCTCGTCGCGGGCGGAGGTGCTGGAGCATGAGGTCGACCACTGGGTCAACCAGACGTCGACGGGCAAGCTGTTCGCGGTCGGCGTGCTGGTGGCGATGAACGTGGCGGCGGTGGTGGTCTACCAGGTCCTCTCCAACGACGTCCGCGAGCACCTGCCCGAATACGCGACGCTCCGCGCGATGGGCTATTCGACCCTGCGCCTGGCGGGCATCCTGATCTTCCAGGCGACGCTCTACATGCTGATCTCGTTCGCCGTCGCCGTGGCGATCTCCGAGGTCGTCTACCGCGCGACCGAGGCGCTGGCGGGGATCCCCATGGTGATGACGCGGGAGAACCTGGCCCTGACGTTCGCGCTGGCGATGGCCGTCGGCGCGATCACCGGCGGCCTGACGGTCAACCGGCTGCGGTCGGCCGACCCGGCGGACCTGTTCTGAATCGACGGCCCCGACGGACGGAACCCCATCGCATGCGACTCGGCCGCAACATCCCCCTGGCCTGGAAGAACCTCACGGAGCACAAGCTCCGGCTGCTGGCGTCGGTGGCCGGCGTCGCGTTCGCGACCACGCTGATGTTCATGGAGAACGGCTTCCGCAAGTCGATCCTCGACAGCATGGTCAACATCATCGAGCGGATCGACGGCCAGGTGGTGCTGGTGAGCCGGACGCTCTACACGCTGTCGGTCCCGTTCCCGTTCCCGATGGAGCGGGTCGTCCAGGCGAGGGGCGTGGAGGGGGTGGCCTCGGCGAGCCCGCTCTACACCGTCACCCGCTCGTCGTTCTGGCGGAACCCGGAGACCGGCCGCGAGGAGCGCATCTGCGTCGTCGGCTACGACCCGGCGGACGACCTGCTGGACGTCCCGGAGCTGAAGGAGGATCGCGAGCTGTGGTCCCGCCCCGACACCGCGATGGCCGACGACCTCTCGCGCCCGGCCCAGTTCGGCGAGTTCCGGGCGGGCCAGGTCTCGGAGCTGGCGGGGAAGCGGTTCGAGGTGGTCGGGACGTTCGCGCTGGGGATCAACGTCCAGACCAACGGCAACCTCGTGGTCAGCGACCGCAACATGATGACGGCGTTCCCGGAGCTGGACGGGCCCTCGCTGATGGACCGCAAGGTCCAGGTGGGCGTGATCCGGACGGCCCCCGACGCCGACCCCCGGCGCGTCCGCGACGCCCTCGCCGAGGCGCTGCCGCCGGACGTCCGCGCGCTGACGCTCGACGAGTTCATCGCCCGCGAGCGCGACTTCTGGGACAAGGTCGCCCCCATCGGCACGGTCTTCTACATCGGCGTCGTGATGGGGTTCATCGTGGGGTCGGTGATCTGCTATCAGGTGTTGTATTCGGACATCAGCGACCGATTGCCCGAGTTCGCGACGCTGAAGGCGATCGGCTATTCCAACCTGGCGCTCTACCGGGTGGTGCTGACGCAGGCGCTGTACCTGGCCCTGCTGGGGTACGCCGCGGGGCTGATCGTGAGCCATTTCCTGTTCCAGTGGGTCAACCGCATGACCGGCCTGCCGATGGACGTCCCGCGGAACAACCCCGGCGTCATCCTGCTGCTGACGGTGCTGATGTGCCTGGGCTCGGGCGCCTACGCGGCGCGGAAGCTGATCTCGGCCGACCCGGCGCAGCTCTTCGCGTGATCGATCGACGGACGGGATGGAGGGCCGCGGCATGACATCGGCGATGCTGACGACGACGCTGAACCGGGCGGTGAACAAGCCCGCGGGGGCCGACGTGGTCATCCGCGCCGTGGGCGTGAACTACGCCTACGGCGCCGGCGAGACGCGGACGCAGGTCCTGTTCGACAACCACCTGGAGATCAGCCGCGGCGAGGTCGTCATCATGACCGGGCCGTCCGGTTCCGGGAAGTCGACGCTCCTCACGCTCATCGGAGCCCTGCGGTCGATGCAGGAGGGCTACCTGGAGGTGCTGCACAAGAACCTCTCGAAGGCCGGCGAGGGGGCCCGGGTGGACATCCGCAAGGAGATCGGGTTCATTTTCCAGCAGCACAACCTGTTCAGCTCGCTCTCCGCGCTGGAGAACGTCCGGATGGCCACGGCGCTGAAGCCGGCGTCGGTGGACGAGATGACCGGGCGTTGCGTCGACATGCTGACGAGGCTCGGCCTGGGCGAGCGGATCCACCACCTGCCTTCGGAGCTGTCCGGCGGGCAGAAGCAGCGGGTGGCGATCGCGCGGGCGCTGGTGAACGCGCCGTCGCTCATCCTGGCCGACGAGCCGACGGCGTCGCTCGACGCGAATTCGAGCCAGGTCGTCCTGGATCTGCTGCGCGAGCTGGCCGACGGGCCCTCGCGGACGACGGTCCTGCTGGTCACGCACGACCAGCGCGTCATCGACAAGGCCGACCGGATCGTGAACATGGTCGGCGGCAAGATCGTGACCAACTCGCTGACGAAGGTCGCCGTGCGGATCGTCCGGGCGCTCGCCGCGACCGAGGGCCTGGTGGGCCTGGGCGAGGCGACGCTGTCGCGGCTGGCGAACTACATGACCGTCGAGGACTTCAGCGCCGGCGACGAGATCGTCCGCCAGGGGGACGAGGGGGATCGCTTCTACATCGTCGGCTCGGGCGTGGCCGACGCCTACAAGGACGGCCAGTTCGACGAGGAGAAGTGCTTCGGCGAGAGCTTCGGCATGATCTCCTCCTACTTCAAGATCCCGATCCCAGAGACGGTGAAGGCCCGCACCGACATGGAGGTGTACGTCCTGGACAAGGACGACTTCCTCCGAGCCCTGGCCGACGACCAGTCGTTCGAGGGCCGCATCCGCAGCCTGCTCGCCGGCGCCGCGCCGGGCGCCCAGCCCGCCGCGACTCCCTGACCACCCGCCGAAGGTTCCTCCGAGGGTTCGACGATGAATCGACCGCTCCTGATCGCCGCCGCCATCCTGTCCGCCGCCCCGGGCCTCGCCGTCGAGGTCCCGGTGGGCGTCGCCAGGGTCGACGTCACGCCGACGCATCCCGTCGTCCTCACCGGCTACGGCCACCGCGTCGGCGAGTTCCAGGGCGTCGACGCGCCGCTCTGGGCGCGGGCGATGGCGATCGGCGACGACCCGGCGGTGATCGTCGCCGTCGACAACTGCGGCGTGCCGACGCCCGTCGTGGCCGAGGTCCGCCGCCGCGTCGCCGAGTCCAAGGCGTTCGACCCCTCGCGGCTGGTCGTCGCCTCCACCCACACCCACAACGCGCCGCAGCTCGCGGGCTACGCGCCGCTGATCTGGGAAGGCCGGGACACGCCGGAGCAGCGTCAGCACGTCGCCGACTACACCGCATGGCTGACCGGCAAGATCGTGGAGGTGGCGACGGCCGCCGTGCGCGACCGCAAGCCGGCGGAGCTTTCCTGGGGGCAGGGGAGGGCGACGTTCGGCGGCAATCGCCGGCTGATGATCGACGGCGTGTGGAAGGGGTTCGCCTTCCAGGAGAAGGCGCCGGTCGACCATAGCATGCCCGCCATGTTCGCCCGCCGTGACGGCAAGCTCGTCGCGGTGTGGGCCAACTACGCCTGCCACTGCACCAGCGCCGGGAGCGAGAACCGCGTCGGCCCCGACTGGGCGGGGTTCGCGGCCGAGGAGATCGAGCGCGACGCCCCCGGCGCGACGGCCGTGATCACCATCGGCTGCGGGGCGGACGTCGGCCCGCAGCCCACCGGGAACGTGGGCCTCTCGCGCCGCCACGGACGCGCCCTGGCCGACGCCGTCGCCGCCGTGGCGAAGGGCCCGAACGTCCCGCTCTCGGCCGGGCCCGAGGTCGTCCAGGCCACGATCGAACTCCCGCTGGCGAGCGTCCCGGGCCGCGAACACTGGGAGAAGGAGGCGAAGCGCGAGGGCTTCGAGGGCCGCCACGCGCGGCGGATGCTCGCCCAGCTCGACCGCGACGGCAAGCTGCCGGCGGCCGTCCCGTACCCGATCGCGGCCTGGCGGTTCGGCGGCGACCTGGCGATCGTCTTCCTCCCCGGCGAGGTCACGGTCGACTA
>Ga0209958_1001473_pt1 | contig 17680 bp, 17 predicted proteins | sample ThiBio_inoc_plan_FD_183942 | JGI IMG/M metagenome (GOLD analysis project Ga0209958, IMG submission 183942) | Wastewater bioreactor microbial communities from Cape Town, South Africa - Thiocy_inoc_plan (SPAdes) | ecosystem: Engineered > Bioremediation > Thiocyanate > Unclassified | place: South... | reverse complement strand
CCCGCCTCCGGGGCGACCGCCCGCTTCCGCCGGGAAGGAGGTCTCTCGGCGGGGAGCAGCACGCTTCCCACCGCGGCTTGCGCGGGCTGTTTCAGGGCGGACGTCGGGCGTCCGACTCAATCCCCGCGCCGGCCGGTCCTCGACGGAGTCGGCCCCGATTCCACGGTGCAAGGCCCGCGACCGACGCCGCCTCGCCGGTGAATAGGCGACGCGGCCCGACGGCACGAATCGTGAGGGGGGACTACGCCGCGGACGAACGGGCAAGGAATGGCCCCCCCTCTGACATCCCGGTGCTTATGAGCGCCCTGCATACCGAGGCGATTGAACTCGCACATCCCGATGGCGGGCCTGAACCACGGGTGGCCGTCGTGATGATCACATGGAACCGAAGGGACGAGGTGCTGAAGACGCTCGGCGAGATGAGCCGACTTCCCGAGCGACCCTCGATCGTGCTCGTCGACAATGGTTCGGCCGACGGCACCGCAGAGGCCGTCGCGGCCCGATTCTCGTCGGCCCTGGTCGTCCGGGCCGGTCGGAACATGGGAGCCGCGGCGAGGACCGTCGGAGCGAGACGCGTCGTCGCGCCCTACATCGCGCTCTGCGACGACGATACCTGGTGGGAGCCCGGGAGCCTTCGCCGCGTCGCCGACCTGTTCGACGCCCAACGACGCCTCGCCGTCGTGACGGCCCGCGTCCTCGTGGGAGAGGAGCAACGGGAGGATCCGATCTGCGACGTCCTGACGCGGAACTCCCTCCCTCGCGACGAGGCCATGCCCGGTCCCTCGCTGCTCGGGTTCCTGGCCGGCGCGTCGGTCGTCCGTCGCTCGGCGTTCCTTGAGTCCGGCGGTTACGAGGAGCGTCTTCACGTCGGCGGCGAAGAAGCCTTGCTGGCGGTGGATATCGCGTCGCGAGGCGGATGGATCTGCTTCGTGCCGGAACTCACGGTCCACCACCACCCGTCGCCGAATCGGGACGTCGTCGATCGTCGGGCCACCATCATTCGCAACGCATTATGGTTCGCCTGGATGCGACGGCCTGTTCGCGTCGCCTTCGAAACCCTCGGATCGCTGCGCAGCCCGGCAGGCCGCCGTGCGATCGCCGCCGCGCTCCGCGGCCTGCCCTGGGCCTTGCGAAACCGTCGTGCGCTCCCGGCAGACGTCGAGCGCGGCCTCTACCTGCTGGAAGGGGGCCGCTGATGTTCTTCAACGCCGGGATCCGCGGCGACCGGATGCCCCGAGGGACGGTCTGTTTCACCTACGACGACGGCCCGGGTCGAACGGATTCGCCCGAGCCTTCTCCCGGGCCCAGGACGGGAGAGTTGGGGGCCTATCTTCGACCCCAGGGCGTTCAGGCCGCCTTCTTCGCGGTCGGCCGCAGCGCCGAGCGGCATCAGGAGATTCTCGATTCGCTAAGTTCCGGCGGGCACCTGGTCGCCAACCATACTTTCGACCATCCTTCGCTGCCGGCGTACGTCTCCCGCGACGGCGACGTCGTGAATCAAATCGAAAAGACCGACGCGGCGATCCGCGCGTACGTCCACGGGCCGACGATCTATTTCAGGCCGCCTTGCGGAGATTGGCGTCTCAAGGGGCAGGATCGATCGAACGTGGCCGAGACGTTGAACCGATCGTGTCTGGCCCGGGACCACGTCGGGCCCGTCCTCTGGGACGTCGACGCGGGCGACGTCGGCTACTGGAGGGACGACCGCCCGGCCGACGAGTGCGCCGCGGCCTATCTGCAAGCGATCGAGTCGGCGGGGCGGGGGGGCCTGATGCACGACAGCACGGCCGACATCGAGTCGATTCGCCTGCGCAATCGATCGCTGGAGTTGGCTCGCCTCCTCGTCCCGGAACTCCGCGGCGCGGTTATCGATTCGTCAGGCTCGACTCGATCCCCCAGGTCGCCTCAGCGGCCCGGACATCCTCGCTCGTGAGGCAGGCCGCGCCCGATGGTTCCGAAGCGGCGTTCGGCGAGGGTGACGACCGGCTCGTTCACCTCCCGCCGTCGCCAGGCCCCGCCGGCGAATTCGGCGTGGTCGAGGCGGCGCAGGGTCGTCGGGCGCTCAGGGCCTGCAACGGCCTGTATGTGTCCGCTCGGAGAGGCGGAGGGTCCCACGCCGACTCGTTGACGATCGGAGACCGCGAGACCTTCACAGCCGAATCCTCCCCCGACGGCCGCGTCGCCTGGAAAAGCCGCGACGGAGCGTTGCTCGGCTTCAGCCGACGCTGAAGCCCGTCGCCGACGGGTCCGCTTCGGCTCGGTCGGCGAAGCCTCGTCACCGTAGCGTCGGCATACATGTTGCTTCCTCGGGTTTATTCTCGATGGACGTCGGGAGCGAAGCCTCGACGTCGGCTTCACTTCAATGGATTATCAACTATATTGCCGCCGAAGAGGAATCCGCCATGATTCAAGATCCGCGTGAGCGAGGCCCGAAGCCTCCCAACCCGCGGCAGCAGCAGGAGCCGCCCGGCGTCGAGTCCGAGATGGTGCCGAGGCCGGATTACGGCGAAGCCACCTACAAGGGCGCGGGCAAGCTCGAAGGGAAGGCGGCCGTCATCACCGGGGGCGACAGCGGGATCGGTCGCGCCGTGGCCCTGGCGTTCGCCCGCGAGGGCGCCGACGTCCTCATCTCCTACCTCGAAGAGGAGTCGGACGCCGCCGAAACGGCCCGCGTCGTCCAGGAGGCCGGCCGAAGGTGCATCGCCGTCCCGGGCAACGTCGGCGAGGAGGCGCATTGCCTGGCGATCGTCGATCGGGCGGTGAAGGAGTTCGGCAAGATCGACGTCCTGGTCAATAACGCCGCGTTCCAGATGAGCCGCGAGACGATCGCCGACATCAGCACGGAGGAGTTCGACCGCACCCTGAAGACCAACCTGTACGCCATGTTCTGGCTGACGAAGGCGGCCGCGCCTCACATGCCCGCGGGGGGGGCCGTGATCAACACCTCGTCGATCCAGGCCGACGCGCCGAGCCCGGACCTGCTGCCGTATGCGATGACGAAGGCCGCGATCCAGAACTTCACGGGGGGCCTCGCCCAGATGCTGGGGAAGCGAGGGATCCGGGTCAACTGCGTCGCCCCGGGGCCGATCTGGACGCCCCTCATCCCCGCCACCATGCCGCCGGAGAAGGTCCAGAGTTTCGGCAAGAACGTCGCGCTCGGGCGGGCCGGCCAGCCGGCCGAACTGGCCCCGGCCTTCGTCCTGCTCGCCTCGGACGATGCAAGCTACATCGCGGGGGCCACGATCGCCGTCACGGGCGGCCGGCCGCTGATTTGAGGTCGGCGGTCCTCATTCGTAGAAGCCGGAGGAGGCGAGCATGAAAGCGGTGGTATTCCACGGCGTGGGCGACATCCGTCTCGAGGACGTCCCCGAACCGAAGATCGAACGGCCGACCGACGCGCTCGTCCGGCTGACCGCGAGCGCCATCTGCGGGACGGACCTGCACATGATCCGGGGGACCCTGCCCGGGATGGAGGCCGGGACGATCCTCGGCCACGAGGGCGTCGGCGTCATCGAGGAGGCCGGGGCCTCGGTGCGCGATTTCAAGGTCGGCGACCGCGTGGTCGTCCCGTCCACCATCTGTTGCGGGAAGTGCTCGTACTGCACGAGCGGGTATCAGTCGCAGTGCGACGAGGCCAACCCGAACGGCAAGCAGGCCGGGACGGCGTTCTTCGGCGGCCCCAAGACGACGGGGCCGATCCACGGCCTCCAGGCCGAATACGCGCGCGTCCCCCTGGCCGATCCCTCCCTGGTCAAGCTCCCCCCGGAGGTGGCCGACGATCGGGCGATCTTGCTGTCCGACATCTTCCCGACCGGCTACTTCGGGGCCGACCTGGCGGAGATCAAGCCGGGCGACGCCGTCTGCGTCTTCGGCTGCGGGCCGGTCGGGCTGTTCACCATCGTCAGTGCCCGGTTGATGGGAGCCGGCCGAGTCTTCGCCGTGGACGCGCTGCCGGACCGGCTGGAGAAAGCCCGCGAGTCGGGGGCCGAAACGATCGACTTCAACGCCGAGCATCCCGTGAAGAAGCTGAAGGACGCCACCGACGGCGTCGGGGTGCTGCGGGCCATAGACGCCGTGGGCGTCGACGCCTATCGGCCCGAGACGGGCCCGGCGTACGCCGGGTCGCGGGCGATGAAGTCGCAGTTCAAGGAGGAGCAGAAGGAGATCCAATCGGACGGATCGGGGGCGACGTGGGGCGGCCAATGGGTCCCCGGCGACTCGCCGTCTCAGGTGTTGCAGTGGGCCGTGGAAGTCCTGGCGAAGGCCGGGACGCTGTCGATCATCGGCGTCTACCCCGAGACCATGACGCGGTTCCCGATCGGCATGGCGATGAACAAGAACCTGACCCTGCAGATGGGGAACTGCCCGCATCGCAAATACGTCCCCCGGCTGATCGACGCGGTGGCGGCGGGCAAGGTCGACCCGTTGAAAGTGCTGAGCCAGGTGGAGCCGATGACCGACGTCATCGCGGCTTACAAGGCGTTCGACGACCGGAGGCCCGGATGGATCAAGGTCGAGTTGATGCCGTCGGCCTGAATCCCGGGGGCGTGACGGAGCCGGTATTTTCGAAACGGCCGATCGAGAGCTTTCGTCGCCTCTGCAACTCTCGGGAGTCCTACGGTGGAACTTCACGGGGTCGAGCACCGAACGGCCCAAGTCGGTGTCGTCTCGCTGCACGTCGTCACGGCGGGCGAGGGCGAGCCCGTCGTCTTGCTGCACGGCTTCCCGGAATTCTGGTACGGCTGGCGTCATCAGATCGGCCCGCTGGCGAAATCGGGCCTGCGGGTCATCGTCCCGGACCAGCGCGGCTATAACACGAGCGACAAGCCGCGGGAGGTCGCCGCCTACAAGCTCGACGACCTGGCGGGCCACGTCGTCGGCCTGCTGGATGCGATGGGCCATGAGCGGGCGGCGATCGTGGGCCACGATTGGGGCGGCATCGTCGCGTGGTGGGTCGCGGCGCGGCATCCGGGGCGGGTGGAGCGGCTCGCGATCCTCAACGCGCCCCACCCGGTCGCCTTCCGACGGTTCATCGGCCGTTCGCCCCGCCAGATGCTCAAGAGTTGGTACACGTTCTTCTTCCAGATCCCGTGGTTGCCCGAGGCGCTGCTCCGCCAGGGGAACTGGAAGCGGCTCAAACGAGCGCTCGGGCGGACGAGCCTCCCCGGCGCGTTCAGTCAGGCCGATCTCGACGAGTATGCCAGGGCCTGGTCGCAGCCCGAAGCCATCACCGCGATGATCAACTGGTATCGGGCGCCTCTGCCGGGATCGGCCTCGAGTTCGGACTCGCGCATCTCGGTACCGACCCTGATCGTCTGGGGAGCCCGCGACAGCGCCCTGGACCGGCGGTTGGCCGATGCAAGCCTGGCCTGCTGCGACCGGGGCCGCCTCGAGTTCGTCGAGGAGGCGACGCACTGGGTGCAGCACGATAGACCCGAGTCGGTGAATCGTGTCCTGCTTGAGTTCCTGCACGCCCTCCCGTCGTACGCCCTTCGTTTCGCGCCCTGATTCGCCGGCGCAACCCGCCCGGCCTCCTCATGTTCGACCCCTCAAACGTTCGGCCGAAGCCGCCGAAATCCAGTCTCGAACGGCCCCTCGAAATCTGAACCAAGTCCTGACCGGCGACGTATTTAAGGTAGGAAGCGAAACGCCAAAACCGGTGGCGATCCGGAGGGGGAAGCGGGGATGAGGCGGCTCGAAAATTACGTCCGAAAGTACGGCCCCGAGGCCGGCCCGAAGTTGTTCCACGCCTTGCAGAGTCAGGCGGCCCACGCGGGCGTGAGCGCCCGGCTGCGCAAGAAGATCGACGTGCTGACAGGGCGGACGGCCGCCCCGATGAAGGTCCAGGCGGAGTCGTATCCGCTGTTCGACTCGGCTCCGGTGAAGGCGACCGAGACGTTCGGCCCCGAGGTGCGGGCGACGGCCGAGTTGGTGGCCTGAGGCCGGATGGGCCGGACGCAAAGCGAGGGCCGGTCGCATCGGCGACCGGCCCTCGGCCTCGCGAGTCGTGGACTGCGGGTCTCCGATCAACGCGAATCGGGGCCCTCGGCCTTCTCATATCTCATCGCGATCGGCTTGATCATCGACAGGTGCTCCTTGAGCTTCGGTAGGGCCTTGGCGGCAAGGGCTTTCATGTCGGGGTCGGTGCCGCGCTCGGACTCGGCCGTGAACGCGGCGACCGCCTCCTTGTGGGCGGCCAGTTGGGCCTCGGCGTAACACTTGTCGAAGTGTTCGCCCGACAGGCCCGAGAGGCTCTGGAGCGTGAACCGCGGGCAGGGCCCGACCGCGCTCGGCAGCGCGATCTGCTTCGCCGCCGCCGTGGACGCGAGTTCCTTGCTCAGGGCCGTATGGTCCTCGATCATCCGACTGCTGAACGTCTTCAACTCGGGATCGGAGGCCCGCTCCAGGCCGAGGCGGCTGAGCGCCAGCTCGGCGGCCCCGCTGTCGGCGGCCGCGGCCGCGAAGAGGGCGTCGTCGACGGCGCTCGATCCGGCGGCCGTCTGGGCACCTCCCCGCGTCGCGGCCGCGACGAGGAAGATCGTCGCCAGAAATCCGTATCGAATCATCTATATACTCCTCGTGATGCGACCGGCCGGGGGCGTGCCTCGTCGGCCGCCCTCTCAACTATTCTTATGGCTCTGGCGTCCCGCGGCCGCGTGCTGCTCGGAGGATCCCCCGCGCGTCCGACGGACCGAGTCGTCATCGTCGTCGTCATCGTCGTCATCGTCGCGGCGGGAGGCTCGCCCTCCCTTGCGACCTCGGCGTGCTGCTCCGACGAGCCTCCGCGGGCTCCGTTGCGGGCCGAGCCGTTCCCGCCGCCTCGGCGCTGATCGCCCTCGTCCTCACCCTCGTCGTCGTCGTCCCGCCGCCGGCCGCCGTGGGACGCCTCCCCGCCCTTGCGGGCGATCTCCCGCTGCTCCTCGGGGTCCATCGCGGCGAAACCGCGACGGCCGTGCTCGTGCGCGTTCTGGGCGTGGGAACGGGCGGCGCGGGCGTGGTGCTCCGCGTCTTCATGGTTGCCGGCCCGGTGGTGGCGCTGGGCCTCGCGATGGTGGTGCGCCGCGGACTCGTGGTGGAAGGCCGCCTCGCCGTGGTGGGACGCCTGGCCGCCCTTGCGGCCGATCTCGGCCATGTGGCCCCGATCGCGGCTCACCGCCTCGCCGCCGCGGCGGCCGGCCTCGGAGGCCTCCTCCGAGTCGAACTCGTGGGCCGTCCCCTTGCGATGGGCCGCCCGCCCGCCCTCGCTCGCGATCTCCCGCTGCTCCTCCGGATCCATCGCGGCGAAGCCGCGCCTGTTCTTCTCGGCCATGATGTCGTCTCCTGTCTGTGTCGTAGGCACGATCCTGGGACTCGACGTCCCCGAGGACGATTCATGAAGCTTTGCAAATCCAGGTCCACTCGGCGCGAAATCCCATTTATGCACAATGATTGTTTCATGCAATTACAGGATGACGCCGCATCGGGACTAGGGTTTTCCCCGCCCCATTGGGGGTCTACCCGTCGAATCCCTGCGTTGCGACGATGAGGCCGCGAGGAAACGGAATTCGCAGGCGCAGAAAGCGCATGCCCTGCGCCGCCGGTTCGCCGCCCCTCCGAGCCGCATGCCTGCCTAGGTTCAGCAGGGGAGGATGACGGTGGATCGAGTGCTCGCGGGAGTCGTCCTGGTTCATCCTCAGCCGCAGGGACGCGGCCGGTCGCTCGGGGTGCTGATCGATCTCCAAGGGGAGAGAGGAGGGGGCGGCGGACGGTGCCTTCTTCGCGGCGTCCGCGCGCGAGCTACCGTCCCGTACGCCGCCATCTCAATAGTGCTCGACGCGCTGGGCCGCTGCGATGAGCGCCGCGTCCTTCACCTCGGGCTCGGCGTCTTCCTTGATCGTCTCCTCGCCCTCGGCGATCAGGCCATGCATGGCCTTGCAGGGCTTCTTCTTCGGCTTCTCGCCCAGCAGTTCGAAGACCTTCTCAAGCCGCGCGACCTGGTTCTCGGCCTCGGCCAGGTGCTTCTCGAAGGCCGACGACCTCGACGGATCGAAAGGCGTGCGGGCCCGGTTGGAGGAGGCGTTGGCGCCGCCGTGTTCCCGGACGGATGGATTCGGCGGGCCGAGGCGTCGGGCGTCGAGCAGATGGCGCGAGCCCTGGATTCGCACCGCGACGGCCTCCCGGCCTACTACGACGCCTTCATCACGTCGGGCCCCCTGGAGGGGCCGACAACAAGATCAAGACGATAAAACGCCAGGCTTACGTCTCCCGCGGCCGGGAGCTCCAAGCTCAAGATCCTTGCGTCGCACGAGGCTCGTCATGAGCTCGTCGGCTGAAACAGCCGGTCTACCAGCCCGGCGCACGCCTCAGCCGGATGAGCCTGAATCTGTAGCGCCGATCGCGGCCGACGTCTAGCGAGGCCCGCGGGTCAGTGGGCGGTCCCGTCGTCCTCCCGGCGGAGTTCCTCGTTCCACGCCTTGCGGTCGCGGCGATACCAGGCCCAGAGGAGTTGCATCGTGGCGTATTCCAAAAGGGCCTGGGCGCTGGGGAAATGGTGTTCGCCGGGGTCGCGGGCCTCCATCAGCGATCGGGTGGATTCGGCGCGGTAGGCCTGGGCCGAGCGGTCGCAGAGGTCGGCGAGGAAGAGGGGGAAGTTCTCCGCGGCGGAGTCGCGCAGGCGGTCGCCCAGGTAGGCGTAGTTCAGCTGGTTCTCGACGAACCGGAAGGCGACGCGCGGGTCCTTGCGGACGACGAGGACCTCGGAGACGGGCTCGCGGGCCGGGCGGGCGGAGCGGAGGTTGAGCGGGCGGGGCTTGCGGAGGGCGAGCGCCCGGACGCCGGCCACGACGGCCGAGGGCCATCTGGGCTGTGGGCCGGGGCCGGACTCCTCGCCGCCGATGCGGCCGGCGCAGATCAACTCGACCTTGTCCCAGGGGACCCAGTGGGTCGGCTCGCCGCGGAGGCCCTCGATGCGCAGGCCCTCGTCCAGGCAGGCGGCGCGGTGGACGTTGCGCGGGGGGCTGAGGTCGGGGATCTGGTCGACCAGGCGGGCCTCGGCCGCGACGCCGAACTCGTACAGGCCGTCGAGGATCGTCGTGGCGGTCGCCTCGTCGAGCGGCCAGGGCCAGAGGCCGGGCGTGCGGGCCAGCCATTGCACGGCGTCGGTGGGATGGGCGCCGGTGGCCTTGCAGATCAGCTCGCGCAGCTCCTTGGGGTCGTCGATCGCGTCGAAGATCACCAGGCGGTATTGTGGCGAGGCGTCGGGCATGGGCGATCTCCGCGGCGACGGTGGGCCCGCAGGGGCGATCCACGATCGTAACGCGCCCCCGCCGCCCCGCCAACCACGAGGGCTGGACCGGCCGAGGCGGGCGCGCGATCATGTCGTCTCACCAGGTTCTCGGGATTCGATCGGGTCGAGGCGACGGGGGGCGGACCTTGAGGATGATCGGCGAACTCCCCAAGGGGGTCGACCCTCGCGTGCTGGAGGACCACCTGCTCGGCCTGGGGATGAAGTCCCGGATCGACCGCCGCCCCGACGGCGGCTCCGTCGTCTGGATCATCAACGAGGACCACGTCGACCGCGCCCGCGGCGAGTTGCAGGCGTACCTCGCCGCGCCCGACGACCCGCGGTTCCGGTCGTCGGCCCCGAAGGCGAGCGAGGCCCGCAAGGCCGAGGCCCGGCGCGATCGCGAGTTCCGCAAGAACTACCGCGAGGCCGGCGACCTCTGGGGCGCCCCGACGTTCCGCCATCGGCCGGTGACGGTCCTGACGGTGGCGATCGCGGTCGTCGTGTACCTCCTCCAGCAGACCGAATACGAGCCGCAGGTGGTCTACTGGCTGGGCTTCTTCGACTGGCGCAACGGCTTCCCGGACGACCGGCCGCGGCTGGGCCTGACCGACGTGCTGAACGGCCAGGTCTGGCGGCTGCTGACGCCCGCCTTCCTGCACTTCTCGCCGCTGCACATCCTCTTCAACTGCTGGTGGGTGATGATCCTGGGGACGGCCATCGAGCGGCTCCGCGGCTCCTGGAAGCTGCTGCTGATGATCGTCGGGGCGGCGGCGCTGTCGAACCTGGTCGAGTACGAATACATGGAGCGGCTGCACGCCGCGCCGACGGAGGTCACCCGGTTCTACACCTTCGGCGGGCTCTCGGGCGTGAACTACGCGCTCTTCGGCTACGTCTGGATGATGGGCGAACTCCACCCCGAGGAAGGGCTGAGGATCGACTCGCGGAACACGGTCCTCCTGCTGGGCTGGCTGGTGCTCTGCTTCACCGGGGCCTTGGGCCCGATCGCCAACGCCGCCCACCTGGGGGGGCTGGCGGTGGGGATGGCGTTGGGGTGGATGAAGTACTGAAGTCGGGAGGTCGGATGCGACGGTCTTGCCCGTGGGTTGCGGCGGGGATTCTCCTGGGCTTGGCCTCGGCGGCACGGGCCGATGACGTCCGCGGCATCCTCCTGGAGGGCGTGAAGGAGGTCGCCGCGCCCGGCGCCCCGGGCTCGCTGGCGGTCTGCGCGCCGGGGGCGGAGGCGATCGTGGTCGGCGAGGCCGGGGCGGGGGGCCGGGCGGCGGTCGTGGCGGCGGGGAAGCTGGGCCGCGGCCGGGTCGTCGCGTTCGCGCACGACGGCTATTTCTCCGAGGAACACCTCGCGACGGCCGACACCGGCCGGCTGGTCGCCAACGCCGCGAGGTGGGCTTCGGGGGGCAAGAAGGCCCCGAAGGTCGGCGTGATCCGGCCCGAATCGATGGCGAAGTTCCTGGGCGCGGAGGGGATGACGACGGCGAAGGCGTCGCCGCAAGAATCGCTCGACGGCTTCGACGTCCTCGTCGTCACGCCCTACGACCTGAGCCCGCGGCATGCGGACCGGATCCGCTCGTTCGTCCGATCGGGCGGCGGTCTGCTGGCGGCGGCGACGGGGTGGGGATGGCAGCAGGGGAGCCGGGCGCCGATGTCGACGTTCGTCGGCAACCGCATGCTGGCCGGCTCCGGCCTGGCGTGGACCGACGGCTTCGCCGGGCGGACCGCGCCCGGGGGCTTCTCGGCCGGCGGCGCGATCTCGCCGCTCCTGAACGCCTCGGCCGCCCTCGACGCCCTCAAGGCCGGCCGCGAGCCCGGGGCCGACGACTTCGCGGCCGGCATCGAGGCCGTGCTGCTCGCCCTCCGCAGCCTGCCGCCGTCGGAGTCGAAGTTCCGCGGCGACGTCGCGAAGGCCCTCAAGGGCCTGCGCGGGGCGGACCTGGTCCCGACCGAGAAGTCGCGCGCGGACGTGAAGGACATGCGCCGCAGGTTCGCGATCGGCCTGGAGACGGCCGTCGCGCTGGCCGCCCCCGCCGACGAGGCCCGCGCGCTCCCCGCCGCGGCCGACTTCCCCGGCGCCGTCGACCCGAAGGCCAAACGGGTCACGCGCAAGGCGACGGTCGACCTCTCCGTCCCGCGCTGGCACGGCCTGGGCCTGTACGCGCCGCCGGGGGGCAAGGTGGTCGTGACGGGGCCGAAGGACGTCGGCTCGCTGAAGCTGGGCGTGCAGGTCGGCTGCCACACCGACCGCCTCTGGCATCTCGACTCCTGGGAGCGGCTGCCGGAGATCGCCCGCCGGTTCCCGATCGAAGGCGCCCGCACGGTCGTCGCCTCGGCGATGGGCGGGATGATCTACATCGACGTCCCCGACGACGCCCCGCATCGGAAAGTCGAGCTGACCATCGCCGGCGCGGTCGAGGCCCCGCTGTTCCGGCTGGGCGAGACGACCGCCGCCGACTGGAAGACGATCCGCGACCGCCCCGCGCCCTGGGCCGAGCTGGCCGGGAAGAACCTGATCTTCACCGTCCCCTCGGCCCTGGCCCGTCGCTTGGACGACCCCGAGCCCCTGATGAAGTTCTGGGACGACGTGGTCGCCGACCAGGACGCGACGGCGTCCAGCCCGCCCCGGCGCTCGCCCGAGCGGATCGCGGTCGACCGCCAGATCTCCGCGGGCTACATGCACTCCGGCTATCCGATCATGGGCCCGATCGACGCCAGCGCCACGACCGCGCTCGATCTGGCCAAGCTCAAGGCCGAGGGCTCGTGGGGCTACTTCCACGAGCTGGGCCACAACCACCAGGAAGGCGAGTGGACCTTCGATGGCACGGGCGAGGTCACGAACAACGTCCTGGCCGTCCACGTCTTCGACAGGCTCCTGAAGCTCCCGTTCGACTCGGGCCATGAGGCGATTCGGGGGAAGGACCTGCGCGAGAAACGCATCCGGGAGCATCTCTCCAAGGGCGCCCCGTTCGACGCCTGGAAATCCGACCCGTTCCTCGCCCTGATGATGTACCTGCAACTCTACGAGGGCTTCGGCTGGGAACCTTTCGAGAAGGTCTTCGCCGAGTATTCCAAGCTCCCCCGCGACGAGCGCCCGAAGGACGACGACGCCAGGCGCGACCAGTGGATGGTGCGGTTCTCGCGAGCCGTGGGGAAGGACCTCGGCCCCTTCTTCCAGACCTGGGGCGTCCCCACCAGCCAGGCCGCCCGCGACTCCATCAAGGACCTGCCGCCGTGGTCGCCGCCGGGGATGGACGCGAAGCCGTGATCCCGGCGAGTGCGGGCGTCCTCGGCTTCGGCCATGACGTGGGCGTCTTCGGACGGCTCGTGAGCGGCCTGGAGCGCGGACGGGCCGGCGGGCCTCGCCCGGACGTCGACCGAAACGCCTTTGACGGCCGTCGGCCCACGCATCACCCCTGGGCGGCCCAGGCGCGTAGTTTGAGCTGGAGCCGGCGGACCTGCTCCGAGGTCGCGTCGGCGCGGTGCGGCGGGCATGCGGAGGCCGGGCGCCAGATGGTCGTCGCGCCGGCGTCGTGGACCATGAGGATCGCCTCGACCAGCCCTTGCTCATCCAGCGCGGTGAGCGAGGCCGACATCGCGAGGCCGTCCGGGTCGGACGACGGGGGAGAGGCCAGCACGCGGATCCTGTAGCCGAGCCGATGCAGCCCGGCCGCCAGCCGGCACGACGCGCCGGGATCGAGGAGCCGGGCCCCGACGACGAGGTGACGCCGCCCGGCCGTCGCCCGTCGCAGCCGTTCGTCCGCCCGCTCGCATTCGATCCGCTCGCGCTCGGCCGAGGCGCGGCCGGCGCGGTCGAGGCGCAGGTCGGGATCGATCACCGCATAGGCCCCGCGCCCGGTGAAGTCGCCCCGGATCCGCGCCGCGGCCTCGCGCTTCCAGGGCCCGAACGGCCCGCCCAGGATCACGGCCCTCGGCGGATCGGGGGTCGCCGGCGGGGGGCATGCGGCGCGTCGTTTCGACATGGGGAGGCTCCGGATCGAGGGTGACGGTCATCGCGCCCGAGGGGGCTTCGTGGAAGACGTCGGCGGCGTGGGATGAGGGCCCTTGCGGTCGGATGCGAAGAAGCCGTCCGTTTTCCGGGCCTCGGCCGCCCGCATCGTCGGCGACGAGAAGTTCCCGGCGTAATAGCGGTCGAGGCTCACACGCTTCTCCTCGCCCCCAGGTCCCTTCGCATGGACGACGACCGGTCCTTTGTTCGAATCGCGGGCGGTGATGATGCGGTAGGCGTCGCGCTCGCCCCGGAAGTGCTTCGGCATCGTCCGCGAGGTGATCGAGACGTCGATCGGCTCTCGCGTCCGGGAGACCTTGCGGTCCAGGCCGTCCTCAACGTCCTTGTACCCCGCCCCCTGGTTCATCTTCCGATTCTGGCGGGTGTAGTTGAGCCTCCGGGGCGGGCCCCCGGTCTCCGGGTCGTAGGTCTCCAGCCGGCCTCTTCGACCCCGTCGCAGGCCGACCCGGCCGGCGTTCACACCCTCGGGATCGGCGCCCCAACCGGCCTTCGCCAGGTGGCCGGCGTCGTCTCCCGTGCGGTGGGAGATCGACTTGCGTATCGAATCCTCGCGGCGGCGGCCGTAGCCGGTGTCGGTGCGCCAGTTGATCGTCGTCTCCCGGGGGTGGATCTTCCCCTCGGCGATGACCGAATCGACCCGCTCGCCCCGCTTGTTGAGCCGAGACTCCGTCCGGAACGTCCATTCGTCGCGACGGTCGTGCTTGTAGGTCCAAGACTCGCCCTTTCGGGCGGACTGCTCCCGGCGGACGTCGTTCCATTCGCGCTCCAGGCGCTTCATGTTCGCCTTGCGCTCGGCCTCCGGGACGCGGTCGTGGCGCGCCCAGTACATCTCTTTCTCCAGGCTCGCCCGGCGTCGCCGGAGTTCTTCGTCGGTCGGCCGTCGGGCCGGTTCGCTCGCGTTGCGGTCGCTCATGGTCGGTCTCCGATCGAGGGCGGGGGCGGGCCGTCAGGGCCACATCCACCAGAACAGGGTCACGATTCGATGATGGAGGCCCGCGTAGAGCGACCACATCAGGAAGAGGAGGTATCCCAGGATCAGCAGGCGGATCAGGAAGAACATGGGTCGTCCAGCTCCAGCAAGAGGGGGGTCGCGCGGCGGCCGTGGGGCAGGGCGGGGCGTTCGGGCGCCGGGCCGTCGCCGATGGGCCGGGCCCGCCAGCGCTGGACCGACGGGCGACGGTCGACCTCGGCGCGGGAGCCGTCGTGGACGATCGCCTCGCAATGGTCCCGGCCGCCTTCGCGGGACGGGATCGCCAGGGTGGTGCAGCGCTCGGGCCGGACCCGGGCGTCGTATTGCAGGGACTCGTTCACCTGCCGCCCGAAGCCCTGGAAGCCGAGGAATCGGGCCCCGACGCGGCCGGCCCCGGCCGACGAGCCGGGCATCGACGTGGGCTCCTCGCCGAAGAGGCCCGAGGCGTAGCGGTTGGTCTCCGGGTCGGAGTTGCGCAGGAACAGCTTGACGGCGCAGTTCCCCAGCAGGTTGTCGACCGGCGCGCGGTTCTGGGCGTCGGCGTTCTTCACGAGCGACGAGAGGTTGTGGGTGGCGATGAGGTTGGCGTGGTTGCTCTGGCGGGTGACCTCGAACTCGTCGGAGTCGCCCTTGCCGCGGGCCGTGGTGAAGAACCGCTGGAACTCGTCGCAGAGGAAGAACGTCGGGCGTCGCTTCCCGACGCGCCGCCGGACGCCGCGGAAGTATTCGAGCTTCAGCAGCGTCCCGATCGTGCGGGCCATGGCGTCGCCGTCGGCGACGGGGAGGGCGAGGTAGACGATCTTGCCCTCGTCGATCATCGCGTCGATGCGGAGGTCGGATCGGCCGGAGAAGACGGAGGCGTAGGGCTCGAACTCGAACGGCAGGGTCATGTTGGAGATGTGCATCTGGATGCTCGACCGCGTCTCCGACGCCAGCTCCGCCCACTCCTCGGCGAAGTACGACAGGCAGGAGAGGCCCGACGGGTCGCGCGGGTCGAGCCGCTGCGCCCGCTCGGCGACGGCCGTCCGGCTGGCGGCGAGGCGGCCGATCTCGCGGAACGACGGCGGCTCGCCCGGCGGGCTGGTCAGGCGGATCAGCCGGATCGCGTGGACGAAGAACTTGCGGGCGGAGTCGACCCAGACGCTCGTGTCGTTCGACTTCATGCCGAGCGTCTCCATCGCCGCGACGAATCGCGAGGCCAGCTCGAACTCGTCGTCGTCGGAGTCGAACGGGTTCCAGCGGATCCCGCGGCCGGGACGCTTCGGGTCGATCGTCACGAGGTCCGCCTCGCGGCCGTAGCGGCGGCAGAGCGCCTGGAGCTTGCCGTCGAAGTCCCCCTTGGGGTCGAGGATCAGGGCGCCCGCGGGGAGGCCGCCGTCGGGGGGCGAGGCGAGCAGCTCGTCCAGGAGGGTGTTGAGCACGCAGAGCGTCTTCCCGCTGCCGACCTGGCCGAAGACGATCAGGTTCTTCGTCAGGGCCTCCCAGGCCCAGAAGGCCCCGCCCGCGACGATCCCCGGCCCGCGACGCCGGGCCTCCGCGGCGGCGACGTCCGCCACGGCCGACTCGTCGCGATGCAGGTCGGCGAGGTCGCGGGGCTTGAAGGACCTGTGGAGCTTGACCATCTCGTCGAGCATCCGCCAGCGATGGAAGGGCTCGCTGATGAGGAATTCGGCCGTGAAGGGGAGCAGCAGGAGCCCCGCCCCGGAGATCCACCAGGCGGCGTTGTAAACGGGGTGCAGGGCCGTGAGCGACGGATACCAGGCCGCCAGGACCCCCGCCGCATTGCTCAGGACGAAGACGATCGCCGCGCGGGCGACGAACCCCACGGTCGCGTCCACGGAGTAGAGGTACTGCCCCCAGGCCCGTTCCATCGGCGGCGGGCAGTCGGCGAACCGCCATTCGTAGAGGAGGGCGGCGTAGCGGGCGCGGGGGCCCGTCAACTGCCGCAGCATCATCACGACCGTCGCGAAGTAGGCGACGGTGCAGCCGAGGCGGAGGCCGTTGTACGGGGCGTCGAACGGGAAGGAGCGCAGCGGGGCGACGTGGATCGCGGCGAGGATCGCCAGGCCCAGGCCGAAGGGGGCGGCGAATCGGCGCCGGGCCGCCAGGACGGACCGTCGAGAGGGGCCGTTCATCGGGACCTCCTCGCCTCGGCGGCCGGGCGGGCGGTCGCCCCCTCGATCCGCAGCTCTCCCCGCGGGCCGGCGGCCACGCGCACCCGGCGGACGTCGGCGTCGCGGGCCGCCATGAGCGACTCGCCGAACATCTCGCCGACGACCCGCTCCAGCTCGCGGGCGCCGAAGTCCTTCAGCTTGTTGCCCCGCCGCATCGCCTCGACGATCAGGGCCGGGTCGACCGACTCGATCTCCACGTCGTACTCGCGGGCGACGGCCAGGATCTTGAGCGCGGCCACGTCGGCGATCGCGCGGAGGTCCAGGGGGCGGAAGACGTAGATCTTGTCGAAGCGGCCGACGATCTCCGGGCGGAAGACCTGGCTGTCGCGCAGGTGCTTCTTGACGGCGTCGGTGCGCTCGTCCGGGTCCTCGACCTCGTCCTGGATCCGGCCGATCGCCTCGTGCTCGGCGTTGCTGGTCAGGACGATGATGGACTGGGTGAAGTCGGCGACCTTGTTCGACCCCTGCTCGGTGAGCCGGCCCTCGCCCATCATGGCGAGGAACAGGTCGAAGACGCCGGGCCAGGCCTTCTCGACCTCGTCGAAGAGGATCAGCCTGCGGGGGTTGTTGAGGACCGGGCGGGTGATCGCCCCGCCGGACTCCCAGCCGACGTACCCCCGCGGGAGGCCGATGAGCCGGGACTTGGCCTCCGCCCCCGCGAGGTCCGGGCCGTCGAAGCGGAGCATCGCCTTCTCGTCGTTGAACAGGTAGGAGGCCAGGGCCTTGGCCAGCTCGGTCTTGCCGGTGCCTGTGGGCCCCAGCAGCAGGAGGCAGGCGATCGGCCGGTTGCGGCTCTGCTTGCCCCATTGCAGGCGGATCAGCCGGGCCGCGTCGGCCGTGACGTGCGACTGCCCCCGCACGCGGCCGTCCAGGTGGTCGCGGAACTCGGCCTCGTCGATGCGGCGGTTCTGGCCGGTCGCCATCGCGTCGAGCAGCCGGAACAGTTCGTCCTTGTCGGTGATTCGGCTCAGCACGTCGATCATGCGGGGTCTCCGGTTCAGGAAGGGTCGGCCTCGACGTCGATCTGCGGGACGCCGGACTGGGCGGCGCGGGCGAGGGGCCCGAGCAGCCTGCGGGTGATGCGGTCGGGCGCGAGCGAGAAGCCGTGGGCGTCGGAGATCGCCGCGACCTCCTCGGCCAGGACGGCCGGCGCGATGCGGCCGAGGGCGACGCCGTGGCGGCGGCAGTGCCGCTCCATCAGCAGCGCGAGGACGTCCGCCTTCTGCCGGCGG
>Ga0209958_1001472_pt1 | contig 17712 bp, 18 predicted proteins | sample ThiBio_inoc_plan_FD_183942 | JGI IMG/M metagenome (GOLD analysis project Ga0209958, IMG submission 183942) | Wastewater bioreactor microbial communities from Cape Town, South Africa - Thiocy_inoc_plan (SPAdes) | ecosystem: Engineered > Bioremediation > Thiocyanate > Unclassified | place: South... | reverse complement strand
GATCAGGACGTGCTTGCCGCCGTACATCCAGTGCTGACCGATGGCCGAGCCGGTGTACGGGGCGAGGTACTTGAAGCCGGCCGGGTCGGATGCCGGGGCCGCGACGATCGTCGTGTACTCCATCGCGCCGGCATCCTCGAGCGCACCCTTGACGGAGGCGATCGTCGAGCCCTTCTGACCGATCGCGACGTAGATGCAGCGCACCTGCTTGTTGACGTCGCCCGACTCCCAGTTGGCCTTCTGGTTGATGATCGTGTCGATCGCGATCGCGGTCTTGCCGGTCTGGCGGTCGCCGATGATCAGCTGACGCTGGCCACGTCCGACGGGGATCATCGCGTCGATGGCCTTGATGCCGGTCTGCATGGGCTCGTGCACGCTCTTACGCTGCATGACGCCGGGGGCCTGCAGCTCGAGGGCGCGGCGGCCCTCGGTCGCGATCTCGCCGAGTCCGTCGATGGGGTTGCCCAGCGGGTCGACGACGCGCCCGAGGTAGCCATCGCCGACGGCGACGGAGAGAACCTCGCCGGTGCGGGTGACCTTCTGGCCTGCCTCGATGCCGGAGAACTCGCCGAGCACGACGACACCGATCTCGTTCTCGTCCAGGTTCAGCGCCAGACCCTCGACGCCGTTCTCGAACCGCACGAGCTCATTGGCCATGACGCCGGGAAGACCCTCGACGTGGGCGATGCCGTCGGCGGCGTCGACGACCGTGCCGACCTCGGTGGCGGCGGCGCCGGTGGGTTCGTAAGCGGCGACGAAGTCTTTCAGCGCGTCACGGATGACGTCGGGGCTGATGGTCAGATCTGCCATGGTGTTCCTTCTGTTCTAGCCAGCGAGGCGCTGGCGCAAGTCGTTGATTCGAGAGGAGACGGTGCCGTCGATGACGTCGTCACCGATCTCCACGCGCATACCGCCGAGCACCTCGGGATGGACGACCACGTTGACCGTGACGTCGGCGCCGTATCGGGTGCTGAGCGCGCCCGCGAGGCGCTCCTGCTGCGCGGCATCCAGCGGGCCCGCCACCCGCACGGTCGCGACCTTCTTGCCACGCTGATCGGCGACCAGCTGCAGCGCGCGGTTCAGAAGGAAGCGCACGCGGCGCTCCCGGGGCTGCTGCACGAGCTGGGACGCGATGAGCACCGTCGCCTCACCCGCGCGTCCGCCGAGAAGCTTCTCGATGAGCTCGCCCTTCGCAGCGGCATCGCCCAGGCGGCTGCCGAGCGCGAGCTCGAGCTCCGGGTTCGCCGCAACCAGGCGGGCGATCTGGAACAGCTCGCCCTCGACGTCGGTCGCGGGTGAGCCGATCGCCGCGGCGCGGATCGCGAGTTCCTCGATGCCGGAGATCAGATCCGTCGTGGACGACCAGCGCTGCGAGACGGCCGAGGTCAGCAGCTGGACCGCAACGGGGCTGTACCCGGCGAAGACGGCCTTGGCGACCTGTGCGCGCGCCTCAGCGGGCGCGCCCCACGAGGAGAGCGCGCCGCTCAGCTGCGCCGAGTCGGCGATCTCGCGCGCGGCCGAGAACAGCTCGCGAGCGACCGTGAGGTCCCCCACGTTCGCCGTCGTCAGCTCCGCCGTGGTCGTCGCCAGTGCCTGAGTGGTCGCGCTGCCCATTACTTCGCCTTCTCGAGGTCGGCGAGGAAGCGGTCCACGACGCCCTTCGCCTTGGCGTCGTCGGTCAGCGACTCGCCGATGACACCACTGGCCAGGTCGAGCGCCAGGGTGCCGACCTCACTGCGCAGCGACACGAGCGCCGACTGACGCTCCGCCTCGATCTGCGTGTGCGCGGTGGCGGTGAGGCGCGCGGCCTCGGCGGATGCCGTCTCTTTGGCCTCGGCGACGATCTTCTTGCCGTCCTCGCGGGCGGCGTCACGGATCTCGCCGGCCTCCTTGCGAGCCTCGGCGAGCTGCGCCGTGTACTCCTCAAGAGCGGCTTCGGCCTTTCGCTGGGCCTCGTCGGCCTTGGCGATGTTGCCTTCGATGGCGGCGGCGCGCTGATCCAGCAGCACCTTCATCTTGGGGAGGGCGACCTTCCACACGACGATGAGGATGACGATGAAGCAGACACCCGACCAGATGATGTCGTACCAGGCGGGGATGAGCGGGTTGTGACCCGTTTCCTCCGCGGCGTACGCGACAAGATTGCGCATCCTGTCTCCTTAAGAACTGGTGCGGGCGATCAGACGAAGATGAAGCCGGCGGCGATGCCGATGAAGGCGAGCGCCTCGGTGAAGGCGATACCGATCCACATCAGGACCTGCAGTCGACCGGCCAGCTCGGGCTGACGGGCGACGCCCTCGATCGTCTTGCCGACGACGATGCCCACGCCGATGGCGGGGCCGATGGCGGCGAGGCCGTAGCCCATCGTCGCGACGTTGCCCTTGAGCTCGGCGAGAACCGTAATTGCGTCCACGGGGTGTTTCCTTTCGGGGTTGGGTGGGAGAGGCGGAAGCCGCTCCCGCTCAGTGCTCTTCTGCGACCGCGAGCTGGATGTAGACCGCGGTGAGGATGGTGAAGACGTACGCCTGGAGGAAGGCCACCAGGATCTCGAACAGCGTGAAGGCGAGACCGAAGGCGAGCGAACCCGCCGCCAGAGCCGACCACCAGCCACCGAGGGTGATGAGGAAGAACTGCGTCGCTGAGAAGAACAGGACGAGCATCAGGTGTCCGACGATCATGTTCATCAGCAGTCGCAGCGTCAGGGTGACGGGTCGGATGATGAACGTCGAGAGGAACTCGAGCGGCGTGACGATGATGTACAGGAACGGGGGCACGCCCGAGGGGAACAGGGCGTTCTTGAAGAAGTTCTTGGGGCTCTTCTTGATCCCGGCGTAGATGAACGTGACGTAGCTGATGACCGCCAGCATGAGCGGGACGGCGATGATGCTCGTGCCCGCCAGGTTCATGAACGGGATGATTCCTGTGATGTTGAAGAACAGGATCATGAAGAACATGGTCGTCAGGATCGGCAGGAACCGCTGGCCGTCCTTCTTGCCCAGCAGGTCTTCGGCGATGTTGACCCGCACGAAGTCGAGGCCCATCTCCGCGATGCTCTGGAACCGACCCGGAACCACCCGCATACGGCGAGTGCCGAGCCACAGGAAGAGCACGAGACCGATCGTCGCGATGAACTGGATGAGGTGGATCCGCGTGACCGGGACACCCAGGACGCTGAAAAGGACGTCCGGGAAGAAGTCATCGATGGACGGGCCGTGGAAGCCGCCGTCTTCGGCGGTCTTGGCGATCAGTGTCGCAGCTTGGGTAAACAGCGCTGGCTCCAGCTTCGGGGCACCGGAGTGATCCGGGGCGACGATGGTCGGTGTGAGCGTCACTGCGCACGCGTTTCGCGGAGCGCGAACGGGCGCAGAGACAGCCTATCAGCCCCGCGGGGCGTTATCGTCCGCGTGCGACGTACCGCTCGCGGCATCCCCCTCCTCCGGCGGTGCCGGCTGACGCGCCTCGTCGGCGATATCCGCAAGGGTGGGCAGCGTCACGTCGCTGACGGCGGGGATGCGCATCCGGGTCATGACGACCGCGTCGATGACGAGGGAAGCGACCACACTGACCACCAGCGCCACGAAGAAGACTCCGGGGTTGAGCCACGACTGTCCCCTCAGCAGGAACAGCACGACCAGGAAGACGACGAACTTCAGGAGCCAGCCGCCCATGACGGCGCCGAAGAAGATCGGCACGTAGAGCGCGTCGCCGTACCACCGGTTCGCGATGAGGATGGTCCCGGCGGTGAAGCCGAGGAACACGGCGGCCAGCACGATCGCGACGATCGCGCTCCACAGTCCGGAGGGCCCGGCGACGGCGAAGCCGACGATCGCGCCGGCGACGGCGAGCGCGGCCGTGGCCGCCGCCGACCACAGCAGCGTGGTGCGCAGGACGGGGGTGCTGGAGAGGGAGGTCATGGATTCCTCGGGGTCGGATCGGACAACGTGGCGGCACCGGTCGGTGACGCGGGCGGACGCACGGACGGCTGCAGGGTGACGACGAGGCAGGCCGCGACGCCGATGAGCACGAACACGACGCCGATCCAGTAGTCACCCGGCCACGCCTGGGTCGTGCCGATGTACATGAGCAGCACGCCCACCGAGACGACGGCGGTCCACGCGTAGAAGATGAGCACGGCATCACGGTCACTGTGTCCCATATCGAGCATGCGGTGATGCAGGTGCTTGCGATCGGGTGAGAAGGGGGACTTGCCGCGCGCCATCCGGCGGACGATCGCCATGCCGAAATCGAGCAGCGGCAGCAGCACGACGACCACGGGCAGCAGGATCGGGATGAACGCGCCCAGAAGCTGTGAGCGCCCGAACACGTCGTTGTCGCCCAGCAGCGCCGGCGGCAGGTTGCCCGTGAACACGATCGCCGACGACGCCATGAGAAGGCCGAGCAGCAGCGCTCCGGAGTCGCCCATGAACAGCTTCGACGGATTCCAGTTGAGGGGAAGGAACCCGATGCACACTCCGATGAGGGCCACGGCGATGAACGATGCCAGGCTCGAGTAACTCGACGCGCCGGTATCGCGGGCGACGAGATACGAGTAGACGAAGAAGACGGCGTTGGAGATGAGAGCGACACCGGCGACGAGGCCGTCGAGGCCGTCGATGAAGTTGACCGCGTTCATCACGATGACGATGGCGACGACCGACATCGCGAAGCTGGCGAAGCTCGACACGACGAACTGCTGTCCGAAGGGGATGAAGAAGATCTGGATGCCGCCGAAGCCGACGACGATGCCGGCGGCGAGGAACTGCGCCCCGAGCTTGATCATCCAGTCCAGGTCGAAGAGGTCGTCGGCGACGCCCACGACGACGATCAGTGCGGAGGCGCCCAGCAGCGACCAGATCACGGCGGGATCGGCCCAGAAGATGGAGAAGTACGGGATCTGCGACGACAGCGCGAAGGCGACGAGCACGCCGAGGAACATCGCGACGCCGCCGACGCGCGGCTTGGGTGTGGTGTGCACGTCGCGCTCGCGGATCTCGGGATAGAGCTTGAAGCGCATGCCGATCCGCCACACCGCCCACGTGAAGGCGAGCGTCGCCGCGCCCGTCAGCAGGACGGTGAGCAGATAGAACCTCATGACGCGGAGGCGTCGTGGAGCGGTTCGGGATCGGGTTCGAGCAGGTCACCGAGCACCTCGCGCAGGCGCGCGCGCGACACGGCGCCCTCACGCAGGACCCGGACGGGACGATCGCCGGCGCCGACCAGTCCGGTCGCGTCCACGATCGTCGAAGCGACGCCGTGCGTGGAGGGGCCGCCGTCCAGATACACCGCGACACTGTCACGCAGCATGTTGTAGGCGTTGTGCGCGTCGACGGCCGCGGCCTTGCCCGTGAGGTTGGCGCTGGAGACCGCGAGCGGCCCGCAGTCCTCCAACAGCTCGAGCGCGATGCGATCGGCAGGCATGCGCACCGCGACGGTACCGTGGGTGTCACCCAGATCCCATGACAGCGAGGGCTGCGACGGTAGGACGATCGTCAGTCCCCCGGGCCAGAACTCCTCGACGAGCCGTTCCACGGGGGCTGGCACCTCGGCCACGAGCGCGCGCATGGTCGACAGACCGGCAACGAGCACGGGGGGCGGCGACTGCCTCCCGCGACCCTTGGCGGCGAGGAGAGCCGCGACGGCGCTGGCGCTGAAGGCATCGGCGGCGATGCCGTAGACCGTGTCCGTCGGCATCACGATGAGCTCGCCGCGACCGATGGCCTGGCGCGCCTTGCGCAGCCCGGGAAGCAGCTGCTCGGCGTCGCGTGCGTCGAAGAACTCAGACATATCCCCACCAGTCTACGTTTCGAGCGGCTCGGATCGCTCAACGACCGCAGCGGTCAGGGACGTACGGCCGTCGTCGCCCGGTCGCGCAGGGTGAGGTCCGGATGCGTGGCGCACGCCCGCCACCCGGCCGCGTCCAGGAGCGCACGGATCGGCGCCCCCTGCCACTCTCCGTGCTCGATCACGAGTGTTCCGCCCGAACGCAGCAGGCGCAGCCCGACCTCGGAGAGCACTCGGACGACGTCCAGGCCATCCGCTCCGCCATAGAGGGCGCTCGGAGGGTCCCAGTGTCGTACCTCCGGGTCACGCGGGATGGCGGCATCGGGAACGTAGGGCGGATTGGACACCAGCACCGCGACCGTGCCGTCGAGTTCGCGGAAGGCATCGGCGAGGTCGATGAACGCGAGTCGCGCCTGGGGGGCGTGGGCCGCGAAGTTCTCCTTCGCCCAGACATACGCGTCGACGGCGTTCTCGGCGGCGTGCACGCGCGCGTGCGGAACCTCGGTCGCCATTGCCAGGGCGATCGCCCCGGATCCCGTCCCGAGGTCAACGGCGATGGGCGCGGCATCCGGCACGGCACGCAACGCGTCGATCGCGAGTTGGGCGACCATCTCCGTCTCGGGACGCGGGACGAACACCCCGGGCCCGACGCGCAGTTCCAGATGGCGGAACGGTGCGACGCCGATGAGGTGCTGGAGAGGCTCCCTCGTCGCACGGCGGCGGATGAGCTCGTCGAACGCCGCGGTATCGTCCGGAGCCCGATCGCCGCGCAGAGCAGCGGCGAGCAGTTCACCCCGCGGAAGGGAGAGCACATGGGCGGCGAGCAACTCGGCATCGACGTCGGGCGTGGGGACGCCCGCGGCGGCGAGGGTCGCCGACGCGGCGCGCAGCAGCGCGGACAGGTCGGCAGGCGGGCCGGAGACAGGCGGAGAGGTCATCAGCTTCTCCACCCTAGCCGCGAGCGCTCGGACCCGCCGCGGGAGCCCCGCACCCACCGTGAAGATTCGTCACATTCGACTCGGGAATACAGGCGACGCTTAGGCTGGTTCGACACGCTGACGAGGGAGCGCACGAACGCGCGACCCGGCGACACCCGCCCCGCACGAAAGGCAAGCCATGTCCGGCATCCACTCCGACATCACGAGCGCATTCGGCAACACCCCACTGGTGCGCCTGAACCGCATCAGCGAGGGCCTGCCCGGCACGGTGCTCGCCAAGCTCGAGTTCTACAACCCCGCGTCCTCCGTGAAGGACCGTCTGGGCATCGCCATCGTCGATGCGGCCGAAGCCTCCGGTGCACTGCAGCCCGGCGGCACGATCGTCGAGGGCACGAGCGGCAACACCGGCATCGCACTGGCGATGGTCGGCGCCGCACGCGGCTACAAGGTCATCCTCACGATGCCGGCATCGATGTCGGTCGAGCGCCGCATGCTCCTGAAGGCATACGGAGCGGAGCTCGTGCTCACCGAGCCCGCACTCGGGATGAAGGGCGCGGTCGCGAAGGCCGAGGAGATCGCCGCCGCCACGCCGGGCGCGGTCCTGGCCAAGCAGTTCGCGAACGAGGCGAACCCCGCCATCCACCGCAAGACGACGGCGGAGGAGATCCTCCGCGACACCGACGGGGAGATCAGCTACTTCGTCGCCGGCATCGGCACCGGCGGAACCATCACGGGTGTCGGCCAGGTCCTCAAGGAGCGCGTGCCCGAGGCGAAGGTCATCGCCGTCGAGCCCGCCGACTCCCCGCTGTTGACCAAGGGAACCCCCGGACCCCACAAGATCCAGGGCATCGGTCCCAACTTCATTCCGGAGATCCTCGACCAGGGCGTGATCGACGAGGTCGTGGATGTCGAGTTCGACGACGCCATCCGCGTGGCACGAGAGGTGGCGACCACCGAGGGGATCCTGGTCGGCATCTCGTCGGGCGCCGCCATCTGGGCAGCCCTGCAGATCGCCGCGCGTCCGGAGGCCGAGGGCAAGAACATCGTCGTGATCATCCCCTCCTTCGGCGAGCGCTACCTCTCCACCGCGCTCTACGAGCACCTGCGCGAGGACTGATCCCCCGCGTGAGTGGCACCTCTACCGATACCGCTGCGCCGCGGCTCGGGGCCTTCGCACGCGTCCGTGAAGACATCGCGGCCGCGAAGCTGAGAGACCCCGCAGCCCGCGGCGCAGCGGAGATCGCGGTTCTGTACTCCGGTCTGCACGCCATCTGGATCTACCGCGTCGCGCACGCGCTGTGGCGTCGCGGGTGGCGCTTCGCCGCGCGGGCTCTCTCCCAGGCGGCGCGGTGGGTGACGGGAGTGGAGATCCACCCCGGCGCGACGATCGGCCGCCGCTTCTTCATCGATCACGGCATGGGCGTGGTGATCGGTGAGACCGCCGAGATCGGCGACGACGTGATGCTCTACCACGGCGTGACGCTGGGCGGACGCACACGCGACGCCGGTAAGCGGCACCCCACCCTCGGTGACGGCGTCGCGGTCGGCGCGGGAGCGAAGATCCTCGGCCCGATCACGATCGGCGCCGGCTCGGTCGTCGGCGCCAATGCCGTGGTCACTCGCGATGCTCCCGCGGATTCCGTGCTGGTCGGCGTCCCCGCCACGGCTCGCTCCCGCCGCGCAGGGGAAGAGACGCGCGCGCTGCTGACGACGCCCGAGTACTTCATCTGAGACGCGCGCCGGGTGGCGATGCGGGTGATGGCCGCTGCTACGGGTGGCGGCGTGGGGTGCCGAGTAGCGATGACGGTGCGGATGCCGGTGGTGGCGAACGCCGGCCCGCCGTCCATGTCCCACAAAACGCTGGCGACACGCCGCCACAACAGCACCTTCCGGGACACTCGCCGCAGCAAAGGGGACAACGGTCACCGAAAGTGGGACGAGGACCACCGCGCCGCCACCACCGCCGGCCCCGGCGCCTCAGCTCTCGCGCCGGTCCTGGACCTTCTTCTTCAGCAGCACAGCCGGCAACAGGAACGCCGCGATCGCGGTGACGACCCAGACGATCATCGGCGCGACGATCCCGATGCCTCCGAGGAAGGCGGGAGCGTTTCTCTGCGCCACCCGGGCCAACCACGGCGCGAGGACGCTCTGCAGCACGGCGAAGATGACGATCACGAGAATGAACCCCACCGGGCTGCGCCAATCGCTGCTGAAGCCCGGCAGCACGATGTCGGCGACGATGAGGCCGACCGCAGCGGAGGCGAGAAAGACGGCGGCTCGCAGCAGGAACGTGATCATGACGCGAGCGTAGCGCCCCTGCGAGCCTCGATCCGTCCGCGGGGGTCAGTCGGCGCCCAGCGCCGCGAGTCGCGCCTCTTCGTCGGCGGCGATCGCCGACTCGATGAGCGGGCCGAGCGCCCCGTCCATCACCTGATCGAGGTTGTAGGCCTTGTAGCCCGTGCGGTGGTCCGCGATGCGGTTCTCGGGGAAGTTGTACGTGCGGATGCGCTCCGAACGGTCCATCCCCCGGATCTGCGAACGACGGGCGTCGGATGCCGCGGCATCCCGCTCCTCCTGCTGCTTCGCGAGCAGTCGCGCACGCAGTACGCGCATGCCCGCCTCGCGGTTCTGCAGCTGGCTCTTCTCGTTCTGCATCGAGACGACGATGCCGCTCGGAAGGTGCGTGATGCGCACGGCGGAGTCGGTCGTGTTGACCGACTGTCCCCCCGGTCCCGAGGAGCGGAACACGTCGATCTTCAGGTCGTTGGCGTCGATCTGCACCTCTTCGGGCTCGTCGACCTCCGGGAAGACCAGCACCCCGGTCGTCGAGGTGTGGATGCGCCCCTGCGACTCGGTCGCGGGAACCCGCTGCACGCGGTGCACGCCGCCCTCGTACTTGAGGTGGGCCCACACGCCCTGCGCCGGATCGGTCGAGCTTCCCTTGATGGCGACCTGGACGTCCTTGTAGCCGCCGAGGTCGGACTCGTTGCGCTCCAGCAGCTCGGTCTTCCAGCCCATGGATGCCGCGTACTGCAGATACATCCGCAGCAGATCGGCCGCGAACAGCGCCGACTCGGCACCGCCCTCACCCGCTTTGACCTCGAGGATCACGTCGCGCGCATCGTCGGGGTCGCGTGGGATGAGCAGGCGCCGCAGCTTCTCCTGCGCCGCCGCGACCCGTTCTTCGAGCGCCGGGACCTCCTCGGCGAAAGCGTCGTCCTCGCGGGCGAGTTCACGCGCCGCCGCGAGGTCGTCGTCCGCCGCCCGCCATGCGTCGTGGGCCGCGACGATCCTGGACAGCTCGGCGTAGCGCCGGTTGACGCGCTTGGCGCGCGCGGCATCGGCGTGCACCGCGGGGTCGGAGAGTTCCTCCTGGACCGCGCGGTGCTCGTCGATCAGCGCCTGGACGGACTCGAACACGAAGAGCCCGCTCAGCGGATGCTGTTCTCGTGCCCGTGGCTGTGGCCGCCGCCGGCCGTGGACACCGACTTCATCTGCACGTTCTGCATCTGGTAGAGGAACTCGACGTTGGAGCTCGTCTCCTTGAGCTTGCCGAGCACCACCTCGAGGGCCTGCTGCGGGTCGAGGCCGGCGAGGGCGCGACGCAGCTTCCAGGTGATCTTCACCTCATCGGGGTTCAGCAGCATCTCCTCGCGGCGGGTCGAGGACGCGTTGACGTCGACGGCCGGGAAGATCCGTCCATCTTCGAGCCGGTCTCCACGAGCGCCGTGGCGAGAATGGTCAGCGAGCCGCCGTTCTCGATGTTGCGGGCTGCCCCGAAGAAGCGCTTGGGCGGGTACAGCGCCGACGCGTCGACGCCGCCGCTGAGCACGCGGCCGCTCGTGGGTGCAGAGATGTTGTACGCGCGGCCCAGGCGCGTGATCGAGTCGAGGAGCACGACGACATCGCGGCCGAGCTCGACGAGGCGCTTCGCGCGCTCGATGGCCAGCTCCGCGACCGTGGTGTGGTCTTCGGCGGGACGGTCGAAGGTGGAGGCGATGACCTCACCCTTGACGGTCCGCTGCATGTCGGTGACCTCTTCGGGACGCTCGTCGACGAGCACGACCATGAGGTGGACCTCGGGGTTGTTCGTCGCGATCGCGTTGGCGATCTGCTGCAGCACGATCGTCTTGCCGGCCTTGGGCGGCGCGACGATGAGGCCGCGCTGGCCCTTTCCGATGGGCGCGACGAGGTCGATGATGCGCTGCGTGAGCTTCTCCGGCGCCGTCTCCAGGCGCAGGCGCTCCTGCGGGTAGAGCGGGGTGAGCTTACCGAACTCGACACGCTCGGCGGCGTCGTCGACCGACAGCCCGTTGATGGCGTCGACCTTGACCAGCGCGTTGTACTTCTGGCGGCTGGACTGCTCGCCCTCGCGCGGCTGCTTGATGGCGCCGACGACGGCGTCGCCCTTGCGCAGGTTGTACTTCTTGACCTGGCCGAGCGACACGTAGACGTCGCTCGCCCCCGGCAGGTAGCCGGTGGTGCGCACGAAAGCGTAGTTGTCGAGGACGTCGAGGATGCCGGCGATCGGGATGAGGACGTCGTCCTCGCCGATCTCGGTTTCGAACTCGTCGCCGTTCTGCGCCGGGCCCCGACGCTTGTTGCGCTGGCGACCGCGGCCCTGGGCCTGCTCGTCGTCGCCGTCTGCGCTCTCTTCGGCGGCCGGAGCGGCCGGAGCGTTGTTCTGGGCGTTCTGCGCACCCTGAGCGTTCTGGCCGTTCTCGCCGCGCTGACCGCGGTTGCGGCTGCGGCTGCGGCTGCGCGAGCGGCTGCGGCTGGGGGTCTCGCCCTCGGCGGCGCCTGCCGCGTCTGCCGCGGCGCTGTCCGTCGTTTCGGCACCCGACGCGTCGCCGGTGGCGGCGGTCTCGGCGGCGTCGGCGGCGGTCTCGGCGGCGTCGGCGGCAGGAGTCTCGGCCGCAGCCTCGGCCGCGGGGGTCTCGTCGGCCGCCGTCGGCGTCGAAGCGGCGGACTCTGCCGGGTCCTGCGCGGCGGCAGCGGTCTCGGTCACCGCGTCCGTGGCGGCATCCTCAGCGGGCGCGACGTCGGCGCTCTTCGCGCGGCGCGGCGCACGCTTGCGGGGAGCCTTCGCTGGCTTCTCCTCGGGAACGACCGGCGCCGCCTCCGCCGCAGCGGGCTCAGCCTCCACGGGGGCGGGCTCAGCCTCCACGGGGGCGGGCTCGACCTCGGCGGCGGCGGGAGCCTCGGCATCCGACGGCACCTCCACGTCGGGGGCCTCGGTCTGAACGGCCTCGGCGGCAGCGGCGGCGGACTCCTCGGCGGGAGCCTCGACCTCAGCGGTCTCGGTGCTCTCGGCGACCGGGGTCGCCTCGGCGGTGTTCTCCTCGACGCCGGTGGCTTGCGCGCTCTCGACGTTCTCGGTGTTCTCGGTCTGGATCTCGGAGAGGGACTCCACGAGTTCTCCTTCGTAGGCATGTGGACGGATACCGTCCGCATCGCGCCGTCCACGACAGGCGCTACCGCTCTCGTGCGCGCATGCACGTCTAGCTCAGACGCGCGATGGTGCAACGTGAGGGTTATGCGGTGGTTCGCAGAATTGCGACGGAGGCCAGATTCACGGTCACGCCGTGGCACCCTCCGTATGGTTCCTCACTGTACCACCCTTGACGTCGACGGCGAGCATGCGCGGTTCCCACGGGGTGTCCGTGACGGATGCCGCGACCTCCGCCGCCTCCAGACGCTGCCCCGGGCCGTCCGCGAGCACGAGGACGCTCGGGCCGGCGCCGGAGACGACGGCGGCGAAGCCGTGCGCGCGCAGCGCACGGACGAGCTCGTCGGTCGCCGGCATCGCCTGCGCGCGGTACGACTGGTGGAGCTTGTCCTCGGTGGCGGCCATCAGCAGCTCGGGGCTCTGCGTGAGTGCCGCGATCAGCAGCGCCGAGCGCGAGACGTTGAACACGGCATCCTCGCGGGGCACCTGCAGGGGCGCGAGGCCCCGAGCGACGGCGGTCGACATCGTGAAGTCGGGGACGAACACGAGAGGAGAAACGCCCCGATGCACGAGCAGCTTCTTGTGCTGCGGACCGTTCTCGTCCATCCACGCGATCGTCAATCCGCCGAACAGTGCGGGAGCGACATTGTCGGGGTGACCCTCGAGCTCGGTCGCCAGGCGCAGGAGCGCGTCGGGACCGATCTCGACGTCGCCGGCAAGCAGGCCCTTCGCTGCCAGCAGGCCCGCAACGACCGCGGCGCCGGACGATCCCATGCCCCGCCCGTGTGGAATCGTGTTGTGCGCCTCGAGGCGGATGCCGGGCATCTCACGGCCGACGGCCTCGAAGGCGTACGCCATCGAGCGCACGACGAGGTGTGAGGCGTCGGTCGGCACCTCGCCCGCCCCCTCCCCCGACACGACGATCTCCAGAGCGCTGTCCGCCAACGCGGTGACGGTCAACTCGTCGTACGAGCTCAGCGCGAGTCCGAGCGTGTCGAAGCCGGGACCGAGGTTGGCGCTCGTGGCGGGAACACGTACCGCGACGGAACGTCCCGCCGAAGCCATGGCCGTCATGCCAGGTCGAGGACGGAGGCGACCTCACTGGTCGTCGCATCGACGACCGTGGGCTCGACCTCGGTGCCGTCGGCCTTGCGCAGGGCCCACTGGGGATCCTTCAGGCCGTGGCCGGTGACCGTGATGACGATCGTGGCGCCCGCGGGGATGACGCCCGCCTCGGCACGGTCGAGCAGACCCGCGACGCCGATGGCCGACGCCGGCTCCACGAAGACGCCGGCCGTGCTGGCCAGCAGCTTCTGCGCCGCGAGGATGCGTGCATCGTCGATCGCGCCGAACCAGCCCTGCGTCGCATCGCGGGCTTCGAGCGCGAGCTCCCACGACGCGGGGTTGCCGATGCGGATGGCCGAGGCGATCGTCTCGGGGTTGCGGACGACCTCGCCGCGCACAAGAGGCGCCGAGCCTTCAGCCTGGAAGCCGAACATCCGCGGCACCTTGGTCGCCACGCCACGCGCCGCCTCTTCGCGGTACCCGCGCGAGTACGCCGTGTAGTTGCCGGCATTTCCGACCGGGATCAGGTGGAAGTCGGGGGCGTCGCCGAGCTGCGAGACGACCTCGTAGGCGGCCGTCTTCTGACCCTCGATGCGGTCGGGGTTGACCGAGTTGACGAGGTGGACGGGGTAGTTGTCGGCGAGCTCGCGAGCGATATCCAGGCAGTCGTCGAAGTTGCCGCGCACCTGGATCAGCCGACCGCCGTGCACGACCGCCTGACTGAGCTTGCCCATCGCGATCTTGCCCTCCGGCACCAGCACGGCCGCGGTGATGCCCGCGTGGGCCGCGTAAGCGGCGGCGGATGCCGAGGTGTTGCCGGTCGAGGCACAGATGACGGCCTTCGCACCGTGCTCGACGGCGCGCGAGAGCGCGACGGTCATGCCGCGGTCCTTGAACGAGCCGGTCGGGTTCATGCCCTCGAACTTGATGAAGACGTTCGCGCCGGTCTGCTGCGACAGCGCGGCGGCCGGAATCAGCGGCGTGCCTCCCTCGCCGAGCGTCACGACCGTGGACGCCTCGGTGACGCCGAGCCGGTCGGCGTATTCGCGCAGGACTCCCTGCCAGACGTGTGCCATCTCCATCTCCTTCTTGCGGTGCCGCGACCGCGAGTTCAGTTGCCTTCGACGCGGAGGACCGATACGACCCGGTCGACCACGCCACTGGCGGCGAGACGGTCGACGGTGTCGCTGAGATCCTGCTCGCGGGCCGTGTGGGTGCCGATGACGAGGCGCGCAATGTCCGCGATGCCCTGTTCGGCGGGGACGAGGCTCTGCTCAGCAGCCGGTTCGATGGTCTGCTCGACCGTCGCGATCGAGACCCGACCCTCGCTGAGAATGCCCGCGACGGTGGCGAGAACGCCCGGCTGGTCGGAGACCTCGAGGGTGATCTGGTAGCGCGTCGTCACGCGGCCGATCGGCACGACCGGAAGATTGGCGCGCGTGGACTCACCGACGCCCACACCGCCGGCGATGTGGCGGCGGGCGGCCGAGACGACATCGCCGAGCACCGCCGACGCGGTCTGCACGCCGCCGGCACCCGCGCCGTAGAACATGAGGTTGCCGGCGGCTTCGGCCTGCACGAACACCGCATTGTTGGCGCCGTGCACGCTCGCCAGCGGGTGCTCGCGCGGAATCAGCGCGGGATACACCCGCACCGAGATGGCTTCGCCGGTGGGCGAGTGCGCCTCGGCATCCGTGATCCGCTCGCACACCGCGAGCAGCTTGATGACGTAGCCGGCGTGGCGAGCCGCGTCGATCGTCTGGCGGTCGATGCCGGTGATGCCCTCGCGGTGCACCGCTTCGAGGGGCACGGCCGTGTGGAACGCGAGAGACGCGAGGATGGTGGCCTTCTGCGCCGCGTCGTAGCCTTCGACATCGGCCGTAGGGTCGGCTTCGGCGTAACCGAGTCGCTGCGCGTCGGCGAGGACGTCCGCGAACTCGCTGCCCTCGGCGTCCATGCGATCGAGGATGTAGTTCGTGGTGCCGTTGACGATGCCCATGATCCGCTGTACGCGGTCGCCGGCCAGCGAATCGCGCAGCGGGCGGATGATCGGGATGGCGCCGGCGGCGGCGGCCTCGTAATAGACGGAGGCGCCCACCTGGTCGGCAGCGTCGAAGATCTCGGGGCCGTGTGTGGCCAGCAGGGCTTTGTTCGCGGTGACGACATCGGCGCCCGACGACAGCGCGAGCAGAATGTCGGTGCGCGCGGGCTCGATGCCGCCCATCAGCTCGATGACGATGTCGGCGCCGACGATCAGCTGTTCCGAATCGGTGGTGAACAGCTCGCGCGGCAGATCGGCGTCGCGCGGAGCGTCGGGGTTGCGTACGGCGATCCCCACGAGCTCGAGAGCCGCGCCGGCACGGTCGGAGAGCTCGTCCGCGTGCGTGCGCAGGAGGTCCGCCACCTGGGATCCGACGGCTCCGGCTCCGAGCAGGGCCACGCGCAGTCGACGGTAGTCGGTCATTCCTTCTCCTCGGCCGGGGACGTCTCGGCGGATGCGGGGGTCGCGACCCCCAGATCGCGCGCCAGCAGGTCATCGATGCTCTCGCCTCGGACGATCACGCGGGCGGTGCCGCCCCGCACGGCGACGACCGGCGGACGGGGCACGTAGTTGTAGTTGCTCGACAGCGAGAAGCAGTAGGCGCCGGTCGCGGGCACGGCGAGGAGATCGCCGGGTGTGATGTCGCCGGGCAGGTACTCCGCGTCGACGACGATGTCGCCGGACTCGCAGTGACGGCCCACGACGCGCGACAGGACGGACGCGGCATCCGACGTGCGCGAGGCGAGGCGCGCCGAGTACTGCGCGCCGTATAGCGCCGGTCGGGCGTTGTCGCTCATGCCGCCGTCGACGCTCACGTAGAGACGGGTCACCTCGTCGCTGGCGTGGACGGGCTTGACCGTGCCGACTTCGTAGAGCGTGACGCCGGCGCGTCCGACGATCGTGCGGCCCGGCTCGAACGCGAGATTCGGCAGGGGGATGCCGCGCACGTCGCACTCGCGCGCGACGGCCTCGACGATGCCCTCGGCGAGATCGGCGATCGGCGTGGGCTCGTCGACCGATGTGTAGGCGATGCCGAAGCCGCCACCGAGGTTGAGGAGCGGGATGTCGCCGCCCGCGAGCAGCTCGGCGTGGAGGTCGACCACGCGCGCCGCGGACTCTTCGAATCCGCGGGTGCCGAAGATCTGCGAGCCGATATGGCAGTGCAGCCCGACGAACCGCAGGCCCGGAAGCTCGCGGATGCGGGCGACGACCGCGGGGGCGTCGGACAGGGCGAAGCCGAACTTCTGGTCTTCATGGGCGGTCGCCAGGAAATCGTGTGTCTCGGCGTGCACGCCACTGTTGACGCGGACGAGCACCGCCTGCGGGGCCGCATCGTCCGCGCGGCGCCGCTCGACGATCGCGAGACGCTCGAGCTCGATACGTGAGTCGATCACGATCGAGCCGATGCCGATCTCGACGGCGCGCTCGAGCTCGGCGACCGACTTGTTGTTGCCGTGCAGACCCAGGCGGGACGGATCGGCACCCGCGGCGAGCGCGACAGCGAGCTCGCCGCCGGTGGCGACGTCGACGGCGAGGCCCTCCTCGGTCACCCAGCGCACGACCTCGGTCGAGAGGAACGCCTTGCCGGCGTAATAGATGCGTGCCTGCACGCCGCGGCGCGCGGCCGCCACGGTGAAGGCGTCACGCACCTCGCGCGCGCGTGAGCGGACACCGTCCTCGTCGAGGACGTACAAAGGAGTGCCGAACCGCGCGCGCAGGTCCCGAACGCCGACGCCCGCGATCTCGAGCTGGCCGTCGGCATCACGCGCGGCCGAGGACGGCCACACCAGCGGGGCGAGCGCGTTCGCGTCGGCCGGTTCGGCAAGCCACGCGGGCACGAGCGGGCGGTCGGAGGCGGCGGACACGTGCGGAACCAATCGTGTGGGGTCGGGCTGCCGTCGGTGACGTCACGCCCGGCAGTCCTAGAAGTCTAGGGCACCTGCGCATACCGGCCCGCGCATGTGACGCGTCGGTGGGAGAGGCTCCCTCAGCTGCACGTGCCCTTCTGCTGCAGCGCCGCATCGACGGTGATCCGCGGATCGATGGCGATGTCGGCGACCACCTGCGCTCCGTCCACGCGCACACCCGACAGCGTGAGCCCCACCGGCAGGTACTGCTTCACGCACACATCCCAGTCGCGCACGACCGTCCGCGCCAACGCTCCGAACTGGTCGATGAGCACGTCGGCCGACACTTCGGCTCCCGAGACACGAAGGGCCCGCGGGGTGAGCACCAGGTCACCGCCGGATGCCGACGGCGTGAGGCTCACGCCGACGGGCACCGAGAGGGAGAACGCCTTCAGCTCCGTCGACATCACGATGTCGGGAGCCTCGACGGTGACGGCATCCGCGGGAAATCCGTCGACGGTACCCAGCAGCGCCCGCACCTGATCCTGGTCGAGCCGCACCGTCGCGCTCGCGCTCTGCAGCGGGGCGTCA
>Ga0209958_1001468_pt1 | contig 17757 bp, 16 predicted proteins | sample ThiBio_inoc_plan_FD_183942 | JGI IMG/M metagenome (GOLD analysis project Ga0209958, IMG submission 183942) | Wastewater bioreactor microbial communities from Cape Town, South Africa - Thiocy_inoc_plan (SPAdes) | ecosystem: Engineered > Bioremediation > Thiocyanate > Unclassified | place: South... | reverse complement strand
CGCTGAAAGAGCCCGAAGAGCTTGGGCGCCTGGGCCATGTCGAAGCCCATGCCGTTGTCGCGCACGAAGTAGGCGTCTTTCTCTCTGTCAAAGCCCACGTGAACCCGCGGCGGATCGCGGTCCCGCGCGTACTTCCACGCGTTGTCCATGAGGTTGCGCAAGGCCTTCTTGATGAGTCGCGGGTCACCCTGTGCCGTTGGCATCGGGTCGATCAGCAACTCTACGCCCGAGGCGCGCAAGCCCAGTTGATGGTCGATGTCAATCGCCAAGGCCTGCATGTCTACCACCTCTTGGGCGATCTCGGCACGAACGACCGCCAGAACCTCCAACATCTCGGTGAGCATTTGACCCATGCGGGCCGAGGCACCCACGATCCGCTGCAGGGATCGGGCGCCCGCCTCGCTTAGGTGCTGCACCTCGCTCTCCAGGAGTACGGCGGCGAAACCGTTGACCGAGCGCAGAGGGGTGCGCAAGTCGTGCGCGATCGAGTAGGCGATGGCCTCCATGTCACGCAGGGTGCGCTCCAGGCTGCGCGTGCGCTCGGCTACCAGCCGCTCCAGGTTTTCATTGAGCGCGCTTAACGCGTCCTGAGCCTTTACCCGATCCGAGATGTCAAGGTGCATGCCCGACATGTAGAGCGGCTCGCCATCGCTGGCGCGACGGTGGACCCGCCCGTGGGTGTTGATCCACACCCAATGACCATCCTTGTGACGCATGCGCACGTCGCACTCGTAGTAGGGAACATCGCCCGCGATGTGGGCGTCACGGGCGGCGTCGGCACGCACCAGATCGTCTGGGTGGACCAATCGGCGCCATGTCTGGCTACTGACGGGGTTTAGTTCCTCCAGGGTGTAGCCTACGATCTCGGCCCAACGGCTGTTGATCTTCAGCTCATCGTTCTGCAGGTTGTTCTCCCAGATGCCTGGGCGAGTGGCATCCAGCACCCAAGCCAGCCGCTGGCGCTCGGTCGCGAGCTCTTCCTGGGCCACCATGTAGGGCGTGACGTCGGTGATCGTTCGCACCGCGCCACCCTCTGGCAGTGCGCGAGTTCCGATCTCAAGATAGCGACCCTGCGGGGTGCGGCGCAGATAGACTTCTGGGGCTTGAGCATTTTCGGCTCCCCTCACGTACTCCCGGCCTGCGGCGTCCACGAGTTCGTAGCTGTCGCCGAACTCACCCCGGCTGGCCAGGAACGCGGAGATCTGCGCGTGTGTGGGGCGAGACGCCATCAAAGATTCGGGCACGTCCAGCAGTTCGAGCAAGCGGCGGTTGTAGAACGAGATTCGGCCGTCGACCTCAAGCTTGGCCAGGCCCTGTCCCATGCTGTCCAGCACGATTTGCAGCGCTCGGCGCTCGGCTTTGAGCTGCTCACCGGCCTCTGCCAGTCGCTTCAGAGTGCTTGCGCGCTCAGTGTGCCCACGCCAGGCCAGCAGGATCTGGGCGGCGGCACGGGTCAAGGGTTCCAGAAAGCCCAGTTCGAAGGTGACCGCTCGGGGATCCGGGTGGTGCAGGCCGACCAGACCCACCAAATCCGAGCGCAAGCGCAAGGGAACCACCACCAGGGGATCGCTCGAGCCCGTGTCCTGGCTCATGGCGGCATGGCAAGGATGACCTGCCAGCAGCACTGCGGCTCGGCCTTGCTGCAGCAGTTCCAGGCTCTGTGGGTCTTCCAGCCGAAACGCTCGCGAGGTGCCCCCCGAGCCAAGCAGCGTGCCTTGCAAGCTGCTCACGCGCTCGCCAGGGGCGCTCGTAGTACTAGCGATTTCGACGAGGAAAGAGGCAGAAGGCCTGACCACTTCACGAATGCTCTCGAGCAGGCGCGTGAAGACCTCTGATTTGCCGTCCGAGGTGATGTACAGGCTCAGCGCCGTGCTCACGGCCTGCAGCAGTTGTTGCTGACGCTCCAGGGCCGCTCGCGTGGTGTGCTCCTCGGTGACATCAGCGACGTAGCCATGCCACAGCAAAGATCCGTCGGGTTGCTGGCGGGGCGATGCCTCGAAGCGGAACCAACGCAGGGCCCCCGAGGGCAGACGGATGCGATAGCGTTCCCTCAAGTCGGACCCGTCCGCCCCGCACCGCTCCAGATCCTCCAGGATGCGCGGGATCTCATCGGGGTGAAAGCGCGAGAAGAGCGCGCGCGGGTCGGTCTTGTATTCCTGCGGACCGAGCTCCAGCATTCTCACGGCTGGATCGCTCATGTACTTGATCTCGCTGCGCCCATCCGGGTAGCGCACGGCCTGGTACATCAGGCCGGGTACGCGTTGGGCGATTTCACCCAGCAGATCGAGCTGCGAGCGAAGTGCCTGGTTTGCGCTGGACAGCCCCTCCAGGGTTCGCTGCAGGTCCGTGCGCACGGCGGCTTCTTCAGTGGCTTGCGTCAGGCTCACCACCAGCAACTCAGTGCCCCGGGCGCGAAGCATCCGGGTACGGATGCGTACCATGCGTTGATCACCGTCAGCGGCACGCAGCGCGTAGAGCTGATTGAGGTCCTCCCGGGCGGCCAGAAAGCGGCTGCGGTGCTCGCTGTCACGCCAGATGCCCAATTGAGTCGACGTGCTGCCCAGGGCAACCGCTCGGGCAATACCCGTCAGCGCGCACCACTCGTCATTGACCGCCAGGATGAGTCCATCGGCCATGCGGGTAATGACGCAAGCCACTGGTACCAGGGCAAACACCTCCTCGTAGGACGCCGGCAACTCGCCAGGCAGGTGACCTGAGTCTTCACTCGATGGGCGCACGACATTGCTGTTGTCCTTATCGTCTGGTCGGGAAGACATTCTCGGTGCAACTCTTGCTGGTGCCGCGGCGGATGCCCGCTTGCGGAAATCTGGCCCCCTGATCTATTCGACGTACCCGGCCCACAGTATGTCTAAAAAACCCACACTTTTGTATTGATCCGCGCGGCATACACGCGTGGCGCGCGCAAGGGGCGAGAGTTTGACGGGCAACCGCCTCCGCGTCTGTCGGGAAAGCCGTGCGAGCCTTGTCAGGAAATCTTGCATGGGCGCACAACCATGCTTCGCCCGCTCGAATCGCTCACAGCAGTGCTCGGATCCGATACACCAGCGCTTGCGTGTCAATGGGTTTGGTGATCACGTCATCGATGCTCAAGCTTCTTGCCTCCTTGAGGATGGATTCGCTTTGGTGCGCGGTCATCACGAAGATGTGCATCTGATCGAGGTCGGGATTTGTGCGCAGCCGCCGAACGATGTCCAGCCCGGTCACTTGAGGAAGGTCGATGTCGATGAGCATTACGCTGGGCCGCGTCAGTGCCGCTTGTGCGCAAAGGCGTGGAGAACAAGGGGTGGGACGTCTCGAGCATTGAGTGGGATTGGATCTTTAGCAAAGTGGCTGACAGGCTGGGGAGGGCGTCGTCATGAGCTTCGAACTTCGAACGCCTGGCGAACTGAAGGCACTCAACGCATCTCTAGTCAATTGAGGTCGGACATACCCAGACGTGGGTGAAAACCGTTTGGCAGTTGCCGTAGACAGGGGTAAATGACATCGAGAGCTGTCGGCAGCTTGCAAGCGATGAGGTGCAGGCCGTTCTAGGGACGGTCGGCTCTGAAGTTGAGGCAGGTATGCCAAGCGGCTGACCAGCTGGGGAGGAAGCAGCGGCGAGCGTCAAACCTCGCCAACCAAAAACCGGTCACTTCTTTAGGCTCATCGGGAGGAGCGTGTTCGCCGTCCACGCGCTGAAGCTACTGGTGAAGCCGCCAAAGCTCTTCCTGCACCAGCTCGAGAAGGACCTCATCGCGAACACACTTATTCAAGTGTGCGACCTCAGCAGCGTGATAACCCACAAGATGCTCGGCGGCGGTCATGCCACCGAGAGTCGTTTGCCTCGTGCGCAGGAAGTTCCAAAGGTCCTGATCGGAGAACCCGTTCGACCGGAACCTGGTGCGCAGAACACCGTACAGCGCTCGATCGAGGGATGCGTAGAGCTGAAAAGCCGGGTAACGATCGACCCCTCCCAGGTCGCCATCGACGGTCAGCGGCTGATCACCGAGCGAGTCCTTTGGGGACAGAGCAGGGAGCCGCGACAGCCAATCCTTGTACTCGGTTCGGCTCAGTAGGCGGTGGCAGAGCAGAGGTGATTCAGCGTCCGCCAGCGAAATGGTGGCTTCGTCCATGAACGCTTCATACCATGCCGCAGCGGCGTGGCCAACTCACATTCATCTTGGGGTGGCAGGTATCGGCGGGCTCAACCGCCGCTTGTCAATTGCTCAGCAATGCCTCATGCAGCGGAGTATTGTGAAAGCTTCGGTCGACCGTTAACACCTTTACTGGTCTTGAGGGTTACAACTTTGCTTGGCTCGGCGGCCAGGCCTTGGCCAATTCGGCTTGCGCATCCTTTTATTAACATAATATACATCGTGGAATCTAAAGATGGAACCGCGCTCATGACTTCATCACAGAACGCCCAACGGTTCACCCGCGCCAGGGCTGGGTAACGAATACGGCAGCGGCACGGTGGACCACATTCAACTGCGGGGCCACGCTCCTCTGCGCGGCTATCAGGTGGAGGCCATGCAAGCGCATGCGGCCGTGGCGGCTGCCGTCGATCAAATGGAACTGCCGCAGCGCAATGCCGACAAGGACTTCATCGATCGCGTGTGCGAAATGGCGCGAGACCATGTCTATCAGCTGCCGCCCGAAGCAAGCGCCGGACGGCGCATCTATGAGGCCAAGCTATTCATCATTCGGACCATCGTCGAGGATGGATTGAGTTTTCACTTCCGGCATCAGCCAGAGACGCTCGAGAAAAAGCTGTCCGAGCTGAACAGTCTTTGCGGATCATTGCAATACTCGCCTTTTGCCCAAAGCCTGGATCTGACCGTGGTGGCAGGGCTTTCGTCCCTGCTCAAGAGCGATGAAAACCCGGTCATTCACCATCTCGAGACGCATATCGCGAATGCCAGGCAAGGGCGTGGCGCAAGGAGTTGATTGAGCGAGCGCCCCTCCCCCATCACCATGAAAAAAGCCCAGTCCGAGGACTGGGCTTTTTCTGGGCAGGAGAGGATCACTCCTCCACGAAGGCCTCTTCCCTCTTCTTCTTCACCGCCGGCAGCAGCACGATCACCAGCAGCAGCAAGGCGGCAACCAGCAGCGAGGCGGAGATGGGTCGGGTGACGAACACGCCCCAGTCGCCGCGGGAAATCAGCAGCGCGCGGCGCAGGTACTCCTCCATCATCGGGCCCAGGATCAGGCCCAGCAGCAGCGGCGCGGCCTCGCAACCCAGCTTGATGAAGATGTAGCCGATCAGGCCAAACAGCGCGACCATCCAGATGTCGAAGCTGTTGTTGTTGGTCGAGTACACGCCCACGGCGCAAAACAGCACGATGGCCGGGTACAGCCAGCGGTAAGGCACGGTCAGCAGCTTGATCCACATGCCGATGAGGGGCAGGTTAAGGATGATCAGCATGGCGTTGCCGATCCACATCGAGGCGATCAGGCCCCAGAACAGATCCGGGTTGCTGGTCATCACCTGCGGGCCCGGCTGGATGTTGTGGATGGTCATGGCACCCACCATCAGCGCCATCACGGCGTTGGGTGGAATGCCCAGCGTGAGCAGCGGAATGAACGAGGTCTGCGAACCGGCGTTGTTGGCCGATTCCGGCGCGGCCACGCCGCGGATGTTGCCCTGGCCGAACGGCACTTCACCGGGCTTGAGCTTGGTCTTCTTCTCGATGGTGTAGGCCGCGAAGGACGACAGCAGCGCGCCGCCGCCCGGCAGGATGCCCAGCGCCGAGCCCAAGGCCGTGCCACGGACCATGGCCGGGAACATGCGCTTGAAGTCCTCGGCCGTGGGCATGATGCCCTTGACCTTGCCGACGAAGACCTCGCGCTCGGACTCGTCCTGCGACAGGTTGGAGATGATCTCGCCGTAACCGAAGATACCCATGGCGATCACCACGAAGCTCACACCGTCGGTGAGTTCGGGCACGTCGAAGGAGAAGCGTGCCACGCCCGAGTTGATGTCGGTGCCGATCAGGCCGATAAGCAGGCCCAACACGATCATGGCCAGCGCCTTGACCAGCGAGCCCGAGGCCAGCACCACCGCGCCGATCAGGCCCAGCACCATGAGCGAGAAGTACTCGGCCGGGCCGAAGCTCAGGGCGATTTCGGTGAGCGGCGGCGCGAAGCCGGCCAGCACCAGGGTGCCCACGCAGCCCGCGAAGAACGAGCCGATGCCGGCCGCCGCCAGGGCGGGACCCGCCCTGCCCTTGCGCGCCATCTGGTAGCCGTCGAGCACGGTCACCACCGAGGACGATTCGCCCGGCAGGTTGACCAGGATGGCGGTGGTGGAGCCGCCGTACTGCGCGCCGTAGTAGATGCCGGCCAGCATGATCAGCGCCGACACCGGCTCCAGGCCGTAGGTGACGGGCAGCAGCATGGCTATGGTGGCCACGGGGCCCAGGCCCGGCAGCACGCCGATCAGGGTACCCAGCAGGCAGCCGACGAAGGCGTACAGCAGGTTCTGCCCGGTGAAGGCGACGCTGAAGCCCAGTGAGAGGTGTTCGAACAGTTCCATGGTGTTGTTGTCTCCGTGATCAGTGGCCCAGGAACCACGGCAGAACCGGGAACTGCAGATTGAGGGCGTAGACGAAAGCGCCGTAGCTGCCCACCGCGAGCACGGTGGCCAGCACGATCGATTCCTTGACCTTGTGGTTGGGTCGCGCGTAACCCGAGACGATGACCAGCGCGTAGATCGCCACGATCAGGCCGAAGGGCGGCAGGCCGATCGAGGGCAGGCCCACCAGCAGCACGCCGAAGACCAGGTTGGCCAGCAGGATGAAAACCAGCGGGCGCCAGGCGATGGCGCCGATCGAGCCGTCGTCGCCGCCCTTGGGCCGGCCGAACGATTGCAGGGTCACCACCAGCCCCAGCAGGGCCAGCACGATGCCCAGCAACAGGGGGAAGTAGCCCGGCCCCATGCGGGCGGCGCTGCCGATATCGAAGTTGGTGGCGCCCACCGCGAAGGCAATGCCCACGGCGGTGAACATGAGGCCGGACACGAAGTCCTTCTGGCTCGTTGGTTTCACGACGTCTGTCTCCTCGGGATGCAAAAAAAAGCTTGCGCATTGTCTGCGCATGGCCGCCCCATAGGCATGTGGGATACACCTATGGCTGACGTCAGCCTGACTGGCCGACGGTTTTACCAGCGACCGGTCGGCTGCTTGGCGCGGATGGCCGCGGCGATGGCCTCGGCGGTGTCGCCCCGCCCCGCCCGACGGGCGAAGTCGATGGCGCTCAGGCCCTGCTCGTTCTTCAACAGGGGATCGGCGCCCGACTCCAGCAACAAGCGCACCACCTGCGGGTGGCCGTAGAGCGCGGCCATCATCAGCGGCGTGCTGCCATTGGGCGACTGGGCGTCGATGTAGGCGTGGTGTTCCAGCAGCAGGTGCACCATGGGCACGGCGCGCTCGCTGGGGTGGGTGGCGGCGTAGTGCAAGGGCGCCCAACCGGGCTTGTTCACCTCGGCCTGGCGCTCGATGAGCCGGCGCGCCAGGTCCAGCTTGCCTTTGAGCGCGGCCATCATCAGCGGCGACTCGTCCTTGGCGTTGCGGACCTCCACCTTCAGCTCGGGCCGGCTGAGCAGGTACGTCGCGGCACGGTCGGACTCGTCCCGCAGCGCCAGGTACAGCGGGTGCTGGCCGCTGGGGTCCAGGGTGTTGAGGTCGAAGCCGCGCGCGGCGAGGTTGGCCAGGGTGTCCGGGTCGTTGCGCTTGATGGCGGTGAAGAAGTCGTCGTACGAACTCGCCCAGACAGCGGGACTGAGAACGAGAAAGGACATTAATCCTTTTAAAACAATGCGCTTTTTCATTTTTCTCAAGTAACTTCTTGGACTCAGGTCGCCGTCACACGGTCGAACAGGCGCTCGAAATTGCGGCCGGTGGCCTCGGCCACGGCCTCCACGGACAGGCCTTTCAGCTCCGCCACCTGCGCCGCCACGTGCGGCACCAGGGCCGGCGTGTTCACCTTGCCGCGGTGCGGCACGGGGGCCAGGTAGGGGCTGTCGGTTTCGATCAGCAGGCGCTCCAGCGGCACCAGGCGCGCGGTCTCGCGCAGGTCGGCGGCGTTGCGGAAGGTCAGGATGCCCGAGAAGGAGATGTAGAAATCCAGGTCCAGCGCGGCTCGAGCGACCTCGGCGGTTTCCGTGAAGCAGTGGAACACGCCCCGGGCCGGGGCGCGCCCGTCGCCAGGGCCAAAACCGCCCTCCTCGCGCAGGATGTCCAGGGTGTCGTCCGACGCGCTGCGGGTGTGGATCACCAGCGGCAGCCCGGTCTGGCGCGCAGCGCGGATGTGCACGCGGAAGCGCTCGCGCTGCCAGGCCATGTCGGCCAGGGTCCGTTCGCCCAGGCGGTAGTAGTCCAGGCCGGTTTCGCCAATGCCCACCACCTTGGGCCGCGCCGCGCCGTCGAGCAGGTCTTGCAGGGAGGGTTCGCGCACGTCCTCGTTGTCGGGGTGGACGCCCACCGTGGCCCAGAGGTGGGCGTGGTCGCGCGCCAGGGCATGGACCTCGTCGAATTCTTCCATCGTGGTGCAGATGCACAGGGCGCGACCGACCCGGGCGGCCGCCATGGCGTCCAGGATGGCGGGGAGCTGCTCGCGCAGCTCAGGGAAATTCAGGTGGCAATGCGAGTCGGTGAACATCCGCCAATGATCCCCCAAAAAGCACAAGGCCTCACGGCCGGTGGCGGTGAGGCGCAGGGGGAGCGGGCCCGGCTCAGAGCGTCTGCGTCTGGCGATCGGAGTTCACGTTGGCGCCCAGCACTTCCTCGATCTTGAGCTTGAGCTGCTTTGACTTTTCATCCGCCGGGAAGCGGATGCCCACGCCCTGGGTGCGCCCGCCCTGGGCCTTGGCCGGCGTGACCCAGGCCACCTTGCCGGCCACTGGGTAGCGCTGCGGGTCGTCGGGCAGGCTCAGCAGGACGTAGACGTCGTCGCCCAACCGGTACTCGCGCGAAGAAGGAATGAAGATACCGCCGTCGGCGAACAAGGGGATGTAGGCGGCGTACAGCGCGGCCTTCTCCTTGATCGAGAGCTGGATCACGCTGGGCCGCGCCGCGGCGCCGGCGGTGGCTGGGTTGGTGCTCATGGCGGTCGAGTGTACGGGCAAGGACCAGGTCGAAAGGTCGATAACAGAGCGCGGCGGTCGTGCAGTTTTCAGCGCGGCGTCGTGGCCGGTCGCCGCTCAGCGACGAGCGGTCGCCAGGGCCTGACGCGCCCGCGCGGCCCAGGCCTCTTGCAGCAAGCCGGCCTGGTAGGGGTGCTCCACGCTGCGGGCCGCCTGCGCGAGTTCGTCGGCCCAGCGCGCCAGCACGCGCCAGGGCGGCGGCGGCGGCAGTTGCTCGGCCGGAAAGAAGCGCGGCGCCGCGCCGGCCGCGCGCGCCATGAGGTCGTGGCAGAGCTTTTGCAGTACGTCGAGCTGGGCCGCGGGCGCCTGCTCGCCCAGCACCTTCCAGTCGCCGCGCGCCAGGGCCTGCGGCAGGCCGGCCCATTGCTCGGGCGTGAACCCACGCTGAGACAGCGCCAGGGCCTCGTCGGGCCGGCCACCGGACGCGCGCCACCAGGCCTGGGCCGCCGCCGGCGTCATCTCGCCACTGACCTGCAGCCAGGGCAAGGCCTCGGTCTCGTCGGGCCACTGCAGGGTGTGCGTCTGGCAGCGGCTGCGGATGGTGGGCAGCAGCAGGTGCGCGGCCTCGGTGGCGAGCACGAAGCGCACGCTGGGACTGGGCTCTTCCAGGGTCTTGAGCAGGGTGTTGGCGGCCTCGACGTTCAGCCGTTCGGCCGGGTAGACCAGCACCACCTGGGTGCCGCCGCGCGCGCTGGTGGTCTGGGTGAAGGCCACGGCCTGGCGCGCGGCCTCCACGCGAATGGCCTTGCTGGGCTTGCGCTTCTTGTCGTCGAGTTCGCGCTGGGTGGACTCGTCCAGCGGCCAGCCCAGCTCCAGGCTCAGGGTTTCGGGCAGCAGCGCGCACAGGTCGGCGTGCGTGCGCACCTCGATGGCGTGGCAGCTCGGACACTGCCCACAGGCGCCGTGCGGCTGGGGTCGCTCGCACAACCACGCGCGGGCCAGGGCCAGGCCCAGTTCGTACTGGCCCAGGCCGGACGGGCCGGACAGCAGCACCGCGTGGGCGCGCCAGCCCAGCAGGGCGTGAAGCTGGCGTTGCAGCCAGGGGGCCAGGGCGGTATCGCTCATAGCCAGCCGCGCCGCTGGAAGGCCTCGCGCACGATCGCCGCCACGCGCTCGCGCGGTTGGTTGGCGTCGATGCGCACGAAGCGCGCGGGCTCGGCCTGGGCGCGGGCGGCGTAACCCGCGCTGACGCGCTCGAAGAAGGCCTGGGGCTGGGACTCGAAGCGGTCGGGCACGCGGGCACCGGCCAGGCGCTCGGCCGCCACGGCGGCCGGCAGGTCGAACCACAGGGTAAGGTCGGGCTGGCGCAGGCCGCCCTGCTCGCGCGCCTGCACCCAGCGTTCCAGCTGGCCCAGCACGGCCAGGTCGAAACCGCGGCCATGGCCCTGGTAGGCGAAGGTGGCGTCGGTGAACCGGTCGCACAGCACGACCTCGCCGCGCGCCAGGGCGGGCTCGATGACCTGCTGCAGGTGGTCGCGCCGCGCGGCGAACATCAGCAGCGACTCGCTCAGCGGGTCCATGGTGTCGTTGAGCACCAGGGCGCGCAGCTTCTCGGCCAGCGGTGTGCCACCGGGCTCGCGCGTGAGCACCACGCGCCGGCCGGCGGCGTCGAAGGCTTTGGCGAGCATGTCGATGTGCGTGGACTTGCCCGCACCGTCGATGCCCTCGAAGCTGATGAAAAGACCGGTGGTGGCGTTGGACATCAGCGGCGCAGGATGAAGCGCCGCACAGCGGCGTTGTGCTCGTCCAGCGTGGCGCTGAACTGGCTGGAGCCGTCGCCGCGCGAGACGAAGTACATGGCGTTGGTGCGCGCGGGTCGCACGGCAGCCATCAGCGAGGCCTGTCCCGGCAGCGCGATGGGCGTGGGCGGCAGGCCGGCGCGCGTATAGGTGTTGTAGGGCGAGTCGGTGTCCAGGTGCTGGCGGCGCAGGTTGCCGTTGAAGGCATTGCCCAGGCCGTAGATCACGCTCGGATCGGTCTGCAGGCGCATGCCGATGCGCAGCCGGTTGCTGAACACGCCGGCGATGCGGTCCCGGTCGGCCGGCAGGCCGGTCTCCTTCTCGATGATGCTGGCCAGGATCAGCGCCTGCTCGGGCGACTGCAGCGGCCCGTTCGGGTCGCGCTGGGCCCAGGCCTGGGCCAATCGCTCGTCCATGGCGCGCGCGGCCTGGCGCAGCACGGCGGACACCGGCGTGTGCTTGGCGACGCGGTAGGTGTCGGGGAAGAAGCGACCCTCGGGGTGCACGCCGGGCCGGCCGATGCGCTCCATCACCTGGGCCAGGTTCAGGCCTTCCAGGTCCTGGCGCAGATCGGGCGAGCGGCGCAGCGTGTCGATGGCCTGGCTGGAGGTCCAGCCCTCGACGATCAGCGCTTGGGTCATGGCCTGCTCGCCGCGCACCAGCTTGCCCAGCAGGCTGCGCGGCGTGGTGCCGGGAGCGATCTCGTAGACGCCGGCCTTGATGTCGCGCGACTCGCCCGAGAGGCGGAACCAGGCGTACAGCAACTCGGCCGGCGCGTTCACGCCAGCGGCCTCGATGCGGTTGGCCGCCGCGCGAGCGGAACTGCCCGCCGGAATCTCGAACTCGAGCGGCGCGCTGTCGCTGACCGTGGCCGGCAGGCTCAGGGGATGGTGGACCCACCAGTGGGCCGCCATGGTGGCCAGGCCCAGGAGCAACAGGGGGTAAACCACCAAATACTTGAACAGGCGCATGAAGGCGTGCTGAAGACAGGGAGAACGCGCCGGGCGGCGACGGCGCGACAGACGGGCCATGATAATTCAGCGCGCATGTCCCAGCCCTCCCCCCTCCTCCCCCTGAACGGCGTGGCCCCGCTCGGTTCGCTCGGCGTCATCGCCGCCGAGGGCGACGAAGCCGCCGCCTTCCTCCACAGCCAGCTCACGCAGGACTTCGCCCTGCTCGGCGTCAGCGAGGCCCGCCTGGCGGCCCTGTGCACCGCCAAGGGCCGCATGCTGGCCAGCTTCATTGCCTTCAAGCGCGCGCACGACCGCATCCTGCTGGTCTGCCGCCGCGACCTGCTGCCACCCACGCTCAAGCGCTTGCAGATGTTCGTGCTGCGCGCCAAGGTAAAGCTGCGCGACGCCAGCGACGGGTTCGCGCTGCACGGCCTGGCCGGCGAGGCCGTGCCCGCTGGCCTGGGCGCCGCCCCCTGGACCCACCTGGCCGACGGCGACACCAGCATGGTCCGCCTGTACCCCGGCGCCGGCACGCCGCGCGCCCTGTGGGTGGGGCCTGCCGGGACGGCGCCAGCCGGCGCGGCGCTCAGCGAGGCCCAATGGGACTGGCTGGAGGTGATGAGCGGCGTGGCCACCCTCGGCCAGCCCGTGGTCGAGGCCTTCGTGCCGCAAATGCTCAACTACGAATCCGTCGGCGGCGTGAACTTCAAGAAGGGCTGCTACCCGGGCCAGGAGGTCGTGGCGCGCAGCCAGTTCCGGGGCACGCTCAAGCGCCGCGCCTACCTGGTGCAGGCCGACGCGCCGCTCCAGTCCGGCCAGGAAGTCTTCCACGCCAGCGACGCCGAGCAGCCCACCGGCACCGTGGTGCAGGCCGCGCCGAACCCGCAAGGCGGCTGGGACGCCATCGTGTCCATGCAGACCGGCTCGGCCGACGGCGCGGCTCTGCGGGCGGGCGAGGCCACCCTGCAGCTGCTGCCCCTGCCCTACCCCCTGCTGGAAGACATCTAGGCATGTGCCTGATCGCCTTCGCGATCAACGCCGCGCCCGGCGTGCCCCTGCTGGTGGCGGCCAACCGCGACGAGTACTGGGCCCGGCCCACGGCCGCGCTGCACCGCTGGGCCCTGGACGACGGCACCCCCGTCATCGGCGGCCGCGACCTGCGCGAGGGTGGCACCTGGCTCGGTCTGAGCCCGGCGGGGCGCATCGCCTGGCTGACCAACGTGCGCCAGCCCGGCGCCGAGCGGCGCGGCCGCAGCCGCGGCGAACTGGTGGCGCGCTGGCTGCAGAGCGATGCCGACAGCACCGGCTTCGTCGACACCCTGGACCCCGCCGCCTACGCCGGCTTCAACCTCGTGGTGGGCGATCTGCGGCGCGGCGAATGGGCCTGGATCGGCAATCGCCACCCCGATGCGCCCCACGCCGAGCAAGCGCCCGAGCGCCACTGGCGGGCCATCGGCCCCGGCGTGCACACCTTGTCCAACGCCACGCTGAACACGCCCTGGCCCAAGGCGCGCCGGCTCGCCCAGGCCCTGGGCGAGGCCCTGAACGCCAGCGACGAAACGCCCGCGCCGCTGGGCGGTGCGCTCATCGACACCACGCTCGCGTCCGACGCCGAACTGCCGCGCACCGGCGTGCCCGACGCGGTGGAGCGCGTGCTGTCCAGCCCCTTCGTCCATTGGCCGGACCACGCCTATGGCACGCGTTGCTCCACCGTGCTGCGCTGGGACGCCGACGGCGAGCTGCGCATCGACGAATGGACCCACGACGGCGCCGCGGCCACGCCCGCGCTGAGCGAGCGGGCGCACCGGCGCGAGCGGATCAGAGTGCCTTGACCATGGTCTGGTGCGGAATGCCGGCTTCCTCGAACGCCTCGCCCAGCGGCACGAAGCCCAGTCGCGCGTAGAAACCCACGGCGCTGCGCTGCGCGTGCAGCCGCACCTCGCGGTCGCCACGCGCGCGCGCCGCGTCCATCAGCGCGAAGAGCACGCGCCGGCCCAGGTTGCCGCCGCGCAGCACGCGGTGCACGGCCATTCGGCCGATCTTTGACACCCCCGGCGCCTCGCCGCGCAGCAACCGGCCCGTGGCCACCACACGGCCCAGGCGGTTGCGCGCCACGGCGTGCACCGCGTCCGCGTCGGCCGCGTCCATTTCCAACTCGAGCGGTATGCCCTGCTCGCGCACGAAGACCTCGGCGCGCAGCTGGCTCGCGCCTTCGCCAAGCTCGGCCCAAGCGCCCACGCGCAGGTCCACCATGTCCTCGCCCGCCTCGTGGCCCAGCAGGATCGCCCGCAGCGAATCGGGCACAGGCCGCGAGCGCTGCGTGGCCGGATCGGCGAAAACGTAGACGATCTCGCCCGTGATGAGGTGTTCGTCGCCGCGGAAGATCGCGCCCGTGAAGGCCATGGAGCTGGTGCCCACGCGGCCGCATTTCATCGCCACGTCGATCTGCTCGTCCGCGCGCGCCGAGGCGTGGTACTCCACCGTGGCCTTCACCACGTACAGATCGCCCTCGAGCGAGTGCATCGTCTCTTCGTAAGGCAGCGCCAGCGCGCGCCAGTAGTCGCTGATGGCGGTGTCGAAGTACATCAGGTAGTGCGCGTTGAACACGATCTTCTGCATGTCCACCTCGGCCCAGCGCACGCGCAGGCGGTGGAAAAAGCGGAAGTCGTCGCGGCTCAGTCGGGTCATGTCAGTGGTCTCCAAAAGCGCCTCTCAAGGCTCTCGCGGCGTGCTGGTGGGCGGTGCGCGCCTCGGGAATGGCGCGGCCGAACTGCACGAAGTTGTGCACCACGCCCGGGTAGATGTCCAAGTCGACCGCCACACCGGCCAGGCGCAGCCGGTCGCAGAAGGCCAGGCCCTCGTCCACCAGCGGATCGCACTCGGCCAGGCCCATCCACACGGGGGCCACGCCGTCCAGGTCCTTCGGCTCGCCATGCCCGTCGCGTCCGTCCAGCGGGGCGAAGCGCCAATCGTCGCGGTCGGCCGGGGTGCGCAGGTAGTGGCCAAAGAAATAGCGGATGGTCGGCTCGTCCAGGATGAAGCCTTGCGCGTAGGTATGGTGCGAGGGCGTGTCCTGGTGGCCCGCGCAGCCCGGATAGAAAAGCAGCTGCAGCGCCAATGGCCAGCCCGCGTCGCGCGCCTGCAGCGCGGTCACGATGGCCAGGGTGCCGCCCGCGCTGTCGCCCCCCACGGCGATGCGCCCGGCGTCCAGCCCCAGGGCACCCGCCCGGCCGCGCAGCCACGCCAGGCTGTCCCAGGCGTCGTTCACTGCGACGGGGAACTTGTGCTCGGGCGCGAGCCGGTAGTCCACCGACAACACCGCGCAGTCCGCCTGATGCGCCAGCGCGCGGCACAACGGCTCGTGCGTGGCCACGCTGCCGATCGTGAACCCGCCGCCATGGAAATACAGCAGCACCGGCAGGCCATCCGCCTCACTTGGGGCGAACAGCCGCGCGGGCAGCTCGGCGCCGTCGCGCGTGGGAATGCGCAGGTCCTGCACGCGGGCCATCGCCGGCGGCGAGATCTCGAGCACGCCGGCCCCGGCGGCATAGGCCTGGCGCGCCTGCTCGGGCGTGAGCGCGTGGAACGGCGGATGGCCGGCGCGCGCGATGCGGTCGATCACGCCGCGCATCGCTGGCGTCAAGCGCGAGCGCGGATTCGAAGGGTGGGACATGGGAGGGCTTGTCGGCTCGGCGACCGCGCTGGCGCATCGCGTCCGTATAGTTTTCGCTTCCCCGAACCATAACCGGAGACAGACGTGGCCCAGATCCTCTACGTGACAAACATCCTCATCGACTACGGGGCCTTGTCGCAGTTGCCCGCCGAATGCGAGCGCGTGGGCATGCGCCGTCCGTTGATCGTCACCGACGCCGGGGTGCGCGCCGCCGGCCTGCTCGACAGGCTGCAGGCCGCGCTGCAGGGCACGCCCGCTGCGGTGTTCGACCAGACCCCTTCCAACCCCACCGAGGCCGCGGTCCGGGCCGCGGTCGAGATCTACCGCCGCGAACGCTGCGATGGCCTGATCGCGCTCGGCGGCGGCAGCGCCATCGACTGCGCGAAAGGCGTGGCCATCGCCGCCGCGCACGAAGGGCCGCTCAAGACCTACGCCACCATCGAAGGCGGCTCACCCAAGATCAGCGCCGCCGTGCCCCCCCTGATCGCCGTCCCCACCACCGCCGGCACCGGCAGCGAGGTCGCGCGCGGCGCCATCCTCATCGTCGACGACGGCCGCAAGCTGGGCTTCCACAGCTGGCACCTCGTCCCCCGCACCGCGCTGCTCGACCCCGAACTCACCCTGGGCCTGCCGCCCCTGCTCACCGCCGCCACCGGCATGGACGCCATCGCGCATTGCATGGAAACCTTCATGAGCGCGGCCTTCAATCCGCCGGCCGACGGCATTGCGCTCGATGGCCTGCGCCGCGGCTGGGCCCACATCGAACGCGCCACCCGCGACGGCAGCGACCGCGAGGCCCGCCTGCACATGATGAGCGCCAGCATGCAAGGCGCCATGGCCTTCCAGAAGGGCCTGGGCTGCGTACACAGCCTCAGCCACAGCCTGGGCGGCATCAACCCCCGCCTGCACCACGGCACGCTCAATGCCGTCTTTCTGCCCGCCGTGATCCGTTTCAATGCCGAGGCCGACAGCATGCGGCGCGAGCAGCGCCTGGACCGCATGGCCCAGGCCATGGGCCTGGCCGCCGGCGCCGACGTTCCCCAGGCCGTGGCCGACATGAGCGCGCGGCTGGGCCTGCCCAATGGCCTCGCCGCCATGGGCGTGGACCGCTCGCTGTTCGACCGCGTGATCGAAGGCGCCCTGGCCGACCACTGCCACAAGACCAATCCCCGGCTCGCTTCGCCGCAGGACTACCAGGCCATGCTCGAAACCTCGCTAACGGTCTGATTGGCAGGATGGTCGGTCGACTTATTTCCTAGCCCTTTTGTATTCTCAATTATGGAAAAATGACGACTTTTGGAGTGCTGTAATCGGCTTTTCAGGTGAGGAAAAGCCAAAATGCGAAAGCACAGCGCAGTGGGGCGCGTCAGGGCTGCCCCGGTTTCGCTTGTCCAGTCCACAGGCGCCCCGGCCGCCCCTCCGCCGGTCGGCCACCCCTCGGGGTGCGACGAATTCACCTTCGGACCGTTCGTGCTGCGTTCCGACCACCGCGAACTGACCTGCGACGGCGTGCTGCGCCCCCTTGAACGGCGAGCCTTCGACCTGTTGCTCTACCTGCTCAAGAACCATGGCCGGGTGGTCGCCAAAGAAGAGTTGCTGGAACAGGTCTGGCAGCGCCGCTGTGTGACCGACTCCGTCATCGCCCAGGCCGTGCTCAAAGTGCGCAAAGCCCTGAGCGACGCGCCTGGCTTCGAGTGCCCCGTGCACACCGTGCATCGGGTGGGCTACCGCGTGGTGGGCGAAGTGCGCCACCGCCGCGTGGCCCCAGGTCAAACGTCGCGGGGCGCCGCCCTGCTGGTGGTGCGCTGGCCACTCACCCGCCTGGATGACGGACTGAATCTGCCCACCTGGATGCCTGTCGCCCTGGCGGGCTTCGGCGTGTTGTCGCTGCAAGCGCATGGGGTGCAGCCGCTGGACACCGAGCAAACCCCCACCGCGGGCGACGACTCCGTGCGCGCGCAAAGCCGCCTGCGCTTGACGAACGCCCGGGACAAGGACGCAGCGCCGGCGCCCGAGGCCGAGAGGGTTCGCCCGGCATTCACCATGGACATCGAGATTTCGGCCCCCGACTGGCGCACGCGCGTCAGCGCGAGCGCCGATTCGCCGTTCGAAGCCGCCTGGCAAGCCGCCGGTTCGGCCGCACTCGCCATGCGCCTTCGCCAGATCCTGCTGTCCACCTCGCCGGGCGAGGTGGAGCGCCGCTGGGAGCGTCTGGCCGCCTTGATTGGCCACCCACCACCGCTGATGGGG
>Ga0209958_1001465_pt1 | contig 17818 bp, 17 predicted proteins | sample ThiBio_inoc_plan_FD_183942 | JGI IMG/M metagenome (GOLD analysis project Ga0209958, IMG submission 183942) | Wastewater bioreactor microbial communities from Cape Town, South Africa - Thiocy_inoc_plan (SPAdes) | ecosystem: Engineered > Bioremediation > Thiocyanate > Unclassified | place: South... | reverse complement strand
CAGGCGTGAAGGCCAGATCCATCGTGTGTCTCCTCGGGGGGCCCGATGGGCCCCGGGTTGCGTGTGAATCGAGTTTCGCACGACCGTTCGTTTTTTGCGTGTCGAGGCGGCGACAAGCCGCCGGCCTGCCTCATTACACTCCCGCCCCATGCCAGCGCGCCCAGCCCGTCCGATTGTCATCCTCATCTCGGGCAGCGGCTCGAACATGGCCGCCCTGGTGGAGGCGTCGGCGCGGGATCGCTGGGGCGAGCGCTTTGGCGCGGGCGTGGTGGCGGTGCTGAGCAACCGGCCCGACGCCGCCGGCCTGGCCTGGGCCCGCGAACGCGGGCTGGCCACCGCGGTGGTCGACCACCAGCGGCACGCCGACCGCGAGGCCTTCGACGCCGCGCTCATGGCCACCATAGACGCCCACGCGCCCGCGCTGGTGCTGCTGGCGGGCTTCATGCGCATCCTCACGCCGGGCTTCGTGCGCCACTACGAGGGCCGGCTGCTCAACATCCACCCCAGCCTGTTGCCGGCCTTCCCCGGCCTGAAGACGCACCAGCGCGCCATCGAGATGGGCTGCCGCGTGGCCGGCGCCACGGTGCACCGCGTCACCGGCGAGCTCGACCATGGCGAGATCCTGGCGCAGGCGGTGGTGCCCGTGCTGCCCGGCGACACGGCCGAGGCGCTGGCGGCGAGGGTGCTCACGCAGGAGCACCTGATCTACCCGCGCGCCGTGGAGCGCTGCCTGGCGGGCGGCTGAGGGCCCGCCGGGGCGGTTCAGCGCCCGCTCAGCGCGAGCTTGGCCGCCATCAGCGCGAAGGCGGCCGAGAAGCCGCGGCGCAGCGCGTCCTGCGTGCGCCGCGAGGCCAGCACGCGCTGGCGGAAGGCGTCGGCGAGCGCACCGTAGGCCACGAACACGGCCAGTGTCATGAGCATGAAGACCGCGCTCAACACGGCGAACTGCCGCATGGGCGCCGGGTTGGCCGGGTCCATGAACTGGGGCAGGAAGGCGAAGAAGAACAAGGTCAGCTTGGGGTTGAGCGCGTTGACCAGCACCGCCTTGACGACCAGGCGCAGCGGCGACTGCGGGGGCGTGCCCGGGGCCGCGGCGGCGAAGGCCGAGCGGTCGCGCCAGGTCATCCAGGCGAGGAACAGCAGGTAGAGCACGCCAGCCAGCTTCAGCAACTGGAAGGCCAGGGCGCCCGCGTGCATCACGGCGGCCAGGCCCAGCGCGGTGGCGGCCATGTGCGGCAGGATGCCCAGGGTGCAGCCCAGCGAGGCATAGGCGCTGGCGAGCCGCCCCTGAGACAGGCCCGTGGAGACGGTGAACAGCACGCCCGCGCCGGGCGTGACCACCACGACGGCGGAGGTGAGGAGGAATTCGAGGCTGGGCATGCGGCGCTCCGGGTGTCGACAGGGCGGCCCGATGAACCGGGCCCTGGGCGAATCCTGGCGCGCCGCGCGCGGGCCGTCTTGAACGTTATTGCAGCCAGGCGCGGCGCCAGGCGCCGGGGGTGAAGCCGAAGCAGCGCACGAAGTGGCGGTTCAGGTGGCTTTGGTCGGCGAAGCCGCAGGCCAGGGCGGCCTCGCTCAGGGGCGTGCCGGCGGCGATCAGCGCCCGCGCACGGCCCAGCCGCTGCTGCAGCAGCCAGGCCAAGGGCGGCAGACCGTGCGCGCGCGCGAACTGGCGCACGAGCTGGAAGCGCGACAGGCCGGCCAGGCCGGCCAACTCGTCCAGGCCGGGCGCTCGCTCCAGGCCGTCGAGCAGGCGCTCGCGCGCCCGGGCCAGGCCCAGGGTGTCGAGGCCGGATTCGCCCGGCTGGCGGTTGCCGTGGCGCTGGGCCAGCAGGCCGCAGGCGCTGGTCAGGGCCTCGTCCCAGAGCGCGTGATCCGCGGCAGGGGCGCTGCCGTCCCAGCAGAGGAACAGGCGGTGGATGGCTCCGTGCAGGAGGGGGTCGTCGAACACCGGCTGGGTGATCTCGTGGCCGGGCCGCAGGTCGGACAGCGCGGCCATGGCCTCGGGGCTGACGTGCACCATGCGCCAGCGGCGCGCCTGTTCGCCGATGGGCAGGCCGTCGTGCACCTCGCCGGGGTTGGTGGCGATCAGCTTGCCGGCGGTCGCGAGCACCGGGCCGCGGCCGCTGGCGGACCGGTGGGCGCCTTCGTCCATCACGCCGAAGCCGAAGCTGTCGTGCCAGTGCCGGCCGAAGCCGCGGGCGCTGTGCGTCAGCACGGCGTGCACGCCGGCCATGGGGCCGGGCCGAACCTGGACGTGATGGATGGGCGCCGTCACATGGACTTGTGGAAGACCAGCCCCGCGTGCTCGCGCATGGCGTGGAACCTGATTTTCGGCCAGTTGGCCTCGACCGCGCGCAACGTCGCCATGTGGTCCAGCAGCACGGTGGGCGCGTCCACCGCGTCCAGCGCGACGCGGTGGGCGTTGGCGTCGATGAAGCGCTTGAGCTCCTGCTCGCCGCCGTCCTCGGGCGCGCAGGTCACCCAGCGCGCCACGTTGTACGAGCTGCCGGTGATGCGCGCCTTGACGCCGTACTCGTGCTCCAGGCGGTGGGCCACCACCTCGAACTGCAGCTGGCCCACGGCGCCCAGCAGCAGCACGCTGCCGGCCACCGGGCGGAAGACCTGGATCGCGCCTTCCTCGCCAAGCTGGGTGAGGCCGGCGCGCAGCTGCTTGCTGCGCAGCGGATCGGCCACCTCCACGCTGCGGATGATCTCGGGCGCGAAGAAGGGCAGGCCGGTGAACTGCAGCGCCTCGCCCTCGGTCAGGGTGTCGCCCAGCTGCAGCACGCCGTGGTTGGGGATGCCGATGATGTCGCCCGCGAAGGCCTCGTCGAGCAGCTCGCGGCGCTGCGACAGGAAGCTCACCACCGTGTTGGGGCGCAGCTCCTTGCCGCTGCGCACCACCTTCAGGCGCATGCCGCGCTCGAAGTGGCCGCTGGCCACGCGCACGAAGGCGATGCGGTCGCGGTGCGCCGGGTCCATGTTGGCCTGGATCTTGAAGACCACGCCGCTGAACTTGCGCTCCTCGGGCTCGACGGTGCGCTGGATCGCCGGCCGCGGTCCGGGCGGCGGCGCCAGGTCCACCAGCGCGTCCAGCACCTCGCGCACGCCAAAGTTGTTGACGGCCGAGCCGAACAGCATGGGCGTCTGATGCCCGCCCAGGAAGGCCTGCTCGTCGAAGGCGGGCGAGGCGCCCGCCACCAGTTCCAGCTCGTCCTTGGCCTGGGCGAACTCGCTGCCGAAGCGCGTGGCGCTCTCGGGGTTGTCCAGGCCGGCCAGCACCTCTTCCTCGCCGCCGCGCTTGTCGTCGCCGGCGGCGAAGACGCGCATCTGCTCGGCGCGGCGGTCGTACACGCCACGGAAGGTCTTGCCCATGCCCACGGGCCAGGTGAAGGGCACCACCGTCATGCCCAGCTCGCGCTCGATCTCGTCCATCAGGTCCAGCGGCTGCTGCACCTCGCGGTCCATCTTGTTGACGAAGGTGATGATGGGCGTGTTGCGGGCGCGACAGACCTGCAGCAGCCGGCGCGTCTGCGGCTCCACGCCGTTGGCCGCGTCGATCACCATCAGCGCCGCGTCCACAGCGGTCAGCACCCGGTAGGTGTCCTCAGAGAAGTCCTGGTGGCCGGGGGTGTCCAGCAGGTTGATGACGCAGTCGCGGTATTCCATCTGCATCACGCTGGAGGCCACCGAGATGCCGCGCTGCTTTTCGATCTCCATCCAGTCGCTGGTGGCGTGGCGCGCGGCCTTGCGCGCCTTCACGCTGCCGGCGATGTTGATCGCGCCCGAGAAGAGCAGCAGCTTTTCGGTGAGCGTGGTCTTGCCCGCGTCGGGGTGGGAAATGATGGCGAAGGTGCGGCGCCGGCGCACCTGGTCCTGGATTTCAGACATAGCCCTCGATTATCCCAGTGGGACAATACCGCCCCCATGCACCCCAAAGCCCTGCTCGACGAATGCACCGCCCTGGTCGAGGCCGTGTTCCGTTTTGACCACCCCGCCGACGCCGTCGTCGCCCGCCATTTCCGCGAGAACAAGTCGCTGGGCCCGCGCGAGCGTGCCACCCTGTCCGATACCGTTTACGCCGCGCTGCGTGAGCGCCTCAAGTTCGAATGGCTGGCTCGGTCGGGCAGTGGCTCCAAGTGGCGCCGCCTGGCCATCCTGGGCTTCTCGGGCGACCGCGATTTCCTCAAGAGCGCGCTGAGCGAGCCGGAAAAGGTCTGGTTGGACGCCTGCGCCCAGGTGCGCGAGGACGAATGGCTGGCGCCGCACCGCCACAACCTGCCGCAGTGGCTGGCCGACGCCCTGCGCGCGCAGGTGGGCGAGGGCTTCGACGAGCTGGCCGCGAGCCTGCTGCAGCCGGCGCCGCTGGACCTGCGGGTCAACGCCCTGAAGGCCAAGCGCGAGGCGGCGCTCGCCGCGCTGCGCGCCGCGGGCCTGAAGGCCGAGCCCACGGCGCATTCGCCCTGGGGCATCCGCCTGCAGGGCAAGCCCTCGCTGGCCCGGCTGCCGGCCTTCGTGAACGGCGAACTCGAGGTGCAGGACGAAGGCTCGCAGTTGCTCGCGCTGCTGCTCGACGCCAGGCGCGGCGAGATGGTGGTGGACTTCTGCGCCGGCGCCGGCGGCAAGACCCTGGCCATCGGGGCGACCATGCGCAACACCGGTCGCCTCTACGCCTTCGACACCTCGGCCCATCGGCTCGACGCGCTCAAGCCGCGCCTGGCGCGCAGCGGCCTGTCCAACGTGCACCCCGTGGCCATCGCGCACGAGCGCGACGAGCGCATCAAGCGCCTGGCCGGCAAGATCGATCGGGTGCTGGTCGACGCGCCGTGCTCCGGCCTGGGCACGCTGCGCCGCAGCCCCGACCTCAAGTGGCGCCAGACCCCCGAGACTGTGGCCGCGCAGGCCGCCACGCAGCGCGCCATCCTGGACAGCGCGGCGCGCCTGCTCAAGCCCGGCGGGCGGCTGGTTTACGCCACCTGCAGCCTGCTGCGCGATGAAAACGAGGCCGTGGCCGAGGCCTTTTCGGCAGCGCACCCCGGCTTCGAGGTTGAACCGGTGGCGCCGTTGCTGGACGCCCTGCGCGTGCCCGACGCCCCGTCCTTGTGCGGCCCGGCCGACGAAGGGCGTTTCCTGCGCCTGTGGCCCCACCGGCACGGCACCGACGGCTTTTTCGCCGCCGTCTGGCGGAAAAAAGCTTGATCGGGGTCAATTGGCCCTGAAGTAACGGGCACTTCCGGCCTTTGCCGGGGACCAATGGCTTGGTCGGGAGACACCCCCCGCCTAAAATCCTGCCTGCGCCGCCCGCCTGCCCCGGGCGCGTGTGAAGGCTTGTCCTCCGTTTCCGGGCAGTCCTGATAGGACTTCGATGACCGCTTCCGACCCTGGTGCCTTTTCCGCGTTGCTCGACGGCGTGGTGAACTTCCTGATCAACGGCGTGACCGGCGCCAGCTGGTGGCAGGTCGTGCTGATCGCGCTGGTGCTGACGCACATCACCATCGCCAGCGTCACGATCTACCTGCACCGCCACTCGGCCCACCGCTCGCTCGATCTGCACCCGATCGCCGCGCACTTCTTCCGCTTCTGGCTCTGGATGACCACCGGCATGGTCACCAAGGAATGGACGGCCATCCACCGCAAGCACCACGCCAAGTGCGAGCAGGAAGGCGACCCCCACAGCCCGCACATCTTCGGCATCAAGAAGGTGTTCTGGGAAGGCGCCGAGCTCTACCGTGCCGAGGCCAAGAACGCCGACACCATGGCGCGCTACGGCCACAACACGCCGAACGACTGGATCGAGCGCAACCTCTACACGCGCTTCTCGGCGCTGGGCGTGAGCCTCATGCTGATCCTCGATGTGGTGCTGTTCGGCGCCCTGGGCCTGATGGTCTGGGCGATCCAGATGGCCTGGATTCCCATCACGGCCGCCGGCATCATCAACGGCATCGGCCACTGGTGGGGCTACCGCAACTTCGAGGCGGTGGACGGCAGCACCAACGTCTCGCCCTGGGGCATCATCATCGGCGGCGAGGAGCTGCACAACAACCACCACACCTACCCCACCTCGGCCAAGCTGTCGGTCAAGCCTTACGAGTTCGACATCGGCTGGATGTACATCAGCATCCTGCAGTCGCTGGGCCTGGCCACGGTCAAGAAGGTGCCGCCCAAGATGGCCTTCGGCGCCGTCAAGCCGGTGGCCGACGAGCAGACGTTGGAGGCCATCATCGCCAACCGCTATGAGGTGATGGCCGGCTACGCGCGCGAATTGCGCGAGGCCTGCAAGGTGGAAATCGCCACGCTCAAGGCCCGCCAGGCCGACGCTTCGGTGCTGACGGCCGCCAAGCGCTGGCTGCACCGCGACGACGACAAGGTGCCCGCCGCTGTCAAGCCGCAGCTGGCCCAGGTTCGCGCCGAGCACCCGGTGCTCGACAAGATGGTGACCATGCGCGAAGAGCTTCGCGCCCTGTGGTCCAGCACCAACGCCACGCGCGAGCAGCTCGCCGCCGACCTGCAGGCCTGGTGCCGCCGCGCGGAAGAGAGCGGCATCGCCGCGCTGCGCGACTTCTCCATCCGCCTGCGCTCGGCCCACGCTTGAGCGGCATGCGCTCACGCCGCTCGGCGGCGTGAGCAGGCAACAAAAAACCCGCTGTTCTCACAGCGGGTTTTTTGTTGGGGAAACGGGCTCTTACTTGAGCTTCGCTTCTTTGTATTCCACGTGCTTGCGGGCCTTCGGGTCGAACTTGATAAAGCCCAGCTTGTCCGGCGTGGTCTTCTTGTTCTTGTCCGTGGTGTAGAAGTGGCCGGTGCCCGCGGAGGACACCAGTTTGATCTTTTCGCGACCGCCTTTGGTTGCCATGGTGATTCTCCTTAAGCCTGGCCGTTGGCGCGCATGTCGGCCAGCACGACGTCGATGCCCTTCTTGTCGATCAGGCGCAGGGCAGCGCCGGAGACGCGCAGGCGCACCCAGCGGTTCTCGCTCTCGACCCAGAAACGGCGGTATTGCAGGTTCGGCAGGAACCGGCGCTTGGTTTTGTTGTTGGCGTGGGAAACGTTGTTCCCGACCTGGGGCTTCTTGCCCGTGACGTCGCAGACGCGTGCCATGAGGACACTCCGATCCATTCACACGGCTGTTCGCGGCGGGCCGCCGGGGGAATTCCCGGCGACTGGCGTCCAGCCTCACCTCGCCAGTTGTGGGTGGCGGTAACCCAAAATCGCGGTTGGCCCGGCGGACGCCGGACTTTCAGCAAAGCCCGCAATTATAGCCATAGCCGGCCCGGGCGGCCGAATAGGACGGGCTGGGGGGCTCAGGCGCCCTGCTGCTCCAGGAAGCGCTGAGCGTCCAGCGCGGCCATGCAGCCCGTGCCAGCGCTGGTGATGGCCTGGCGGTACACATGGTCCTGCACGTCGCCCGCCGCGAAGATGCCGGGCACGCTGGTCATGGTGGCCATGCCGCTGAGCCCCGATTTCGTGACGATGTAGCCGTCCTTCATCTCCAGTTGGCCCTGGAAAATCTCCGTGTTCGGTCGGTGGCCGATGGCGATGAAGCAGCCCTGCAGCTTCAGTTCCTCGGTGGCGCCGGTCTGGGTGTCCTTCAGGCGGATGCCGGTGACGCCGGTCTGGTCGCCGAGCACCTCGTCCAGGGTCTTGAAGAGCTTGAGCTCGATCTTGCCTTCCTTGACCTTCTCCATCACCTTGTCCACCAGGATGGGCTCGGCGCGGAACTTGTCGCGGCGGTGCACCAGGTAGACCTTGCTGGCGATGTTGGACAGGTACAGCGCTTCCTCGACCGCGGTGTTGCCGCCGCCGATCACGCAGGTGGTCTGGCCGCGGTAGAAGAAGCCGTCGCAGGTGGCGCAGGCGCTCACGCCCTTGCCCATGAACGCTTCTTCGGATGGCAGGCCCAGGTACTGGGCCGACGCGCCGGTGGCGAGGATGAGCGCGTCGCAGGTGTAGGTGCCGCTGTCCCCGGTGAGGGTGAAGGGGCGCTTGGAGAAGTCGACCTTGTTGATGTGGTCGAAGACGATCTCGGTCTTGAAGCGTTCCGCGTGCTGCAGGAAACGCTGCATCAGATCAGGGCCCTGCACGCCGTCCACGTCGGCGGGCCAGTTGTCCACCTCGGTCGTGGTCATGAGCTGGCCGCCCTGGGCGATGCCGGTGATGAGCACCGGGTTGAGGTTGGCGCGGGCCGCGTACACGGCGGCGGTGTAGCCGGCGGGGCCGGAACCCAGGATCAGGACTTTGGCGTGTTTCATATGGGTGCGCGCTATCGAAAAACGGAGCAATTGGTTTAGAGTCGAGGGGGTATATGGAGATACCCGGCGCGATAGTCAAATAACGCGCGTCAATGGCGGCGATCGCCGAAAGCCATGACCGGCCGGGATTGTAGGGAAGCGGGCCCTCTTTTCCCCGCTGTCTGGGATTACACGCATGTCCATTCTGTCCAATCTCGACCTGATCCGTCGCGTGCCGCTGTTTTCAACCCTCACGCAGGCCCAGGCCGAATCGGTGGCGGACGCGGTGGTCAAGCGCCGCTACAAGCGCGGCGAAATGATCGTCGAGCAGGGCAAGAAATCGAACTGCCTGGCCATCGTGCTCACCGGCCGGGCCCGGGTCGTCACCACCGACAGCCGCGGCCGCGAGGTCATCCTGGCCACCATGAACCCGGGCGACTACGTCGGCGAAATGAGTCTGATCGATAACCAGCCGCACTCGGCCACGGTGCGCGCCGAGGTGCAGACCGATGTGCTGATCCTGGGCCGCAATGAGTTCGCGCGCTGCCTGCCCGAGAACTCTTCCATGGCCTATGCCGTGATGCGCGGCCTGGTGCAGCGTCTGCGGCAGGCCGACCGCAAGATTGAGTCCCTGGCTCTGCTGGACGTATACGGCCGCGTGGCCCGCGCGCTGCTGGAGCAGGCGCAGCCCGGACGCGACGGCCAGCTGATGATCCGCGAGCGAGTGTCCCGTCAGGACGTGGCCAAGATGATCGGCGCCTCGCGCGAGATGGTCAGCCGCGTCATGAAGGACCTGGAGGATCGGGGTTTCATCGAGGTCGCCGAGGACGGCAGCACCATCATCAAGGAGCGGCTCAACACCCTCGGTTGAGTCTGTCGTGAGGGGCTGAGGCAGGGGGGTGCGCTGGGGTAAGCTTGGGCTTGCTTCCGCGCCATGACCTATTCACTCAATACCCTCAACGCCGACCAGCAGGGCGCGTCCGCGCCCAGTGGCATCGCGCGTTTCGCCCAGGAAATCGGCCTCGTGCTCGGCGCCGCCGCACTGGCCTTCTGGTTGATTGCCCTGCTGAGCCACTCGCTGGCCGACCCGGCCTGGAGCACCACGGGCACGTCCCCCGAGGTGCGCAACTGGGCCGGCCGGCTGGGCGCCATCGTGGCCGACGCCAGCTATTTCCTGTTCGGGTTTTCGGTCTGGTGGTGCTTCGCCGCCGGCGTGCGGGCCTGGCTCTCGGGCCTGGCGCGCTGGTTGCGTGGTCCCTCGCCCGTGCCGGCCGAGCCGCGCTGGTGGCAGCGGCCACACATGCGCCGTGCGGCCTTCTGGGGCGGCCTGGTCGTCCTGCTGATGGTGAGTTGCGCGCTGGAGTGGAGCCGCCTGCATCGGCTGGAGGCCCTCCTGCCCGGCCATTCGGGCGGTGTGCTGGGGCAGTCCCTGGGGCCCGTGGCCGAGCGCTGGCTGGGCTTCACCGGGGCGGCGCTGGCGCTGCTGGCGGCCCTGCTGGCCTGCCTGCCGCTGGTGTTCCGCTTCTCCTGGGGCCATTGGGCCGAGGTGGTCGGCCACACGGTCGACGGCTGGTTCGAGGCCCGGCGCGAGAAGCGCGAGGCGGTGGAGGACGAGCGCATCGGCCGCGCCGCCGCGCGTGAGCGCGAGGAGGTGGTGAAGACCGAGCGCGTGGAGATCGAGGAGCACCACCCGGTGCCCGTGCTCATCGAGCCGACCATGGTCGAGGTGCCCAAGAGCGAGCGTGTGGCCAAGGAGCGCCAGAAGCCCCTGTTCACCGAGTTGCCCGACAGCAAGCTGCCGCAGGTGGACCTGCTGGACGCCGCGCCAGGCCAGCAGAGCACGGTGGACGCCCAGACGCTGGAGATGACCAGCCGCCTGATCGAGAAGAAACTCAAGGACTTCGGCGTGGAGGTGCGCGTGGTCGCGGCCGCGCCGGGCCCGGTGATCACGCGCTACGAGATCGAGCCCGCCACCGGCGTGAAGGGCTCGCAGATCGTCAATCTCAGCCGCGACCTCGCGCGCTCGCTCTCGCTGGTGTCGATCCGCGTGATCGAGACCATCCCGGGCAAGAACCTGATGGCGCTGGAACTGCCCAACGCCAAGCGCCAGACCATCCGCCTGTCCGAAATCCTGGGCTCGCAGGTCTACAACGACGCCAAGTCGCTGCTCACCATCGGCCTGGGCAAGGACATCGGCGGCCAGCCGGTGGTGGCCGACCTGGCCAAGATGCCGCACTGCCTGGTGGCCGGCACCACGGGTTCGGGCAAGTCGGTGGGCATCAACGCCATGATCCTGTCGCTGCTCTACAAGGCCGACCCCAAGGACGTGCGCCTGCTGCTGATCGACCCGAAGATGCTCGAGATGAGCGTCTACGAGGGCATTCCGCACCTGCTGGCGCCCGTGGTCACCGACATGAAGCACGCGGCCAACGGCCTGAACTGGTGCGTGGCCGAGATGGAGAAGCGCTACAAGCTCATGAGCAAGGTGGGCGTGCGCAACCTCGCGGGCTACAACACCAAGCTCGAAGAAGCCAAGGCGCGCGGCGAGGTGATCGGCAACCCGTTCTCGCTCACGCCCGAGCAGCCCGAACCGCTGGAGCCGCTGCCCTACATCGTGGTGGTGATCGACGAGCTGGCCGACCTGATGATGGTGGTGGGCAAGAAGATCGAAGAGCTCATCGCGCGTTTGGCGCAGAAGGCGCGCGCCGCCGGCATCCACCTGGTGCTGGCCACTCAGCGCCCCAGCGTGGACGTGATCACCGGCCTGATCAAGGCCAACATCCCGACCCGCATCGCCTTCCAGGTGAGCAGCAAGATCGACAGCCGCACCATCCTCGACCAGATGGGCGCCGAAAGCCTGCTGGGCATGGGCGACATGCTCTACCTGCCCTCGGGCATGGGCTTTCCCACGCGCGTGCACGGCGCCTTCGTCAGCGACGACGAGGTGCACCGCGTGGTGGGCTACCTCAAGCAGCAGGGCGAGGCCAACTACATCGACGGCGTGCTCGACGGCGGCGGCGCCGACGGCGAGGGCGGTGACATGTTCGGCGAGGGCGGCGACGGGGGCGGCGGCGAAAAGGACCCGCTGTACGACCAGGCCGTGGCCATCGTGCTGCAGGACCGCAAGGCCAGCATCTCGTACGTGCAGCGCAAGCTCAAGATCGGCTACAACCGCGCCGCGCGCCTGCTGGAAGACATGGAAAAAGCCGGCCTGGTGAGTGCGCTCACCAGCAGCGGGCAGCGCGACATCCTGGTCGGCGGGCGCGTGGAATGATGCAACTCGCCGCCCGTCCTGGGGTCACATGGCCATGAACATTCGCACCCTGTTGACGGCGGCTGCCGTGTCGCTGCTGAGCCTGGCCGGGCCTGCGCACGCCGATGGCCTGAGCGCCCTGGACAGCTTCCTGCGTGAGGTGGACAGCGCGCGCGCCGACTTCACCCAGGTGGTCACCTCGCCGAAAAAGTCGGGCGAGGCCGCGCCGCGCCAGCGCACCAGCACGGGCCGCTTCGAGTTCTTGCGCCCCGACCGTTTCCGCTTCGTGTACGCCAAGCCTTTCGAGCAGACCATCGTGGCCGACGGCCAGCGTCTCTGGCTGCACGACGTGGACCTGAACCAGGTGAGCGTGCGCGCCCAGAAGGACGCGCTGGGCAGCACGCCGGCCGCGCTGATCGCCTCGGGCGGCGACCTGACGGCGCTGCGCGCGGCCTTCGACTTCAAGGCCTTGCCCGAGAAGGACGGCCTGCAGTGGGTCGAGGCCCTGCCCAAGGCCCGCGACGGCCAGCTCCAGCGCGTGCGCATCGGCCTGCGAGGCAACCAGCTCGCGGTGCTCGAAATCGTGGATGGCCTGGGCCAGCGCTCGGAGCTCACGTTCAAGGGCTGGCAGGCCAGCCCGGGCCTGAAACCGGGCGATTTCCGCTTCGAGCCACCGGTCGGTGCCGACGTGATCCGCAACTGACCGACGGCGTGGCGACCGCTCCCAACACCCACGCCCCCCTGGCCGAGCGGCTGCGCCCGCGCACGCTGGGCGAGGTGATCGGCCAGCAGCACCTGCTGGGCGAGGGCATGGCCCTGCGCCTGGCCTTCGAATCGGGGCAGCCGCACAGCTGCATCCTCTGGGGCCCGCCCGGGGTGGGCAAGACCACCATCGCGCGCCTCATGGCGGATTCGTTCGACGCGCAGTTCATCACCATCAGCGCGGTGCTGGGCGGTGTGAAGGACATCCGCGAGGCGGTGGAGCAGGCCCAGGCCGCGCGCGACGGCCTGCATCCGCAGCGCACCATCGTCTTCGTCGACGAGGTGCACCGCTTCAACAAGAGCCAGCAGGACGCCTTCCTGCCGCACGTCGAGAGCGGCTTGTTCACCTTCATCGGCGCCACCACCGAGAACCCTTCGTTCGAGGTGAATTCCGCGCTGCTGTCGCGCGCGGCCGTATATGTGCTGCAGCCCCTCACCGAGGACGACCTGCGCGCCATCGTGGCCAAGGCCCGCGCCATCGATGCCGTGCCGGCCATCGAGGACGCCGCGCTCGACCGCCTGATTGCCTACGCCGATGGCGACGCGCGCCGCCTGCTCAACACCCTGGAAACGCTGGCCGTCGCGGCCCGGCGCGAGCAACTGGACAGCGTGACCGACACCTGGCTGCTGCGCGTGCTGGGCGAGCGCATGCGCCGCTACGACAAGGGCGGTGAGCAGTTCTACGACACCATCAGCGCCCTGCACAAAAGCGTGCGCGGCTCCGACCCCGACGCCGCGCTCTACTGGTTCGTGCGCATGCTGGATGGCGGTGTCGACCCACGCTATGTGGCGCGCCGGCTGATCCGCATGGCGGCCGAGGACATCGGCCTGGCCGACCCGCGCGCGCTGCGCCTGGCCCTGGACGCCGCGGAGGTGTACGAGCGCCTGGGCTCGCCCGAGGGCGAACTGGCACTGGGCGAGTGCGTGGTCTACCTGGCGGTGGCGCCCAAGTCCAATGCCGTCTACAAGGCCTTCAATCAGGTGCGCGCCTTCGTCAAGCGCGACGGCACCCGGCCGGTGCCTTTGCACCTGCGCAACGCGCCCACCCAGCTGATGAAGTCGCTGGACTATGGCAAGGACTACCGCTACGCGCACGACGAGGCCGGTGGTTTCGCCGCTGGCGAGAACTACTTCCCCGAGGGCATGGCGCCGCCGGTCTTCTACGAGCCGGTCGATCGCGGCCTGGAAATCCGCATCGGCGAGAAGCTGCGCGAGCTGCGCCGCCTCAACCATCAGGCGGATTGATGGGGCCTCAGACGAACTGATACCGTCACGGCTGACCCGGGTTTTCCCTGGAATTTCAGGGGTGTCAACCCAGTCTGTGCGTGGATACCCCTCGCTACAATCGCGCACCACCGACCCGCCCCCGGCCTTATCCAGGCCGCCTCTGGCGGGTTTTTTGCTAGGTTGAAACGGGGGGCGCGGCAACAGCACCCCCGCGGTCAAAAACCACGGAGAACCTTTCATGGAAGTCTTGCTACAGCAGATCCTCAACGGACTGGTGCTGGGCAGCATGTACGCGCTTGTGGCCCTGGGCTACACGATGGTGTACGGCATCATCGGCCTCATCAACTTCGCCCACGGCGACGTGCTCATGGTGGGGGCGCTCACCAGCTGGACCATCATCACCGCCATGCGCGAGGCCTCGCCCGACATGGCCGGCTGGATGATCCTCATCATCGCCACCGCCATCGCCATGGTGGTCTGCGCGGCCCTCAACTTCACCATCGAGAAACTGGCCTACCGGCCGCTGCGCAACTCACCGCGCCTGGCGCCGCTGATCACCGCCATCGGGGTTTCCATCCTGCTGCAGACGCTGGCGATGATCATCTGGAAACCCAACCCCAAGTCCTATCCCGCCACGCTGTCGCGCGAGCCGATCGACTTCTTCGGCGCCGTGCTCTCCATCACCCAGATCACCATCCTCGCCACCACGGTCATCGTGCTGGCGCTGCTGATGTGGCTGGTCAACCGCACCAACCTCGGCCGCGCCATGCGCGCCACCGCCGAGAACCCGCGCGTGGCGGCGCTCATGGGCATCAAGCCCGACGTGGTCATCTCCGCCACCTTCATCATCGGTGCCATGCTGGCGGCCATCGCCGGCATCATGTGGGCGTCCAACTACGGCACGGTGCAGCACGCCATGGGCTTCATGCCCGGCCTCAAGGCCTTCGTGGCCGCGGTCATGGGCGGCATCGGTAACCTCGCGGGCGCCGTGCTCGGCGGCGTGGCCCTGGGCCTGATCGAGTCGCTGGGCGCCGGCTACCTCGGCAAGCTCACCGGCGGTTTCCTGGGCAGCCAGTACACCGACATCTTCGCTTTCATCGTGCTGGCCTTCGTGCTGATCCTGCGACCCTCGGGCCTGCTGGGCGAGCGCGTGGCGGACCGCGCCTGACGTGACGGGAGAGACCTCATGCTGAACGCCAAACCCGTCAAGCTGATCGCCTTCCTGGTGATCGCGGCGCTGATGCTGATCCTGCCCCTCGCGCTGCAGGCCACCGGCAGCAACTCCTGGGTGCGCATCGTCGACGTGGCGCTGCTCTACGTGCTGCTGGCCCTGGGCCTGAACATCGTGGTGGGCTACGCCGGCCTGCTCGACCTCGGCTTCATCGCCTTCTTCGCGGTCGGGGCCTACCTCTACGGCCTGCTGGCCTCGCCGCACCTCACCGACACCTTCGCCTGGCTGGCCGCCACCTTCCCCAACGGCCTGCACATGAACTTCTGGATCGTGATGGTGGTCGCCGGTATCGTGGCCGGCGTCACCGGCCTGATCCTGGGCTTTCCGGTGCTCAAGCTGCGCGGCGACTACCTGGCCATCGTGACCCTGGGCTTCGGCGAGATCGTGCGCATCTTCATGCTCAACCTTGACCGGCCGATCAACATCACCAACGGCCCCAAAGGCCTGACCAACGTCGATGCGGTGAGCGTCTTCGGGCACCGCATGAGCCAGAGCCTGTCGATCGATATCGGGGGGTTCTCCTACACCTTCCAGTCGGTCACGCTGTACTACTACCTCATCCTGTTCTTCGTGGTGCTGGCCATCGTCATCGCCTACCGCCTGCAGGATTCGCGCATCGGCCGTGCGTGGATGGCCATCCGCGAGGACGAGATCGCCGCCAAGGCCATGGGCCTGAACACGCGCAACCTCAAGCTGGCGGCCTTCGGCATGAGCGCCACCTTCGGCGGCATTGCCGGCGTGCTGTTCGCCTCGTTCATGCGCGGCGTCTACCCCGAGTCCTTCATCCTCATGGAGTCGGTGATGATCGTCGCGATGGTGGTGCTGGGCGGCCTGGGCCACATCCCGGGCGTCATCCTCGGCGCCCTGGTGCTGGCGGGCCTGCCCGAGCTGCTGCGCCACGTGGCGCACCCGCTCACGGCCATGACCGATGGCCGCCTGGGGCCCGAGATCCTGCGCCAGTTGCTCATCGCGCTCGCCATGATCGTCATCATGCTGCTGCGTCCCAAGGGCCTGTGGCCGTCACCGGAACACGGCAAGTCCCTGAGCAAGTGAGGAGCGCGGCATGACAGACACCATCCTGAAAGTCGCCAGCGTCTCCAAGCGCTTTGGCGGCCTGCAAGCCCTCAGCGACGTGGGCATTGAAATCCGTCGCGGCCAGGTCTATGGACTGATCGGTCCCAACGGCGCGGGCAAGACCACATTCTTCAACGTGCTCACCGGCCTGTACACCCCCGACAGCGGCACGTTCGAGCTGGCCGGCAAGCCCTACACGCCCACGGCGGTGCACGAGGTGGCCCGCGCCGGCATCGCGCGCACCTTCCAGAACATCCGACTGTTCGCCGAAATGACGGCGCTGGAAAACGTGATGGTGGGCCGCCACGTGCGCACGCACTCGGGCCTGCTCGGTGCCATCCTGCGCACCGGCGGCTTCAAGCGCGAGGAGCGCGAGATCGCCGAGCGGGCGAAGGAACTGCTCGACTACGTGGGCATCGGCAAGTTCGCCGACTACAAGTCGCGCACCCTGAGCTACGGCGACCAGCGCCGCCTGGAGATCGCGCGCGCCCTGGCGACCGACCCGCAGCTCATCGCGCTCGACGAGCCCGCCGCCGGCATGAACGCCACCGAGAAGGTCCAGCTGCGCGAACTCATCGACCGCATTCGCCAGGACAACCGCACCATCCTGCTCATCGAGCACGACGTGAAGCTCGTGATGGGCCTGTGCGACCGCGTCACCGTGCTCGACTACGGCAAGCAGCTCTCCACCGGCACGCCGGCCGAGGTGCAGAAGGACCCGAAGGTGATCGAGGCCTACCTCGGCACGGGCGGGCATTGAGTCGGCAGGAGAACAGCATGGCAAACACACTACTCAAGGTCGCCGGCCTCAAGGTCTCATATGGCGGCATCAAGGCGGTCAAGGGCATCGACCTCGAAGTGCGCGAGGGCGAGCTGATCACGCTGATCGGCTCCAACGGCGCGGGCAAGACCACCACCATGAAGGCCATCACCGGCTCGCTCGCCATGGAGGCGGGCGACGTCGAATACCTGGGCCAAAGCATCAAGGGCAAGGGCGCCTGGGACCTGGTGAAGCAGGGCTTGGCCATGGTGCCGGAAGGTCGCGGCGTGTTCACGCGCATGAGCATCACCGAGAACCTGCAGATGGGCGCCTACGTGCGCAAGGACAAGGCCGGCATCGCGCAGGACATCGAGCGCATGTTCGGCATTTTCCCGCGCCTGAAGGAACGCAAGGACCAGCTGGCCGGCACCATGAGCGGCGGCGAGCAGCAGATGCTGGCGATGGCGCGCGCGCTCATGAGCCAGCCCAAGGTGCTGTTGCTCGATGAGCCGTCCATGGGTCTGTCGCCGATCATGGTCGACAAGATCTTCGAGGTCGTGCGCGACGTGTCGGCGCAGGGCGTGACCATTCTGCTGGTGGAGCAGAACGCCAGCCGCGCCCTGCAGATCGCCGACCGCGGCTACGTGATGGACTCGGGCGAGATCATCATGAGCGGTGACGCGAAACAGATGCTGACCGATCCGAAGGTCCGCGCGGCGTACCTGGGCGAATAGGTCTCAGGCCCCGCGGCGCGGCGGGTTCCGTCGCAAAACTACAATCGCGGGTTGCGCGCCATTCAGGCGCCCAACCCGCTTTTCATTTCATGAGCCAAGCCAACACCCCCGACACCGCCGCCCCCGTGGCGCAAGACGAGAACCAGCTGATCGCCGAACGGCGCGAGAAGCTCAAGGCCCTGCGCGAGGGCCAGAAGCGGGGCGAGGGGGTGGCCTTCCCGAACGACCACAAGCCCACGGACAACGCCGCCGCGCTGTTCGCCGCCCATGGCGAGAGCAGCAAGGAAGCGCTGGAGGCCACGCCAGTGCGCGCCAGCGTGGCGGGCCGCATGATGCTCAAGCGCGTGATGGGCAAGGCCAGCTTCGCCACGCTGCAGGACGCCTCGCTGGGCCCCAGCGGCGGGCGCATCCAGATCTACCTGAACAACGACAGCGTGGGCGAGGCCCAGCACAACGCCTTCAAGCACTGGGACCTGGGCGACATCGTGGCCGCCGAGGGCACGCTGTTTCGCACCCGCACCGGCGAGTTGACCATTCACGCCGACA
>Ga0209958_1001462_pt1 | contig 17886 bp, 16 predicted proteins | sample ThiBio_inoc_plan_FD_183942 | JGI IMG/M metagenome (GOLD analysis project Ga0209958, IMG submission 183942) | Wastewater bioreactor microbial communities from Cape Town, South Africa - Thiocy_inoc_plan (SPAdes) | ecosystem: Engineered > Bioremediation > Thiocyanate > Unclassified | place: South... | reverse complement strand
CTACGTGCTCGACAAGGCGCGCGCCGTGCGCAAGATGATCGACGACCGCGGCCTTGACGTGAACATCGAGATCGACGGCGGCGTCGGCCCCGCCAACATCGCCGAAGTGGCGCGCGCCGGGGTCGATACCTTCGTCGCCGGCTCGGCCGTGTTCGGCGCCGCCAAGGACAGCGACCCGCAGCGCTACAACAGCGTCATCGCCGCGATGCGCGCGGAACTGGCGAAGGTTTGAGCATTGGGGGGTAGGGACTAGGGGATAGGAGCCAGGGGTTAGGGGGCGTTGTGCTTCGCGCCTCACTTTTTATTGATTGATCGCGGCCAAAGGCCGCTCACTCCCTAGCCCCTAAATCCTAGCCCCTAGTCCCTTGCCTCTGCCCCTAACCTCTAAATCCCAAGAAATGAAAAGCTTCCCCCTCCCCATCAAGGCCGTCGTCATCGATCTCGACGGCACCCTGCTCGATACCGCGCCGGACCTGGCCCACGCCGCCGAGCTGATGATGGCCGACCTCGGCCGTCCCTGCCCGTCGCTGGAAACGATTTCCACCTACATCGGCAACGGCGTGTCGCGCCTGGTCAAGCGCGTGCTGACCGGCGACATGGACGCCGAACCGGAGACCGCGCTGTTCGAAAAGGCCATCGCCGCGTACCAGAAGCATTACGGCGAACACGTGTCGCTGCACTCGCGCCCGTTCCCCGGCGTGATCGAAGGTCTCGACGCATTCAAGGCGATGGGTCTGCGCATCGCCTGCATCACTAACAAGGCGGCGCAGTTCACCCATCCGCTGTTGAAGGACACCGGCCTCATCGACTACTTCGAGCTGATCCTGTCCGGCGACACCCTGCCGAAGCGCAAGCCCGACCCGCTGCCGCTCTTGCACGCCTGCGAGGTGTTCAAGGTGCAGCCGGCCGAGCTGCTCCTGATCGGCGATTCGCTCAACGACACCCAGGCCGCGCGCGCCGCCGGCAGCCCGGTGTTCTGCGTACCCTACGGCTACAACCGCGGCCGTCCGGTCGCCGAGCTCGACCTCGACGCGGTGGTGCCGAGTCTCGCCGAGGCGGCGCAGATGGTGGTTAAGGCGTGAGCTTAGGGGCTAGGGGCTGGGATCTAGGGACTAGGGGACGCGCCCTGTGGGCGCGATGGTGACGCTCGCGTCGCTTCATTTCATTTCCTAGCCCCTAAATCCCAGCCCCTAGCCCCTAATCATGACTGAACAAGAATTCTTCGAACTCGCCCGCCAGGGCTACAACCGTATTCCGCTGGTGCGCGAGATGCCCGGCGATCTGGAGACGCCGCTCTCCGTCTACCTCAAGCTGGCCAACGCGCCCTATGCCTACCTGCTCGAATCGGTGGTGGGCGGCGAGCGCTTCGGCCGCTATTCCTTCATCGGCCTGCCGGCGCGCACCGTGATCCGCGTGCGCAACCACGTTCTGACCGTCGAAACCGACGGCCGCGTGGTCGAGGAACACAACCTCGACGATCCGCTCGCCTTCATCGCCGACTACCAGACGCGCTTCAAGGCCGCGCCGGTGGCGGGCTTGCCGCGTTTCACCGGCGGTCTGGCCGGCTACTTCGGCTACGACACCATCCGCTACATCGAGAAACGGCTTGCCGCCACGCGCAAGCCCGACGCGATCCACACGCCGGACATTCTCTTGATGCTGACCGAGGAGCTGGCGGTGTTCGACAACCTCGCCGGCAAGCTCTACCTCATCACCCATGCCGATCCGATGCAGCAGGATGCCTATGCGCAGGGGCATCTGCGTCTTGCCGAACTGGCCGGGAAACTGCATGCGCCGGTGACGCTGCCGGCCGAACCGCTTGCCGATGTGGCCGAACCGAGTTCCGAATTCGGCGAGGCCGAGTTCAAGGCGGCGGTGCAGAAAGCCAAGGACTACATCGCCGCCGGCGACGTCATGCAGGTGGTGCTGAGTCAGCGCATGGCGCGGCCGTTCGCCGCCTCGCCGCTGTCGCTGTACCGCGCGCTCAGGAGCCTCAATCCCTCGCCCTACATGTTCTATTACGATTTCGGCGGCTTCCACGTCGTCGGCTCGTCGCCGGAGATTCTGGTGCGGCTCGAAGGCGAGACCGTCACCCTGCGTCCCATCGCCGGCACCCGTCCGCGCGGGCTCACGCGCGAGGACGACCAGCGCCTCGCCGAGGAACTGCTGGCCGATCCCAAGGAATGCGCCGAGCACCTGCAGCTGCTGGACCTGGGGCGCAACGACACCGGCCGCGTCGCCGTCACCGGCTCGGTCCGCGTCACCGAGAACATGTTGATCGAGCGCTACTCGCACGTCATGCACATCGTCTCCAACGTCGAAGGCAGGCTGAAGCCGAACCTCTCCGCCATCGACGTGCTGCGCGCCAGCTTCCCGGCCGGCACCGTGTCCGGCGCACCCAAGGTGCGGGCGATGGAAATCATCGACGAGCTGGAGCCCGGCAAACGCGGCATCTACGCCGGCGCGGTCGGCTATCTGGGCTTCACTGGCGACATGGACCTCGCCATCGCCATCCGCACCGCGGTGGTGAAGGACGGCATGCTGTACGCGCAGGCGGGCGCCGGCATCGTCGCCGATTCGGTGCCCGACAACGAATGGATGGAAACGCTCAACAAGGCGCGCGCCGTCGTGCGTGCGGCCGAGCTGGCGCAGGCGCGCTTCGGCGGCTGATCGCCGCGCTGGAACAGCTCGCCTCGGACGTCAAGGCCGTCGACGTCGCGCCCAAGCTCGGCAGCGGCGCCCCAGCGCCTATTTCCGCCGAGCCAGCTTTGCCACCGCGCGGTGGCGGAAACAGTCCGTCGTGTGGTCGTTCACCAGTCCCATCGCCTGCATGAGCGCGTACACGATGGTCGAGCCCACGAACTTGAAGCCGCGCTTTTTCAGATCCCTGCCGATCGCATCCGACAGCGGCGTGCTGGCCGGCACCTGGCGGATGTCCGTCCACGCGTTGGCGATCGGCCGGCCGTCGACGAAATTCCAGAAATAACCGTCCAGCCCGCCGTCCGATTCGCGCAGCGTCAGCGTCGCACGCGCGTTGGTGATCGTCGATTCGATCTTCAGCCGGTTGCGCACGATGCCCGTGTCCGCCATCAGTCGCGCCACGTCTGCCGCGTCGTAGCGCGCGATGCGTTCGGCGTCGAAATCGTGGAACGCACGCCGGTAGCCTTCGCGCTTTTTCAGGATGGTGATCCACGACAGCCCCGCCTGCGCACCTTCCAGCGTCAGCAGCTCGAACAGCGCGCGCTCGTCGTGCAGCGGTACGCCCCATTCTGCATCGTGATAGGCGCGGTAGAGTGGATCGGGACTGCACCAGGCACAGCGGATTTTATCGGTCATGGGCGAAGGGTAAATGCTCGGGGATTCTGACAACGGGAGTGAATGACTGGAATGCGGCCTTTGCATCGTTGGGATATGTACGTGGCTTCGGCAGCAACCGACCCGTGAGCGGTCTCATCGGTCGCGTCTGAAGAAAAGCGTGGCCTATCTACATTTTCTGATGCAGCCAGCCATCGGACTGGTTTGATCGACAAGTCATCGTCTTGAATGACTGCTAGTTTATGTGGCTCATACCGTTATGTCTCGGATCAGCAGCGAATCGCCTTCAGAGTCAGTTTCCCCCCATTGCCGCGGTCCAGCTTGACACTGTCGAAATCCGTCATACAGTCAGGACCGGCACTCCCGCAGCCTCCCTCTTTAAGATCAGGAGCCTGAAATGTCCGACCGCACCGTTCGTCTGCATCGCGTCATCCGCGCCACCCCCGAAAAACTCTACCGCGCCTTTACCGAGGCCGAGGCGCTGGCCAAGTGGCTGCCGCCGTATGGCTTTACCTGCACCGTGCATCATCTCGACGCCACGGTCGGCGGATCGTTCCGCATGGCTTTCCGCAATTTTTCCACCGGCAACGGTCATGCGTTCGGCGGCAAATATCTGGAGCTGGTGCCGCATCGCCTGATTCGCTACACCGATCGCTTCGACGATCCGAATCTGCCCGGCGTGATCGAGGTTACGGTGCGGCTGGAACCGGTGTCCTGCGGCACGGCGCTGTGGATCGAGCAGGCGGGCATCCCCGAGGCGATTCCGTTGGAGATGTGTTATCTCGGCTGGCAGGAATCGCTGGCGCAGTTCGCCGCGCTGGTGGAGCCGGACATTCCCGGCTGAGTCCGATACTCAGCCGACGTGTTCCGCCACGATGCGCAGCCGCCGGTAATCCGCCAGCCACACGCCGTCGCGCCAGCGCTTCGGTCTGAGCGCGGCTTCCGTTTCAGCGAGCACGGCTTCGCGCGTCGCCTCGTCCAACCCGTCCAGATGCTGCGGCAGGAACTGCAGCAGCCATTGCCGCAGGCCGTCTTCGCCTTGCAGCGGGGTGGGCAGCTCGAAATACCAAGCGGCGCGGACGACGAGGCCATGCCGTTCCAGCAGAGCCGCATAGTCGGGCAGGCGGGGAAAGAACCAGGGGCTGCGGTAGTCGCGCCGGGCGATGCGGCGCAGTGCGTCGGAAAAGGCGGTTTCCAGCGCCTCGCAGTTGCGGTGGCCGCCGAATTCGGCGACGAAGCGCCCGCCGGATTTCAGCGCGCGGGCGATGCCGCGTGCCGCGTCGTCCGCACGCGGCACCCAGTGCAGCACGGCATGGGAGAAGACGGCGTCGAACTCGGCCTCGAACGGCAGTTTGGCCGCGTCGGCCACGCGGAAACCCAGTGCAGGAAAACGCGCGCGGGCTGCCTCGATCATGGCGGGCGAGGCGTCGACGCCGACGACCTGCGCGCCGCGTTCGGCGATCGTCGCGGCGATGTCGCCGGTGCCGCAGCCGAGGTCGAGGATGCGTTCGCTGACCTGCGGGTCGAGCAGGTCGACAAGGGCCTGGCCGCGTTCGATGATGAAGCCGTGGCGGTCGAGGTAGCGTTGGGTGTCCCAGCGCATGGTGATTATCCTCAGCGCGCGCGCACGGCCATCAGGCCGGACAGCGCGCGCCACTGGTGCAGGCAGAGTCCCAGCCCGATGAGCAGGGTGCCGGCCCACACGCGCACGCCGACGTGTTCGCCGTTGAGCGTGCTGCCGAGCAACAGGGCGAGTACGGGCGTGACCAGGGTGATGAGCGCGACCTTGCCGGTTTCCATGTGTTTGATCACGTAGTAGTAGAGTGCGAAGCCGATCACCGAACCGAACACGCCGAGGTAGACGATGGCGGCGCCGGCGCGCGGCGGCACGGCGGCGGGCACGCGGGCGTCGGCACTCCACCACCACACCAGCGCGAACAGCGGCAGGACGATGGCGAGCGCGCCCACGGTGGTGGCGAGCGGCGGGCTGTCGTCGCCGATGCGCTTCATCCACACCAGGCTGCCGGAATACAGGACGACGGCGGCGAGCAACGCGAGCACGCCGGCCAGTGCGTGGGCGTCGCCCATTTCGTGGCTGTTGCCGAAGATGACGGCGAGGCCGGCCAGGCCCAGCAGCATGCCGGCGAGTTTGGCGCGGGTCAGCGTTTCGTCCTTCAGCCACAACAGCGCGAGCAGCCCGGTGATCAGTGGCGACAGACCGAACAGCACCGAGATCAGCCCGGAGTGGATGTACTGCGCGCCCCAGTAGGTGAGCGTCATCGCGCCGAACATGCCGAAGCCGGCGGCGGCGTAGCTGGCGCGGGCGCGGCGGTGCAGCGGCAGGCCGATGCGCCAGGCGACGAGGACGAGCGCGGCGACGGCGAGCCCGATGGCCATGCGCGCGGCCACGGCGAAGGCGAAATCGGTGCCCTGCGCGCTCCACTTGATGGCGAGCGGCGTGGTGGTCCAGATGAGGATGACGCCGAGGTAGGCGACGGGGACGGACATGAAAGGCTCCAGGAGCAGGGGGCAAAACCAGACGGACCAAACAAAAAGGCCGCGAACCTGTTCGGGTGCGCGGCCTTGCGGGGAAATCGGACGTCTACTGCGGAATCATCCTCCCTCCGGCCGGCGCGCGCGCAGGCGCTGCCACATGCACACGGGCAGCCGGCGAATGACGGCGGGGGCGGAGACGTTCGAATAAGGCATGCCCGTATTCTGGCCGGCGGTTCGGCGGGCTGTCAATCGAAGCGTGCGGTTTTACGCCGTCAGCGGCCCAGGCCGTGTTGTTTCAGCTTGCGGTACAGCGTGCGCTCGGTGACGCCCAGCGCGGCGGCGACCCGGCTGCGGTGGCCGTTGTGCGCGTCGAGCAGGGCGCGGATGTGGCTGCGCTCGATCTCGGCCAGCGGCTGCGCGCCCGTACCCGGCTGCTGCGGCACCGCCGCCGCGGGCAGGTGCAGATCGGCGGCGCGGATCACGCCGTCGCGGCAGGTCAGCACCGCGCGCTGCAACAGGTTGCGCAGTTCGCGCACATTGCCCGGGAATTCGTATGCCTGCAGCGCGGCCAGCGCGGTCGCGTCCAGCCGGCAGGCACGGCGGCTGCCGGCCAGGCGCTTGAGCAGAAACGCCGCCAGCGCAGGGAGGTCGTCGCGCCGTTCGCGCAGCGCGGGCAGAGTCACGTCGATGCCGGCCAACCGATAATAGAGGTCGAGCCGGAACCGCTTCTCGTCCACCTCGTCCAGCAGCCGGCGATTGGTGGCCGACACCAGCCGCACCTCGGCGTTCAGCGTATGGGTGCCGCCGACGCGCCGGAATTCGCCGGTTTCCAGCACCCGCAGCAGCTTGGCCTGCAAGCCCAGCGGAATCTCGGCGACTTCGTCCAGGAACAGCGTACCGCCATCCGCCAGTTCGAACAGGCCTTTCTTCAGGCCGCTGCTGCCCGAGAATGCGCCGCGCTCATGGCCGAACAGTTCGCTTTCGAACAGGGTTTCCGGCACCGCGGCGCAGTTGATCACGATGAAAGGGCCGCCGGCCCGCGCCGAACGCGCATGGATGAAGCGCGCGGCGAGTTCCTTGCCGACGCCGCTTTCGCCGTAAAGCAGGATGGAGGCTTCGCTGTCGGCCACCCGTGCGAGATTGTCCACGCAGGCCAGAAACGCCGGCGACTGCCCCACCATCTGCATGGCGTCGCAGTCGGTGCCGAAGCCGGCTTCGAGCGGAAAGAGCTGCTCGCCCAGATAGCGCTCGCCATTCGCGCCGCGCAGGGCATGGCCGCGGATGCGGGTGCGCTCGGGCTGGTCGTCGGCATGGAAATGGGTGTGCAGCACCTCGACCGCTTCGCCGCGGTCGAACAAGGCCTGGTGCGGGCACTGTTCGCCGTTTTCGTGGCAGGGGCGCGATGCGCGGTGCGACACGGCATAGCAGTGCCGGCCGACGATGGCGCCGGGCGTCGCGCCGTAGGCTTCGCTATAGCGCTGATTCGCCGCCACGATGCGGTATTCGCGATCGATCACCACAAAGGGCTGGTCGTTCGCGTCGATGAGATCCTGCAGTTCGATATGGGGCATGGCGGCAACCTGGTCATGACTTCTGCGGAGCGTGGCATGACAATATGGTCATGTCAAACCGAGCGGGCGCCGCCAAGGCCCGAATTCAGGCACATCGAATGGTGGCATGATGCTTGCGTATCCAGTTTCCAAGTTAAACGGGATACCTCGACAGGAGACAGTAATGGCACAGATCGTAATTCTGGGTGCGGGCGTGGGCGGCATGACGATGGCCTACGAAATGCGGGAACAGGCGCGGACCGAAGACACGGTCACCGTGATTTCCAACCTGGCGTATTTCCAGTTCACGCCGTCCAACCCCTGGGTCGGGGTCAACTGGCGCAAACGCGACGACATCACCCTGCCGGCCGCGCCCTACCTCAACAAAAAAGGCATCGATTTCATCCCGGTCGGCGCCGCGCGCGTGCATCCCGAACGCAACCAGGTCGAACTCACCGATGGCCGGGTGGTGGACTACGACTTCCTCGTCATCGCGACCGGACCCAAGCTGGCGTTCGACGAAATCCCCGGACTGGGCCCGGAAGGGCATACCCAGTCGGTGTGTCAGGTCGACCACGCCGTCGCCGCAGGCCAGGCCTGGGAACGCTTCGTGCAAGAGCCGGGGTCGGTCGTGGTCGGCGCCGTGCAGGGAGCGTCGTGCTACGGACCGGCGTATGAATTCGCCATGATCATGGACACCGACCTTAGGCGGCGCAAAATCCGCGACCGCGTGCCGATGACCTACGTCACCGCCGAACCCTACATCGGCCATCTGGGCCTGGGCGGCGTCGGCGACTCCAAGGGGATGCTCGAATCCGCGCTGCGCGAGCGCCACATCAAATGGATCTGCAACGCCAAGGTCATCAAGGTCGAAGCCGGCAAGATGTTCGTCGCCGAACACAATGACAAAGGCGAGGTCGTCAAGGAACACGAATTGCCGTTCGCCTACTCGATGATGCTGCCCGCATTCAAGGGCATCGACGCCGTATTCGGCATCGAAGGGCTGACCAATCCGCGCGGCTTCATCACTATCGACGCCTTCCAGCGCAATACCACATTCCAGAATGTGTATTCGGTGGGCGTGTGCGTCGCCATTCCGCCGGTCGAGGCCACGCCGGTGCCGACCGGCGCGCCGAAAACCGGCTATATGATCGAATCCATGGTCACCGCGACGGCGCACAATATCCGCGCCGTGCTCGATGGCCGAGAACCCACCGAGAAAGCCACCTGGAATGCCATCTGCTTGGCCGATTTCGGCGATACCGGCGCGGCTTTCGTGGCGCTGCCGCAGATTCCGCCGCGCAACGTCAACTGGTTCAAGGAAGGAAAATGGGTGCACCTGGCCAAGGTCGCATTCGAGAAATACTTCATGCGCAAAATGAAAAAAGGCTCGACCGAACCGCTGTACGAAAAATACGTGCTCGGTCTGATGGGCATCAAGAAGCTCAAATGATTTTCTCCGGGCTCCTCCTTTCAAGCGCCTGCGGGCGCTTTTTTTTTCGAGGCTGCGAGGGGCGAACGGCTATAATCTGCAGCGCCCGGCGCCCGCTCTGAAGCCTTCAGGGTCCGGCTGCGCCGAAGGATTCTCCATGCTGCTGATGATCGACAATTACGACAGTTTCACCTACAACCTGGTGCAGTATTTCGGCGAACTGGGCGAGGACGTCAGGGTGGTCCGCAACGACGAAATCGACCTCGCCGGCATCGCCGACATGCGCCCCGACCACCTCGTCGTCTCGCCCGGACCCTGCACGCCCAACGAGGCGGGCGTGTCGGTGCCGCTGATCAGGGAATTCGCCGGCGCGATTCCCATCCTCGGCGTCTGTCTTGGCCACCAGAGCATCGGCCAGGCCTTCGGCGGCAGGATCGTGCGGGCGAAGGAGTTGATGCACGGCAAGACATCGATGGTCCATCACCTGGATGTCGGCGTATTCAGCGGCCTGCCGAATCCCTTTCGCGCCACCCGCTACCACTCGCTGGTGATCGAGCGCGAAACCCTGCCGGACTGCCTCGACATCACCGCCTGGACCGACGACGGCGAAATCATGGGGGTGCGCCACAAGACGCTGGCGGTCGAGGGGGTGCAGTTCCATCCCGAATCCATTCTCACCGAACACGGCCACGCCATGCTGGCGAATTTCCTGAAAGGCAGCCGATGATCACGCCGCAACAGGCGCTCGCCCGGTTGGTCGAGCAGCGCGAAATCTTCCACGACGAAATGCTGTCGCTGATGCGGCAGATCATGAGCGGCGAACTCACGCCGGTGCAGATCGCCGGCATCCTCACCGGTCTCAGGGTGAAGAAGGAAACCGTGGGCGAGATCGCCGCGGCGGCTCAGGTCATGCGCGAATTCGCCGCCACGGTGCCGGCACGGAACAGCGCGCATCTGGTCGACACCTGCGGCACCGGCGGCGACGCCGCGCATACCTTCAACATTTCCACCGCCGCCGCTTTCGTCGCGGCGGCGGCCGGGGCGCGGGTCGCCAAGCACGGCGGGCGCTCGGTGTCGTCGACCAGCGGCAGCGCCGACGTCCTGGAGGCGCTGGGCGTCAACCTCGATCTCACCCCCGGGCAGGTGGCGGCGAGCATCGACGCCATCGGCATCGGCTTCATGTTCGCACCGAAGTTCCACGGCGCGATGAAACACGCCGCGCCGGCGCGCCGCGAGCTCGGCGTGCGCACGATCTTCAACATCCTCGGCCCGCTGACCAACCCGGCGGGCGCGCCGCACCAGCTGCTGGGGGTGTTCCACCCGGACCTGGTGGGCATTCTGGCGCGCGTGCTGCAACGCCTCGGCAGCCGTCACGTCATGGTGGTGCACGGCTCCGACGGCATGGACGAAATCACCCTCTCCGGCGAAACCCTGATCGGCGAACTGAAGGATGGCGTGGTCACGGAATATGCGATCCATCCGCGCGAGTTCGGCTTCGAGACGTGCAGCAGCGAGGTGCTCAAGGTGTGGGACGCGGCGCAGGCGAAAGACATGCTGCTCGGCGTGCTCGACGACCTGCCGGGGCCGGCGCGCGACATCGTGCTGTACAACGCCGGCGCCGCCATCTACGTGGCCGACCGTGCCGCCACGCTGGGCGAGGGGATCGAACTGGCGCGCGAGGCGATCGCGAGCGGCGCGGCGCGCGAGCGGCTGCGGCAGCTGGTCGAGTTTTCCAACCGCGCCGGGGAAGCGTGAACGCCATGTCCGACATCCTCGAAAAAATCCTCGCCACCAAGCGCGCCGAAATCGCCGCCGGGCTCGCTGCCGTTTCGCTGGCCGAGATGCGCGCGCGCGCCGAAGCCGCTGCCGCCCCGCGTGACTTCGTCGGCGCGCTGCGCGCGAAACTCGCCGCCGGGCAGCCTGCGGTGATCGCCGAAATCAAGAAGGCCAGCCCCTCCAGGGGGGTGATCCGCCCCGACTTCCGCCCCGCCGCGATCGCGGCGAGCTACGAGCAGGGCGGTGCCGCCTGCCTGTCGGTGCTGACCGATGCGCAGTACTTCCAGGGCAGCGCCGAATACCTGCAAGAGGCGCGCGCCGCGTGCGCGCTGCCGGTGCTGCGCAAGGATTTCCTCGTCGACCCCTACCAGGTCTACGAAGCGCGCGCGATGGGGGCGGACTGCATTCTGCTGATCGTCGCCGCGCTGGAACTGCCGCAGATGCAGGCGCTGGAAGCGCTGGCGCTGGAACTGGGGATGGCGGTGCTGGTGGAGTCGCACGACGCCGCGGAACTCGCCGCCGCGCTCACGCTAAAGACGCCGCTGCAGGGGATCAACAACCGCAACCTGCGCAGCTTCGAGGTGAGTCTCGGCACGACCTTGGCGCTGCTGCCGAAGATCGGCGGCGAGCGCATCGTCGTCACCGAGTCCGGCATCCTCGCGCCGGCCGACGTTGCGCGCATGCGCAGCCAGGGCGTCAATGCATTCCTGGTGGGCGAGGCCTTCATGCGCGCCGCCGATCCGGGTGTCGAACTGGCGCGCCTGTTCGCTTAGCCGGATACGGGAAGCAAGATTCAAGGCACACGGTGCAAGGTTTTTCTTGCGTCTGCGTTCAACGCTTGCCGCCGAACAGGCTGCCGAGCACGCCGCGAATGAACGAGCGGCCGACCTGGCTGCCGATGGAACGGGCCGCGGATTTCGTCATCGCCTCGACCGCCCCTTCGCGGCGCCCGCCGCGTCCGCCCAGAATGTCTCCCAGCACGCCGCCGAGTCCGCCGCCGCTGGCGCCGGGCTGGGTGGCGGCCTTGGCCTGCTGTTTCGCCTGGGCCTGCGCAGCCGCCACCTGCGCCGCCTGCTCGGCGCGCGCCTTCAGGTTTTCATAAGCGGATTCGCGGTCAACCGTCTTGTCGTAGGCGCCGGCGACCAGCGAGGTCTGCATCAGTTGCTGGCGCTGCGCCGCGGTGATGGGGCCGATCTGCCCCCGCGGCGGCACGATGTAGGCGCGTTCGACCACGCCGGGACGGCCTTTCTCGTCGAGCATGGACACCAGCGCCTCGCCGACGCCGAGTTCGGTGATGACGGCGGCCTCGTTCAGCGCCGGGTTGTCGCGCATGGTTTCGGCGGCCGCCCGCACCGCTTTCTGGTCGCGCGCGGAGAACGCGCGCAGCGCGTGCTGCACCCGGTTGCCGAGCTGCGAGAGGATCTTGTCCGGGACGTCGGCCGGATTCTGGGTGACGAAATACACGCCGACCCCCTTGGAGCGGATCAGCCGCACCACCTGCTCGATTTTTTCCACCAGCGCGTCGGGTGCGTCGTTGAACAGCAGGTGCGCTTCGTCGAAGAAGAAAACCAGTTTCGGCTTGTCGAGGTCGCCGGCTTCGGGCAGGTTTTCGAACAGTTCCGCCAGCAGCCACAGCAGCAGCGTGGCGTACATTTTCGGCGACTGCATCAGGCGGTCGGCCGACAGGATGTTGATGACGCCGCGCCCGCGGTCGGTCTGGATCAGGTCGGCGATGTCGAGCATCGGTTCGCCGAAAATCCGCTCGCCGCCCTCGGATTCGAGTGCCAGCAGGCCGCGCTGGATCGCGCCGATCGAGGCCGTCGAGACGTTGCCGTAGTCGGTGGTGAACTGCTTCGCGTTGTCGCCGACGAAAGCGAGCATCGAGCGCAAGTCCTTCAGGTCGAGCAGCAAGAGGCCGTTGTCGTCCGCCACCTTGAACACCAGGTTCAACACCCCGCTCTGGGTTTCGTTGAGATCCAGCATGCGCCCCAGCAGCAGCGGCCCCATGTCGGACACGGTGGCGCGCACCGGATGCCCGCCGGCGCCGAACGGATCCCACAAGGTGACCGGATGGCCCTGATAGGCAAAGCCATCGAGCTTGAGCGACTCGACCCGCTCGGCCACCTTGGCGTTGCCGCCGCCGGGCTGCGAAACGCCCGACAGGTCGCCCTTCACGTCCGACATGAAGCAGGGCACGCCGATTGAGGAGAAGTGCTCGGCCAGCGTCTGCAGGGTGACGGTCTTGCCGGTGCCGGTGGCGCCGGTGATGAGGCCGTGGCGGTTGGCCATCTGCGGCAGCAGATGGAGATCGGCGGTGGCGTTCCTGGCGACGAGCAGCGGTTCGGTCATGGCGGTTCCCGATTCATTGATGCAGGAATTCTAGCGAGTTCGGCAGTGCCCCGCGTCAAGCAATGTATAGAAGTGGTCGCTAATATTCCGGGTATCATCGCGGCATGATGAAAACAGGGGGATACCGTGGCAGTTGAACAGCGAATGCATGAAATCGTCATTGTGGGCGGCGGTGCGGGCGGGCTGGAACTGGCCACCCGGCTGGGCGACAGTCTGGGCAGGAAGAAACGCGCGAACATCACGCTGATCGACGCCTCGCCTTCGCATCTGTGGAAGCCGCTGTTGTATGAAGTCGCCGCGGGCAGCCTCGATTCCTACGCCGAACGGCTGGAATACCTGGCGCAGGGCCACTGGCATCATTACACCTTCCGCCTTGGCCGCATGGACGGGCTCGACCGCTCGCGGCAGAAAGTCAGCGTCGCCCCCACCTGCGACGATGACGGCGTCGAGATCATTCCGCGGCGGACATTTCATTACGACACCCTGATCATCGCGGTCGGCTCGGTCGGCAACGACTTCGGCGTGCCGGGGGTGAAGGAGCATTGCATCATGCTCGACACCCCCGAGCAGGCGCGCGAATTCCATCGCCGCCACATCAACGCCTGCCTGCGTGCCAACACCCAGACCGAGGCGGTCGCGCCAGGCCAGCTCACCGTCGGCATCGTCGGCGCCGGCGCCACCGGCGTCGAACTCGCCGCCGAACTGCACGACACCACGCGCGAACTGTCGGCCTACGGCATGGACAACATCGAGCCCGACAAGAGTTTGAAGCTGCTCCTCGTCGAAGCCTCCGACCGCATCCTGCCGGGGCTGTCGCCGCGCCTGTCGAATGCGGCCGCCGCACGCCTGACCGAACTGGGAGTGGAAATGCACACCCGCGAGCGTATCGTCGAGGTGCGCGCCGACGGCATGCTCACCGCCGACGGCAAGTTCATCCCCGCCAGCATGATGGTGTGGTCGGCCGGCATCAAGGCGCCGGATTTCCTGCAGGACATCGACGGCCTGGAAACCAACCGCATCAACCAGCTGGTGGTGCGCCCCACCTTGCAGACCACGCGCGACGACAACATCTTCGCCTTCGGCGACTGTGCCGCCTGCCCGATGCCGGACGGCGGCTTCGTCCCGCCGCGCGCGCAGGCCGCGCACCAGCAGGCGTCGATGCTGGTGAAGTCGATCTGCCGGCAGCTGCGCGGCAAGCCATTGCCCGAGTATGCATACCGCGACTACGGTTCGCTGGTCGCACTCGGCCGCTTCTCGCCGGTCGGCAACCTGATGGGCACCTTGACCGGCGGCAGCATCATGATCGAGGGCGTGATGGCGCGGCTGGTGTACTGGTCGCTGCACAAGATGCATGAGGTCGCGCTGCACGGCTGGGTCAAGACCTCGCTCACCACCTACGCCCACTTCATCAGCACACCGACGCGGGCGCGCATCAAGCTGCATTGACCTGGGCGCCTGGCCTGTAGAAGGGGCTGAACGTTGCGGCACCGCGAATACTTCAACTACAACGGCCGGTTCAGGGCGAACGGAGCGGAAGTCAGTGCGCCAAGCAATCTTCAACGGCATGAGAGCGCAGGCTGGATTGCTTCGCCACTGCGCGCCTCGCATGAACAGTGCGGACTCTCAGTCGCCCCATAACCACGCCGCGCCGCGCACCCCGCTGGAGTCGCCGTGCTGCGGCGCCACCAGCCGGGTGTCGATGCGGTCGGAAAACACATAGCGCGGCCACAGCCGCGGCACGGTGTCGTAGAGCCGTACGATGTTGGAGAGCCCGCCGCCGAGCACGATGACGTCGGGGTCGATCAGATTGATCACCCCGGCCAATGCGCGCGCCAGCCTTTCTTCATAACGCGCCAGCGTCGCGCCGCACGGGCCGTAACCGGCTGCCGCCAGCTGCGCGATTTCGTGCGCGGGCAATTCCTCGCCGCCGTAGCGCACGTGGTCGGCAGCGAAGCCGGGGCCGGACAGCCAGGTTTCGACGCAGCCCTTCTTGCCGCAGTAGCAGGCGGGCGCGGCGTCGAGCTCGCGCGGGCTCGGCCACGGGTGCAGGATGGCTTCGCCGGTGGCGGGGTGCAGGCCGGTGGAGGCGCGGTCGGACGGGGCTGCGGCGAACTGGAACCAGGGCAGCGGCGAATGGCCCCACTCGCCGGCAATCGCGTTGGCGCCCTTGAGCAGCTGGCCGCGCACCACCACGCCGCCGCCGACGCCGGTGCCGAGGATCACGCCGAACACCGTGTCGGCACCGGCTGCCGCGCCGTCGGTCGCTTCCGACAGCGCGAAGCAGTCGGCGTCGTTGGCGAGCCGCACTTCGCGGTTCAAGGCGCGTTCCAGGTCCTCCTTCAGCGGCCGCCCGTTGAGGCAGGTCGAATTGCAGTTCTTCATGCGCCCCGTGGCGGGCGAGAGGGCGCCGGGGGTGCCGACGCCGATCGAACCTTGGTGGCCCAGCTCGACTTCGGCCGCGTGCACCAGCGCGGCGACCGCCGCGACCGTGGCCAGGTAGTCACCTTGAGGCGTCGGCACGCGGCGGCGCAGGATTTCCCGTCCGTCGGCGTCGAGCGCGACGAGTTCGATTTTGGTGCCGCCGAGGTCGACGCCCAAACGTAGAGTGGGAGCCACGGTGTAAAATCTCCGGCTATTCAAATTGCGTTGGAATCGACATGGCAGGACATTCGAAGTGGGGCAAGATATTTTTGTGCGTCACTGGCTCTGCTGCGTTGTTGTTGGTTAAGTAGTTGTTATGTATGTAAATATTGAACCGCATTCCGGTTTGCTCTTCAGGGTAAATCACGCTAAATCAGCGTCTATGTGTGTAAAAAGTGTGTAAATGTTTGCTGAAATATTGAGCGATCTGAAGTCTCGCTACGGTGATCGAATTTTCTTGAGTCCATCGGATTTGGTTGAGGTGTTGGGGGTCTCAGAAGGTCAACAGGCTAACCTGAGAAGCTCTGGGCGATTCCCGATTAAAACAACGAAAATTGGCTCGTCGGTACGGGTGTCCATCTACGATCTAGCAAAGTATCTGAGTGGCGAAGCCGAGTCAGCGGCGAAGGTTGAAATCAAGAAAATAGAGACCGTCAACCGAGCACAGAAGAAGCGGGCGAAGGGTAGGCTAGAGCAAGGCTGGTGGTTATACAACCAAGCCAAGTTTTTCGCCGTCTTGGATAGATTCTGTGTGGACCGCGAAGTCAAAGCAACGGACAAAGAATTAGGCACACTTAAGGTTTAGCACGTCAGTTTTGGGGGGGGGGATTTCAATGCGTGGCTACCTAGTCGTCTATATCGGCGGCTACAAGTATCACTATAAGGCACTAACCCATCTAATCTCCAAAGAGCAGAGCGAGACTCTGGCCGTTCCAGATACGCTGATGCCGCCGCCGCTTTGCGAGGCGGGATCGCCTGAGTGGTGGGAAAACGCTTGGGCGGTAGGCGATAATCCTAGGGCGCGGCTATGCAAGCCAACCAGCGGCAAGCCTCTTCTGAAGTTTGGAGACTTTGACGAGGCGGTGAATTTCATCTTCCGTCGCCAGCAGAAGCACAAGAAGCAACAGCATGCGCTGGTCTATGTCTCTAGAGACGCCTTCGGAATGGAGCGTTACAACCTCGTCCGTTCACTGGATGAAATTGCAGCGGTTGATGCTGCATTGGATGAGCAAAAGCGGGAGCTGGCCGAGCTGAAAGCTGTGCAGTCTGCCCAATTGGACGAGAGCTTTCCTCATCTTAAAGAGTTGCGTGACCTATTTGGCAGCACCAAGGCCACACGCATATCACACACTATCTGGGACGTCCGAAAGAACGGAATGGATGCCGCACGTGCAGCGATGCCTCGCTCTTCTTGGTATCGCTTCCTGAGGGATATTCAGCAAGCGGGGATCACCCTGTAGCTGCCTAACCCGCTTTAAATCTCAGGAATTTTGAAGTGTTGTTCTAGTTACAGGGTCTATAAGGTATGAAGCTTGAATCCATCAGTCTGAAGCGATCCAGCACCCTCAATGAAAAATGGGTTCAAGATCAAATAGCCGACGAACCTAGCTTGCTCGGGTTGGGTGATCTAGTTCTGAAAGACAAAGAGCGCATGCAGCCTAATGCTGGAAGGCTCGACCTCCTGCTTCAAGACCCCGAGACATTGAAGCGCTATGAAGTGGAAATTCAACTCGGCGCTACCGACGAGAGCCATATCATTCGCACGATTGAATACTGGGATATTGAGCGGAAGCGCTATCCCCAATACGAGCATGCCGCTGTCATTGTGGCAGAGGAAATAACTTCCCGTTTCCTGAACGTCATCCAGCTTTTCAACGGCGCTATTCCGCTAATCGCCTTGAAGATGACTGCCTATAAGGTAGGCGATCAATATGCGCTAACGTTCGTTAAGGTGCTGGATGAAATGACCTTTGGGCTGGTCGATGATGACGAGCCACTCGCCGAGCCAACCGATAGAGCGTTCTGGGAAACCAAGCGAGGCACCAAAAAAACCTTGGCGGTTACTGATGACCTGCTGAAGCTGGTCAACGAAGTGGATCCGAAAGCTACGCTCAAATACAACAAGCACTACATTGGGCTTGGTGTTGATGGTGCGCCATTGAACTTCATTACATTCATGCCCCGAAAAGCACACGTGCTGATGACCTTCAAACTCCCCAAATCTCAGGAGATGGATGAGCAACTGGAAGAGGCTGGCATTGAAACATTGGCTTATGACTCGCAATGGCGTCAATACCGTGTTCGGATTGATGCTGCCGTTCAGGGTAAGCAACGGGAGGTTCTGCTTTCCTTGGCACGCCTCTCCCGAGAGAGCTTCGGCAAGGCTGCCTAATTTGATGTCGGGGTGAATGAAGATGGATTGAACCGCCCCGGGTTTTGAGGAGGCTTCAACTCTTGAGAGAATGAAGCCATGAAGAGCAAGAAGATCACCCCGAAGTATTCCCCTGAAGTCCGCGAACGCGCTGTCCGCATGGTGCAGGAGCACCG
>Ga0209958_1001460_pt1 | contig 17897 bp, 13 predicted proteins | sample ThiBio_inoc_plan_FD_183942 | JGI IMG/M metagenome (GOLD analysis project Ga0209958, IMG submission 183942) | Wastewater bioreactor microbial communities from Cape Town, South Africa - Thiocy_inoc_plan (SPAdes) | ecosystem: Engineered > Bioremediation > Thiocyanate > Unclassified | place: South... | reverse complement strand
CAGCGCAGGGCCGCTTTGGTTATGCTGCGCGGGTACCCATCCTGCGCGAGACCCGCCATGCACATCGGCATTCCCAAGGAAATCAAGAACCACGAATACCGCGTCGCCCTCACGCCCGACGGCGCGCACGAACTGGTCCAGGCGGGACACCGGGTCAGCGTCGAAACCGGCGCCGGCGCCACCGTGGGGTTTGACGACGCCGCCTATCGCGCCAGCGGCGCCGACGTCGTCGCCACCCCCGCCGAGGCCTGGGCCGCCGATCTGGTGGTCAAGGTGAAGGAACCGCAGCGGGACGAGCTGGCCGCCTTGCGTGCCGGACAACTGCTGTTCTGCTACCTGCACCTGGCCGCCGCGCCTGCGCTGGCGCATGAACTGATGGCGCGCGGGGTGACGGCGATCGCCTACGAAACCGTGACCCACCCGAGCGGCAGCCTGCCGCTGCTGCAGCCGATGTCCGACATTGCCGGGCGGCTGGCGCCGCAGATGGGCGCGCTCGGACTGCACACCTCCCACGGCGGCAACGGCAAGCTGATCAGCGGCATGCCCGGCGTACCGCCTGCGCATGTGCTCATCATCGGCGCCGGCGTCGTCGGCATGAGCGCCGCACGCACGGCCACCGGCCTCGGCGCGCAGGTCACCCTGCTCGACCGGCAGGCCGACAAGCTCGCCCACGCCGAAGCCCTGTTCGGCCCGCGGGTGGCAACGCGGTTTTCCTCGCCGCAAGCGATTGCCGACGGCCTCGCGCAGGCCGACATCGTCATCGGCGCGGTACAGATTTCCGGCCGTCACACGCCGCGCCTGATCAGCCGCGCGTTGCTGCAGCGGATGTCGCCGGGCTCGGTGCTGGTGGACGTGGCCATCGACCAGGGCGGCATCGCCGAAACCTCCCGTCCCACCACCCACAGCGCCCCGTTTTTCGTGGCCGAGGGCGTCGTCCACTACTGCGTCACCAACATGCCCGGCGCCGTCGCCCGCACCGCCACCGACGCGCTCACCCATGCCACCCTGCCCTATGTGCGGGCGCTGGCGGCCCAGGGCATGGCCGCACTGGACGCGGACGCCGGGCTGCAAGCGGGACTGCAGGTGCACGCAGGCAAGATCACCCACGCCGGGCTGGCGCAGGATCTGGGATTCGAGGCTTGACCGGCTTTCCGGCCCGGAGCCGGTAGCGCTCGATTCAACTGCACTTGCCTGCCGGGTTTGCATGCGTCGGCTGCCGGACCAGGCCCGGCGTCCGCTTGCCGCATGCGCCACATTGCACGACACTCATGCCATAAGAAAACGAGCAACACCGGATACGCAGAGAAAAAACAACACGCGCCACCGGAACCCTTGAGCAAACTCGACGAACTCTACCGCCTGCACCGCCTGCTTGACGGACGGCGAACCGGCATTCCGCGCGCCGACCTGATCGGCACGCACGGCTTCGCCCGCGCCACCCTCAGCCGCCTGATCGCCGACCTACGCAACAAACTCAATGCCCCGCTCATCCATGACAAGGAACGCGGCGGCTATCGCTACGACAGCGCCGACGGCCACCATCCCTTGCCCGGCCTGTGGTTCAGCCCTTCCGAACTGCTCGCCTTGGTCACGCTGAAACACCTGCTCGCCAACCTCGAACCCGGCCTGCTCGACGACCACCTGCAACCTTTGCAAACCCGCATCGACCAGCTCCTGGAAAGCAAGCGACTGGGCGCCGGCGAGGCCGCCCGGCGCATCCGCATCCTCGGCATGGCCGCCCGGCGCAAGAATCCGCGCCATTTCCAGGCCGTCGCCCACGCCGTCGTACAACGCAAGCGGCTGACCATCAACTACTACAACCGCGAGCGCGACCAGACCGACACGCGCGAAATCTCCCCGCAACGGCTCGCCCACTACCGCGACAACTGGTATCTCGACGCCTGGTGCCACGAGAAAAAAGGCCTGCGCAGCTTCGCCGTCGAATGCATCCGCCACGCCGAAGCCCTCGCCAAGCCGGCCAAAGCCGTTGCCGAATCCACGCTGAACCGCGAACTTTCCACCAGCTACGGCATCTTCGCCGGCACCCCGCGCGCCACGGCCGTGCTCCGCTTCACCGCAAAACGCGCCCGCTGGGTCGCCGATGAAATCTGGCACCCGCAACAGCAGAGCCAGTGGCTCGCCGACGGCCGTTACGAACTGCGCGTGCCGTATTCGGATGCGCGCGAACTTGTCATGGACATCCTCAAATATGGTGCGGATGTCGAGGTCGCCGCACCGGAAGAGCTGCAAGAAGCGGTCAAAGAACAGCTTGAATCGGCGGCGGGCCAGTATCGGCGCGGGGAAGCAACAGGCTCAGGTTTTGAGCCCGGGGACAAGTAGCATGTCCGGCATGGACACCCGCATTCCCATCGCGCACGCAGCCAAGGATGCCAATGGCAACTGGCGGGATCCCCACGACCTGGCCGAACATCTACACGAAGTCGGCGCGTTGGCAGCCGGTTTTGCGCAGCACTATGGGGCAGACTGGGCACGACTCGCCGGCCGCTGGCATGACCTTGGCAAATACCGCGTACGGTTCCAAAACTACATCCGGCTCGCCAGCGGATTCGAGGCCGACGCCCATATCAAAGGCGAGACAGGAAAAGCACCTCACTCGACTGCTGGCGCATTGCTCTCCTGCGACCATTTTGGCCCGGCTGGCCGCGTGCTGGCGTATTTGATCGCCGGGCACCATGCCGGGCTGGCGGACTGGTTTGGTGGCCTGGAAGTGCGACTCGGCAATGCGGACAGCCGTGCCGAGCTTTGCGAAGCGCTGGCGGAAAATCCGCCCACCGAACTACTGGACTCAGGTGACTTCAAGCCGGATTTGCAGGCCATACCCGGTGGCAAGGAAGGCTTCGCGCTCTGGGTACGTATGCTGTTCTCGGCACTGGTCGATGCCGATTTTCTCGACACCGAGCGCTACATGGACCCAGACAAGTTCGCACAGCGCAATGCTTGGCCAACACTCGAAGAACTCACACCACTGTTCGATGCCCACATGGCGGGCCTTACTGCCAAGGCCCAGCCTTCGCCAGTCAACACGCTGCGGGCGGAGATACTTGCCGAATGCCGCACCAAGGCCGCGCTCGCCCCGGGCCTGTTCTCGTTGACCGTCCCCACCGGCGGCGGCAAGACGTTGTCGGGCATGGCCTTCGCACTCGAACACGCCCGCGCGCACGGCAAACGCCGCGTCATCCACGTCATCCCCTACACCAGCATCATCGAGCAAACAGCCGACATCTTCCGTTCCATCTTCGGTGACGCAATCATCGAGCACCACAGCAACGCCGAATCCGAGCCAGGCCGCGAAAATTCCGCTTCCCGCCTGGCCTGCGAGAACTGGGATGCACCCATCGTCGTCACTACCAATGTGCAGTTCTTCGAATCGCTATTCGCCGCGCGCACCTCGCGTTGCCGCAAGCTGCACAATCTGGTCGACTCGGTGGTCATCCTCGACGAGGCACAACTGCTGCCACCAGAGTTCCTTCAACCCATCCTCGACGTGCTCAATTTGTTGACGCGCTACTACGGCGTGACTGTCGTTCTGTCCACAGCGACCCAGCCCGCCTTGAGCACACACGAATATTTCGACGCCCAACAAAATCTACGCGGCCTCGACAACGTACGCGAAATCATCAGCGATCCTGACGCACTCTACCGAGCGCTGGAGCGAGTACAGGTGCGCCTGCCGGCCGACTGGAACGCGCCTGCGGACTGGCCCCAACTATCGGCGGAACTGGCGGCGCATGATTCCGTTCTCGCCATCGTCAACACCCGCAAGGACGCCCGCTCACTGTGGGAACAGATGCCGAAAGGCACCTTGCATCTGTCCGCGCTGATGTGCGGCGCGCACCGTTCGCAAGTCATAGCCGATATCAAAGCCCGCTTGAGGAACAGCGTGCCGACGCGCGTGGTCAGCACCCAGTTGGTCGAAGCCGGGGTGGACGTGGATTTTCCCGTCGTGTACCGCGCGGTTGCGGGACTGGACTCGATTGCCCAAGCGGCGGGGCGCTGCAACCGTGAAGGCCGACTGGCTGAAAAAGGCGAAGTCGTCGTCTTCGTGCCGCCCAAACCCGCGCCCCCTGGCCTGCTGCGTAAAGGTGAGAACGCCTGCAAAAGTGTGCTGTACGGCATAACGGATCAGCCGCTCGCACGTGATCGGTTCGCCCGCTACTTCGAGCGTCTCTACCACGCCTGCGAACTCGATGCCCAAGACATCTGCGGCCTGCTGGAAGTCGAGGGCAGCACACTCGCCGTCAACTTCAAAAGCGCCGCCGAGAAATTCCGCCTGATCGCCGACGAAGACAGCATGCCCATTGTCGTGCGCTACCAAGGAGCGGATGGGCAGGACCACAGCGTCGACAAATGGCTTGCCACCCTGCGCAAGAGCGGCCCCGAACGCTGGCTCATGCGCAAGCTGCAACGCTACACCGTTAACCTGCACCGTAATCAGGCCATGCAATTGCTGAATCAAGGTGATATCGAGGAAATCATGCCGGGGTTGTTCGTACAGGTCAGTGACTGGCTTTACAACACGAGTTTTGGCTTGCTGGCCGACGGGCTACCGAATAGGGAGCAAAGCTTTATTGTTTGATCGCTTACCATAATTCTCGCCGTTATAGGGTCTAACACGTTTTAGACCCACAAGGCGTACCTAGCCTTTCATAGTTGTCGCACATGCAAAAGACGGGGCAACTAATGAACTCGACGAGTTATGTGGATTGGGTGGGAATACTTCGAGAACTGCGACTGTTTGCGATGCAACTGCCGGCCGACCGGTTTTACGCGCTATACAGTTTGCTGGCGATTGTGGTGATTGGTTACGCCGCACGTTGGTTCTGGCGACGTTCCCATTGATAAACGAAAGTGAGGTTGGGGTGAAAACCTACTGTCTGGAACTGTCCGGGGCTTACGCCTGCTTCACTCGCCCTGAAATGAAGGTCGAGCGGGTGAGCTACGACGTAATGACGCCGTCCGCCGCGCGCGCCTGCTTCGAGGCGATTCTCTGGAAGCCGGCGATTCGCTGGCATGTACGCAAGATCGAAGTCCTGAAACCCATCCGCTGGATCAACCTGCGGCGCAATGAGGTAGCCAGCGTGGTGTCTACACGCAATGTCGAGACGGCGATGAAAATGGGAAAGGGCGCTCTCGGTCTCTACATAGAGGAAGACCGTCAGCAGCGCGCCGGACTGTTTCTGCGCGACGTGGTCTACCGGGTGCATGCCGATCTGGAGTTTCTGGCCTCGCGCGATCCCGCGGCGAGCGCGACTAAGTACCACGAGATGTTCGAGCGGCGCGCTGCCAAAGGCCAATGCGTCAATCAGCCCTACCTTGGCTGCCGCGAATTCGCCGCCGCCTTCCGGCTGATAACCGATCCGACACAGGAGCCTGCACCGATTGCCGAGACGCGCGACCTGGGTTTCATGCTGCACGATCTGGATTTCTCCAAACCCGCCGACCCGCAGCCGCGATTCTTTCGTGCGAATCTGGAAGACGGCGTTGTACAAATCCCAACATGGGACAGCGAGGAGGTGCGGGGATGATTCTGCAAGCGCTAAATCGTTATTACGAACGTGTGGACAATCTGCCCCGCGAAGGTTGGATCCGCCGTGGTGTTGATTACGTCGTTGTATTGGACGAGCAAGGCGTCTGCGTCAACCTCGAAGCCGTTGGCGAACAAAAGAAAGGCAAGACCGTCCCGCGTGAAATGTTGGTGACCGCCATTGGAAAGCAGGCGATGAAGCACACCAATAGCGGCAAGGATTCCAATCTGCTTTGGGACAACGCCAGCTTTGTTTTCGGAACAGGCAACAAGGGCGAAATGAAGCTGGCCAGCTTCATTGCCACGCTTCAAGAATGGCTCGGCGATATCAACGATGCGGGCGCCAAAGCCGTCCGCCAGTTTGCTATCAATCTCCAAACCCAGCCTGGAGCCGCCGCCGCGCTCGTCGAGCGTTTTCAGGTCAAAGAGGATTTCGAGAAACGCGATCCGGTTCTCATTTTTCGTCTTGTATCGGACATGGAGGGCGTTCATCTGCGTCCTGCTATCCGCAGCACTTACGAAAGCACTTTGGCAACAGCGCACTCAGGTAGTGAACTGCGTGGCAATTGTCTGGTGACCGGTGAAATGGACGTGCCGCTAGCGCCGAATGAATCCGTTATCAAAGGCGTTTGGGGTGGGCAGCCTGCCGGCTGCAATATCGTTTCCTTCAACGCGCGCGCATTCGAGTCCTACGGAAAACGCGAACGCAACGGCGAGAACGCGCCGGTCAGCCTGCGTGCTTCCTTCGCCTACACAACAGCACTCAATCATCTGCTGGCGTCGAAGCAGCGCATTCAGGTCGGCGATACCTCCACGGTTTTCTGGGCCGAGGAGTCGCACGAGCTGGAAAGTTCGATAGTCGATTTGTTCGGCGAGCCGCCCAAGGACAACCCGGACAGGAATACCGATGCGGTAAAGGCACTTTACGCTGCTGTCGAGTCAGGCAAATTCAGCGTCGGCGGGCCGGATACGCGCTTTCATGTACTTGGCCTGGCCCCCAACGCCGCGCGCATCAGCATCCGCTTCTGGGAAACCGCCACCGCTGCCGAACTGGCACTTCGCATCAAACAGCACTTCGACGATCTGGCCGTCGTCCACGCTGACTACGAGCCAGAACACCTTTCTCTGTTCCGCCTGCTCACTGGGCTCGCCTTGCTGAACAAGGCCGACAACATCCCCCCCAATCTGGGTGGCGAGGTCATGCGCACCGTTCTCGAAGGCCTGCCTTACCCGATGGCCATGCTCAATCTGGCCGTGGCACGCTGCCGTGCCGAGCAAAAACCCACCTACGCCCGTGCTGCTGCCATCAAGGCCAGTCTCAACCGCTGGATTCGTTCCCGCAAAACTCAAGAAAAGGAGTTCCTGCCCATGCTTGACCTGTCCAACCTCAACCCGGCTTACCGACTGGGGCGGCTGTTCGCGGCGCTGGAAAAAATCCAGGAAGAAGCCAGCCCCGGACTCAACGCCACCATCCGCGACCGCTATTACGGGGCAGCGTCGAGCACCCCGGTTTCCGTCTTCACCACATTGCTGCGCCTGAAGAATCACCACATCGGCAAGCTGTCGCCCGGTCGCGCCACACAAATGGAAAGGCTGCTCGGCGAAATCCTCGGCGAAGTCGCCGACTTTCCGCGTCAACTCCCCTTGCAGGACCAAGGCCGTTTCGCACTCGGCTACTACCACCAGCGCCAAGCCTTCTTCACCAAATCCATGACCACTCCGGAGGAATCCAAATGAGCCTGACCAACCGCTACGACTTTGTGCTTCTGTTTGACGTGAAGGATGGCAATCCCAACGGCGACCCCGACGCTGGCAACCTGCCGCGTCTGGATGCCGAGACCGGCCACGGTCTGGTCACCGATGTGTCGCTCAAGCGCAAGGTGCGTAACTTCGTCGGGCTGGTCAAAGGCGAGCAGCCGCCCTATGAAATTTATGTAAAGGAAAAAGCCATCCTCAACAAGACTCACGAGCGCGCTTACGAAGGCATCGGTAAGGCGGACTTGCTGAAGGGAGATGACAAGAAGCGCAAGGGTGGCGACGCTGTGGGTGAGGCGCGCAACTGGATGTGCAAGAATTTCTTCGATGTGCGCACTTTCGGCGCGGTCATGTCTACCGGCGTCAACTGCGGCCAGGTGCGCGGGCCGGTTCAGTTAACCTTCGCGCGGTCGGTCGATCCCATCATTGCGCAAGAACACTCGATCACCCGCATGGCCGTGGCGACCGAAGCAGAGGCCGAAAAGCAGGACGGCGACAATCGCACCATGGGCCGCAAGCACACCATTCCTTATGGGCTTTACGTCGCGCACGGCTTCGTGTCCAGCTTCCTCGCCAAACAGACCGGCTTTTCCGAAGATGATCTGGAATTGCTATGGCAGGCGTTCGGCCAGATGTTCGAGCACGACCGTTCGGCCGCGCGCGGCGAAATGGCGACACGCGGGATGTATGTGTTCAAACACGATTCTGAACTGGGCAACGCGCCGGCGCATGCGCTGTTCGAGCGGATTCAGACACGTGTGAAAGATGGCGTAACCGTGCCGCGCAGCTTCACGGATTACGAGGTGACAGTGAACGATACCGACATGCCTGCTGGCGTGTCGCTAATGCGCAAAGCTTGAAAAACCTACCGCCGCCCCGCCCAATACCCCGGGCGGCGGCTGTGGTGGACAACCGCGACGATACGAACATGTTCGGGAAAGACCCGGTAGATCAACGAATAGGGGAATTTTTGCAGGGTGAACACGCGCGTTTTATGTCGGCCATTCACCCCAAGATCGGGAAATCGGGCAAGCAGCGTCAAGGCCTGCTCGAACTCGTCTGCGAAACCATCCGCTGCGGCGAATGCGAGTTCTTCGATATACCAGTCAACCGCCGCATCGAAGTCGCCTTGCGCCTCGTCGGAAAGGCTAATCCGCATTGGCAGCTTTGGCCTTGGCGGCGCTGATTCTGGCGCGGATTCTGGACATGGCTTCATCGGCGGGTATCCATTGCGTGCGTCCCGCTTCCATGTCGGCCACGCGCCGGACGATTTCCTCGTCCCAGGCCTGGGCGATGGCTTCGGGGGTGTCCTCCGGCGGGCCTTCCAGGCTGACGATCAGGCGGTGGATGAGTTCACCGCGCTCTTGCGGCGAAAGCTGCAAAGCCTGGTTTTCGACCTCTTTCAATTGCGCTGCCATGACTCGCTCCATGAATGACTACGTGTAAACATGTTAGCACTCGCGCCATGACCGAGGCAGACCCGATTCCCCTCTCCGCGCTCCAGCACTGGGCCTACTGTCCGCGTCAGTGTGGGCTGATTCACTTGGAGCAGGCGTTCGCCGACAACATCCACACTGCGCGCGGCCAGGCGGTGCACCATATGGTCGACACCCCCGGCTATGAGATCAAATCCGGCGTACGAGTGGAGCGCGCATTGCCGCTGTGGAGCGATCGGCTCGGCTTGATTGGTAAGGCCGATCTGGTCGAGTTTCACCCGGACGGCACCGTGTTTCCCGTGGAGTTCAAGCATGGCGCGAAGCGGCAAAAGCAGCACGACGACATCCAGCTCGCCGCCCAGGCCATGTGTCTGGAAGACATGCTCGGCCGGCCGGTTCCCAAGGGTGCAATCTTCCACGCCAGCAGCCACCGGCGGCGCGAGGTGGCGATCACACTGGAATTGCGGCAACGGGTTGTGGAAACAGCCGAGGCGATCCGCGCCATGCTCGCTTCCGGCAGGTTGCCACCCCCGGTCAACGACGCGCGCTGCAAGGAATGTTCGATGAAGGACATCTGCCAGCCCGAAGCCATCGCCGACCACACACGACAGCGGCAGCAGAAGCAGAAGCACGATCTGTTCAACCCGGGGGAATAAGTTGCATACCATCCAGAACACCCTTTACATCATGACACCCCAGGCCTACGCCCACCTGGAAAATGCCACCGTGCGCATCGATGTCGAACGCGAAAAAAAACTCCAGGTACCGCTCCATCATGTCGGCGGGCTGGTCTGCTTCGGTAACGTCATGGTCTCGCCCGCGCTCATGCACCGCCTGGCCGACGAAGGCAAATCGCTGGTGCTGCTGGATGACTCCGGCCGTTTCAAGGCACGGCTCGAAGGCCCAGTCTCCGGCAACGTCCTGCTGCGCCAGGCCCAGCACCGCGCGGCAGGCGACGCCGCCGCCACGCTCGAACTCGCCCGTGCCTGCGTGGCCGGCAAGCTGAAGAACAGCCGCAGTGTTTTGCAGCGCGGTGCACGCGAGGCAGAAGACGAATCCGAGGCAGCACGTCTCACCCGCACTGCCGACAATCTCGCAGCCTCGCTGCGCGCTACAGCCGTTGCAAACACACTGGATGAATTGCGCGGTGTGGAAGGCGAAGCCGCACGCGGCTATTTCGAAGCCTTGAATCTTGTTGTCAAACCCGCGTTTCGTACAAACTTCCAGCTCAACGGCCGCACCCGCCGCCCGCCGCTCGACCGTTTCAACGCACTGATCTCGTTTCTCTACGCCATGCTCATGAACGACTGCCGTTCGGCGCTCGAAGCCTGTGGCCTTGACCCGCAGCTCGGATTCTTGCATGCCGTTCGCCCCGGTCGTGCAGCCCTTGCACTGGATTTGCAGGAAGAATTCCGCGCCATCCTGTGCGACCGGCTGGCGCTCACCCTCATCAACCGGGGCCAGGTTGGCGAAAAGGATTTCGACCTGCGCGAGGGTGGCGCAGTCATGCTCAGCGACCGGGGCCGCCGTACCGTCGTGACCGCCTGGCAAGAGCGCAAGCAGGAAGAAATCATGCATCCGCTCACCGAATCCAAACTGCCGTTCGCCCTGCTACCCTTCATCCAGGCCCGTTTCATGGCACGCACCCTGCGCGGCGAAATGGAAAGCTACCTGCCCTACATGGCTAAATAACTCATGCTTGTCATCGTCACCTACGACGTATCCACTGAATCCTCTGCCGGACGCAAACGCCTGCGTCGCGTCGCCAAGGCTTGCGAGCGTATCGGCCAGCGTGTACAAAAATCCGTCTTTGAATGCACTGTCAACGAAATGCAATTCGAGCAACTCGAACGTGAGCTTCTTGCCGAAATTGACGTGAACCAAGACAACTTGCGCTTTTATCGCATCACCGAACCAGTCGAACTGCGCGTCAAGCAACATGGTTGCTTCCGCTCGGTGGATTTCGAAGGCCCCCTCGTCGTATGACGCGCGAACCTCAATCGATGGCCCAACCCCTGATATTTCGCGCACACGATAACTCCTTGTTCTTTAACAATCTGGAATCTGCCGATACTGCAACGGCGCCGAATCGCATTGCTTCGCGGAACGGGTTCGCGCAAACTGGCCTCGCTTCGCAAAGCAAACAACACGTTACTGCAACGGGGCATCGCCCGGCCTCACGGTCGGGCGTGGATTGAAACCACGCGGCGGCGGTCACGCAGGGCGGTGCGCCGCAGGGCATCGCCCGGCCTCACGGTCGGGCGTGGATTGAAACACGACGATCTCCGGCGCGAGCACCACGCCGCCAGGCATCGCCCGGCCTCACGGTCGGGCGTGGATTGAAACACGACGATCTCCGGCGCGAGCACCACGCCGCCAGGGCATCGCCCGGCCTCACGGTCGGGCGTGGATTGAAACGTGGTTTAAGCCTGACTCGCCGCCAAGCATGGCGCATCGCCCGGCCTCACGGTCGGGCGTGGATTGAAACCATGTGATGGTGATGTCGCCGCCGTTCGGCGTCACGCATCGCCCGGCCTCACGGTCGGGCGTGGATTGAAACTGACAGAGCCTGTGCAGCACGCCTGCGGCAAGCCCGCATCGCCCGGCCTCACGGTCGGGCGTGGATTGAAACATTCGGTGTGCTCCCAGGTACTGGATGGATCGGCCGCATCGCCCGGCCTCACGGTCGGGCGTGGATTGAAACTGGCTCGCCGGCGGCACCGCCGAGGCCAGCGCAGGCATCGCCCGGCCTCACGGTCGGGCGTGGATTGAAACGAGTCCGACGCCGTCACCACCGTAATTCCCGCCTGCATCGCCCGGCCTCACGGTCGGGCGTGGATTGAAACACCGGCCTGGGCAGCGTCATCTCGGACAGCCGCGCATCGCCCGGCCTCACGGTCGGGCGTGGATTGAAACACGGTGGCGGACGGGTTGGCCGCCGCTTCAACCGCATCGCCCGGCCTCACGGTCGGGCGTGGATTGAAACAATGATCTGTACGACAGCTGCCATGATGCTACTCGCATCGCCCGGCCTCACGGTCGGGCGTGGATTGAAACCTTGATCGTGGGGGAGGAGACCAGCATCAGCTTGGCATCGCCCGGCCTCACGGTCGGGCGTGGATTGAAACCGCTGTGGTGATCAAGAGAGTCCATTCAGCAAATTGCATCGCCCGGCCTCACGGTCGGGCGTGGATTGAAACATCAACTACATCGGCAAGCAGGTCGGCTGGTCGGCGCATCGCCCGGCCTCACGGTCGGGCGTGGATTGAAACCCACACCGGCTGCACGACTTCGCCGACGAACTCGTGCATCGCCCGGCCTCACGGTCGGGCGTGGATTGAAACTTCGCGCCGAGCCACTTGATCGCCAGATCGAGCCAGGCATCGCCCGGCCTCACGGTCGGGCGTGGATTGAAACCATTCCGCCAGCGCGACGGCAAAGCGGGTGCATTCGGCATCGCCCGGCCTCACGGTCGGGCGTGGATTGAAACCTGCGTATGACGACAAGGAGGATTACCAGACCCTGGCATCGCCCGGCCTCACGGTCGGGCGTGGATTGAAACAGCCCGCCGTTGCCGGCCGCCGCGGCGTTCTCGCGCATCGCCCGGCCTCACGGTCGGGCGTGGATTGAAACCGCAAGTGGGTCACCTCCGAAGTGCTGCCGTCGAGCATCGCCCGGCCTCACGGTCGGGCGTGGATTGAAACAGCTTCTGCAGCTTCCACTTGTCGCGCGCCTCCAGCGGCATCGCCCGGCCTCACGGTCGGGCGTGGATTGAAACGATCGATTGCAGCGGATGCACCACCGGGGCCAGCCGCATCGCCCGGCCTCACGGTCGGGCGTGGATTGAAACGAGGAAATCCAGACCGAGATCGTGCCGCCCGGCGGCATCGCCCGGCCTCACGGTCGGGCGTGGATTGAAACATCTTGAGCAACGGGATGCCAAAAACCAAGAATCGCATCGCCCGGCCTCACGGTCGGGCGTGGATTGAAACGTTTGCTGTTGGCGCACTCAGCCTGCAGATCGACGCATCGCCCGGCCTCACGGTCGGGCGTGGATTGAAACACGCGCAGGGTGACGGCCCCCGATGCCGAGGCCTCGCATCGCCCGGCCTCACGGTCGGGCGTGGATTGAAACACGAAGGACAAGGAAGCCGTGACCAAGGCGCGCGGCATCGCCCGGCCTCACGGTCGGGCGTGGATTGAAACACGAACAGCGCAGCAGAGGCCGCTGAAGGCGCCGCGCATCGCCCGGCCTCACGGTCGGGCGTGGATTGAAACACACTGCCGGTCGTGCTCGGCCTCACCGTGCGCAGCGCATCGCCCGGCCTCACGGTCGGGCGTGGATTGAAACGTTTTGCAAGGCGACCTCGAGCGCGACAACGCAGTGCATCGCCCGGCCTCACGGTCGGGCGTGGATTGAAACGCTACGCCGCCGTCTCCGGTCTGCAGGCCGATGGTGCATCGCCCGGCCTCACGGTCGGGCGTGGATTGAAACGCGTGATAGAGCGCGCGCGGCAGGACGATGTCGAGCATCGCCCGGCCTCACGGTCGGGCGTGGATTGAAACACACCGACATCGTCACCGCGCTGGCCGCCGTCGCGCATCGCCCGGCCTCACGGTCGGGCGTGGATTGAAACCAACACCATGCTGCTGTCGTGGCAGGCCGCTGCCGGGGGCATCGCCCGGCCTCACGGTCGGGCGTGGATTGAAACTCGCCGGTCTGGTGAACCGCCGCAAGCAGGAGAAGCATCGCCCGGCCTCACGGTCGGGCGTGGATTGAAACTAGACGTCGCTTCTGCCATAGCGGATGCTTGTATGCATCGCCCGGCCTCACGGTCGGGCGTGGATTGAAACATCCTTGCTGATATGCGCCATCGTCCGCTGCACCGGCATCGCCCGGCCTCACGGTCGGGCGTGGATTGAAACGACCTGGTGCGGCCTGAGGTTTCGGCCACCGGGCATCGCCCGGCCTCACGGTCGGGCGTGGATTGAAACAAGCTGCAATCTGCATTGCGAATGCCGTCTTGCCCATGGCATCGCCCGGCCTCACGGTCGGGCGTGGATTGAAACAAGTCGGGCAACGCGGTATCGCCCACGGTATCGGGCATCGCCCGGCCTCACGGTCGGGCGTGGATTGAAACGGGCGGAGCGGATGGCCAAGAGTGGATTGACTGCCGCATCGCCCGGCCTCACGGTCGGGCGTGGATTGAAACAAGCTGGCCGCGCAGACCTTCATCGACGGCATCAAGCATCGCCCGGCCTCACGGTCGGGCGTGGATTGAAACACCGCGACCGGCCTCACCAAGGGCGGGTTCAAATCGCATCGCCCGGCCTCACGGTCGGGCGTGGATTGAAACAAATGACGACCGTGACCAAGGAAATGATCGGCGCGCATCGCCCGGCCTCACGGTCGGGCGTGGATTGAAACTCAATACAGCATTGGGGCTGGGGCTCGGAGTAGGCGGCATCGCCCGGCCTCACGGTCGGGCGTGGATTGAAACCATGCCGTCGGTCGCCGCAAGATCGGCGGCGGCCGTGCATCGCCCGGCCTCACGGTCGGGCGTGGATTGAAACCTCCATTTAGTCCGCCGCATAACCCGGCGCTCAAGCATCGCCCGGCCTCACGGTCGGGCGTGGATTGAAACTCCACTTCCCGAATGATCCCCAGCAGGTGGGCGGCGCATCGCCCGGCCTCACGGTCGGGCGTGGATTGAAACGACCACGTCGTCGTGAGCGGGACCACCAGACCACCCGCATCGCCCGGCCTCACGGTCGGGCGTGGATTGAAACATTCTGGCCACGCTGGAGAGCAGGCGCACGCCGGCATCGCCCGGCCTCACGGTCGGGCGTGGATTGAAACCGGGGATGAGCTTATCAAGACCGCCACCATCACGCATCGCCCGGCCTCACGGTCGGGCGTGGATTGAAACGACCACCCCGACTTCGCGCAGCCGATCTACGTGGCATCGCCCGGCCTCACGGTCGGGCGTGGATTGAAACCGCGCCACTGGAAGCCAAGTGCTGCAGCTGTTCCGCATCGCCCGGCCTCACGGTCGGGCGTGGATTGAAACGCCAAGGGCGGTGTCGTGTCGTCGCCTACCTTCTTGCATCGCCCGGCCTCACGGTCGGGCGTGGATTGAAACCAGCAAAAGCTCAAGGCCCGCATCGACGCGGCTAGCATCGCCCGGCCTCACGGTCGGGCGTGGATTGAAACACATCCGCCGCGTCCGCCACCACCAGCGGCAACTGCATCGCCCGGCCTCACGGTCGGGCGTGGATTGAAACAACCCAACACCCCGCGCGAATGGCTCGAAGTCTGCGCATCGCCCGGCCTCACGGTCGGGCGTGGATTGAAACGTGCCGACGATACCGCTGATTTCGCTGGCGGTATCGCATCGCCCGGCCTCACGGTCGGGCGTGGATTGAAACATTGGCGAGGCGATATGCAAGGTCTCGAACACGACGCATCGCCCGGCCTCACGGTCGGGCGTGGATTGAAACATCAGGGGTGGATCGACGGGATACCTGACTGGCGGGCATCGCCCGGCCTCACGGTCGGGCGTGGATTGAAACATCGTGGGAAAAGCACGAATTCCTGCCGAGCATCCGCGCATCGCCCGGCCTCACGGTCGGGCGTGGATTGAAACATATCACCTCCAATCCCGGTGCCTCCGGCAGCCAGCGCATCGCCCGGCCTCACGGTCGGGCGTGGATTGAAACTCCACAATATCCGCAGACGAGCAGGCCCATGCCGGCATCGCCCGGCCTCACGGTCGGGCGTGGATTGAAACGGTCAACGATACGCCCACCGGCGACGTCTCCGCCGGCATCGCCCGGCCTCACGGTCGGGCGTGGATTGAAACAGCGACACGGCATGGTTCGGCCGCACGTTCATCGTGCATCGCCCGGCCTCACGGTCGGGCGTGGATTGAAACATCCCAGTTTGTGCCAGCACCTCCAGAATCTTTCGCATCGCCCGGCCTCACGGTCGGGCGTGGATTGAAACATCCGTACTCTGCTGGACGACATCGACGCCGCCGCGGCATCGCCCGGCCTCACGGTCGGGCGTGGATTGAAACGTAGCTGATCTTGACCGCCTTGCCGGTGTCGGCGGGCATCGCCCGGCCTCACGGTCGGGCGTGGATTGAAACAGGGTATGTTGCATAACTCGCACCGGCAACCGTAAGCATCGCCCGGCCTCACGGTCGGGCGTGGATTGAAACCCCGACTTCCAGACCCGCATGCGCGACGCCGTCGGGCGCATCGCCCGGCCTCACGGTCGGGCGTGGATTGAAACTTTCCACAGCTCGGGCATACGCCACCTCGCAGCCAGCATCGCCCGGCCTCACGGTCGGGCGTGGATTGAAACAACAAGCGCACCATCATCGAAGGCACGATCTACACGCATCGCCCGGCCTCACGGTCGGGCGTGGATTGAAACGCCGATCGCGCTGCGGGGAAGCCCCGGAATCCCGGCATCGCCCGGCCTCACGGTCGGGCGTGGATTGAAACAAGGCGGACGTGACACAAATCGAGGTCGAGGCCAAGCATCGCCCGGCCTCACGGTCGGGCGTGGATTGAAACGCCAACGGCATCGCCACCCTGGCGCTGGAAGAAGAGCATCGCCCGGCCTCACGGTCGGGCGTGGATTGAAACGACTGCACATAGCCGACGAGCTGCTCCATGTCTGGCATCGCCCGGCCGCACGGTCGGGCGCAGATCGAGACCTCGTAGCTACCAACTTGATTATTCGGGCCAGAAGCATCGCACGATCGAGTAATCAACCCAACGATATCGACGCATATCAATCGCGTGCTAACTGGGCTATACAAAATCCAGATCCGGCAACGAGCAGGGGCGGCATTTTCCCAAGCAAACAACACTTGGCCACATTGTTCGCACACGCCCGAACGTGCTTCCTTGACACATTCAATATTAAATGGATATATTTATCCACATATGCGCATATCATCGTATTCGCATGTGTTAATCCAGTTATCAATCACGGGAGACGTGTATGGAAGCGACAACCTACAACTATAAGGTCGTCCGCCAGTTCGCCATCATGACGGTGGTGTGGGGGATCGTCGGGATGCTGGTCGGGGTGACCCTGGCGACGCAGCTGATCTGGCCGGAATTAACCTATGGGATCGAATGGCTGTCGTATGGCCGTCTGCGTCCGCTGCACACCAACGCCGTCATCTTCGCCTTCGGCGGTTCGGGGCTGTTCGCGGTGTCGTACTACATCGTGCAGCGCACCTGCCAGGTAAGGCTGTGGGCCGAGAAGCTGGCGGCCTTCACCTTCTGGGGCTGGATGGCGGTGATCGTGCTGGCGGCCGTCACCCTGCCGCTGGGCTACACCAGCACCAAGGAATACGCCGAGCTGGAATGGCCGATCGATATCCTGATCACGCTGGTGTGGGTGGCCTATGCGCTGGTGTTCTTCGGCACCATCGCCAAGCGCAAGACCAAGCACATCTATGTGTCGAACTGGTTCTTCGGCGCCTACATCCTGACCATCGCGATCCTGCACATCGTCAACAACCTGGAACTGCCGGTGACGCTGACCAAGTCCTACTCACTGTATGCCGGCGTGCAGGATGCGATGGTGCAGTGGTGGTACGGCCATAACGCGGTGGGCTTCTTCCTCACCACGGCCTTCCTCGGCATGATGTATTACTTCATTCCCAAGCAGGCGGGCCGCCCGATCTATTCCTACCGCCTGTCGGTGGTCCACTTCTGGTCGCTCAACTTCATCTACATGTGGGCCGGCCCGCACCACCTGCAATACACCGCGCTGCCGGACTGGGCGCAGTCGCTCGGCATGGTGTTCTCGCTGATGCTGCTGGCGCCGTCCTGGGGCGGCATGATGAACGGCATCATGACGCTGTCGGGCGCCTGGCACAAACTGCGCACCGACCCGATCCTGAAATTCCTCGTCACCGCGCTGTCGTTCTACGGCATGTCCACCTTCGAAGGCCCGATGATGGCGATCAAGACGGTGAACGCGCTGTCGCATTACACCGAATGGACCGTCGGCCACGTGCATTCCGGCGCGCTCGGCTGGGTGGCGATGATCACGATCGGCTCGATGTACTACCTGATTCCGCGCCTGTACGGCCGCGAATCGATGTACAGCACCAAGATGATCGAATGGCATT
>Ga0209958_1001455_pt1 | contig 17996 bp, 18 predicted proteins | sample ThiBio_inoc_plan_FD_183942 | JGI IMG/M metagenome (GOLD analysis project Ga0209958, IMG submission 183942) | Wastewater bioreactor microbial communities from Cape Town, South Africa - Thiocy_inoc_plan (SPAdes) | ecosystem: Engineered > Bioremediation > Thiocyanate > Unclassified | place: South... | reverse complement strand
CACCATAACCAAAACTGACTTGGCGACGGCACCATGGGCAAGTCACGTCCTCGCTAAAACCGTCATAACACATCAATTGGCCACAACCACACATCGCAAAAGCCGTTTCAGCCAAACAATGTGGACATTCTGGGGTGCCTTGTAACAGCGTGGTATTGACCTGCTGCTGATGCTGGGTTTGATCAGACCAAGTGAAATAGTCCTCATCAATTTTGCAGCATTCGGTCAATTGAAAATGATATAAATTCAGGTTGATATTTAAATCTTGAGGCGCTTGATACTGAATTTCACGTTCAAATTTCATTAAATAGGGTCGATTCAGCTTGCCACAACGCCCCACAAAAGTGACACAGTTTTCATCCACCGAGGTTTTCTTGGCAGGTAAATCCTTGACCAGACGCATATAACGCTCATCAATTGGAGGGAGATGATCTTGCTGCTGCCCATCCCCAATACTTTTACTTTGTGCAACCACAGAAGCACTAATCCATTGGAAAAACTTTTTAAAGTCCTGTTCATTCAACTCATCAAAAGCAATACAGTGTTCTGTTAATTGTTTGAGCGTTGCATAATCAACGTTTTTACCCATTCCTAAGGCAATCAGCGTACAGCGTCGTGCATATTTCTTTTGCCATCGGTAAATCGCATCTTTACATTCATCGGTCGGACGACCATCTGTAAACAAATATACGATTGGCTTCCAATCCCCTTTGGTGTCTTCCGTTGTTTTAATCAAATGACGATCAAATTCATTCATCAAATGTTCTAAGGCCTTACCTAAATGTGTCCCACCACCTAAAGGTAATTTCGCAGGATAATAGGCATACACCTCAACCAAAGGAACTAAGGTTCGAACAATCCCTGCAAAGGCAATAACAGAAACATACACGGTTTCCAAGGCATATGGATCTTGACGTAATTGCTGCATAATCAACTGGATGCCTTGTTGCATCTGTTGAATATTTTGGCCCGCCATCGACTCAGAACAATCCAATACGAAAAAAACAGGTAAACGACGCATCTTCTGATTATCCTTAATGTATTCTTTATTTTATTTACAGCACCAACTGCACTTCCGGCGGCGGTGGCGGCAATGAAACAGAGCCTGAAATCCCTGCACTACTACTTCCCACCACGACACTGGCAGACACCCATTTAAAGAATCCTGCAAAAGAAGCTGCATCCATGGTATCCAATACCACGACTTTATCAGTAAGTTGCAGGAGGTGTTCCTGCTTGGCTTTTGGCCCAGCGGCACAGGCAACAATACTGGCAAAATTTAACTGTTTTATGACAGGAATCGCTTGTTGGTAAGCATAGACATCAGACGGTGAGCCATCAGTCATCACAAACAATAGTGGCCGCCAATCTCCTTTAACCTCATCGGTACTTTTTTGTAATTGCTGACTCACTTGTTCTGCCAACAACTCTAACGCAGCGCCCATAAAAGTTGCGCCTGCACTCGGAACATCGATATCGGCAAGCTGTACTTGATCCAAGGGCGTTAAAGGTAAATAAACCTTCGCCTCCAGATCAAAAGTAATAATACTTAAATGCACGCTCTCCAATGCATAAGGGTCTTGGCGCAATGCACTCAACATGGACTGCAAGCCGACGTTCACCGAATGAATTGGCTCACCTCGCATCGATCCTGAGGTATCTAATAAAATATAAACGGGTAAACGGCGCATGTTGTTCTAAACCTTTCTTTAGCCGAAAATCAAATTTTTAAGCGTATTGTTTTAACCATTCCACAAATGAATCAGATTGGGAAGCCTGTCCGACTGCATTAAATTTCCATCCAGCTGATTCACGGACAAGTTCAGCAAACAGTAATGAACGCTGCTGATCATATTGGCCTGTGCCCGACAAATCGAAACGGACCATTTCCTTGCCTGTGGTATCCACTGCACGGATAAATGCATTTTTGACTTGCCCAAAATGTTGGTTATTTTCAGCAGCTTTATAGATTTGCACCACAAAAACGACTTTTTGGTATTGTTGATCAAGGTCATTGAGCTTCACGATAATTTGTTCATCATCGCCATCACCCGCACCTGTACGGTTATCACCAGTTAACCAGATATGCCCAGAAGAATGCTTTTGATTATTGAAAAAGATAACATCACTATTTTCTAAGGTGACATTTCCCTGCGCATCTCGTCCCAGATTATTGACCTTGCCATTATTCCCTACCAGGAAGGCAATCACATCCAAATCATATTCAGCGCTATTACCACCAAATAATCCACCTAGAAAACCTTTTTTCTGTTCCTGAATATCCCAACCTAAACCAATCGTTACTTGAGATAAATTATTTTCTGTTTTACTTAAACTTATGCCTTGACCTTTATTTAAACTCACAGCCATGGTTTTACCCTCTTATTTAATTTGTGTTTTGCTTTTATAGTACGATGTTGACTTCAGGCGGTGGAGGTGGCAAATCGCCCAAACCGGTAACTTCTTTTTGTCCTGCATCCACTTTCTGACTGCCTGTTGAAATACTGGCAGAAACCCATTTAAAGAATGCTTTAATCGTATTCGAATCTGCCGTTGCCAATTCAACCACAACTTCTGTGATTTGTTTTAAAATTGAAGTATCGGCGCCATGTCCTGCTGCACAGGCCACGATCACCCCTGTTTTGACTTGTTGTAAACGTTGCAAACCTTTACGCCAATCATCTGTTGGCACACCATCAGTCATAATGAAAATCAATGGTTTCCAGTCACCTTTGACATCTGCTGTGGTTTTTGCCACTTCCTGTTCAATTTTATCGGCTAACAGCGTTAAAGCATCACCCAATGCTGTAGTCCCGGTGACCTGTAAATCTGGCGCTTGAAAGACAGCCAATTCAGTTAAAGGCACTAACTGTTTGGCTTGGCTATCAAAACTAATTAAAGATAAATAGGCCGTTTCCAGCGCATAAGGATCTTGACGCAAAGTCGACAGTAAAATTTGTACCCCATTTTTTACCGCTTCTATGGGTTCACCATGCATAGAGCCTGAGGTATCAAGTAATAAATAAACTGGTAAACGACGCATTATTTTTTACCCTTATTTCATTATGATTTAAATTTTAAGCCTAGATTACACTTTTAGCTTATCTAAATCATTACAAAGTAAAAAATAAATACTCTTCTGTCTATCTATTTCAGCTAAGGATTGAGCTTAATATTGACCAATTCGGCATCAAAGGTATCGACCAGACTCTTAATTGTTGGCTCTTGGTGCAATAACTCAACCGCACGGTTAAATGCTCGCTCTTTACGCTCATTCTGCATCATTAAAGGCGTATTGGAATCCACTGCAGCATATTGGACACTGAACAGGGTTTGTGGCCATTGTGCTTTTAATGCATCCTCCAAGCCATGCTGCAATTGCGATAACATGCCTTCATATTCTTGAGGAATCTGAAAAACAGAAATAGCATTGATCTGTCCTTGCATCACCCCATGTTGGGCTAACTCTTGAACCGCAGGTGAAAGCTGGCTGGTTCTAAACCAATATTCCCACTTCTCCAAATTCCACTCACCGTCTAAGGCCTGCTCACGCAGTTTTAAAATATCTTGAGGCATCAGATCCGTTTGTTCATGATTTTGCTGCTGTATTACAGGTGCAACGGGCTTGTCTGCAACAACACTCGGCTCCAAAACAACGGCTTCAGCTACTGACTCTGATATGAGATCAAGTACTTGCTCAACTTTGGGTTGCTCCAGCTGTACTTGAGGATTTTGCTCAACAGGAAAAACCAGCACCTCATCCGCCTCAACAATATTCGACTGAATCGTATGTTGTTGCACTGATACATCCAATCCAATTAACTGGCCGTCCTCGGCATCAAACACCATGAGATGAGGATCTTGATTGCGCTGTTCAGGTTCAGGTTCAGGTTCAGGTTCAGGTTCAGGTTCAGGTTCAGGTTCAGGTTCAGGTTCAGGTTCAGGTTCAGGTTCAGGTTCAGGTTCAGGTTCAGGTTCAGGTTCAGGTTCAGGTTCAACGCTAACCGTTTCTTGCTGAACTGCAAACTGATTTTCTGTACGTAAATCCTGCACTGGCTGATGCGTTTCAGATGTTGTAATTTGCGTGACTGGCGTTGCAGTTACGGTAACTTCATTCAAAGTTAACGGTCTAAACGCCAGTAAACGCAACACCGTCATTTCAAAGCCTTGCTCTTGCGTTACTGCAAGTTGCAACTCAGCTCGACCTTTACAGGCAATTTGATAATACAACTGCAAATCTTGAGCAGAAATGAGTTTCGACAGTTGCAGAATCTTCTGGTTGATTTCTTCACTATATTTCAGTGCAAGATCAGGCAAGTATTGCAACAATGCCAGTTCATGCAAGGTAGAAACCAATTGATCTAAAACCAAAGACACATCTAAAGCTTGCTGTCTAAATTGTAGAAGTAACTGACTTACCAGTGCTTGCTGATTTTGATGAATTGCCAAAATCAAATCATAAATAATGGTTCGGTCAATCAAACCGAGCATATCTTTAACATCTTGATGATGGACTGCACCCTGACCATAGGCGATTGCTTGGTCTGTTAAAGACAATGCATCACGTAATGAACCTTGTGCAGATTCTGCAATTTGCCAAATCGCATCTTGATCGGCTTCGATATGCTCTTTATTTAAAATTGCTGTCAAATGCTCTGTAATTTCATCAACAGCCAAAGGACGTAAGGTAAATTGCAAACAGCGCGAGATGACGGTAATCGGCAGTTTTTGTGGATCTGTCGTTGCAAAGAGGAACTTCACATGCTCAGGTGGTTCTTCCAGTGTTTTGAGCAAGGCATTGAATGAGTGCGTTGAAAGCATATGCACTTCATCGATCAGATAAACTTTGAAACGCCCTTGCGTCGGTGCATAAGGCACATTGTCGAGTAACTCGCGGGTATCCTCAACCTTGGTCCGTGATGCCGCATCGATTTCAATTAAATCAATAAAACGACCTTCATTTACGGCCTTACAAGTTGCACAAACTTCACACGGCGTTGAAGTCACGCCTGTCTCGCAGTTCAAACATTTGGCTAAAATACGGGCAATCGTGGTTTTACCGACACCACGCGTTCCAGTAAACAAGTAGGCATGATGCAAACGCCCACGTTCTAATGCGCTGGTTAAAGCACGAGAAACATGGTTTTGCCCCACTAACTCATTGAAATTACGTGGACGGTATTTTCTTGCCAGTACTTGATACATGAATGCTCCTTTTTGCGTCTTAAGCATACTGTTTTTTTGAAAGTCTGTGAATGAATCCGCTTCTAATTGATCAAGATTAAATACATTGCTGCACTTTTGATGACTATTTTTGAGTTTTTCATCGGCTTCAGACAAGACTTGCACCAATATTCAACTCAAGGGAGAATACGCACTAATTTATATGTTGTTGGTTTTATTTCCCATGTCTCAATCTTTAACGGTACTCGGCGGCATTAGCGCAGAACAATTTCTTAATGAATATTGGCAGAAAAAGCCGTTGTTGGTCCGTAATGCGATGCCTGAAATTATTGGTTTATTAGAGCCCGCTGATGTACAGGAACTTGCATTAGAAGAAGATGTCACTGCCCGTTTGATCCGTCAAAAGAATAAAAATCCAAATGAGTGGCATGTGAAATCATCGCCTTTAACCAAAGGTGATTTCCAAAAGCTGCCAAATCTTTGGACACTTTTGGTTCAAGCAGTTGACCATTATTCATTTGATATTTCAGAACTTTGGAAGAAGTTTCCATTTATTCCGCAATGGCGCCGCGATGACATCATGGTGTCTTACGCACCTAAAGGCGGCTCTGTTGGTAAGCACTTTGATTTTTATGACGTGTTCTTGGTACAGGGTCATGGTCATCGCCGTTGGCAATTAGGTCAAATGTGCGATGAATCAACTGAGTTTTTACCAGATCAACCACTGAAACTCTTAACAGATTTAGATATTCAATTTGATGAAGTCCTTGCACCAGGTGATTTACTCTATGTACCACCTGGCCTTGCACATTATGGCGTTGCTGAAGATGATTGCTTAACCTACTCTTTTGGCTTCCGTATGCCAAATCTCTCAGAAATGATTGATCAAGTCAGTGATAAGTTTGCAGAAAATACTTTACTCAAAAATCCATTGATCGATATTGCGCGCCAGCAAACAGCACACCTAGGGGAAATTAACAGTACTGAGTTTTCATATCTAAAAACTCAATTACTTGACTATCTTACTCAGGCACCTGAATTTGATGCGGCGATCATGGCCTATATGAGCGAAGCAAGCTATCCAAACAACATTCCAGAACCTGAAGAGGTTGATGCCAATGATGTTGCCGAAATTATTGGTGCAGATTATCAAATTATTCTAGAACCAGCCTCGCGCTTACTTTACAGAAAACAAGGTGAATCTTTAGAGTTTTGGGCAAATGGAGATACAGTCTGTGTTTCAGAAACGTTCATTCCTTATCTCAAACAAATCGCAGACGGCGAAAGCCTATTGCTAGATGAACGGTTTAGTGAAGCAGAGCTTCTAGAAGATATCACTGTGCTACTCAACACAGCCATTGTGATGTTATTGCCACCAAACGAAAACTAAAACATTCATTTCCTGTGGATAGGGATTAATCTCTATCCACATTTATCTCAACTCCCGATCAAAAAATAAAACCCTACTTTTTATAATGATTACATTATAATGCTTGAATAATAAATTTTTTTTAATAGACTAAAGCCAAGCCATTATAAAAATATTTGATAGAAATCACTTTGATACAACAGCAAGGAGTACCACTTGTGTTTAAAAAAATATTATGTTTTTCCTTTCTCGCATCTTCTTTCATTCTACAAACTAGCCATGCCTGCACCCGTGCAGTCTATTTGGGCAATAATGACCATATCATTACCGCCCGATCCATGGATTGGAAAGTTGATGTAGGCACCAATCTTTGGATTTTACCAAGTGGCGTACTCCGAGACAGCAATGCAGGGCCAAAATCTCTAAAATGGAAAGCCAAATACGGCAGTGTGATTGCCACAGGTTATGATATTTCCACGACTGACGGCATGAATGAAGCTGGATTGGTTGCCAATGTATTATGGTTGGTTGAATCCCAATATCCAGACACCAAACAATCTAAAAAACCGCAACTCAGCATTTCGGCTTGGGCGCAATATGTACTTGATAACTATGCAAGCGTTGCAGAAGCTGTCAGTGCTTTAGAAAAAGAACCCTTCGATCTGATTACTGACAGCGTGCCAGGCGAACAACGCCTCGCGACATTGCATTTATCCATTTCAGACAAAACTGGCGATAGCGCCATTATCGAATATATCGGCGGCAAACAAGTCATTCATCACAATAAAAAATATCAAGTCATGACCAACTCGCCAATATTTGATCAACAACTGGCACTCAACACTTACTGGCAACAAATTGGCGGAACAGTCATGTTACCAGGGACCAATCGTGCTGCTGACCGCTTTGCACGTGCCTCTTTTTATATCAATGCGATTCCCAAAAATGACAATCCTAAAGATGCCTTGGCTTCTGTTTTTAGTGTGATTCGTAATGCATCTGTTCCTTATGGCCTCAATACAGCGGAAGAACCGAATATTTCATCGACACGCTGGCGAACTGTTGCAGACCACAAACAACAACTTTATTTCTTTGAATCTGCAGTCTCCCCAAATGTATTTTGGGTCGATTTAAAGAAAATTAACTTTAAAGATGGTTTAACGCGTAAACTTGATCTTGGCAAAGATCAACAGAATACTTTTGCTGGTGATGCAACCAATCAATTTAAAGTATCAAAACCATTTGAATTTCTTGGTCCACAACTACATCATTAACACTGAAAATATTGAGTAATCCTAGAGAGTTGAAAAGATGAAAAAAACGTTAAGTTTACTGAGCCTTTGTATTGTGCTGAGCGGTTGCTCAACCATGCCCGACACCTCCACAAACTCAACTGGAAATTTAGCAACTGCAGGCTCTTTAAACTGTAAAGCAAACGAACTTTGCCCTAATGTTTTTGTTGAATGGGATAAACAACATAAAGAGCAGTTAAGAATCGAAACCGTGCTCAACAGTAGTTATGATTATTATGACATTAAAGGTATTACCTTCTTAATCGATGATAAAGCTTTTGCTTATAAACCAATTGGCCCAACACAGCAAAAAAACATCAATCGACTGATTCCTAGACGCTCATCCAATAGCTTTATTCTGCCAAGCACATTTCTTTATGAGCTGAAAAAAGCCCAAAATGTTGAGCTTTCGATCGAAACAGACAAAGGCAATATCAAACGTTCAGTCTACACACCAAACCAGCAATCAATGCTGTATCATAACTTTATCAAGCTGATTGCAACCCTGCCATCGCAACAAAGTAAATCTTAAAATAGAAAATTATACGATGAAAGTCAGTTATTTATTTTAACTATAATTAACTGACTTTTTTATATTGCGAATAATTAAAAAAAGAATATCACTTAAATATTCAAAAGAATGGCGATTTAAATATACGCAAAGCCACAAACAAGAATTGGTCTCGATATAGACATCTTTATTAAATCAAAAACCAGCTTCCCCCCATTTATCCTTTGATAAACAATTAGATGAATAATCATCAATCAAATAAACTTAAATTATTCTACTCTTTTATCGTATTTTAAGATTCCATTAATAGTTATTTTCTATAGATATACAATATTATTTTCAACTCTAACACTTGAAAATGAGGACCAAAGAATCATTTAAATAAATAATGTTATTTTTCCCTATGATATTTTCAAAATACCATGTAAAATCCCTGCCAAAATTGCATGATGAAATGCAACATGATGCTCTTGGCGATGGGCGAACTCGAGGCGTTGTATGTCAAAAAAAGAAGATATTATTACCACTGCATTAAGACTTTTTAATTCGCATAGCTATAACTCGATCGGTGTAGATCGAATCATTAGTGAATCTGGCGTTGCAAAAATGACTTTCTACAAATATTTCCCCTCTAAGGAGAAGTTAATTGAAGAATGCTTAGTGCAACGCAACATTAATCTGCAAACTTCTTTAAATGCAACTTTGGCAGAATGTGATCCAGAAGATCATCTTGCCCAGCTTAAAGCAATTTTTGGATGGTATGCTGCGTGGTTTAGTAGCGAAGATTTTAATGGTTGTATGTTTCAAAAAGCATTGGAAGAGGTGATCAAAATCTACCCTTCTACTTTGCAACCGGCGACCCAATATAAAATTTGGTTAACTGCTTTAATCGAGAATTTACTTAAAAACCTCGATATTTGCAATCCAACTCATCTAGCAACACTGATTGTCAGCATTTTAGATGGTATGACAATTCAAGCACATGTCAATAAACACTCAGTTGAAATGGATGAATACTGGAAACGCGTAGAGCACTTAATTATTTTCGAAAGAGAATTAGCATAAATACCAATTATCCCTTTACCTATAAAGGGATAATTTAGTTAAAACTTGGAAATAAAAAATCTAGTTAAAAAAATAAAGCGTGATTTATAGTTATTATTGTGGCTCACGCTTGCGTCTGAGTGTAAAAAGAATAATAAATATTATTACCCTCTGGCGGTTGTACTTTCGCACTTCCGGTCCTTTTTATGCAGACAGATCGTTCTGTCTTGTTTCTCATTATATATAGTTTTTTGTAAAGCACAATCTTTTTTTAAACTTTTTTATATTTATTAATTATATTAATCACTTAATTTTATTGTTTAATATTTTTAACAAATGATTTAGCCAATGTGCGACTTGAATTACCTCAGACTTGATAAAAAACTATTGAAAGCATAATAATGTGAATTAAATCACATATTTCATCTCAATTACCGATTATTCAACAGTAATACACCTATTTATCACTTTTTCTGATATACATTTTCATTAAAAACCATTGCAATTATTCAGTTTTACTACAATTTTTCCGTTATGTGACTTTATACTAGCCACGGCTGTAACATAGAGAGTATATGCATGCAAAAGGATTTCGAGATCGAAGCAATGAGAGAGTCTGCTGGTACGATTGTTACCGTTCTAAAATCTCTGGCGAATACTGATCGGTTAATTATTTTGTGTCATTTGGCTAAACAAGAACTTAATGTTTCACAAATTGAAGAATTAACCCAAATCTTCCAACCAACGCTTTCCCAGCAACTAATGATGTTGAGAAAAAGTAATGTTGTTTCTACCCGTCGTGATGGCAAACAAATTTTTTATTCGATTTTAGATCCAAAGCTACAAGTCGTTTTGAATACCTTGTATGAGCATTACTGCCCCCACGCATAATTTTCAAACAAAATCTAAGCATACCCTCTTTAGCATTTTTTCTGCATAATATATATAAATTTATGATTTAGGCTATTGCGCATGAAATTGTTAAAGCTAGAGCTATCTAAACTATTTCCTGCGCGAAAATGGTTGAGTCAGTATCAACTACCCAGTTTAAAGTCAGATCTTATAGCAGCCTGTATTGTTTTAGCGATGCTAGTACCACAAGGTATGGCTTATGCAATGCTGGCAGGACTACCACCGATTATGGGAATATACGCCAGTATATTGCCCATGATTGTGTATGCCTTTACAGGAAGTAGTACAACGCTTTCCATTGGCCCAGTTGCCATTATTTCGATGATGGTATTTGCAGCATTGGATCCCTTATTTGCAGTTGGATCAACTGCCTATATTGAGGCCGCTTATTTACTGGCATTATTAGTCGGAATCATTTCACTTGTTTTAGGAGTCTTACGTTTTGGTTTCCTCATTCAACTGATTAGCCATCCTGTTATTCAAAGTTTTATTATTGCATCCGCATTGCTGATCGCACTGGGTCAATTTAAGTTTTTGCTTAACATCCCATTAGAAGCTGGCAACATTCCTAAATTCTTAATCAGCTTGTCTGAAAACTTAAATCAAATAACCTTCCTAAGCGTCAGCTTTGGACTGGCTTCCGTTTTAGTATTATTTATTCTCCCCAAATTGATTAGATCAGATTTTCTCAATAAAACATTGCCCTTACTCATGGTCTTGGTTTCTATCGCAATCATTACCTTACTAGGAAATGATGATCAGGCAATTAAAACCGTTGGCGTCATTCCAACAGGTTTACCTAACTTCCATTTCCCGACTTGGGACACTGAATTAATCCTACAATTACTGCCAAGCGCATTTATGATCGCAATGATTAGCTTTGTCGAATCACTGGCGATTGCACAAGCCACAGCATTACAAAAGCGCGATGACTTAGACAGTAATCAAGAACTCATCGCCCTAGGTTTTGCGAATATTGCTGCGGGTATTAATTCTGGTTTTGCAGTATCCGGGAGTTTATCTCGCACTATAGTAAATGCAGATGCAGGGGCAAAAACCCCGATGTCTGGTGTGATTTCATCATTACTGATGATAGCGGTCAGCCTCTACTTTACCAGTTTCTTTCAAAACCTGCCTCTCGCTGTATTAGCAGCAACAATTTTCGTTTCTATCTGGAAACTGGTTACGCTCGCCCCATTTATTGAAACATGGAAATATTCAAAAGCTGATGGCCTCGCCATGTGGGTCACTTTCTTTGGTGTGACCTGCTTGGATATCTCAACAGGATTGATCATTGGTATCGCGCTCACCTTTATTTTACTCCTGTGGAGAATTAGCCGACCGCATATTGCTGTCATTGGATTAATTGAAGGGACTCAACACTTTAGAAACATATCAAATTACAGTGTCATTACAACACCTGCTGTTGTTTCTTTCCGTGTTGACGAAAATCTAAGCTTTTTAAATGCACATGTTCTAAAAGGTCATGTGATTACAGAAGTCAGCCAAAACTCATTATTGCAACATGTGGTGATCAACTGCTCAAGCATTAGCAATATTGATCTCAGCGCATTGGAAATGTTAGAAGACCTAAATCAGGAATTGGCTCAGTTAAATATTCAATTACATCTATCCGAAGTGAAGAGTCCTGTGATGGATCGACTGTCTAAATCCCAGCTTAAAAATGATCTTACAGGTCAAATATTTTTATCACATTATCAAGCAATACAAACACTTTCACCTGAAATGCTTGTAGAATGAGCAAATTTTATTGGATTTTTTTTATACAAAAGGATGTGTCATGTTTTCATAATTTTTTTTAAAAAACATTGTGTTAATTTTTTCGGGATTTTTAAAGTAATTGAATTGCAAAAAAAATTTTATTATTCACGGTTCTTAGGTATAGAATACCGCGCTTGTTTAACCTTAAACCGTGCATAGGTTTATAAGGCCTTTATATGTTTAATGTACTGTCTCGCTTGAGCTTAGTTAGCAAAATTATTATCGCTATTTTTTTAGGGATTGGCGTCGCTTTGCTCTTTCCCAACTTTACACCCTACTTAAGTTTATTGGGTGAATTATTCATTAAAGCATTAAAGTCTGTTGCACCGATTTTAGTTTTTGTTTTGGTTTTATCCTCAATTGCAAATTTCCAGATTGGTCAAAACTCAAATATCAAACCTGTACTGGTTTTATATGTTGTTGGAATGCTACTTGCAGCATTCAGTGCAGTAACAGCCAGCGTATTATTCCCAAGCCAATTATTTTTGCATTTACCGGCAGAAAGTGGCTTGCAAGCACCAGGTAGCCTTGCAGAGATTTTAAAGAACTTACTTTTAAGTTTTATTGCAAACCCGATACAAGCGATCGGTGAAGCCAACTTTATTGGTATCTTGGCTTGGGCAATTGGTTTAGGTCTAGCTTTACGTCATAGCTCAGACACAACTAAACAGGTTTTGACAGATGTAGCTGGTGCAGTCAATAAAATTATTCATACTGTGATTGGTTTTGCACCTGTGGGAATTTTTGGTTTAGTTGCCGTGACATTTGCAAGCGAAGGTCTAGCAACACTAACCAGTTATGCCCATCTATTAGCTGTATTAATCGGCACAATGCTGTTTGTCGCACTTGTGATTAATCCAATTTTGGTTGCGATAACCATGAAGGCAAACCCATACCCATTAGTATTTACCTGCTTAAAAGAAAGTGGCATCACCGCCTTCTTTACCCGTAGTTCCGCTGCCAATATTCCAGTAAACCTAGATTTGGCTCAGCGTTTAGGTGTCAATGAAGCAACCGCTAGTGTTTCGATTCCATTGGGTGCAACCATCAACATGGCAGGTGCAGCAGTCACAATTACGGTACTAACACTCGCTGCTGTACATACACTTGGTATTCCTGTTGATTTAAGCACCATGATTATTTTATCTGTGGTTGCAACAGTTTCTGCTTGTGGCGCATCTGGTGTTGCAGGTGGATCTTTATTGTTAATCCCTGTTGCTTGTAGTTTGTTTGGTATATCATCTGAAATTGCAATGCAAATTGTTGCGATTGGTATGATTATCAGTGTATTGCAAGATTCAACAGAAACTGCTTTAAACTCTTCAACTGATGTCCTGTTTACTGCTGCTGTTGATTTTAAAGACCATCCAAGATCATAGGTTGCTATGCCACTTCAACGTTTACCTAACTGGATTCAACTCGGTGCTTTCTTCCTCGCACTGAATGCAGGGATGGTAAACGTTTTGGGCTTATTTACCGTCCTGCATCAGTCCGTGTCACACATGACAGGTAATGTCAGTATGTTAGCAATGAGTTTGCTTGACTGGCAGCCTGAACATTTCATTTACCTTAGTCTGGTTGTCCTTTGTTTTGTGATTGGCTCTTTTTATAGTGGTTTAATCCTTGGCAATGGTCGTGTGGCATTTGGTCGACGTTATGGCCTACCGCTTAGTTTAGTTGCGATCTTTCTGCTTCACACTTGGCTCTTACTCCCCTATTTCCCACGTTATGGCCTCTTATGGGCCTGTGTTGCCATGGGGGTACAGAATGCGATGGTGAGCCACTATAAAGGTGCAATTATCCGTACCACACACTTATCAGGCGTCCTGACCGATATTGGCTTAGCGTTAGGTTATAAAGCACGTGGTTTAAACGTAGAAAAACGTCGTATTTTTCTGCACCTCCTCATTTTTATGGGTTTTTTATGTGGTGGACTGATTGCAAGTCTGCTTTATCCTTATTTAAATTTACAAACCTTTCTTATTCCAGCAGCGTTAAGTTTAATCATGAGTCTGGCCTACTGGATTTTCTATTTTCGTTCTTCATCAAACTCAAATTTGGATTGAATTATGGTTAAAAATGCATTGCAAGCTCAATTGTTAAAAGCGGGTTTAGTTGATAATAAGAAAGCTAAAAAATTAACCAAACAAGCTCAACATGGGCAACGTACTGGACAAAATGATGATGCTGCTTTAAAAGCTGAAATCGACCGCGCCAAACAAGAAAAATTAGCCAAAGACCAAGCCTTGAATCAGGAAAAGCAAGCCATATTGGAAGAAAAAGCATTAAAAGCCTCGATCATCCAAATGATCAAACATCATAAAATTAAACAAACTGAAGGTGATGTAAGCTATCAATTTATTGATGAAGCTAAGATCAAGAAAGTCTATCTTTCACAACAAATTTATAATGCTCTGGTTTCAGGTTCACTTGTCATTGCCAAAGATCAAGACAGCTATGCTTACTTACCTAAAGCTTTAGCAGAAAAAATTGATCAAAAAATGCAAGGTTTTATCTTGGTAAATAACAATACTGAGAAAAATGATCAAACTACCGATGAGGAAGATCCATATGCAGCATATGTGATTCCTGATGATCTGATGTGGTAAATCACCCAACAGTTATGTAAAAACGCCTTTACAAATCGTATATAAACTGTGATCAAGTTAAGATAAAGCACCATTACACCTTACAATTCCTGTTCAAAGAATTTATAAGGTGTTTTGGGTTTGGATTATTTAAAGTATTTGCGTAGTGAGTTAAGCCATTACCCATGGCTAGAAACAGCGATTGCATTAATAATTTTGATTTTGTTTGCTGCACTCGCAAACTTTATTGCGAAAAGAATTATCGTCCGTGGTATTCGCCATTTAATTACAAAATTTAAATCTCCAAATCAATCGATTTTTGCACAACATAGTGTAACTCAACGATTTGCCAATATCGTCCCTGCAATTGTCATCATGAATGGCATTACCACAATTCCGCATCTACCAGAAAAATTCATCAGCTTTGTGCAAATGGGTGCGCAGGCTTTCATCTTTCTGACACTAGCACTCACCGTCAGTGAAGCACTAAATATCTTTAACTTAATCTATCAACGTAACCCTAAATCAAGAAATAAGCCGATCAAAGGATATTTACAGCTGGTTAAGCTTATTTTGTTTGTGGTTTGCGGCTTGATGATTTTAGGGACCTTCTTAAAAAAAGATGTGTTCACCCTACTTGCAGGCTTCGGGGCAATGGCTGCGGTATTGATGTTGGTGTTTCAAAATACCATTCTTTCATTGGTGGCCAGTGTACAGATCGCCTCTTATGATATGGTTCGCATCGGTGACTGGATCGAAATGCCATCATTGAATGCTGACGGCGATGTCATTGATATGTCATTACATACCGTGACCGTACAGAACTTTGATAAGACTTTCACCACCATTCCAACCAACAAACTGGTGACGGATACCTTTAGAAACTGGCGTGGGATGAGTGAGTCAGGCTGCCGTCGTATTAAGCGTTCACTATTCTTAGATCAAAGCAGTGTTCACTTCATGAGTGACCAAGAGCAGCAAAAACTGAAAGACTTCTTGCTATTAGATCAGTATCTGGATGCTAAAAAATCGGAGATTGAAGAGTTTAATAATCACCTCAGCAACCAATCTAAATATAACCAACGTCGTTTAACCAATCTTGGGACGTTCCGAGCGTATGTAGAGTTCTACTTGCGCCAACATCAAGGTATTGCCCAAAATCAAACGATTTTAGTGCGTCAAATGCAACCAACCAGTGAAGGCTTACCATTAGAAATCTATGCGTTTACCAATACCATTGCATGGGCTTCGTATGAAGCAATTCAATCTGATATATTTGATCACTTGATTGCCATTATTCCTGAATTTGGCTTGAGAATTTATCAAGCACCATCTGGTCACGATTTTCAGGTACTCTCTACTGAACAAACCGATAAAGCCTAATCTAGCTCAATAAAAAAGCACCGTCAGGTGCTTTTTTATTGATTGATCTCAAAGTACTTCCTGCACCCTTCCATCCACTCCTGTGATACAGGTGACTCATCTGGATTCTCTGTATTTGCTAATTCACAATTAGCCGCGTTTTTTAAACCATTGTCCTTTGGGAAGGAATAGCCATAATAACCATCACTATTTTTGTTATAACCACCAGTTTGCGTATAGTTCCAATATAAATAAGCAACTAAGGCCAATGTTAGTCCCGACAGAATCAGTAGCCATCCTCTTAAACTCATTTGTGCTCTATCATGCTTTTTTTACATTATAGGCATTTTTATTAAACATTTAAGGAAAGGATTCTGATTTATCTGCTGAAAATGTACCTATAAAAAGCTTTAAGCTTGATTCAATGCAGTAACAAACAGTTTGGTTACCATATAAAAAAAGCCCCAAACAAATTTGGAGCTTTTTTATGATCTTTAAAATCTCAGTCCCACTCTAGCTGAAACTGAATATTGGTATTGGTAAAATTAGGATTTAAGAAAACTCTGTAACCAGCTTCCTTTAATTCAGTCACAACAATATCTGCGTCTTCGCTACTGACTTCATGTTTTGAAAATTGTTGTAAAGCGTCTCGATCGCCATCACTGGCTCTTAATTTAATCGTACTGGAAATTTTTGAGAGAATTTTATCTACTGTTAACTTTTTAACATTTGCATTAGAAATTGCAGTCGCTCGTGATGCAGGTAACAAAACTTCTTCGTTCACCGTATTCCGCCTGTGATATCAGAATAAGAAAAAAATTATAATATGTTCTATTTCCAGTTTTTCAAGCCCATAAACTCAACTAAACGACAGATTTTGGCGCGTAAATACAAGAATAACGATTTCATGCTGTAAATAAGCCAATAGAAGCGCTTAGACTCGCCTACTGACTCCTGATGAGCGGCTTCATCTGTGCATTCTTCTGTGGCGGGATAATCATTTGGACACGCTTGTTTGGTACACCTTGAGCTCTATATCACCAACTGTTAAATTATATCTGAGTGTTTCGGCTGAAATACTGGAACCATCCATGATCACTGATGCATTGCCCTTTAAGATGATCTCCGTTGCAGACGTGCTGTAATCTATGCGATCGGCTTTCATAGACCATCCCTTTTGCTTCACTCACTTTCTGTTGAAACTTGACGGGGCTTCCCGTAAGCGTAATTTGATGAGGTTGACCATTTCTCAATGTACCCACCGCGTTTGCAGCTTGGATATCAATGCTACCTTGTCTGATTTGGATATTAGAAGCCGAAAAAGTATTCTGATTCGGACTATAACGAGTATTTTCAGCCTCTAAATAAATCGATTGCTGAAAATCAGATTCAATAGCGAAAATAGACGTGCAAGACATCAAAAGTGATGCCATCAAAAAAAATTTCTTCATGATTTTATTGTTAAGCGATAAATTTATAAGCTGCGAATCTTAGGACAGTTATTTAGCTATCATGCAATTAATGATATTAATTCTTATTTACAATAATAAAAAGAGAGGAAATCTCCTCTCTATAGATACTTATTTACAGGTGATATCCAACTTTTCAGCATAGTAATCAGTCGATACTTTTAAATCAGACATCAACTTCTCTTTGCTATAGTCCTTAGGTGCAAGTTTTAGTAATGCAGGAATATACTTTGATTCATATAGATTAGGATAATCCTTACAAAGAACACGTGTCTGCTCTTCTTTTGGGGTATCTGGATTATCCAGAATATCCATATATTCGGAAATCTTGTTATCCACAACTTCAAAGCTTTCTTGAGCTTGTTCACTTTTCACTTCTGGTTGCTTATTACAACCTACAAATAAGATGGAGATTAAACTGAGATATAGAATTCTGGTTTTCATATAAGTCATTTAAATTCTAAGAAGTAACTAAGCTAAAGT
>Ga0209958_1001454_pt1 | contig 18018 bp, 16 predicted proteins | sample ThiBio_inoc_plan_FD_183942 | JGI IMG/M metagenome (GOLD analysis project Ga0209958, IMG submission 183942) | Wastewater bioreactor microbial communities from Cape Town, South Africa - Thiocy_inoc_plan (SPAdes) | ecosystem: Engineered > Bioremediation > Thiocyanate > Unclassified | place: South... | reverse complement strand
ATGGCCAGATCACCATCAAGGTTGCCGCGGGCACCCCCCAGCTGGCCGCCGCGATGGCGAACGCCTATGTCGAAGAGCTCTCCTCGCTGACCGGCCGCCTGGCGGTGACCGAAGCGCAGAAGCGCCGACGATTTCTCGAAAAAGAGTTGGCCAAGGCCAAAGAGAATCTGGTCAAGGCCGAAATCGCCCTGGGCGGCGCCGGCGTCAGCGAAGACACGCTGAAGTTCAACCCCGCAGTCATGGGCCAAGGCCTCGCCACCCTCAAGGCGCAAATCATGGCCAAGGAACTGCAGCTATCCAGCATGCGCGGTGTTCTTACCGAGAACAGCCCGAATTTTCGCCAGGCCCAGCAAGAATTGGCGGCGCTGCGCGCGCAACTGGGCAAGTTCCAAAATACCCGCCCCAACGGAGATAATGCCGAATACATCAGCCGCTACCGCGACTTCAAATACAACGAAGTGCTGTTCGAACAGCTCTCCAAGCAATACGAACTGGCCAAAATAGACGAGTCCAGCGATGGCGCAGTAATCCAGGTGGTGGATGTGGCGGTGCCGCCGGAGCGCAAGTCCAATACCCCAAAATCGAAGACTGCCACTCTGGCTGCGCTGGCCGCCGGCTTTGTGTTGCTGGTATTCGTGTTTGTTCGCCGTGCCCTGAAAAACGCCAACCAGAACCCTGAAAATACGGCCAAGTTCGCGGCCATCCGTGCCGGCTTTTTGCGGGTGCTGATGCCCTGGCGCCGAAGTGCCAAGGCAGGCCGGTAATCGGCTACAGAGCTCCGGCCTGCGTCAGAGCAAAGACAGCCCCCAATTTCATGGAAGTACTGAATATTCATTCCTTGTCATTGCGATTGCGAGCGAAGTGCTGCGGGAAGCAATCCAGAATGCCGGCAAAATCATTGAACGCTGGATCGCTGCGGCCCTGTGAACCACGCGTTAATGGCATAAATCAGCGTTTCCCTGGAGCCGGGTTAGCATGGGCACATGCGGCTTTCCAGCGCGCCGACTTCTGACATGAAAGCGATCCATCTTCGCTATCTCTTCGTTGGCCTGGCCATGTTTGCAGCCGCCAGTTTGGCGCTGGCACTGACCCCTAGAAAGGTGGTTGAGCAAGAATTAGAGATTAATTTGGAAGCCATGATTCCCAAGCAATTTGGGGAATGGATACAGGCGGAAGCAATCGTCTCCTTTAACCCGATTATTCAAGCCAAGCTCGACAGGACTTACAACCAGATACTCATGCGTAACTACATTAACCGCAAAGGCGAGACGATCATGTTGTCCATTGCCTATGGGGACGAGCAGAGTAAATCGATGCGAGTTCATCTGCCTGAAGTGTGCTACTCAGTACAAGGCTTTCAGATCGGGAGAATGTCTAAGGATTACATCGATTTTAGCGGGGCCAAATTGCCTGTGATGAAGCTGGTTGCCACCCAAGGCCAGAGAATAGAACCGATAACCTACTGGATCATGAATGGTGATTTAGCAGTGCGGGGGAAGTGGGAGCAGGAATTAGCGCGGCTGAAGTATGGCTTGTCCGGAAAAGTTCCTTCCGGGCTATTAATCAGGGTCTCAACCATCTCGGGCGACGAATCACAATCCTATCGTACCGAAGAGCAGTTTGTTCAAGATATGCTGGGTGCCGTGCCAATGCAATATCGCAAGGTTCTGATCGGGCCGGGTTTGTGACGCAGCAACAACAACTAGGCGGCCACCGTGGCGTCTGTAAAAAACTGTAACCTCTATGTGCGCAATCGGCGGCATCTACCTTCAACCCGGCCATCAACGGGCCATAGCTGAGCATCTCAATGCAATGCTCGGCATTCAACGCCACCGTGGGCCGGATGCTGAAGGGGTTTGGCTTGCGAAAGAGAACAATCTAGGTCTCTGCCATAACCGCTTATCCATACTCGATCTGTCTGAAGCGGGCAATCAACCCATGCATTCGTCAGATGGCCGTTTCGTGGTTGTGTTCAATGGGGAAATATACAACTACCGTCAACTCAAGCAGGAACTGCAAGCAAAAGGAGCTAGTTTTCGTACCCACAGTGATACCGAAGTTCTTATCGAAGGCTATCGCCGTTGGGGAGAGACGATGCTGTTACGGTTGCGCGGCATGTTTGCATTTGCCATCTACGATCAGAAGACTAGCACGCTCTTTTGCGCCCGCGACCGCGTGGGGAAAAAGCCATTCGTCTATGCACAGACACCTACGGCGTTTGTTTTTGCCTCTGAAATTCCTGCTGTCAGGCAGGTGCCTGGCGTAGATGCCACCTATGATCATGACGCCATTGCCGCCATGTTGCTGCACAATTTGCGGCACATCCCCGACCCACACACCGCTTACCGTGGCATAAAAAGGCTAAGGGCGGGGCATGCCATGATTGTCAAAGATGGGGACATCGACCGGATTTGGCGCTACTGGACACCCACCCCATCATCCGAGCCAACAACACATGAACGACTGCGGGAAATCATAGAAGAGGCCATTAGCCTGCGGACACAAGCCGATGTCCCTGTCGGTGCGCTTCTTTCCGGTGGTGTAGATAGCTCTGCCATCGTCGCGTTAATGCAAAGGCAATCCACCCATCCCATACATACCTATGCGCTGGGTTTCGATAAAAACGATGAAGACATTCGCCGTGCGCGTGTGATGGCCGATGCATTGGGTACGCAACACAAAGAGTTTTATTTCAACCCGGAAGAACAGTGGAGCATCTTTAAACAGCTTATCAGCATTTACGGCGAGCCGATTATGCTGTTGCCGCTGGTGCATGCCTACACCCTTTGCCGTGCCATTCGTGACGATGGCATCAAGGTAGTGCTCACCGGCAACGGCGCGGATGAGCTCTTCTATGGTTACAGTGGCCATACCCGCACCTTGCGTATCTCCCGCTGGCTTGATCGCCTTGCCCCACTGCGCCCTTTGCTCACCCCACTTAAGCAGACCCGGCTCGGCTGGATGGCCGCCAAACCAGGAGCACGCAAGGCTGCCTTTTATGCTGCGATTGCGCGATCTTCCTGGCAGCACTGCCTTTCGGACGATGCCATTGCCTCGCTCAGCAACCGGGCCACAGAAGAGCTGCGCTATTGGGGCGATCTCTGTCCATCACAACACTACATTGACGAATCAAACTTTGTTGGCCTGATGGTCGAAAATCCCCACTCCGTCACCATAGCCGGCGACCTGCCTGCAATGGCCGCATCAATCGAGATTCGCGCCCCGTTTCTGGATCAAGAAGTCATTGCATTCGCGCTCGCGACGTCACCAGAGCTCAAAATCCCTGATGTCAACAACCCCGATTGGCTCAAAGCCATCCTGCGGGATGCCGTCAGCGACCTGATACCCGAGTCCCTGCTTAAAGCACCCAAACGCGGCTTTGGCTCGGGGATTCAGGAAGCGGATTTATTGAGAGGTGCCTGGCATGAACGTGCTGCTGCATGGTTGGAAAATCCATGCACGGTCAACGGTCTGTTGAGCAAAGAAAAACTTCAGCAACAGTGGAATGGTTTTTTGAATGGCAAAGTGGCCGCAAACCAGATAGCCAAACAACTGGCATTGCAATGCTGGTTAAGGGAGGGTGAATATGCATCTCACTGAACAGAGCAAGCAGGCATGGGCTAAGTTTCTGGCCAATCAGGAAAACCATGGCCATGCAAAACGGGTACTTTGTGGCACTGATGTCGATGCTCATGTGCAAGCCTGCTGGCGTTCTGCTCAGACAACTGCGCAACGCATCAAGGCAGATCTGCCCGACCTAAACCCAAGAAGAATTCTTGAAATCGGTAGTTCTGCAGGTCTGAACTGTTTTGCGCTGCAACAAGCCTATCCTGAGGCTGAAGTGATGGGTATCGAGCCTGAACATGAGGCAGTTAATGCCGCTTTAGCCATGCGCAAAACCGATCAAACACCCCAACCCCATTTTGAGCAGGGCTTTGGTGAGTATTTACCTCTACCAGATAGCGGCGTGGATCTCATAGTTTGTCATACCGTCATTGAGCATGTGAACGACGTTGAAGCGGTGGTGAGAGAGATGGCGCGGGTGCTTAGTCCAATAGGCGCCATTCATCTGGACGCACCCAATTACCGCTTCCCTTACGAACCCCATTTGGGAATATTTACCATCCCCGCATTGGGTAAAGCATTCGTCAAATTTACTGCACTGCTGCAAGGCCGGTGGAGCCAGCGCAACTTCGTCAACCACCTAAAGTTCGTTACCCCCGGAACTCTGCAACGGCAGTTCAGAAAATATGGCCTACAGTGGCATAACCGCGCTATCGACAAGCTTCAGGCCGCAGCCAGTGGCAATGCGGATATCCAAAAATATCGCATGATCGCGAAGCTGCTCAATGCCCTGCAGCGCCTGGGCATTGCTTCACTCATTGTCTCAACAATAAGCGTATTGGGGCTCTATCCCAGCGTGCTCTATACCTTGCGCAAGCGAACCAATGCATAGTCGAATCGCTGCGCTTCGTGCCCGGCTTCCCGTCAATCGAAACTACGCCCATGCCTTGATGACAGGCTACGGGCTGATGGGCGTCACTATCGTGATACAGCTTGTACTCGTACCGCTCTACCTGACGCATCTGGGCAAGGAAAAATTCGGCATTCTGGCCATGATCATGGCGGCAAACAACTATGCAGCAATTGGTATCACTTGGTTGAGTGGTGGCATGGCTCGCATTCTGGCTGAACGTGCCGCAGTGGAGGATATCGAAGGATTCAAGGCAGGCTATGCCTTCGCCAAGTGGCTCTATGTGGCCTACGCAGTATTGGCCGTAACACTCTTTTGGATAGTTGCCCCCTGGTTACTGCCAAAGGCTATCGAAAATAAGGAAATTGTTATCGCTCTGGCCTTGGCATCCCTTTACCTGATTCTGCTGTATGAGTATAACGCCGACCGAGCAGCGTTCAATGCCCGCCATTGGCAAGCCAAAGGCAATCTGCGCGAATTGATAGGCCAAGTGTTCTTTGCCACCGGTGTGCTTATAGGACTTTTTGCAGGATGGGGATTGCCTGGAGTCATCGCAGCACAAGTAGTCGGTATCCTGACGACGCGCGCTTTGGCATGGTATTTCTGGCGGCAAGATGCTTGGCGCCTTGCATGGATGAAACCCGTAGCAGACTTCAAAGGCCTCTGGCAACGAGTCAGTGGAAAAATGGGGCGTGACTACGTCATTTATGGAGTTCTGTTACTCACTCTACAAGCCGATGTCTTGTTACTTGGCTGGTTGACAGATCCAGAAACTGTAGCGAGTTACTACCTGCTTTGGCGCATGCCGGAAGTGGTAATCCTTCTACTCTGGCGTATTCCAGGATCTTACGGACCCTTCCTTATCGCCATGGATGCGCGGGAGGAGCATCAGGCGTTGCAAAAAAATTACCAGCGTGGCCTTTACCTGATGATTGGTGTGGCTGGGTTTGCTGCCGTGATCTACGGGCTTGCAGGTCAATACATCGTTTCGATGTGGGTAGGGGAAAATGCCCCGCTTGGATATATACCCTATGCATTGGCGGCCAGTGCAATGTTTTTTCTTGCAGTGGCACGATGGCCATCGGGTATTGCATATTCACTGGTCAATACACAGCCATTGATTCGTGTCGCTGCGGTGGAACTCAGTGCCAAATGGATTCTTTTCTTGTTGCTTTTTGCTGATTTTGGATATTTCACACCGATGTTGGCCACAACCATAGTGCATTGCTTGCTTGTGTTCTATCTGTATTTATGGTTAGGCCGTAACACCATATCTACTACCAGGTGGCATAAAAATGCTGTTTGAAAAGATCAAAAAAAATGGCCTGATACGCTTGATTAAGATATACAGTGAAAGAGTTATATCCCGCTTACGTGGCCTGTTATTTGGAATGATTAACACCAACCCACGATTTCCAAAAGGATTGAGGGTTGGTCGTGGCGTGCGAAGTACAGTGCGATTCCTCAATGTGGGCGACAACGTAACAATTGGTCACTTGTGCTCATTTGGTGGCTTGGGAAGCGTGAAGTTAGCTGACAATGTTGTTCTAAATAGGAACGTACATATTGACGCCAGCGAATATATAGAAATAGGTAAAAATACGCTTGTTGGACCGGATTGTTACTTTGTGGACTCAAATCACCAAATGCCACAGGAGGGTTGGTTGGTCAGCGCGAATGTCACAAGTTCTGCCATATTGGTCGAAAAAAGTGTCTGGTTTGGACGGAACGTTACGGTTCTCGCAGGGTTAACGATTGGTGAATATTCAGTCATTGGGGCCAGTTCCGTGGTAACCAAGCCAATTCCGCCACGGTCTGTAGCAAAAGGTGTGCCCGCGAAAGCGCGAACGGAAAAAAAATGAAAACGTATGTCGTGCGTTTTGGGTGGCTAGTACTTTCGCTGCTTTTTATCGTGGCAACCTTGGAGGCTTTTGCCCGAATTCTTGGATTTCCTCAGCCGTACTCAGCTCTTTTTGAGTACAACAATACTCTTGGGTTTTCAACGCCAAAATCGGCAAAAGTAATATTTAATGTTAGGGAAAATATATATACCATAGGATTTAATGAAGACGGGTATGCCGATTATTCGTATGAACAACATCCCAATTTGGTTATTTTGGGTGATGGCCTAATTGCAGGCCTTGAATTACCACAAAATCAACGACTAGCGGCACAGCTTTCTAGATTGACGGGGTTGGGAGTCGCTAACTTGGCAGTAACAGGCTATGGAACATGTCAACAATACTTGCAACTAGAGGAATACTTAAATACAAAAGCATTACCAATGTATGTCGTTCTTGTTGCAAATATACCAAGTGACATACTCGATAGCCAGGCGCAAGTCGCAATGAGTTCAAACAAAATAGTATTTGTACAAGAGCATGAACAATGGAAACTTATTTCGCCGCCAGAGGTGACGTTGCTATACAAATCACTTTCATATGTTTGGAAGAAATCTAGGCTCATTGGTGCTGCCAACTATATGCTAAGCACTAGAAAAATTAATGAAGCATATAATATGAGCGAAAAAGTTATAAATAAGCGGGATGTAAATTCATGGGCATATTGCAAGAATCAAATTAATAACCTGGCATCAGGTAACAACATTCTGCTTGTTTCTTTGATATGGTCTGAAACAGGGCGGTCGCTGGTTGAAAGCCTTGCGAAAGATGCCATCATGGATGAGTCACGAGCCGACGATACTATCTATGTAGATCAAGATTTCCACTGCGCGAATCTCAAAAAATGTTTTGTGGTCAATACAAAACACCTTAACGCTGAAACAACGCAGATGATTGCCGGTCTTATATCGAAGTCATTACGGAAAGAGGGTTTTTAATGCTTACAGCAAGCATATTATCTTTGTTTTTTTGGCTTGCAATTGCGTACATGATCGCAAAACAAAACAGAGATATGCTTGCATATCCCGTAATATTTGTTCTCCTGTTTATTGTTAGCTACCCACTAAAATTTATTCTAAGTTATTACGGCATTGCTGTTATGAACCCCATGGTTCATGATGAAGATATTTTAAATTTAACGATTATCATATTTAACTTGAGTGCTGCAGCTTTTTTAATACCATGGTTCATCTTGAAGAGATGTGAGAGTCCAAGGGAGATGGCAATAAACAAAAAAGGCACCTTGAAATTTAATGGCATTATTTTACTTGTTTTTCTTGGCGTTATTTTGATTTCTATCTCCGCTGGCGCTTCAGCCATGAAAGCTGTTTTCTCTTTTTCATCCGAAGCGCTTGCAAATAGAATTGGCGAAAGAGGTTTGGAAAGAACGAATAGTGCTCTAGCTGCGTTGCTTGGACTGATTGGTCAAATAATAATGACTCTGGGAGTGTATCGTGCCGCTAAACAATGGGACTCGCTACGGAAGAAGGAAAAATCTTTGCTTTTTGCGATTGCATGTGCGGGTTCAATTTACCTTCTGGCGCTGAAGGGGTCTAAATTTATTGCTCTCAATCATTTCTTCTCTTTTTTTGTATTTCTGAATATCGAAAATATAAGACATCGTAAATATGTATTTACACTTACTCACCTTGTGATGGGCTTAATTGGTGGGTTGTTTATTGTTGGTGTTTTTGGCGTTATACGGGGTTTTGGAACGGCATCCGCTGATAGTTTTGTGTGGGGTGTTTTTATACAACTTAGCAACGCATTTGATGCGCCTGATAATTTATCCTATATTTTATCAAGAGTCAAAGATTTATGGTTTGGTGATTATTCCTTGTCGCCAACAATCCAGTATTTATTTGCATGGGTTCCGCGTTTCCTTTGGCCGGAAAAGCCGCTTATATATGGAAACATGTTTATACAGCAAGAGTATCTATATGAGCGATTTACAGACGAAACTGGTGAGGTGGTTAGCCCAAGCATGCCGGGAGAAATGATTGTTTCTGGTGGCGTGTTGTTTATGCTGATTTGGTCATTAATAATTGGTCTGATATATTTATTTTCTTACAGGAAAGCGCTTGCCTCTAACAATTTTATTGCCCCGCTGGTATATGCTTTCCTAGTTACAAATGTTTTTGGCCTGTTGCGCTCTGGAACAGGTGTTCTTGGGTCGCTTATATTCTATTTATTTGGGCTTTTTGTTGTTTATTATTCAATTGCCTTGATCAAGGGCGCCTCTCGTCATTGAATATTTTAATACATGATTTACTTCTACCCCCACCCCTACCTTCGTGATCGCCAGCTCGACACTATACGGCATTGGCCTGGTAACGAAGTCCTGAACCCTGAAATCGCACAAAACCGCAAGGGGGCTCAGGTTTCAAAGGGTCGCGCGATCAGCACAAAAAATAAGCGATCATGGAAGCAGATTTTTCCACTAATTAATATCAAGCTTCGCCCTAATGCGGCGCCGAAGGATGCGGTTGTTTATCTTTGGGGTGGATTGATTGCTACCGGTCAATTCATTGTCGATATTGATAACCCCTGGTCGCTTGTCGGCTACAACATTGGTGCAATGCCCCTTTATCGCTGGATTATTGAGCGCATCCTTCTGTCTCAGCGGTGCCTTGAAATTCGTTGTATGAGTGTGGCATGCAGGCAGTCATTATTTGAACTCTTTGGTGAATCGGTTTATCGGAAAGCTACTGTTCACTACCCAACGGCAGGCATCGTGCTCGTATCGGGGATTAAAGCATCAACAAAATCACCTTGTCGCTTCCTGTTCATTGGGTCGCAATTCGAAATCAAAGGTGGTGCAGCCATGTTGGCTGCCTTCAAAGCGGCTCAAAAGTCAAATCCTGAAATCACACTGGAAGTCATCACTCACCTGCCGGCTTCATTTGTTGATGAGGCAAGTCAGATATCCGGTTTAACGGTTCATGCCCCAGAGTTTTCTCGTTTCGAAATATTTGAGCACATGAAAAATGCAGATGTTTTGCTTCACCCTTCTTACATGGAGTCTTTCGGCATGACCATATTGGAGGCTATGGCGCATGGTCTTGCTATTGTTGCTAATGATATCTATGCAATTCGTGAAATGGTCGTCAATGGTGAGAATGGCTTTCTCTTGAGAGCCCCCATCTCGAAGTGGGAAGGGGCGCTGCCTAATCAAAACTTTATGAAAAAGAACGAGTACCTGAACGCTATACGTGAGCTTGATAATGAAGAATATGTGGGCGATCTAACCCGTGTAATCGTCGAACTTGCAAGTAACGCCGAACTCGCCAATAAAATGAAAATAAATTCACTGCGTCGCTTCCAAGAGATGAATTCAAATAATGGATGAGCGTTGTGAGCCGCTACTTAGCATAATCTGCGCTACCTATAACCGCGCTGCTGTGTTGGGGCGGGCAATTGATAGTGTAGTTGCCCAGGACTTTGGCGGCTGGGAATTATTGGTTATCGATGATGGGTCGACAGACCACACAGCAGCGCTGAAGTCCCGTTACGAATGTGATTCGCGGATACGTTTTTTTGAGATGGGGGTGAATCGCGGTGTTGGTGCGGCCCGTAATTATGGGTTGAGTTTTGCGCGTGCACCATGGATTGTATTGCTTGATTCGGATAACGCACTTGCCCCTGATGCATTAACTTTGATGGTAAGGGCCGCCAGCAAAATGGGAACCGTCTTGCTCCATAAGTTTTGTGTTCGATCGTTCGACGGTGTCTTGATGGGGCAAGCACCGAAAGTTACCACGGTGATTGGTGGGGACGACTATTTGTGTGGGCGTTTTAATGGTGAGCATCATTCTCTTGTTGGCGCGAAACTACTGAAAAAGCATCCATTTTTTGAATCATTTAGTGGTGGTGAAGGCATCATATGGAGCCGAATCGCGTTGGAATGCGGTGCTGTCGCCTATCATCCGGATGTTACTGAATATTATGAAACCACAGGACAAGATAGGTTGTCGGTCCGAAAAAAAAATTATCGCCGCCTTGAACTGGTTTTTCGTGAAGATGTTTCCACCTTGTGGACGGCCTACATCAAAAAATGTCCGGGGCATCTCCTGGTGAGAATTTTTAAATGGAATGCATATTGGATTTTGAGCCGGATAAGGTGGGAGAGATAATGCAAAACGCCTTTGCAGTGGCGGAGCCCGGTGGGGCAAGTAGTGAATATATCTACTTAAGCAACAATAAGCCGCTCCATGTTAAAGAAGACTCTGTCAGCCTTATTCCACCCATGGCGATAGACCGTTACTCGCTTGGCATTTTGTTGGACTCCGGCGTTCTTCCTTCTCCGAAAACCCCATACAAAAACCTGTTTGTTCTTAATGCTGGCGATAGCCTAAACATTTCAAGTTCGGACGACTCACTTTTTTTTGGTGAAAGTTTTCCATTTTTAAGATCGTTAAGTGCTGGAAACACTTGCTATTTGAATGACTTTGAAAGCCATCTCATTGCCGCGGCGCAGAAAACGATTTTATCTGGGGCGCCTGCGCTATTGTTTTTATCGGGCGGGAAGGACTCAGCTGCTCTGGCCTGCGCATTGTCGCAAGTAAAAGAGGCTAAAGATCTGCATTGCATTACGTATCAATCAGAAACTCAGGATGAAAGCCACATTGCTAAAAAGATTGCAAGGAGACTTGGTCTCAGCCACGAGACTGTCGATATCAAGAGATATCGTGTTGATCATCAGCGTATGGAAAGCTATTTTGCTTCTCAATTACTGCCCTCTTTAGATCTATGTTCTACCATCTATCTTCATTGTGGACTTGACCGATTTGCTTCAAGTACGCTAGTTGACGGCATGGGAAATGACCTTTTTATAGGGCATATCCCCAGCGAAAAGGAATATCGTTTTTCCGAATTTCAAAAGTGGGTTCCATATCCGGTCAAGCGTACTTTTGGACGTCTCAGACGCTTGCATCAAGGTTTTGTAATTGGATCAAAAACACGCTCAGAAATGGTTGGCATGTGGACTTTTTTGAGTGGGTCCGGCCTGGTTGATGATTTGGCGCCGTATCATTTACGGCGCGATTACTGGGAATCCGTTGACCGCAACTATGCTGAGCATGATTATTTTGATTTGCGTGCATCACTGCGAGGACGATATATCGATCAAGAAAAATTTATTCGAAAAATTAAAAATGCGGCAGCGGCTTATGGTCTTAAATTGGCCCTGCCATGGACAGCATCTGAATTGGCCAACTATTGCCATAACTTGAAAGATGAAGAGTTGTTTGATCGTGGCAGATTGATGAATAAGATATTCTTGAGAAAATATTTGACGCAAAAACTTGGTATCGATTATTTTGCGGAGAAAAAATACACGTTTTCTTATAATTACAAGAAGTTTGTCATTGAGAATTCTGACTTTGTCCGGGATCTTGTTTATTCAGCTAAATTGTTCGATCAAAAACTTATTCGTAATTACTATATCGGTCTAGTCAAGAAAAACAACTACGGTGCAATTTATCAGTTGTTTTTGCTTCTTGGTTGGCATCAATTTAGTAGATTTGTAATGCGATAAATAAATTGTCCTCTTTGAAAATACTACTTTTGTTCTCAAGCAGCGAGTTGGGTGGCGCTGAGCGCAGCCTTTCCAGAATGTGTTTTGCTTCAACCAATGTCGAATTCGAATTGGCAACGCTTAAGGCCGAGGGACCTTGGTGTACATGGGTTCGTGCGCAGGGAAAAAGCCCGATTGTGCTTGGTAAGAAGGGGTCACATGGTGGTGGCATTTTCTGGTCCTTTGTCTCACTTTTTAGATACCTTAGACAGCACCCGGTCGATATCGTTTATGTTTGCGGTGTCCGCGCTGCTTTGTGGCTGCGACTACTGCGCTTCTTCATCCCGGGGACCAAGATTGTTCATGGTGTGCGATGGAACCCTGATTCGAATAGCCGGCTCGACTTGATATTCAGAATAGTGGAACGCATGTCCTCACGTTTTAACGATGCATGGATTACCAATTCAGAGGTTGCAAAAGTGACTTTGGCCAATCGTTGCGGTGTCCCCTTGAACCGTATTCATGTGATTTATAATGGTATTGATGCGCTGCCGTCTATAGAGCGATCGCATTTGTGTCGCTCTATGGAAGTGTTGACTGTGGCTAACTTAAGCCCAAGGAAAGGGCACAGAGAATTTTTGGCGGTAATCAAGTCCGTGGTACAGATGGTACCGGAAAGTCGGTTTGTCTTCGTTGGCCGTGACGATATGCATGGCTCTGTCCAGCAAGCGATCATAGATGAGGGGCTTGCAGGTTCTGTCGACTATGCGGGATTTCAGGCGGATGTCTCTCCTTGGTTCCGGCGTGCTCGGCTCTTTGTTCTGCCTTCTGTATGGGGTGAGGGATGCCCGACCTCAATTCTTGAAGCTTTTTCGTTTGGGATGCCTGTAATCGCTCATTCGATTGATGGAGTACCTGAGTTGGTCCGGCATGGTGAAGATGGCTATTTAGTCCAGGTCGGTGATCCCGACTTAGCAATCAAGATAGTTGAACTACTTCATAATCCGGAACGTGCCATGCTAATGGGGGATGCAGGCCGTAAAAAAGTCGCTGCGCACTTCTTGCTGCAAGCGTGCATTGATCAGCATGAGGCTGTTTTCAAAGGACTGGTTAGGTGATTTGATGTGTGGCTTCAGTGGGTACTTCGCTAAGCGATCGTGTGGCGATGCGCAATCTATCATCCAGGGCATGAATGCCGCCATCCGTCATCGGGGGCCAGATGATTCAGATTTTTGGCACGACCGTGAGCAAGGCATCGTCTTGGGGCACCAGCGACTAGCGATTATTGACCTATCCCCGGCGGCAAAGCAGCCAATGATTTCCGCTTCGAATCGCTTTGTAATTGTTTTCAATGGCGAGATATATAACCACCAAGAGCTTAGGCAGCAATTGGCGCTCGACTCTTGGAGGGGGCACTCAGACACCGAGACGTTGCTTGCCGGTTTTGACGCATGGGGTATTGAAACGACGCTAAGGAAATGCGTTGGCATGTTTGCCTTGGCGCTATGGGATCGGCAAGGCAAAACATTGACTTTGGCGAGGGATCGTCTAGGTGAAAAGCCGCTTTACTACGGCTGGCAAAATGGCGTTTTTCTGTTTGGTTCGGAGTTGAAAGCACTCCGCGCTCATCCCGGGTTCGTGGGTGAGATTAATAGAGATGCAATTGCCCTACAATTGCGCCACAATTACATTCTTGATCCTTATTCGATTTACCGGGGTATTTTCAAGCTTCCACCTGGAACCTGGCTGGTGATTGATATTGGTTCGTCAAACGAAAGTTTGAAGCAGCCTTCGGTGTTTTGGTCTCTACGCGAAACGGCTGAGTTGGGGCAGCGTCAGTTGTTTACGGGGTCGGATCAGGAGGCAATTGCTGCACTGGATGACCAACTTCGTGCGTCGGTGGCCCTACAGATGGTTGCTGATGTTCCACTGGGAGCTTTTTTGTCAGGCGGCATCGATTCATCCACAGTGGTTGCATTAATGCAAGCTCAGTCAAACAGATCGGTGCGGACGTTCAGTATCGGTTTTAATGAGTTTGCTTACAATGAGGCAGAATATGCTAAAACGGTTGCCCGTCATTTGGGAACCGAACATACCGAACTCTATGTCACCCCTCAGCAAGCGCTGGATGTTATCCCACGCTTACCCTCTTTGTATGATGAGCCTTTTTCCGATTCATCGCAGATTCCAACCTATTTGGTGTCGCAAATGACTCGGCAGCATGTGACGGTTGGACTTTCCGGTGATGGGGGGGACGAGCTTTTTGGGGGCTACAACAGGCATATTTCAGTTGGGCCACTTTGGCGCCGCTTGAACAAGTTTCCGCTGTCATTAAGGCAGGGGGGGGGAAGTGTTTTGTCAGTATTGCCTACGAATGTTTGGGATCGCCTTTATGGGTGCGTTGCACCCATGCTGCCTGCCAGGCTACGCGTGGCTCAGCCTGGCACAAAGGTACATAAGCTGGCAAACATTCTTGGTGCGACCAGTGGTGAAGATATTTACCGACGATTGGTTTCACACTGGGGAAAGCCATGTGAGGTTGTTATCGGAGCAGTTGCCATCCCTACTACCTTGACTTCACAAGCGGCATGGCCTTCGGTGGCCGAACTTGAACACCGAATGATGGCACTGGATACGGTGAGCTATTTACCAGGCGATATTCTTACCAAGGTTGACCGGGCGGCAATGGGGGTGAGTCTGGAAACACGTGTTCCATTTCTTGATCATCGTGTGGTTGAGTTGGCGTGGCGTTTGCCTCTCCATATGAAAATTCGTAACGGTGAAGGAAAGTGGATTTTGCGTCAGGTACTTTACAAATATGTTCCAAAAGAACTGATTGAGCGCCCTAAAATGGGCTTTGGGGTGCCAATTGACTCGTGGTTGCGCGGTCCACTGCGTGACTGGGCAGAAAGCTTGCTGGAAGAGTCTCGCTTGCGCCAAGAAGGCTATTTCAATCCCGCACCTATTCGCAAGAAATGGGCTGAACACCTCTCCAGGCAGCGCAATTGGCAGTATCACTTGTGGGATGTGTTGATGTTTCAGGCTTGGTTGGAGCAACAACGCAAGGCTTGAACATGCGCATTGCCGTCATCTCCAATACATCCTGGTATCTCTACAACTTTCGCCTGAATCTGATGCGGGCGCTTATGGCTGCGGGTCATGAGGTGATTGCGGTTGGGCCGCCGGATGCTTATGTCGAGAAACTGGTTGCGGCTGGCATTTTGCATCGGGCGATTCCGTTGGCGGGGGCGAGTGTGAATCCGTTGCGTGAATTGGGTACGGTGTGGGCGCTGCATCGGATATTGCGCGATGAAGGCGTCGAGGTGGTGTTGAGCTATACCCCCAAGGGGAATATCTATGGGGCGATGGCCGCCGCTATGAATGGTTTGCCCACGGTGCCGAATGTTTCTGGGCTGGGTCGTGTATTCATTCGTCGTGGTCCGCTTACTTGGCTGGTTAAGCAGCTATATCGTTTTACATTCGGACGTGCGGAGAGGGTTTTTTTCCAGAATCGGAATGATTTAGAGTTGTTCGTTCGCCTGGGTTTGGTGAGGGAGGGGAAGACGGATCGCCTTCCGGGGTCTGGGGTGGATTTGGCGCGATTTGCACCAGTAGAATCGGCCAATTTGTCCCCCGATCAGCCCTTTCAGACAGGGGAGGGGGGGGCTTCCAGGCAGGAGGCATTTGTTTTTCTTCTGGTGGCACGTTTGCTGTGGGACAAGGGGGTGGGGGAGTACGTTGAGGGAGCGCGCATAGTGCGGCAGAAATATCCGGCGGTGGAGTTTCGCTTGCTGGGTTTCCTCGATGTGCAGAATCCCTCGGCAATACCTCGCGCCCAGGTGGAGGCGTGGGTTGCAGAGGGAGTTGTTCACTTTATGGGGTCGACAGACGATGTTTTGCCGCATCTGCACGAAGCAGATTGTGTGGTGTTGCCGTCTTATCGTGAGGGTTGTCCACGGACGCTGCTGGAGGCAGCCGCCATGGCGAAACCGATCATCACCACAGACGCACCAGGCTGCCGGGATACAGTGGATGATGGCGTGACCGGTTTTTTGTGTCGTTTGCGGGATGCGGGTGATCTGGCCGATAAGATGCTGCGAATGATTGAAATGGACTGCAATCATTTTCAGGCGATGGGGCAGCGCGGGCGCGAAAAGATGATGCATGAGTTTGACGAGCGGATCGTGATCAATCGATATCTCGATGTTGTTGGTGAAATTGCCAAGTCAGGAGTGGCTGGTGAAGCAAAGGTCTCAATGGGGGAGTTAGATTGAGGCGGTTTTGGTGAGCTGTTTAATGAATTTATGAACAAGTTCATATGTGTCATTTCGGAAAATGCCGGAATCCAGTTGAATCAAAAACCTGGATTCCGGCTTTCACCGGAGTGATGTTTTTTTGTATATCCAGATTGATCTGGACTATAGCTGATGTTGATTTACCCACTTGATAGGAGAAATACGATGGCGACATATAAGGAATTGAAGGCCCAGGCGGAAGCATTGTTGCAACAGGCCGAGGCAGCGCGTCGCGCTGAAATCGCCGCGGTGGTGGCGGAGATCCAGGCGAGGATGAAGGAATTCGGGATCACCCTGGCGGATCTGAAGGGCGGGGCGAAGAAGGCCAAGGCGCGTGGGGCGGTGGCGGCCAAGTACCGCAATCCGGCTACCGGCGAGTCGTGGTCGGGCCGCGGTCGTGCGCCCAGATGGCTGGCGGATGAGTTGGCCAAGGGGCGGGCGAAGGATGAGTTTTTGGTTGGGTGAGTGACGAGCGGAGAGCGGAGAGCGGAGAGCAGAGAGGGGGGGGTGGGAGCCCCGCTTTGTAGTGTTGCCGGTTTTCCCAATCCTCGCTCCAGGAACATTTGATTTTTGAAATAAAGAGCCTTTTATTGGTGCTTTGTTTTATATTTCAACCTCTATTTAAAATAACACGGGACGGCTTGGACAAGTGCCATGATTCCCTTTAATTCCAGAGCGGGTAAAACAGTTCCGCAGGGAAGTGGCTACCTTGCTTATGTGCCGGCCCCGCTTCCGCCCGATCCGCCCATTTCATTCGACACGGAGTTGATCCGCCTTTTGTCGGAGGCGGATCTCGCCCTCGGGCAGCTTGCCGGCGTGGCGACGCTGCTGCCGAATCCTGATCTGTTCGTTGCGATGTATGTGCGCAAGGAGGCGGTGCTGAGCTCGCAGATCGAGGGAATCCAGTGCACGCTCGACGAGGTGCTGCAGCACGAGAGCGATGTCGAGGGGGTGCGCACCCGGGCGATCGGCGAGGTGGTCAATTATGTGGAGGCGATGAATTATGGAATCGCGCGCCTGGATACCCTGCCCCTGTCACTGCGTCTGATTCGCGAGGTCCATGGCCACTTGATGCAGGGGGTACGGGGCGAACAGAAGGATCCTGGGGAATTTCGCCGCACCCAAAACTGGATTGGGCCACAGGGCTGCACGTTGGCAACCGCTACCTTTGTCCCGCCGCCGGTGCCGGAGATGCTGGAGGCGCTGGCCAATCTCGAAGCGTTTCTGCATGACCGGGACAGCCTGCCTCCTGTCGTCTTGTGCGCTATCGCCCATGCCCAGTTCGAGACGATCCCCCCGTTTCTGGATGGCAACGGCCGGGTCGGGCGGCTGCTGGTGTCGCTGCTGCTGCACGAGCGCAGGGTGCTGACACGGCCTTTGCTCTATATCAGCCTTTTTCTCAAACAGAATCGGCAGGAGTATTACGACCGCCTGATGGACGTGCGGCAAAAGGGCCATTGGGAGGCCTGGATCAAGTTTTTTCTGCGCGGCATTGCACAAGTCAGCCGGGAGGCCTCGCTGACGGCCCAGCGGATTGTCGAATTCCGTGAAAAGATGATGCTGAACGCCAGGGCCTATGGAAAGAACGAGCTGGCCCTGGTCGATCATCTGTTTGCGTATCCGATCATGGATATTCGCACGGCGGAACGATTGCTCGGGTGCTCGTACGTGACGGCAGCGAATGCGTTGCAGAGCCTGGTCAAGGACATTCCATTACACACAACTCATAGTGCATGAGCCTCGCGAGCGAATCTGATTCCTGCGGCGAAATCCATGACGCGCTGGAGGCCAAGCCAAATGGTCTTCACGCCCGGCTCGCCGTCGCCCTTGCGC
>Ga0209958_1001453_pt1 | contig 18024 bp, 12 predicted proteins | sample ThiBio_inoc_plan_FD_183942 | JGI IMG/M metagenome (GOLD analysis project Ga0209958, IMG submission 183942) | Wastewater bioreactor microbial communities from Cape Town, South Africa - Thiocy_inoc_plan (SPAdes) | ecosystem: Engineered > Bioremediation > Thiocyanate > Unclassified | place: South... | reverse complement strand
ACCAGTCGGAGCATCTCTCCCGCTTTTTCCGCACCTTTAAGCATAATCTTAATCGTCTAATGTTTTCAATGTGCGATATTAAGACTTTTGATAGCCGCAGGGAAGATGCACTTACTCAGGTGGATACAACCATCCCGCATGTACCAGGTACTGCGCTGGCTGTTATTGTTATTGACGGTGGTAGAGAAACGAGGCCAGACTGCATAAATATCTTGATTATCCTCCGACCAGTGACTGTTGGCAAAAGCCTTCAGCAATGCATTTTCGCCGATAAGGTTGGTAGGATAAAGTGCTGTGGACCCATTATTGTCGTATGGATAATTTATAAAAGGTGCCGTCGCTACGGGATTGATGAAAAACGATTCTCTCCCCAATCCCTGAAAAAATAGGGAAAAATCGAATTGATTGCGACCGGTCGACAGACCGAAACCATATGTTATTTCAGGCGTTTCGGGATGTCCTATGGGCACAAAGTCCGCATTGGTGATTTGCCCGTCCCGGTTGATATCTCTGTATTTTAGGTCCCCCGCGCCATAGATCCCGAAATTCTGGCGGGGTGAATTTTTCACGTCATTTTCATCTATGAAAAGCCGCTCGGCGATCAGCCCCCTTGGTTGGGTTATTGACTGCCCGACATTAGACAGGTAACGATCCTGATAATCGGGTTCTTCGTATACGGAGTAGATACCCCTGGCCATGGTCAGGTTTCCCCTGGCCACCAGCCAAGCTCCATTGCTGAAGTTTTGATTAAAATCCACCGCAAGATCAACACCCTTGGATTTAGCCTCGCCTACGTTGGCCTGTGGTATAACGGAAAGCCCGGTTGTGGTGGGAATGGATGCCCGGGTCATCAGGATGTTGGAACGTCTTTGCTTGTAAATCTCGGCAATGACGTTCAGCTTTTGCAGAATGGAGAATTCCAGCCCAAGGTTTGTCTGATGAGATGTTTCCCAGGTAATGTTCTTGTTTTCGTATCGGGAGATGGAAACGCCGTCCCGGTAAACGTTGGAATTAAATCCGAAGCTGGCACCTCTCGACGCGTCATTGAGGTTAACTTCTGAAAGGAAGAAGAACCGATCTGAGGCGCTGCCAATCGCATCGTTGCCCACAAGTCCGAAGGATCCCCTTACTTTCAGTTTATTTACAATGTGTTCGACTGGTTTCCAGAACTTTTCATTGGAAATCACCCATGCCCCGCCAATGGTCGGGAAAAACCCGAATTGTTTGGTCTTGTAAAACCGCTCAGAGCCATTGTAGCCGAAGTTAAACTCGGCAAAATAGCGGTTATCGAATGAGTATGAAAGTCGTCCGGAAACCCCTGTATTGCGACTGGGAAGCGAAAGTTGAAGCGTTGGTTGGCTGTTGGCAGTCGAATTGTTTTTTAGACTCTGCTGCAAAGTTGTCACAATGGTGGCGTTCAAGGAATGAACTTCGTTAAAAACCCGGGTATAATCTGCCGTCCCCTGCAAATAGAGAAATGTTTCCAGATCTTTGCTGCCAGGTTTGTAGTTAAGGTACTCTGTTGCCGGCTCAGAAAAGAACTGCCCGGTTTGTTGATTGAGCCAATTCAATTTGTAGGTGTCCGTTTGTTTGTCGTAAGAACCCGCTCTATAAAAATACGGGTTGTAAGCGCGGGTAACGTCAAAGTACGAGTACCTATTAATATTGGCTAGCCCCCTAACGCTGAGCCCTTTTGTCCAGAAGTCAAGTTTTTGGGTCAGTTCAAGTTGGGTCAGCATTTTTGAACGCGAATATTGTTTGTAGCCCTTTACCATGTCGGCATAAGGATTCAAGTATTGTCCCTGGTCAAAATTTCCGAATAGAATGTGATCGGTCGTTTCGTTGTCTTTGTCGGGCGCGTAAAAGGCTGGATACGAAGTCGGACTTGTCTTCAGTGCTTTTTGGTACAACCCCGAGCCGCCATCAATAGGGCCGTTGTAATCATCAAAATTGCCATATAACCGCACAATCAACTGCGTGGAGTTGCTAAGATTGATATTGACATTCGAACGTACTGAATAATTGTTCAGTTTAACGTTATTGTTAAAGTTGTTCATTTTATCCACTTTCAGAATACCGTTGTCGTTGCTGAAAGAAGTTGCCACGTAATACTGGGCCACTTCCCCACCGCCCGATACACTCAGGTTACCGCGTCTGTTCTGCGTATATCTTTTAAACAATGCCTTTCGCCAGTCGGTCGCAGGATAGATATAAGGATTCCCCCCATTGAGCGTGTTATCGATCTGGTTTTGTGAATACTTAATGGGTGCCAGCGGGTCCCGTGTGAGCTGTGCTTCATTGTACAGCTTCATGTACGTAATCGGGTCGGCAAGCTCAACGTTTTGAGTAGGCATCGAGACCGAATTTTCAATCCGAAAATTAATTTTTGCCTTTCCTGCTTTACCCTGTTTGGTAGTTACATAAACAACGCCATTCGCGCCCCGCGCTCCATACAAAGCAGTTGCGCTGGCGTCTTTAAGAATGGAAAAACTTTCAATGTCGTCGGGTTGCAAACGGGCAAGGTCAGTGACGGTAAGTTCCACATTGTCGACCAGGATCAGAGGGGAATTATTGGTTCCAAATGTGGTTATTCCACGAATAAAGAATGTGGCATTGTCGACCCCGGGCTCTCCGCTGCGCTGGTAGCCAATTACGCCCGATAGCCGACCCGCAATGGCGGTTGTGAGGTTGCTTGCAGGTATTTTCAGATCGGAAGGTCGAATTGTGGTCACGGCTCCAACTACGGCTTCTTTATGCTGTTTCTGACCGAAAGCGGTAACGACCACCTCATCCAATGCCTTGTTGTCCACCCTGAGAACTACATTCAACACCAATTGATCGGTCACAATCTTTTCTTCGGACATATAGCCAACGAAGGAAAAAATTAATACCGATCGCCCTTCCGGAATAGCAAGGCGATAAGTTCCGTCGCCATCGGTAGTAGTACCCTTTTGCGACCCCTTGATCACAATACTCACCCCAGGTAGTCCCTCCCCTTTTTCATCAGTGACTTTACCGGCTATCTGCTTTTCAAGCACGTTGGATGCATTTTGCGGTTGCACAACTCCGGTCGGGTCTTTGGCGTTGATCGCCATCTTTGTCAGGACAACCTGATTAGCTTTGACCAGTTGATAGGTGATATTCCTCGGAGTGAGTACGCGGCTCAGCAAGCTTTCCAGCGTTTCGTTTTTTACTTCTACCGAAATTTTCTCATCCGACGCTATGACATTTTTCTGATAGGAAAAAGACACGTCAACCTGCTTTTCAATGTCCTTTAAAATGTATTTCAAGGTTACATCCCTAACGGAAATAGATATACGTTCTTTAAGCAACTCTTGCGATAAGGTAGGAGAAGCGTAACTCAGGCCCGTCAACAATACAGCCAGGACTAACTGTGTCGCCGTACATGTTTTACTTTTCAGCATTTTCGTCATAGTAAAAATAACCATAATCCTATTGTTTTGATTTGACTATAATGGGCGACGCAGATTGCCAGGAATAACTGCATCAGGTGATGCATTGTTAAGGCATCATAAAACTTAAATTAAGAGTTATAGTATATAGGTATGGGCTCTGCGAAAAACTAACCCAGCATTTACATTTTTTTTTGTTTTTTTTTCATTAATCCACTTTGAGGGTAAGAGGCGGACCACCTCCCACCGTTCCGAACTGCTGTTGGGCTATTATCAATGTTACCTGATGCGTGGCCGTCTTTCAGTGACATGAGTGCCAGCTGCGGAGATATGCTTATATGGAGATGTCAACGTGCCCATCTCGAATGTGGTAATAGTGGAAATGCGTTAGTAGCAGCCCTGAGACTCGATGACAATTTGGGCATCTACTACCTTGTACTTTCCTTCGATTGTTTTACAAAGCACATCAAGGTTATCATACAGCGACTCGTTTTGCAGCGTGATCGAAACAATGCATTTGGACATAAGGTCCTGATCGTAAATGATGTTAATACCGTAACGCCTTTCGAGTTCTGCGAAAACTTTCGAGATATTCTCCTCCTCGAATTTTTTGATCTCACTGACAGGCTCATTAACTATCGGCATTGGAATTTCCGTGAGGTTTTTGACAAGGCTTTCGTTTTCACGATCGAAAGTAACTTTTTGGTTGGGTAGCAAAACCATTCCCTTGGTCTCGGGATCCGAAGTCTGTATCCTGCTTTGTTTGAAAACTGACACGCGGCCTGTCCGGACATTGACTGTGACTTTTTTATCATTGTCAAACGCTGTTATCCGAAAACTAGTCCCGAGCACCTTAGTAACTGTTTCGTTAGCATACACATAAAATGGCCTGAAAGGATCCTTCGTTACTTCAAAAAAAGCGTCCCCGCTCATAAAAACCACCCGCTTTTCCTTTTCAAACTGTTTCGGATAGCTCAGTTTGCTATTTCTACCCAAAGTGACGGTGCTGCCGTCAGGGAGTTTGACCTTAAGGGAAGCGGCGTCTTTGCTGCTAACCTCTTCCAACTGATCTGTACTCTCCGCATGTGCGACAAGGTCCTTGTATGTGATTTGTCGATCTAAAAGATATAAATGCCGGACCACAAAAATCGCTAGGACGAATAATGCCAATGCGGCAAGGTACCGATACTTTTTTCCCTTTTCAGATGCTGAGGTAACAGCATTTACGCTTTGCGTATCTTCTTTCAACGTTGTTGCAATACGGGCCCATACGTGCTTTTCATCCACCGAAAACGAGGCTTCCGCTTCCGCTTGATGTAGATCTTTAATGACTTGTGATGCTCTGATCACATCATGCTTGCGCTCCGGGTGCAGCAGCATAAACTTGTCCCAAACGACCGCATTTTCACCGTACAAAACCCAGCGAATAAATGAATCGTTGTTGAGTAGATTTTCATCATTAAAATTGTCGTCTTTCATTTTTTGCACAGCTAACCCTTGATCCTACCTGATAGGTATAGAATTTTCAAAAACTAACCTAATTTTGACATTTTTTTTAACTTTAATAGATGCACGATTGGCTAAATAAAGTAGCGACCAAAACAGACAACACAGGAAAGTCTCTGAGCTTGGTCCTTAGTACTGCGTAAGATTTATATAATAGATTGCTGACACATTGTTTTGAAAGTCCCATAATAGAAGAAATTTCATCCAGATTCAGGGCGTGGTAAAAGCGAAGGTTAATCACTTCTCTCTGACGTTCCGATAATTTTGCCACAGCATTTTGGATGAGTAAGACATTACTATGCGCGCGCTCGGAGTCAATCGTCTCATCTTCGCAGGAAAGTGTAACGAGGTAATCCAAAAATTTATCAATGTCTTCCTTATTTTCTAAACTATTTCTGGCATTACGAATAAATTGATTACGGAGTGCCCGAAAAAGATAAAACCGGATGTTTTCAACATCACAAAGGTGCTCCCTCCGCCTCCAAAGATCTACAAACACGTCATGAATCGCATCTTCCAGCAGCTCCCTATCTGACGTAAGACGCCAGCCGTAGTTGCACATGACTTTGAAATAACCCTGGTACAAGGCTTCAAAGGCTTGGTAGTCGCCTTGTTTGAATGAATGCCAAAGCTTCCATTCAGACACCGGTCCCGGATCGTCGATTTGCGTAGACTTTTTCAATGGACTCAACAATTAGATTGAATAAAGTAATATTTCTGACAAATATGTACGAGCAACCAAATCAGGCGACTATCACCCGTTCCAAATTTACTGTGTAACTACGTCTAGCTCGGCATAGCCGACAACGTCGCTGTTTTCTGCATTTTTGATTGCTTTCAATCGAATATAACGTGCTTTAACAGGTGCAAACTTCTTAATCTGCCAGAGCGGGTTGTTTTTGATATTTGAGAATTCACCCCGGTCAACTACCATCCATTGCTGGTTATCGTTGGAAACCGAGCATTCATATTGTGTAATAATTCCATTATTGCCGTGCTGGCTCGGTAAGTATCGAAAGCCACTAAGATTTTGTATTGCCGCCAAATCTATGACAATTTCTAAGGGCAGCTTGCAGCTCTTGGGGTGAAACCATTGCGTTCCTGGATCGCCGTCGATCACCGCACCCGCTTTAGGGTCGTCAGTACTTAGAATCCGCCAGTTCTTCCTTGAAATGTCGAAAGCCTCCCGACCAACCGGACTACTCTTTCCTGACAGCGGATCAAGGGCGATGGCCTGTACCAAGACTTTCCCTTGTGTTGGAAATGCAACCGAATATTTCAGCGAATTGCGGGTAGGCAAAGAGCCATCGGTCGTGTAATAAATTTCCGATTCATTATCAACAGCCCTAATTTTAATCTCACCTGACTGATTTCTGGTAATTTCAGGGGCATTCAATATCTGCGGAGCATTATAGACTGCTATGTTGGAGATTAGGGGAGCGCCTTTGGCATCGGCCACCGTGAAACGAAGCTGACTGGACGTCACAGTGGGTAATACTAGTATGCGCTTATAACCGATCGTGCTTTGTTTGTCTAGCTCTTTCCATTCGGAATTAATCAATGCTTCCACTTTGAAAGACTTTACTCGTTGGCCGAGCCTAATATATTCCTGCACTAAAAACCGGTTAAAAGTGGTCGGCTTGCCGAAATCGATCGTCAGAGAGACTGATTTCTGGTCGTCGTCAGAGGCCCAATAGGTTTCTGTATTATTATCCAGCGCCTTGTCGGCACCATATACTTTGATCTTCCCACGGACGTTGGAAGCTGTTGCCGCCTTTCGTTCTGCGAGGTTAATCAAAAATGCCTCTTTGACTGCTTTTGCCAATTCCTGTGAAGCCCTCTGGTCTGTTTCATGGATAAGGCCCCTTCTATCAATCGGAAAGTTCAGCAGCAATGTCCCATTGCGACCAAACGAGCTATAATACGTTTCCATCAATTGCGGAAGCGTTTTGACCCGACTATCCTCATACTCATGGTAAAACCACCCCGGCCGGATTGAGGTATTGACTTCCCCTGGCACCCAAACATCACCATTCTCAACACCGTGGTGAAGCATTTCATAGGGCACATCTCCCGTCGCATTGAGTAGACTCCAATTGGTCTCACCCACATAGCCTGCTTCGGTCCCAACCCAACGCAGGTCTGCACGGTCGCCGTTGTCATTCCAAATGACGATTTTGGGTTGCAGCTTACGAATAAGCTTGTAGGTATTTTTCCAGTCATAGTAGGTCGTTCTGTCTATCTTCCGGGTGGTTCTGGCCCCTCCATAATACCCATCCCCCCCATTGGCCCCGTCAAACCATATTTCGAATATATCGCCATACTTGGTCAGGCATTCTTCGATTTGCTTGCGAAAAACCTGCTTAACGTACGGTGAACTTCCGTCGGGATCGAGGGTTCCATACGACGGATTGTTGCGATCCCAAGGCGAAATGTATATCCCTAGCTTGAGTCCGTATTTTTTACACGCTTTTGAGAGATCGCCGATGATGTCGCCCTTTCCGTCTTTCCATGGGCTGTTCTTCACAGAATAGTTAGTGGTTTCGGTAGGCCACAGGCAAAACCCCGAATGGTGCTTGGCCGTAATGATAATTCCTTTCATACCGGCATCCCTGCAAACCCTTGCCCATTGGTCGCAATCTAATTCGCTGGGATTGAAAAGTTTGGCGTCAGTAGGCTCGCCATATCCCCATTCCTGGTCGGTAAAGGTATTGGTGGAAAAGTGTATAAAGGCGTAGTACTCCATTTGTTGCCACCGAATCTGGTTTTCGGTAGGCACCGGGCCTACGGGCTTTGGAACCGTAGGCTGGGCATTGGCCACTATACATAAGCTCAATGAGAGAACAGCGGAGAAGAAAAAGGATTTAATCATAACTGCAATGGAAAAGTTAATACAAATTTATCAATCACAAACAAGCAAAAATTTACCAAAACAGACTTTTATATGCCTTCATCAGATCTTTCATATATTTAAATCAATTTCATATTGGAAAATGAATAAAAGATTTTTAAAACATACGTTCTCACTTCTGCATGTGGACCATGTACATCTAGATCGACAGTGGAACTACAAAAATGTCATCAGTCCTTACCATCGCATCTATTATATAGATCAGGGCGAGGGACAGATTTCGGATTCGTGGGAGACATTCCGGCTTGAACCAGGCTACCTTTACTTCATACCGAGCTATACTTTATGCAACTTGGTGTGCGAAAGTTCCCTGAGCCAGTATTTTGTGCAGTTTTTTGAAGAATCAGCAGATGGGAGTGCCTTGTTCTCCAACGTCGGCCGGGTTCGGCAAACGGTAGCTACCGAGAGCGATATCAGCAACTTTCACCGGCTGATAGAAACCAATCCGGGCAGGGGGATAATCAGGTCCAACAATCCAAAAGTGTACGAGAAGGAGTTTTACTACAAAGCTTATCAGGAACTCAACAACCAGCAGAACTTAGCCGGATTCATCGAGACCCAGGGCATTCTGCTGCAATTGTTGTCTCGTTTTGCATCTACCGAAACTCCCGAAACCCGCAAATCCGGTACCATTCCCACCAAGATTCTGGACGCCATGCACTTCATTGTAGTGAACCTGCATTTGCCAATCACCGTCGGGATGCTCGCCGACCGTGCCCATCTGAACTCCGAATATTTTTCCCGCCTATTTGAAAAACACACAGGCGTACGCCCGATGTCATTCATTATTGAAAAACGCATCGAACGTGTAGTCCATGTAATGGCAACCAGCAAGGCATCTAATAAGGAAATTGCTACGCTGGCTGGTTTTGAGAGCCTTTCACACTTTATAAGGACATTTAAAAAAGCGAAAGGAGTAGCGCCCGGCATGTACAGGAGACGCCTTCTAACGTCCTGAACCTGAATTATCGCACAGAAACGTCGGATTTTATTGCGTTTTGGAGTGAATGCCATTACAGAGCGATCATTCCGCATTGGGGAAACATTTGTTAAGCACTGCGATTTGTTTTTCAGCCAAAACTTTAAAATTACGGCTAGCTTTTAAATCGAGAGGAAGTTAGTCAAATCGCATTGTGGCGTGACCAGGTGTATTTTCTGCTGATAGAATCCATTTCCGAATTCCACCGTTTGCTTTCGCTCCCGGCCCCGCTACACCCGCTGGTGAGTGTGATCAATGTCAAGGATGTAACACCGCTCGATAGCAACGTCTGGGCCAAATTTGCAGCCCATTTCTATTCTGTTTCCATCAAACATGATGTGAAGGTCAAAGTGAAATATGGGCAACTCGACGATTTGAATTCGATGATCCGGGATTGTGGGAGCAGCTGGATGCTTTTGTTTCATGCCGATTCTTTATACGGACATCCACTGGGCACCACCATCAAAAACTATGGGTACTTTTCATACGAATTCAATGAAGCCCTGCATCTTTCAGAAAAAGGAAGAACAAACCCTCGCCGAGATCTTTACCAAAATCGAGCAAGAGGACCAATTCATCGAGGCCATACTCAAAACATCATTTTGACGCAGATCGAGTTGTTGTTGCAATACTGTGACCGCTTTTATCAAAGACAATTCATTACCCGGAAAAAGGCGATTGATGCATTATTAGTCCAATTGGAAAAGTTTGTAAACCAATATTTCGACTCTCAGACAGCCATCGATCGCGGCCTGCCGTCCCTTGAAGATATTGCGTCCCAGCTCAACATTTCGCCCAGATACATGAGTGATATGCTGCGTATATTAACCGGCCAGCGTGCCCAGCAGCACACATTCAGGAAGTGATCATCGAAAAGGCAAAGGGAAAACTTTCGACTACCACGCTCTCCGTTGCCGAGATAGCCTATGAACTGGGTTTCGAGCGGCCTCAGTCTTTCAATAAGTTATTTAAAAATAAAACCAACCGGACACCCCTGGAATTCCGGGCAAGTTCAAGTTTGGGAGCCAATTATGGCAAGCTTGATCTGGGCGATCTCATGAGCGAGCATAAAAAATACAAAACATACGGTGCTTACAGCCAAGCAAAGCTGGCCAACCTGGTTTGCTTTGGAACTAGCCCGAAAGTTGGAGGCTTCCCGGTCTGAAACCATTTCTATCGCAGTGCATCCCGGCGGATCTCCCACTAATTTGCAGCGTACGAGCGGTTTTTTGATGGCCAGGATCATTACGCCACTGCTTTCACAATCTGCCGCAAAAGCCTCATTGCCTTCTCTTCTCGCAGCGACAGATCCTTTCGCTAAGAACGGCACCTACTGGGGACCGGCAGGATTTATGAAGCTTAAAGGTTTTCCTGTACCAGCCGAAATCCCCAAACAGGCAAAAGATCTAAAGGTAGCCAGCAAGTTATGGCAGCTGGGGGAACAGTTGACCGGGGTTAGATACGCGTGGATGTGCGCGATGTCGCAGACATCCATATCAAAGTAATGGCGCTGACCCAGGCAAACGGGCAGCGCTATCTAGCTACATCGGATGGAGCTGTGAGTTTTTATGACGTCGCTGAATTAATCAAAAAAGAACGTCCGGAAGATGCTTCTCTAATTGCCGACCAGCAACTAACAGCCGTAGAAGCTTACACTAGAATGTCGAACAAAAAAGCAGTTGAAACCTTCAACTGGCACCCACGCAGTAAGGAAGAAGCGATCCTTGTAGGTATACGTAAAAGGTCAACGGGCAGGTTTGCAGACATATATAGGGCCAAACGTTTCAAGAATCATTGGGCCACTTTCCCTGTGCAATAATTATAGTTCTAATGACGCTGTCCGGCGTCATTAATCAGTTGCCTGATAGCAGACAAGATGAGCTGATTTTGCTCATAAATCTTCCCCAACACTTCTTCGATCGGCCCACTATTAAGGCAATCTGCACATCTCACGTCAAGCATTAATTCATCTTTTACAATGTGCAAGGATGATAGCGAAGAAGCTTTTGAGTCATTCAAGAATTCGAAAACATCGACACCGTAAAATTTAGCGATCTTCTCCAGTCGATCCAGACGAATCGATGAAGTACCCCGCTCTAACAAACTGTAAGTATTGGGTGCTATGCCGATAGCATCAGCCACATATTCCTGTGTGAAATTGTTCGCCTCCCTTAGGCGCTTGATTTTAGATGCAATTTTAGTATTCACAAATATCAAAACATAAATTTAACTTTCGCCTGGCCTCCGGTTACGGTCTCACGATTACGATCAATCCAAAGAGATATCATGTAAATACCGACGTATGTACTCTATAACTGCTTCAATCCTTGAAATACTTTCGTAATATGGAAAACCAAACCTAATGATATTGATGAGGGAACCGTTATACGTATAATCTTTGATATACTTAATAGAAACACCCAAACATATCAGGTATTTATACAAAGGATATGCATCTAATCTCCGCAGCGACACACTGAACATCGGCGAAAATTCATCGCTGATTATATCGAAATGAATTCCATACTCCTCAAATAGCCCGATCATTCTCTTTCTCGCGTATTTGCATAGCAGACAGGAGCGGTTAAAAATTGCAAGGGGGCCGGTAGATTGATACAAATCCAATGAAACACTAATCTCCTTATAAAGCGAGAATGACTGCCCGCCCGGCATATCAAAATACCCATGCACATTGTTGTTAAACAAACCGTTACCTGTCCAGAATATCCCCTCGATCCATTGACAAAAATTCAACTTGAACCAGGCGAGTCCACCTCCATGAGGCCCAAAAAGCCATTTATGTGTGCTTCCAAAAATTACGTCAACCAAGCCAAAGGGGAGAGAATGAATACCCAAAGACTGCGCGGCATCCAAAATAAAAATAGCATTTGGCACAACATCCTTTACCGTATGGGCTATGCTTTCTATATTGGGCATAATTCCATCTGCATAGCGCACATGGGATATGAATATAATGTCAGGCTTTTCTTTACCTAATAGATGTCTAAGCAAGCGATCCTCATTCAAAATCTGATCGGGCACTATTTCGACGGCAAATTCAGGAAGATGCAGGAATGGCCCGATACCACCTTCATGCTCAAAGGCACTTGTAAATACTTTAAAAGGTGCATGGTTCCCTTTTCTCAATCTTCGCATCACATTGAGGCAAATGATATTGATCATTTGTGACGCGCTGGGAAGTACCGCCTGGATATAGCCCTCACTACTCCATATTTCCCGGCTTACATTCACAATGTGATTATAACTTACCCGCGCCAATTCATAAAGTCTAATTGGATTGGCATACACCTCCTCTGATTCCAACTCAACCCTTACATTTCTAACGACGCTCGATGTAGTTCCCACCGAGCCTGGATTTAGATTGATAGATCTGGAATCGAAATAGTGTCTGCGAATATCATCCCAATACTGATCCCCTGCTATTATACTCACTTAAATCTCGAATTTCTTACTAGACGAAGGAGCAAAATACTCCTGCTTGATTAGTCTTCCAGCCTGGTTGACATGGCTCCAAAAATCCCTAACCTCATCACAGAATTTCCTTTTTGGCATCAAATCCAGATATTCTGTATTAACAGTTGATTGATCATCGGGATGGTTTATTTCAGCCCTGGGATCATGGCTGTAATCTACTTCAATGTTCACATTCGCATCGACAAACTCTTGCTGGATAAACCTCGCCAGACCACCCACTGTATATCCACTTTCAGTGGAATGGTTGATCACCTTATGCTCCCCGATCTTGGGACTCTTGCCTACCAAACTTGCCAGTGAGCTGACCGAACTGCTAAGTGACATAAGACCAGTACGCTGCTTTCCATTTCCATAGACAGTCAGTGGAAAACCGCTAATGCTTTGCGTGATAAAACGGTTTAGAACCGTACCGAAAACATGATCATAGTCGAACCTGGTGTACAAGGCTGGCTTACCGATCGTCTCATCGGTGTGCAGTCCAAAAATGGTCGATTGCATGATCTCGGTGATGCGGAGTCCCCAGTGTCGGCTGGCCATCATTAAGAAATTTGAAGAATTTATTTTGGACACATGGTAGATGTCGTCGGCCCTTCTTGGGTACGGCATTGGAGTATCTGCGGCAACACCCAAATAATCCGGAACAAAATAACCCTCGGCAATTTCAATTCCACCCCGAGCATATTCTCCAAATGAGCCCATTTGGATCAAATGAGCATTTGGAGCAAATTCCCTCATCGCATACAGTAGTTTTAATCCGCCTTCCACATTGTTTTGCACCGTAAAAATAGCGTGTTCTAAATCGAGCATGGAAAAGGGCGTTGAACACTGATGAGCAAGATGAAAGATCGTATGTGGCCGGTACCGCTTAAGAATGCCAGGTAAAAAATCTTTTTCATTAATGTCTCCCAGTATGAAATCCACATTTCGGATACCATAAATATCTGACAGCGCCTTGACACGACCGGGCAGCGCCTCAACAGGGTAAAGTGGCGCAAATCCAGAGTAGCGCACCATTTTTCGCCGGAATTCACTATCAATTATCACAATTTTAGCTTGCGGGATCCTTCTGGCGAGTCTGATGACCAACGGCCAACCCAGATAGCCATCCCCACCGAGTACTAGAATTCGATTCGTCATTTTCAATTAAAGAATGAGGGCCTTAAAATTTTCTGAATATCGCGAGCGATATATCATACTGATTACGAAAAGATTCAGGGGCAATTTTCTGATTCGTCCAATAGCCGGAAACATTTACGATCGTTCTATGGTTAAAACTCCTTTGGTAAGAAGTCCCCAATGTCTTACCCAGTACCCCGGACAGGCTCGGATATAAGAGTAGCCTGCTCCGATCGTCAGGAGATGAGCCTAATGACATGGAGATTTGCACATACTCCTTTTCATTTAGGTCGTACCGACCACTAGCATTTGCAGCTGCATAGAAATTCCCGTTTTCCAAAATCGCATAAATCTTCCCGGAAAGGGATATATCCTTGATTTGCCGCGTGGCACCCCAGAACAGGGAAAATGAGTTAATGGAGTCGATGGAGATGTACCTGACACCAACGTCCGCACTCAGCTTGTTGTTCAGGATCTTAGAAAGCGAGTATGCCACACGCAAACGAGGCAATACGACATTATTCGAAAATCCGATTGTCGCAGTGGAATGGTAATTGTTGCCATGCTTTCGGTCAGCTTCTGCTTCCAACATAATTCCGGTGCCGTTGTCTCTTCCGGAAAAGACTAACCTTCCCGCGAAAGAGCCATTTGACAGATACTTACGATAGCTCATAGTCGCAATCATGTATTTGCTTTGTACCCCCTCTCCATTAGCGAATGAAGTATGTTGAACGGCCACGCCGACTTGATTGTGACTTACTTTACTTCGAAGTAAATTGTAAACCTCCTTGTTCCGCTCAATTGGATAGCGTTTGTACAGCGTGTCGGCGTGTGCCAAAGCCGCTTCCTTCAAACCGAGTTGATCCAGCAGCTCCACTTTTGTAGCCAGCAGTTTCTCGGAATCGTCGTAGTAGCGCTCCACAGCCTCTACTGCCTCGAGAGCCTGAGAAAAATAAGAAAGCTCATTCAGCACTCTTATCTTTCCAAAATGCGAAAGGGAATCCGAGGGTTTTACCGCCAGGACCAGGTCATAACAATATAAAGCACTATCGAGCAGTCCTGATTTAGAGAATTTGCCAGCCGCCGCCAAGAATCCGTCGACGTAAGCGGATTTATATTTAGGATTAAAAGGAAATTTCTGCAATAGATCCTTCGCAACCAACGCCGATTCATGATACTGCCCCATATTGAATAGAATGGAACTCTGTTTAAGGCGCATTTCTCTATCATCTGGAAACATAGATAATGCATATTTTACATAATAGGCTGCCTTTTTATAGCGCTGCGTATAGTCGAGCAGGTTGGTCAGGTAATTCAAGGCCAATTTATTACCCTTGTCCAAATTCAGCACCTCTAAAAAATATCGCTCTGCCCGATCATATTCCTCTGCTGTCATGCTCGACTGCCCGGCTAGAAGCAGATACTCAATATGCATCGTTGAAATTCTAACATCGGATGGATAGCGGCCATATAGTACTTCGCTAGCTTCGCAAGCCTCATTCACTTTTCCCTTTTCCGCAAGAAGAGAGGCCCTTTTAATGGCGAGCTCAACGTGGTCTGGAAAAATAGACAGTGCCTGAGAAATCGCGTCGATGGCAGGTTCCGATTGATTGGCCGCCATCAGGGCTCCAACCCTGCCGTTTAGTGCGGTAAAATCTTTGGGATTTAAAGCGAGAGAAAACCCGAACCAACTCAGGGCGCTGTCAGGGAGCTGTTCCCTAAGATACCAACTGCCACAAGTATTCGATACTTCCACGATCTCAGTTTTCAGCTTTGGAGTAATATTCTCCTTCGACAGGCTTTTGCCTGCCAACGCAGCACGAAAGTAATCCTTCTGCTGACTATGCAGGCTCATCTTTTTAGTTAGAAAATCTACATCATGGGGAAGCTTCACCAGCGCCATATCCACGTAATGCAAAGCAGAAGCAACGTCCCCTTGTGAAATCGCAAGTCCGTAGACTTTTTGTAACGCATCCCGGTTGGTGGCATCTTTCTCGAGAACAGAAGTATAAAGGTTGTATGGATCGGTATGTTGATAAAAGCTTCCCGCCTCCATCCAAATTTCCCGATTGATCGCGATTGCTTTCGGGTCATTGGGGTAAATACGCAACATCTGTTTAAGAATTTCAATGGCTTCTGCGTAACGTCGTTCGTCTTGCATAACCCCGAGCTTACGCATTAGATCATCGTATGACGCCGGGTTAGCGGCCAAATTTTGATTAATCCTGGCAAGTTTCACCGGGCTTCCCTCCTCGTCTGACATAAGCTTAAGCAACTTATCGCGCGTATCCGTATTATCAGGCACCAACTCTATTGACGATTCGTAACTTTTCCGGGCCATTATGGGAATCTTCTTCTTCCGGTACCAGTCGCCCTTTGCCTCGTAATGTCCAGCCATAGCGATCCGAACTTGTTTATCCCCTTTAAATTTTCTCAAAAGCTCAGATCCAAATTGATCACCGATAGCAAACTGATTCAACATATCTAACATTCCAAGCTTCTTAATCAGGAATATTTTATTCTTCGGATAATACTTTAATGCTTTATCAACATAACCCAGCGCATCGTAATATAACTTGTTCTGAAGTGCCGCACTGATCAGGTAATAGTACACATCCTCATACTGCGGCGACTGCTTTAAAACGATTAGTCCGGCTTTAATCGCAGAAGAAAATTTCCGGTCCTCTATATAAAGCTTTGTCAATAGAACTCTCGCGTCTATGTGTTTATCATTAAGAACAAGTGCCTGTTCAAGATCTTTAACTGAGGATTTGATTTGCCCAGAACTATATTCTAACTTTCCCTTTTGGTACAGCCTCTCGGCTCTTACCGTATTCCATGTCTGACAGAATGCATCTTTTGACAGAAATAAAAAGAAAAGGATCAATATCGATTTTAAAAAAATACTCATGCTTTAATCGTTTTTTCGAAATCCCCTCCTTTGCATATTCCCCCATATCATCTCGCGACCTAAAATTGATTTTAGATAACCACGAATACCGAAATACACAATAAGCGGGTGATATACGAATGGTTCAGCAAATCCGGTCAGGCATAATGCTATAACTTCCCAAGTACTTTTATAATGGTTTTTGACAATCTGGTCCCATAACACTGATATCGTGCTGATAGCAACGGAAAATGTGTATAGGAAAGCCATTAAAATAAAAGTGCTTTGCCAATTAATCGCCTGGATCAAAATCAAATAGATATAAAACAAAAGACCGACCGCCTCAAATATTGGGGCAAAAAACTCAAATATCAGATTATAGGGAAAAACGATTAACCCTAGTCTTTTGTACTTAGGATTTAATAATACATGTCGATGCAACACGATAATCTGCATTAAGCCGCGGGCCCATCTGATCCTTTGCCGGGCGAAGACGGCCAATGTCTGCGGCCCCTCTGTCCAGCAAAGCGATATCGGAATATAGCGAATCGCATATTCCAGCCCATTCCGGATCATGTATACCGACATTCGCGTGACGATATCAATATCTTCGGCAAATGACCTGGAATCATATCCGCCGACTTTAATAGCAACAGATTTATTGAATAGTCCAAGCCCGCCCGATACATTTGGTACGCAATTAAATCCACTCCATGCCATCTTGGACAACAGATAGGCCCTGATATACTCCAACTCCTGGAATCGTGGAAGAATTTGTAAAGGCGGCCGGAATCTTGTGATCACGCCGTCATCAACCTCCGAAGAATTGATCATCCTCAACGGCGCGCCCACGGCAATAACCTGCCTTTCATTTTTACTGTCCTTCCATGGGTCGCATTGCACAACCGACCGCCGAAGCGGCTTTCTTCCATGCTCATCGAGAACTGGTCGTATTAACCTCAGCAACACATCCTGATCAAGAATACAATCGACATCAGTACAGAGAAAGTAATCAAACTGAGACGCATTGATTCCCACATTGGAAGCATCGGCCTTACCCTGTCCATTTACCTTATCGACAACCAACAATCGATCATACGATTTGTTTGCAGACTTAAAAAATCTCGTAACCTCTCTCGTTTTGATACGTTCCTCGTAGGGGAAGTCCACTTCCCGAAGTTTAAACTTATCAATTAAAAGTTCAAGCGTATTATCCGTACTTCCGTCGTTCACAATAATCACCTCGTAGTGAGGGTAATTCAATCTCAGCAGTGCCGATACATTGTCAAGAATGGTGAGTGATTCGTTGTATGCAGGCGCTATGACGGAGATCCCTGGTGCAAGAGGACTTGCTAGAATGTACCTGATATTGTGGTCCTGACTCTTCCTTTTATAAGAAAGTATCAGCCGAAGTGACACTATGGCAAAAATTATGTATACAGCGACAGTAACTAAACTGTACGAAAAAATAAATATCTGGTAATAGTCAACTATACTTTGGAACATTCGTTAAACATTTTCGATGTAGTACTTTAAAATTCGTCTTTTGTCACTAGGAACAGCCAACAATGATTGCCTGGTAAACTCGGGTGCATTACATATTGTCGTTTGGGTGTCTTAACTTAGGGATTTTCCAGCACATATCCATCAGCCATGACCAAAGAGGAATATATAGCGTTAGCAATCCAAAAATATGACGAATTGCAAGCTCTAA
>Ga0209958_1001448_pt1 | contig 18077 bp, 13 predicted proteins | sample ThiBio_inoc_plan_FD_183942 | JGI IMG/M metagenome (GOLD analysis project Ga0209958, IMG submission 183942) | Wastewater bioreactor microbial communities from Cape Town, South Africa - Thiocy_inoc_plan (SPAdes) | ecosystem: Engineered > Bioremediation > Thiocyanate > Unclassified | place: South... | reverse complement strand
TCGCCGTCGAATCGCGCGAGGGGCCGGAGTCCGACTTCCACGCCGAGCTCGAGCGCTTCGCGCATTCGTCCCGGGCGCCCCTGGTGCCCGAAGCCCCACCGGCCGATGGCGACAGCGATGCGTCGCCCGCCGCGCCAGCCCCTCCCGCGCCCGCCAGCGAGGCGCGGATGGACAGCCGTCCCCCAGCCGATGCCGACGCGCCCGACGCCGAGCCCGGCTTCGTGCGCCAGGCGCGCCGGCGCGCGTTCTGGTCGTCGCCTGGCGTGCGCGTGTCGCTGGTGCTGCTGGCGCTGCTGCTGGCCGCGCTGCTCGGGGGCCAATGGGCCATCCAGCAGCGCCACCGCCTGGTGGCGGCCCAGCCCGCGCTCAAGCCCTTGATCGTGCAGGCCTGCGGCTGGCTGGGCTGCGACCTGGCGCCGGTGCGCCGCATCGACGCCATCGTGATCGACAGCGCCGAACTGGTGCGCCGCCTGGGCAACTTCCACTCGTTCGACCTCGTGCTGCACAACCAGTCGCCGTTGGAGGTGGCGCTGCCCGCGCTCGAACTGACCTTGACCGACCCCAACGGGCTCGTCATCTCGCGCCGGGTCTTCCTGCCGCAGGACTGGCCCGTCGAGACCGCCGCCCTGCCGCCCGGTGGGCGCCTGTCGGTCAGCTTCCGCCTCTCGATTTCGCTCGGCGAGGGCGTGCCCACCGCGGGTTACCGTGCCCTGGTCTTCTATCCCTGAAACCCACCCTCCGACACCATGCCCATCCTCGTTTGCGGCTCGCTGGCCTTCGACACCATCATGACCTTCGAGGGCCGGTTCGCCGACCAGATCCTGCCCGACCAGCTGCACATCCTGAACGTGTCTTTCCTGGTGCCCGGTCTGCGGCGCGACTTCGGCGGTTGCGCGGGCAACATCGCCTACGGGCTGCGGCAACTGGGCGCCGAGGTGGCCCCGCTCGCTGCGCTCGGCAGCGATGGCGCCGACTACCTCGCGCGCATGCGCGAACTCGGCGTGGACACCACCCACGTGAGCACCGTGGCCGACGCCTACACGGCGCAGGCCATGATCATGACCGACCGCGACAACAACCAGATCACCGCGTTCCACCCGGGCGCGATGTCCTTCGCGCACGACACGCCCGTGCCCGCTCGCCAGGACCTGGCGCTGGGCATCATCGCGCCCGACGGCCGCGAGGCCATGCTCTCCCACGCCGCGCAGCTCAAGGCCGCGGGCGTGCCCTTCGTGTTCGATCCGGGCCAGGGCCTGCCCATGTTCAATGGCGAAGAGCTGCTGCGCTTCATCGACCAGGCGAGCTGGGTGGCCGTGAACGACTACGAAGGCCGCATGCTCTGCGACCGCACCGGCCTGTCGCTGGCGGACATCTCCCAGCGCGTGCGTGGCCTGGTGGTCACGCTCGCCGACCAGGGCTGCGACGTGTGGGAAGGTGGCGTGGCCACGCGCGTGCCGGGTGTGAAGGCCGAGGCCGTGGTCGACCCCACGGGCTGCGGCGACGCCTTCCGCGCGGCCCTGCTGCACGGCCTTTCGCAGGGCTGGCCGCTGGCGCGCTGCGCCGAACTGGGCAACCGCCTGGGGGCGCTCAAGATCGCGGTGCGCGGTCCGCAAAACTACACGGTGGACGCCGCGCTCAAAGCCTGACCGCGGGCCGGCAATAAAAAAAGCCCGGTGCTTTCGCACCGGGCCTTCAGATCAACTCAAGGCTGTCTCAGGGCTTGCTGGACGTCGGGAACGGCCAGGCGGCTTGAGGGTTGAGCTTGGTCTGAGCGGCGGGAGCGGCCGCGGGGGCAGGGGCAGCCGGCTTCTTGGCCGGCTCAGCTTTTTTTGCGGGGGCCGCCTTCTTCGCAGGGGCAGCCTTTTTCGCAGGGGCCTTCTTGGCTGCCGCTTTCTTCGCGGGCGCCTTCTTCGCAGCGGCTTTCTTCGCCGGCGCTTTCTTGGCAACGGCTTTCTTCGCCGGAGCCTTCTTCGCCGCGACTTTCTTCGCCGGGGCTTTCTTGGCGGCGACTTTCTTCTTCGCCGGCGCCTTCTTCGCCGCGACTTTCTTCGCCGGGGCTTTCTTGGCGGCGACTTTCTTCTTCGCCGGCGCCTTCTTCGCCGCGACTTTCTTCGCCGGAGCCTTCTTCGCCACGACTTTCTTCGCCGGGGCTTTCTTGGCGGCGACTTTCTTCTTCGCCGGCGCCTTCTTCGCCGCAGCCTTCTTGGCCGGGGCCTTCTTCGCAGTTGCCATTGCTTTCTCCTTGATCAAGTTGCAAAGAGCACTTCAGCCGGTCGGATGGCCGGTGAAGCGATTCAACGTACTGCGGTCAGGTGGATGCATCCACAACAGACCCCAGGTCGCTGAATCCGGGGGTCAGGCCAGTGCGGGCGTCTGCGCGCCCTGCGGCTGTCCTGATGATTCAATTCGTCTTCTTGTTTTCTGGCAATGCGCGAAGCGTCCGGCCGGGACATCAGTCCCAGGACAACGCTCCGCCCGATTGGTACTCGATCACCCGCGTTTCGAAGAAGTTGCGTTCCTTCTTGAGGTCGATCATCTCGCTCATCCAGGGGAACGGGTTCTCTTCGTTCGGGAACAGGGGCTCCAGGCCGATCTGCGTGGCGCGCCGGTTGGCGATGTAGCGCAGATAGCCCTTGAACATGGAGGCATTGAGGCCCAGCACGCCGCGCGGCATGGTGTCCTCGGCGTAGCGGTATTCGAGCTCGACGGCCTTGAGGAACAGCTCCTTGACCTCGGCCTTGAATTCGGCCGTCCAAAGCAGCGGGTTCTCCATCTTGATCGCGTTGATCAGGTCGATGCCGAAATTGCAGTGCATCGACTCGTCGCGCAGGATGTACTGGTACTGCTCGGCGGCGCCGGTCATCTTGTTCTGCCGGCCCAGCGCCAGGATCTGGGTGAAGCCAACGTAGAAGAACATGCCTTCCATGAGGCAGGCGAAAACGATGAGGCTCTTGAGCAGCGTCTGGTCGTTCTCGGGCGTGCCGGTGTGGAAGTTCGGGTCCATGATCGCCTCGATGAAGGGGATCAGGAACTCGTCCTTGTCGCGGATCGACTGCACCTCGTTGTAGGCGTTGAAGATCTCGGCCTCGTCCAGGCCCAGCGATTCCACGATGTACTGGTAGGCGTGCGTGTGGATCGCTTCCTCGAAGGCCTGGCGCAGCAGGAACTGGCGGCACTCGGGCGCTGTGATGTGGCGGTAGGTGCCCAGCACGATGTTGTTGGCGGCCAGCGAGTCGGCGGTGACGAAGAAGCCCAGGTTGCGCTTGACGATGCGGCGCTCGTCCTCGGTGAGGCCGTTCGGGTCTTTCCAGAGCGCGATGTCGCGGCTCATGTTCACTTCCTGCGGCATCCAGTGGTTGGCGCAGGTGGCCAGGTACTTTTCCCAGGCCCACTTGTACTTGAAGGGAACGAGCTGGTTGACGTCGGTCTGGCCGTTGATGATGCGCTTGTCGGCCACGTTGATGCGGCGCTGCGGCGCGGCCTGCTTGGCGCGCTGGGCTTCCTGCGACGGGGACTGCGCGGCGGCCGCGGCAAAGGCGGTAGCGCTGGCGACGGAGGTAGGTGCCTCACCGAAGGATGAGACTTGCAAGCCCGGCTGGCCGGAAGGGCGGGGGCTGTGCGTCGACGTCGAAGATGGCGTTGCGGGTTCTTCCCAGGTCAACATAAGGATCGGTCCGATTCAGCGAATTATCAAAGTGTCTGTGCGAATTGCAAAGCAATCAGGCCACGCGCTCACGAATTCTGTTGCGGTGTTGCATCGAATGATTCGACGTTTCGCACCGCTTCAGGCTTCGATTGCGCGCAATCCGAATCACTGACAGGCCTCGCAACCCGGGTCGTCGATGGCGCAGAACTTCACATCGGTGGCGGGTTCGCTCGCGGCTTCAGCGGCGCTGGCGCTCGCGGCCATCGGCGCGCTCGGCGTCACCGACACGGCATTGAGCTGGCCCGTGCGACCGGTGGATTTCTCCACCTGCGTGGCCGAGGTGGTGCGCAGGTAATAGGTGGTCTTGAGGCCTCGCAGCCAGGCGAGCTTGTAGGTCTCGTCGAGCTTCTTGCCCGAGGCGCCGGCCATGTAGATGTTCAGGCTTTGCGCCTGGTCGATCCACTTCTGGCGGCGCGCAGCGGCTTCCACCAGCCACACCGGTTCGACCTCGAAGGCGGTGGCGTACAGGGCCTTGACCTCCTGCGGCACGCGGTCGATGGGACGCAGCGAGCCGTCGAAGTGCTTGAGGTCCATGACCATCACGTCGTCCCACAGGCCCAGGCGCTTGAGGTCCTTGACCAGGTAGCCGTTGATGACGGTGAACTCGCCGGACAGGTTGGACTTGACCGAGAGGTTGCCGAAGCAGGGCTCGATGGAGGCGTCCACGCCGATGATGTTGGAGATGGTGGCGGTGGGGGCGATGGCCACGCAGTTGGAGTTGCGCATGCCGTCGCGGGCGATCTTCTGGCGCAGCGCGTCCCAGTCGAGGCTGCTGGAGCGGTCGACGTCGACGTAGCCGCCGCGCTCGCGGGCCAGCAGATCCAGGGTGTCGGGCGGCAGGATGCCCTTGTCCCACAGCGAGCCTTTGAAGCTGCTGTAGCGGCCGCGCTCGCGAGACAGTTCGGTGGAAGCCCAGTAGGCGTAGTAGCAGACGGCTTCCATGGAGCGGTCGGCGAATTCCACCGCCTCGTTCGAGGCGTAGGGGATGCGCAGTTCGTACAGCGCGTCCTGGAAGCCCATGACGCCCAGGCCCACCGGGCGGTGGCGCAGGTTGGAGTCGCGCGCCTTCTTGACCGCGTAGTAGTTGATGTCGATCACGTTGTCGAGCATGCGCATGGCCGTGGCGATGGTCTTGCGCAGCTTGTCGTGGTCGATCGCGCCGTCCTTCAGGTGGCGCAGCAGGTTGACCGAGCCGAGGTTGCAGACGGCGGTCTCGGTGTCGCTGGTGTTGAGCGTGATCTCGGTGCAGAGGTTGGAGCTGTGCACCACGCCGGCGTGCTGCTGCGGGCTGCGCACGTTGCAGGCGTCCTTGAAGGTGATCCAGGGGTGGCCGGTCTCGAACAGCATCGAGAGCATCTTGCGCCACAGGTCGGTGGCGGGCACCTTCTTGTAGGGCTTGATCTCGCCGCGCGCGGCCTTTTCCTCGTAGGCCACGTAGGCCTTCTCGAAGTCGGTGCCGAACTTGTCGTGCAGGTCGGGGGTGTTGGAGGGGGAGAACAGGCTCCACTCGCCCTTTTCCAGCACGCGCTTCATGAACAGGTCCGGAATCCAGTTCGCGGTGTTCATGTCGTGGGTGCGGCGGCGGTCGTCGCCGGTGTTCTTGCGCAGCTCCAGGAATTCCTCGATGTCGAGGTGCCAGGTCTCCAGGTAGGTGCAGACCGCGCCCTTGCGCTTGCCGCCCTGGTTCACGGCCACGGCGGTGTCGTTGACGACCTTCAGGAAAGGCACGACGCCTTGCGATTCGCCGTTGGTGCCCTTGATGTGGCTGCCCAGGGCGCGCACGCGGGTCCAGTCGTTGCCCAGGCCGCCAGCGAACTTGGACAGCAGGGCGTTTTCCTTGATGGACTCGTAGATGCCGTCGAGGTCGTCGGGCACGGTGGTGAGGTAGCAGCTGGACAGCTGCGAGCGCAGCGTGCCGCTGTTGAACAGCGTGGGCGTGCTGCTCATGAAGTCGAAGGTCGAGAGGATCTCGTAGAACTCGATCGCGCGGGCTTCGCGGTCGATCTCGTTGAGCGACAGGCCCATGGCCACGCGCATGAAGAAGGCCTGCGGCAGCTCGATGCGCGTCTTGCGCACGTGCAGGAAGTAGCGGTCGTACAGGGTCTGCAGGCCGAGGTAGTCGAACTGCAGGTCGCGCTCGGGCTTGAGCGCGGCGCCCAGGCGGGCGAGGTCGAAGTTCAGCAGGTCCGGATTGAGCAGCTCGGCGTTGACACCGCGCTGGATGAACTCGGGGAAGTAGTCGGCGTAGCGCTGGGCCATCTGCGCCCGCGGCACTTCCTGGCCCAGGATCTCCTTGACGATGGTGTGCAGCAGCAGGCGCGCGGTGGCGTAGGTGTAGTCGGGGTCCTTTTCGATCAGCGTGCGCGCGGCCAGGATGGCGGCCTTGTAGACCTCGTCCATGGGCACGCCGTCGTACAAATTGCGCTTGGTCTCGGCGACGATGGGGTCGGCCTTGACGTCGGCGCCCAGGCCGGCGCAGGCGTCGGTGATCAGGCGGGTGAGGGCGTCGATGTCCAGCGGCACGCGCTGGCCGCCATCGAGCACGTGCAGCTGGGGCTCGGCGGCGCGCGCGGTGGCGGCCTGGGTGGCGCGCTCGGCGGCGCGGCGCTCGCGGTAGAGCACGTAGGCGCGCGCGACTTCATGGTGGCCGCTGCGCATCAGGCCGAGTTCGGCCTGGTCCTGCACGTCCTCGATGTGGAAGGTGCCGCCGCCCGGACGCGAACGCATGAGGGCGCGCACCACGACCTGCGTCAGCTGGTCCACCGTTTCGCGCACGCTGGCCGAGGCCGCGCCCTGCGTGCCGTGCACCGCCAGGAAGGCCTTCATCATGGCCACGGCGATCTTGCTGGGCTCGAAGGGCACCACGGCGCCATTGCGCCGGATGATCTGGTACTGGGCGTAGGCGGACATGGAGGCCGTGGCGGTGGAGGGCGAGACGCCGGGCGCGGATGTCGGGACGTTGGCGGCGGGGGACTGGGGGGTGGCTGCGCTCAGCATGGTTCCTCTCGATTCAGGATTTGTTCTCGGTGATCGGGTCGGTCCGCCCCTGGTGCCTGGCGCCGGGTGGGCTCGCAGCGGCGCGGTTTTCAGGGTCGGGGGGTATCCGGGGGCACACTATATCTGGTGTGTAGGGGGGCAACAAGGCACTACCGATAGTGTTTGTGAATCCATCGCGGCCGATGGATGCCCTCAGGGAACCAGCTGCCGCGCGAGGGGGCGCGCGCAGCATTGGCCGCGCCTGCGTTTCGCGCGAAAAGCGCAGTGTTCATGCGGGGTGCAAGGCGATTCGGGGCCGCAGGCCGCGTGCCGTCTCTGGTGTCCGATGGCGCGCGCAGGGGGCGCGGGAAATACCCCGATACCCTCAGCCTGTAGCCTCGGGAAAACACGAGGGGTCCCACCCGACGAGCTGTCGCAGCCGGGGCCAGTCAAAACCCGGCCCGGGGTCGCGCTTGCGGCCCGGGGCGATGTGCTCGTGCCCGGCCATTTGCTCGATGGGGTGGCGTGTGCGCAGCGCACGGCACAAGCGCGCCAGCGCCTCGTACTGCGCGGCCTCGAAGGCCTCGCCCTCCAGGCCTTCGAGCTCGATGCCGACGGAGAAGTCGTTGCAGTTGTCGCGGCCCCGCCAGTGCGAGGCGCCGGCGTGCCAGGCGCGGCGCACGGTGGAGACGAACTGGAGCACCCGCCCGTCGCGGCGCACGAAGAAATGCGATGAGACCTCGATGCCGCGGATGGACTGGAAATAAGGGTGCGCGTCCCAGTCGAGCCGGTTGGTGAACAGGCGCTCGACCTCGTCGCCCCCGTACACGCCGGGCGGCAAGCTGATGGAGTGCAGCACGATCAGGTCGACGGCCGTGCCGCGCGGCCGCGCGCCATGGTTGGGCGAATCGATCCGCCGTGCGCCGCGCCACCAGCCGCCGTGCCAGCGGGGCTCAGTCGGTGGCGTCGGTGTCGCCATGACCGGTCGCGCCGGGGACCACGATGCCCAGGCGCTGGATGCGGTAGCGGATCTGCCGCAGGTTCAGGCCCAGCCGTGCCGCCGCCGCGGTGCGGTTGTAGCCGCATTCCTGCAGGGCTTTGAGCAGCACCTGGCGCTCCTGCTCGTCGAGGTAGCTCTGCAGGTCGCTGGGCAGGGCGGGCTCGTCGGCGGAAGCGGCCGGCGCCAGGGGAACGAAGCGGTAGGGCCCGCCGGCCGGCACTGGAGCGTCGGGCAGCGGGTCGGGCAGCGTGGCGGGTTCCGTGTCGCCGGTTTCACCGAAGTCGGCGGGTTGCAGCACGGGGCCGCTGGCCAGCGCGAGCGCGCGCTGCAGCAGGTTCTCGAGCTCGCGCACGTTGCCCGGCAACTCGCGCGCCTGCAGCCAGGCCAGTGCGGCTGGCGAGAGCTCGGGCACGGCCTGGCCAGCCTCGGCGCACAAGCGCTCCAGCAGGGCCTGCGCGAGCAGGGGCAGGTCCTCGGGCCGGTCGCGCAGGGCGGGCGTGCGCAGGCCGATCACGTTGAGGCGGTAGTACAGGTCCTGGCGGAACTGGCCGGCCTGAACCAGCGCGGGCAGGTCGCGGTGGGTGGCGCTGACCAGGCGCACGTCGACCACGTCTTCCTGCACCGCGCCGAGCGATCGCACCCGGCGTTCCTGGATGGCGCGCAGCAGCTTGGCCTGCATGGACAGCGGCAGGTCGCCGATCTCGTCGAGGAACAGGGTGCCGCCGTGCGCGGCCTGGAAATAGCCTTCGCGATCGGCGCTGGCGCCGGTATAGGCACCCTTGCGGGCGCCGAAGAACTCGGCCTCGATGAGGTTTTCGGGGATGGCGCCGCAGTTCACCGCCACGAAGGGACCGCTGGCGCGGTGGCTGCATTCGTGCACGGCGCGCGCCACGAGCTCCTTGCCGGTGCCCGACTCGCCCAGGATGAGCACCGGCGCCATGCTGGTGGCGACCTTCTCGATGCGCGCCTTGGTCTGCACGATGCTGGGCGCCTGGCCCACCAGGCGCGCGAGCGCGCGCACCCCGCTGGGCGGCGGCGGCGCGCTGCGCGTGGGCTCGTTGCTGGTGGCCGGGCGCTCGCTGGCGGTCGCCAGAGGCGCGCGCTGGCTGCGCAGGGCCGAGCCGACGGCGCTGCGCAATTGCCGCAGATCGACCGGCTTGGTGAGGTAGTCGAAGGCGCCGGCCTTGAGCGACTCGACCGCATTCTCGGCCGAGCCGAAGGCGGTGATGACGATGCACTTCTCGGTGCGCGGGCTGTCGGCGATGTCGCGCAGCAGCGTCAGGCCCAGGCCGTCGGGCAGCTGCATGTCGGTGATCAGCACGTCGTAGCGCTGCTGGGCCAGGCACTCGCGCGCCTGCGCCAGGTCGGCGGCGGTGGTGACGGCGTGGCCCTCGCGCAGCAGCGTCAGCTCATAGAGCGTGCGCAGGTCGGGCTCGTCATCGACGACCAGGATGGAGGCGCTCGCGGCGACGGACATGCGCGGCGGCGGGATCAGCTGGCGGCCAGGGGCGGGTGGCCCGAGCGCAGCGGATCGACGATGGTGTGCTCATGGTCCTGAGCGGCTTGCGAGGGATAGGACAGGCTCTGCTGTTGCCCGCCGTCGCGCGCGGGCGGCGCGGCCATGGCCGCGCCGCGCACCGCCGGCATGAGCACGTAGAACTCATTGCCCTCGCGCTGGTCCAGGCGGGCGCGCTGGTAGGCGATCTGGGCGCCGTAGCGTTCGCAGAGCTCGCGGCAGATGTACAGGCCCAGGCCGCTGGAGCGGCTCTCGGACGAAAAGAAGGGCTCGAACAGGTGCTTGAGCACCGTGGCCTCCAGCGGGCCGCTGTCGCTCCAGATGGACAGGCGCAGGTGCTCGCCCCCGCTGGGCTGGGTGATGATGCGGATGGAGGCCGGCTTGCCGCTGGCATGTCGCTGGGCGTTGTCGAGCAGGTTCACGAGCAGTCGGCGCAGGTGCTCGGGGTCGAAGGACACCAGGCCCTGCGAGGCGTGCAGGTGCACGCCCAGGGTCTGCGTCACGCTGTTCTGGCGCATCCACTCGGCGGTCACCTGGCGCACCATCGAATCGAGCGGCAGGGGCGGTACGTGGCCGTCGGCGCGGCTGGGCTGGGGTCGCGCGACGTTGAGGATGTCGTCGACGATGCGCGAGAGCCGCTGCGCGTTCTGCTCGATCATTGTGGTGAGGCGCTTGTGCGCGGGGTCGCGCACCTCTTCGTCGAGCAGGGCGTTGGCCTGGGTAATGGCCGACAGCGGGTTGCGGATCTCGTGCGCCACGGCGGCGGACATGCGGCCCATGGAGGCGAGCTTCTCGGTGCGCACGCGCGCCTCGACCTCGCGCAGGTCTTCCAGGAACAGCACGCACAACGAGCCGCGCTCGCCCACGGCGGGCGTGAGCTTGGTGCGCGCGTGCAGGCGCTGGCTGGGGCGCTCGCCGTGTTCGATGGTGGTCTCGGTCTCCAGCGCGGCGTCGACGGCGAAGCTCTCCTCCACCAGGGCCGCCAGGTGCGACCAGCTCGGCCGCGCCGACAGCAGCAAGCGCGCACCCTCGGGGTAGTTGTCGCCCATGAGCATGCCGCGCGCGGCGGGATTGGCGTTGCGCACCACGCCGTGTGCGTCCACCACCAGCACGCCCACGCCCAGGCTTTCGATGACCACCTCGTTGACGGCGGCCTGCGCACGCGCGGCGGCCTGGCTGCTGGCCGAGACCGCTTCTTCACGCGCCAGGCGGCTGGCCAGCTGGTGGGCCAGCACGGCGACCAGGAAGAAGCCGGTGCCCGCCAGGCCGGCCTGCAGGAAGCGGGCGGTGTCGAGCTGGCCCGGGCCGGTCCCGTGCAGCCAGGCATCGGCCAGCAGCAGCAGGGTGGCGCCGGCCGCGGTGCCCAGTCCCAGCACCATGGGGCCCAGGATGGCCGCCGTGAGCACGGGCAGCGCGAACAGCGGGGTGAAGTTGATGCTGCTGCCGGACTGGAAGTACTGCAGCGCGGCCACCACCGCCACGTCCACCCCGACGGTGATGAGCCACTGCACCGTGGGCGCGCGGCCGTGCTCGGCCGGCGTCCACATCAGCATCACGGCCACGGTGGCCAGCAGGTAAGTGGAGGTCAGGGCCGTTGGCCAGACCGTGGCGCTGCCGTCGGCGGTCAGCAGCAGGAACAGCTGCAGCGCGAGCAGGACCAGCGCCACGAACACGCGCGCCCGCATGAAGGCGCGCCACAGGCGCTCGAAGGCCCGGGCGCGCTGCAGGGCCGGGCTTTCGTGGGCCGAGTACCAGGACGGGGCGAAACTGGAGCTGTCGTCGCGTGGCATGCGGGGTCCTCAGGCCGGCGGGCCCTCGATGCGCTGCCGGTGCTCGGCGCTGCAGTAGCTGCCTTGGCGGCCGGTGACGGCCTCGTTCTGCGGTAGGTGGGTGCCGCAGGCGCGGCAGGCCACCATGGCGATCGGCTGGCCCGTTGCGCGGGCGGTGCGCGGCGGCGCGGCGGCCTCGCGCTCCTGGCGCTCGACGCGGCGGTTGTTGCGCCAGACGTAGAACGCCACGACGACGACGGCGAGCACGAGCAGGTATTTCATCGGCGGGGCCTCATGGGCGAAGCAGCAGCACCTCGAGCACGAAGCGCGAGCCCACGTAGGCCAGCAGCAGGAAGCCCGCGCCCACATAGAGGGTGCGCACGGCGGTGCGACCGCGCCAGCCCAGCCGCCAGCGGCCCCACAGCAGCACGCCCATGGTGGCCCAGGCGAGCAGGGAAAACACGGTCTTGTGGTTCCACACCATGCGCTGGTTGAGGAGTTCGGAGAAGTGCCAGCCGGCCAGCAGCGTGAGGCTGAGCAGCAGGAAGCCGGCGGCCACGAAGCGGAAGGTGAGTCGCTCCAGCGTGAGCAGCGGCATGGTGGTGTCGCTGGCCACGCCGCTGCGCATGGCGCGCTCGGCGCGCTGCATCAGCCAGGCGTGCACCACGGCGGCGGCGATGAGTCCATAGGCCGCGATGCCCAGGGCCCAGTGCAGCGGCATCCACACCGAGGGCAGGGTGGGGTGCTCGGCGCCGGGGAAGACGATCACCAGCAGCATGACCGCCGCCCCCATCAGCGCCAGCGCCCAGCGCGCCCGCAATTGCGGGTACAGGCGGCTTTCGACCAGGTAGACGGTGAGCACCAGCCACAGCGTGACCGACAGCGCCGGCGCGAAGCCGAAGCGCACCGGCTCGCTGAGCAGGCCGGCCAGCAGCGCGAGCAGGTGCAGGCCCCAGGTGATGGCGAGCAGGGCGCGCGCCTGCAAACTGCCCAGCCGGGGGTGCGCCCAGGCCACCAGCGCGTACGCCAGCGCGGCCAGCGTGGACAGCACGGCGGCCGGCAGGTTGGAAGCCAGTTGGGGAAACAGGTTCATGGCCACGGGCCAACACGGGAGGTGCCGAGGGCTAAAATCAGCCGCACATCTTAACGGCGCCACCCGGGCCCCTTCCTTGCCCGGCCACCCGTTCGACGGGTCCACCGTGGCGCTCCGTCGGCGCCCTCCACACCCTCCCACCGCAGCCATGGCCTCAGCCCTGTCCGACCGCCTGTCACGCATCGTCAAGGAGATGCGTGGCCAGGCCCGCATCACCGAGAGCAACGTGAGCGACATGCTGCGCGAGGTGCGCATGGCCCTGCTCGAGGCCGACGTGGCGCTGCCGGTGGTGCGCGACTTCATCGCGCGCGTGAAGGACAAGGCGCTCGGCCAGGACGTGGTGGGCTCGCTCACCCCCGGCCAGGCCCTGGTGGGCATCGTCAACCGCGAGCTGGCCGCCACCATGGGCGAGGGCGTGGCCGACATCAACCTGGCGGCGCAGCCGCCCGCCGTCATCCTGATGGCCGGCCTGCAGGGCGCGGGCAAGACCACCACCACGGCCAAGCTGGCGCGCCACCTGATCGAGAAGCGCAAGAAGAAGGTGCTCACGGTGTCGGGCGACGTCTACCGCCCGGCCGCCATCGAGCAGCTCAAGACCGTGACGGCCCAGGCCGGCGCCGAGTGGTTCCCGAGCACGCCCGACCAGAAACCCGCCGACATCGCGCGCGCCGCGCTCGACCACGCGCGGCGCCACCACTTCGACGTGCTGCTGGTCGACACGGCCGGCCGGCTGGCCATCGACGAGGCGCTGATGCGCGAGATCCGCGAGCTGCACGCGGTGCTGAACCCGGTGGAAACCCTGTTCGTGGTGGATGCCATGCAGGGCCAGGACGCGGTCAACACCGCCAAGGCCTTCAAGGAAGCCCTGCCGCTCACCGGCATCGTGCTCACCAAGCTCGACGGCGACTCGCGCGGCGGCGCGGCCCTGTCGGTGCGCGCCATCACGGGCGCGCCGATCAAGTTCGCGGGCGTGTCGGAAAAGATCGACGGCCTGGAGGTGTTCGACGCCGACCGCCACGCGCAGCGCGTGCTGGGCATGGGCGACATCGTGGCCCTGGTCGAGCAGGTCACGGCCGGCGTCGACATGGCCTCGGCCCAGAAGCTGGCGGCCAAGGTCAAGAGCGGCGAGGGCTTCGACCTCGACGACTTCCTGGGCCAACTGCGCCAGATGAAGCAGATGGGCGGCCTGTCCAACCTGATCGACAAGCTGCCCGCGCAGATGGCGGCCAAGGCCGGCACCGCCGACCTCTCGCGCGCCGAGAAGGACATCCGCCGCAAGGAGGGGATCATCTGCAGCATGACCCCCGCCGAGCGCCGCAAGCCCGAGATCATCAAGGCCACGCGCAAGCGCCGCATCGCCGCCGGGGCGGGCGTGCACGTGCAGGAGGTCAACCGCCTGCTCAAAGAGTTCGAGCAGATGCAGGGCATGATGAAGAAGATGAAGGGCGGCGGCCTCATGAAGATGATGAAGCGCATGGGCGGCATGAAAGGCATGCCCAAGCTGCCCGGCATGGGCTGAGCGGCGCCGCCACCCAGCCCGGCCTGTCGGCGCACGGGGTTGCATGGAGGGGCTTCGCATCGAAACCATCGGCACGGCGCTGGCGCTGCTGTGCGCGCTCTGGTTGCGCCCCTGGCGGCTGCTCAAGGGCCCCTTGCTCACACCGGCGCTGGCGGCGCTGGTCCTGCTGCCCTTGCTTTGGCTCACGCCGCAGTCCATGCCCGCGGGCCTTCGGGTGCAGTTGTCCGGGGCCAGCCTGCTCGTGCTGGTGCTGGGCTGGCCGCTCGCGGTGCCCCTGCTGGCCGTGGTGGCGCTGCTGGTGTGGGGGCTGGGCACCGAGGGGCCGCAGCTGGCGCTGATCCAGCTCTGGTGGCTGGGCGTGGTGCCCGCCACCCTGGCGCTGGTCCTGGGCGCGGCCCTGCGCCGCTGGCTGCCGGCGAACCCCTTCGTCTACACGCTCGGGCGCGGCTTCCTGGGCACGGCGGTGTCGGTGTTCGTCGCCGGCGCCCTCATGCGCTGGCTTCAGCCCCTGGGCCACGACGGGTCGCTGGTGGCCGTCTGGCTCATGGCCTGGGGCGATGCATTCCTGACCGGCATGGTGTGCGCGGTGTTCGTGGCCTTCGTGCCGCAGTGGCTGGCCACCTGGTCGGACGCGCGCTACCTGCGCCCGCCCGGCGCGGACCGGTAGCCCCGCCGGGCCGCAGGCGCCTGGGCGCGGCGCTGGCCAGGCCCTACACTCGACGGCCGCGCCGATACCCCCCGGCGATCCGTCTCTTTCACGCCGACCGACCCTGCCATGCCCCGCGACGTCCACGTCATCACCCACCCGCTGGTGCAGCACAAGCTCACGCTGATGCGCCGCAAGGACACCAGCACCAAGAGCTTTCGCGAGCTCGTGCACGAGCTCAGCGCGCTGCTGGCCTACGAGCTCACGCGCGACATGCCCATGCAGGAAATCGACATCGAGACCCCGCTGGAGCCCATGAAGTCGCGCGTGATCGACGGCAAGAAGATCGTGCTGGCCTCCATCCTGCGCGCGGGCAATGGCTTCCTCGACGGCATGCTGCAGGTGATCCCGGGCGCGCGCGTGGGCCACATCGGCCTCTACCGCGACCCGGCCACGCTGCAGGCCGTGGAGTACTACTTCAAGATGCCGCAGGACATGCACGAGCGCGACGTGATCGTGCTCGACCCGATGCTGGCCACGGGCAACTCGGCCGTGGCCGCGGTGGACCGGCTCAAGAAGACGCACCCGCGCTCCATCCGCTTCGTCTGCCTGGTCACCTGCCCCGAAGGCCTCAAGACCTTCCACGACGCCCACCCCGACGTGCCGGTCTACACGCCCGCGATCGACCGCGGCCTGAACGACCACGGCTACATCGTGCCGGGCCTCGGCGACGCCGGCGACCGCATCTTCGGCACGAAGTAGGCGCCCCTGCGGCGCTGCGCGCCTCCCCCCGAGGGGGCGATGCCGACGGACCGGCGGAGCCGGATCCGTGGCATCCCCGGTTTTCGGGGCTGGCCTGCCGGTGTCCGGATGACAGCTTTGTTATTCCGTTTGCGATAGGGTCGCGGCCATGAATCCCCAAGCCCCTTCCTTCTGGCGCATCGGCTGGACCTCGCTGCTGCGCGACTGGCGCGCGGGCGAGCTGCGCCTGCTGGTGGTCGCCGTGACGCTGGCGGTGGCCGCGCTCACCGCCGTGGGCTTCTTCGCCGACCGCCTGCAGGGCGGCCTGGCGCGCGACGCGCGCGCCCTGATCGGCGGCGACGCCGTGGTGGTGTCCGACCAGCCGGCCGATCCGGCCTTCGCGGCGCGCGCCGAGGCCCTGGGCCTGCGCCACACGCTGAGCCTGGGCTTTCCCACCATGGGCCGCGCGCCCGACGAGCAGGGCGGCGCCGCCCGGCTGGTGGCGCTCAAGTCGGTGGGCGAGGGCTACCCGCTGCGCGGCACGGTGCGCGTGTCCGAATCGCCGGACGCGCCCGACGTGGTCGCCCCCGGCATTCCCGCGCGTGGCACCGCCTGGGTGGACGCGGCGCTGCTGGTGCAGCTCGACCTGCGCGTGGGCCAGCCGCTGCTGCTGGGCGATGCGCGCTTCACCATCGAGCGGGTGCTCACGGTGGAACCCGACCGGGGCAGCGGCTTCATGAGCTTCGCGCCGCGCGTGATGATCCGCAACGACGACCTGCCCGCCACCGGCCTGGTGCAGCCCGCCAGCCGCGTGAGCTACCGACTCGCCGTGGCCGGGCCCGACGCCGCCGTGGCCGCGTTCAGCCGCTGGGCGAAGGAAGCGCTCGAACGCCCGGGCGTGCGCGGCGTGCGGCTGGAGTCGCTGGAGGGCGGCCGGCCCGAGATGCAGCGCACCTTGGGCCGGGCCGAGAAGTTCCTCAACCTCGTGGCCCTGCTGGCCGCGCTGCTGTGCGCCGTGGCCGTGGCCATCGCCGCGCGCGGCTTCGCCCAGCGCCACCTGGACGACTGCGCCATGCTGCGCGTGCTGGGCCTGTCGCAGGGCAACATGGCGCGCGCCTACACGGTGGAGTTCGCCGCCGTCGGCTTGCTGGCCAGCGCGCTGGGCGTGCTGCTGGGCTGGGCCGTGCACCACGTCTTCGTGTGGCTGCTGGCGGGCCTGGTGGAATCCAGCCTGCCACCGCCCGGCCCGGTGCCGGTGCTGCTGGGCCTGGGCATGGGCCTGACGCTGCTGCTGGCCTTCGGCCTGCCGCCGGTGCTGCAGCTGGCCAAGGTGCCGCCGCTGCGCGTGATCCGCCGCGACGTGGGCCAGCTCAAGCCGGCCACGCTGGGCGTGCTGGGCCTGGGCGTGCTCGGCTTCGCGGCCCTGCTGCTGGCGGCCAGCCGCGACCTGCTGCTCGGTGGCATCGCGGTGGGCGGCTTCGCGGCCGCCGTGCTGCTGTTCGCGGGCGCCAGCTTCCTCGCGGTGCGCGTGCTGCGGGCCAGCGTGAACGAGGCCACCGCGCCGCGCGCCCTGGTGATGGCCACGCGCCAGCTCTCGGCGCGCCCGGTCTATGCGGTGGTGCAGATCAGCGCGCTGGCCGTGGGCCTGCTGTCGCTGGTGCTGCTGGTGCTGCTGCGCACCGACCTCATCGACAGCTGGCGCCAAGCCACGCCGCCCGACGCGCCGAACCGCTTCGTCATCAACGTGCAGCCCGAGCAGGCCCAGGCCTTCCAGCAGGCGCTGCGCGGCGCGGGCGTGGACCGGTACGACTGGTTCCCCATGATTCGGGGCCGCCTGGTCAACATCAATGGCAAGGCCGTGCAGCCGGAGGACTTCGAGGCCGAGCGCGCGCAGCGCCTGGTCGAACGCGAGTTCAACCTCTCGCACACCGCCGAGCGGCCCGAGAACAACCCCATCGTGGCCGGCCGCTGGACGCCCGAGGAGGCCGACGGCCTGAGTGTGGAGGAGGGCCTGGCGGACGAGCTGGGCCTGAAGCTGGGCGACACCCTGGGTTTTGACATCGCCGGGCAGCTGGTGCAACGCCGCATCACCAGCCTGCGCCATGTGGACTGGGGCTCCATGCGGGTGAACTTCTTCGTGCTCTTTCCGGTGGCCGAGATGAACGACGTCCCGGTCACCTACATCAGCGCCTTTCGCGCGCCCGAGTCGCGCGGCTTCGACAACGCCCTGGTGCACGAATTCCCCAACATCACCAACGTCGACATGAGCCAGGCCATCGCCCAGGTGCAGCGCGTGCTGGGCCAGGTGATCGCGGCCATCGAGTTCCTCTTCGCCTTCACGCTCGCGGCCGGGCTGGTGGTGCTGCTGGCGGCCGTCACGGCCACGCGCGGCGAACGCGAACGCGAGTTCGCCATCCTGCGCGCGGTGGGCGCGGGCTCGGGCCTGCTGCGCCAAGTGCAGCGCATCGAGCTGCTGGGTGTGGGCCTGCTGGCCGGCTTCCTGGCCTCGGTGGTGGCGGTGGCCGTGGGCTGGGCGCTCGCGCGCTATGCCTTCGAGTTCACCTGGACGGCTTCGCTCTGGGTGCCGCTGGGCGGCGCGCTCGCCGGCGCGGTGCTGGCGCTGGCGGCGGGTTGGTGGGGGCTGCGCGCCATCCTGCGCACGCCGGTGGTCGAAACCCTGCGCCGCGCGGCGACCTGAAGACATGAGCGATCCACTCCTGCAACCCGAAGAACCGGCGAAATTCGCCACCCCGTTCGAATGGATCGGCGGCGAGGCGCGCGTGCGCGCCCTGGTCGACCGCTTCTACGACCTGATGGACCTGGAGCCCGGCTACCGCGCGCTGCGCGCCGCGCACGGCAGCACGCTGGACAGCGCGCGCGACAAGCTGTTCTGGTTCCTGTGCGGCTGGCTCGGCGGGCCGGACCACTACGTCTCGCGCTTCGGCCACCCGCGCCTGCGCATGCGCCACCTGCCGTTCGCCATCGGCATCCTGGAGCGCGACCAGTGGCTGGCCTGCATGGACCAGGCCATGGGCGAGACCGGGGTCGACGCCGAGCTGCGCGAGCGCCTGAAACGCAGCTTCTTCCAGACCGCCGACTGGATGCGCAACA
>Ga0209958_1001444_pt1 | contig 18111 bp, 13 predicted proteins | sample ThiBio_inoc_plan_FD_183942 | JGI IMG/M metagenome (GOLD analysis project Ga0209958, IMG submission 183942) | Wastewater bioreactor microbial communities from Cape Town, South Africa - Thiocy_inoc_plan (SPAdes) | ecosystem: Engineered > Bioremediation > Thiocyanate > Unclassified | place: South... | reverse complement strand
TTAAGCTATGACGACCTTTTGCACGACGACGAGCTAAAACTTGACGACCTGCTTTAGTAGCCATACGAGCGCGGAAACCATGAACGCGTTTACGCTTTAATTCAGATGGTTGGAAAGTACGTTTCATTTCGAAACTCCAAAATGATCTTTCTATAAAGGTCCGCGATTTTATTGCGCAATGTTTACGCTGTCAATGAAAAATCAAAAACTTTACATTTTGTTTGCTTTGTTTTGCAGCGATAAAGAAACACGCTAGCCGATGCTTTTAAAGAAAACAAAAAATATACACAAGCTATCTCTTTAAATTATATCAGTATTCATCTATATTCACAGCTTACAAACAAGCTTATCAACATTTCATCTGCTGATTTAAATTTAATCCTTGGATTTTGAATTTAAATTTCGATATGCTCAGTTATCCACAATTCGGGTGAACCCTATAAGTAAATTCAAATTTTAAAATTTAAATTTATTCTTATTAGGGTGGATTTATTTTGTGGAAATCAATGTTTTTTTATGAATAAACATAAAGTTATGTTGTGGATAAGCATGTTTTTATCAATTTTATAGTTTGTGGATAACTTTGAGCTTAAAACTATCCACAGCTTGTGCAAAAAGTTATGCACATGTGGTTTTGAATTTAAATTTATAAACGAATGCTGTCTTTTTCAGCAAAAGTCCCATAAATTGTCCTGACAGATGTGGATAACTTGGTTAGAATGGCGACCCCTTTGAAAGATGAGGGGGCGTGGTTTTTTATTTTTGAATTTAAAAAATGGATATATAGGGGATGCACATGCTCTGGACAGACTGCTTAACTCGCTTGCGACAAGAGCTATCTGATAACGTCTTTGCGATGTGGATTCGTCCTTTGGTTGCTGAAGAGGTTGATGGTGTGATGCGTTTATACGCACCAAACCCCTATTGGACGCGTTATATTCAAGATAACCATTTAGAACTAATCTCTATTCTTGCCGAACAATTATCGGAAGGTCGAGTTCGTCAGGTTGAAATTCTGGTTGACTCTCGTCCAGGGACAATTCTGTCTTCCAATGAGCAACCTGCAACCACAACAGCAGCATTAAGTAGTGCGCCTGTTGCTGTTCCAACAAAAGTAAAAAAAGAATCTGATCTGGTTCAACCCAGTCAAAATGCCACCAAAATCCCGAAAAAAAGGCAACTCAATCCGTTATTTACCTTTTCTTTGTTTGTTGAAGGCCGTTCTAACCAAATGGCTGCTGAAACCTGCCGTAAAGTTTTAACGCAGTTAGGTGCTTCTCAACACAACCCTTTATTTTTGTATGGTCCAACAGGTCTCGGTAAAACCCACTTAATGCAGGCCGTGGGCAATGCGTTATTACAAGCCAAGCCAAATGCCCGTGTGATGTATATGACTTCAGAAAGTTTTGTACAAGACTTTGTCAGTTCATTACAAAAAGGTAAGGTTGAAGAGTTTAAGAAAAACTGTCGTTCTTTAGATTTATTGTTGGTCGATGATATTCATTTACTCGCGGGTAAAGAAGCAAGCCTTGTTGAATTTTTCTATACATTCAATGCTTTACTGGATGAGTCTAAACAAATTATTTTAACCTCAGACCGCTATCCCAAAGAACTCACTGAACTTGATCCTCGTTTAGTCTCTCGTTTTTCTTGGGGTTTATCTGTGGGGGTTGAACCACCGGATATTGAAACCCGAATCGAGATCTTGCTGAAAAAAGCTGAAAATAGTGGTGTTGATTTACCACGAAATTGTGCTTTGTTTATTGCCCAACAAGTCGTTGCAAACGTGCGAGAACTTGAAGGTGCCCTGAATAAAGTGGTGGCGATTTCACGTTTTAAAGGCACCGCGATTGATTTGGATGTGGTCAGAGAATCTCTCAAAGATGTATTGGCGATTCGTGCACGTACCATTAGTGTGGAAAATATCCAACGAGTCGTGAGTGAATACTTCCGTATTCCATTAAAAGAGTTGATTGGGCCAAAACGGACCCGTATTTTTGCGCGTCCTCGTCAATTGGCCATGGGGTTGGCACGTGAATTAACTGGGGATAGTTTCCCAGAAATTGGCATGGCTTTTGGTGGTCGTGACCACAGTACCGTGATGCATGCCTGTGAAAAAGTGGTCAGCTTGCGTGAAGAAGACCCTATTTTTAATGAAGACTATAAAAATTTACTGCGCTTGTTACAAAGTTAATCTATTTTTCAGAGTTGCAAACTATTTTTAAGTGCAGCATAGTACACTGCTAACATTCATATCGGCTTCTGTTGTAAGAGGAATAAAATCGTGCGTTTGAAAATCGCTAAAGAAAGTTTAGTCAATGTTTTATCCCATGTGGTGGGGGCTGTTGAACGCCGTCATACTTTGAATATTCTTTCAAACGTTAAAATTCAAACTACACAACAGGCTTTAACCATTACAGGTTCTGACTTGGAAGTTGAATTGGTTGCCAGCACTACGTTAGCAGAAGGGGCTTGCTTGGAAGCGGGTGAAACCACGGTTCCTGCACGTAAATTGGTCGAAATTTGTAAGTCTCTTCCTACAGCAGCCTTGATTGATCTCCAAATCACCGAAGACCAACGTTGTATTTTAAAATCAGGCAACAGCCGTTTCGTCTTGGGCACACTTCCTGCGGAAGATTATCCATTATTGACCACTGAAAATAGCCAAGGGACACAAGTTCAGGTTACCCAACGTGAATTAAAGCGTTTATTTGAAAAAACGGCCTTTGCCATGGCGGTTCAGGATGTACGTTTTTACCTAACTGGGACATTGTTGGAAATTGATCAAAATCAATTACGTACAGTAACTACAGATGGACATCGTTTAGCGTTGTGTGAAGTGTTGGCGTCATCAACAGCAGCAGCACCGATGCAGGCCATTGTTCCGCGTAAGGCGGTCGGTGAATTACAGCGCTTACTCAGTATTGAAGATGAACAATTGACGGTTTTGATTGGCCGTGAATTATTGAATGTCACTATCAATACGCCAAGCCGTGATAAAGAGCAGGGTGATATTACCGTTCGTTTTACCACGAAATTGATTGATGGAAAATTCCCTGATTATCGCCGTGTGATTCCAAAAAATGGCGATAAGCATGTCTTTATTGCGCATGATGTGTTTAAACAATCATTGCAGCGTGTGGCGATTTTAAGTAATGAAAAACTTCGTGGTGTGTTCTTGAATTTTAATCAGGATTCATTACAGTTGCGTGCCAATAACCCAGAACAAGATGAAGCGGTTGAAGATATTGCAATTCAATATCAAGATGCTCCCCTAGAAATGTCATTTAATGCGCAATATATCCTAGATGTTTTAAGCGTTTTAGACGGGGATGATGTAAAAATGAGCATGAGTGAGGCCAACCAGTCGGTGCTTGTTCAAGATCCTGCACATCCTGATCAAACTTATGTTGTCATGCCGATGCGTGTTTAATTGGTATTGATTATTTGAGTTTAAAATCATGCAAATCACGCGTTTAAATATCGAGCGTGTACGTAATTTAAAGGCGGTTGCGCTCAATGGGTTGCAACCGTTTAATATTTTTTACGGGGCCAATGGTTCCGGAAAAACCTCAATACTTGAATCCATTCATTTATTGGCTACAGGTCGCTCGTTTCGCACCCATATTCCGAAACATTACATCCAATATGAGGCGGGTGATGCGATTGTGTTTGCACAATCGGCCAGCGAACGTATTGGTATGCAAAAAATGGCTTCTGGCGAGCAACTGATTAAGGTCAATGGCGATACTATTGCGACCCAAGGTCAGCTGGCAAAACTATTACCTTTACAACATATCGATCCGCAAAGTACCGATATTATCGATCACGGCGCTAAACCCAGACGGCAATTGCTGGATTGGTTAATGTTCCACGTGGAACCTGAGTTTTATTTTGCTTGGCAGTATTATTCGCGTGCATTAAAACAGCGCAATAGTTTACTCAAAACACGGCGTAATCTCAGTCTGGCTGATTTAGAGCCGTGGAACAAAATGCTGAGTGATTATGGCGAAATTTTGCACTCACAACGGGTTGGAATCGTTGAGCAATGGAATCAGTTTTTTCATGAGGATTTGCAGCAGTTGTTGCCCAATCTGCAGATTGAACTGGAATACAGTGCTGGCTTTCATACCGAGCAGGGCTTGCTACAGGACTTGATTCAGCAGCATCAAAAAGACCTTGATCGCCGTTATACCGAGTACGGTCCACACCGTGCCGATTTACGCTTAAAAACGCCGTTTGGCAATGCCGATGACGTACTCTCTCGCGGGCAAAAAAAGTTGTTAATCATGGCATTAAAACTGTCACAAATTGCAATGCTGCATGCGAGTAACAAGGAAACTGTGGTATTATTAGATGATCTGACAGCAGAGTTAGATTTAGCTGCACAACAACGTTTAATTGAGCGACTGAGTCAGTTGGGAAGTCAGGTTTTTATGACCACCTTAGACCATGCGTCGGTATTAAAACACTTACATGATCTGTCGATTCCCTTTCAATTGTTCCATGTTGTTCACGGCCAAGTCAGTCTTGCTGCGCCATAATTTTATTTCCTCATCTTTGGATAGATTAGATATTTACTAGGGAGTAACCATGAGTTCAGAGTCTCAATCAGTCTCTCAAACAGAACAAACAAATGAAAAGGCTTATGATTCCTCTAGTATTAAAGTATTACGTGGATTAGACGCGGTTCGTAAACGCCCTGGGATGTATATCGGTGATACCGATGACGGTACAGGTTTGCACCATATGGTGTTTGAGGTGGTGGATAATGCCATCGATGAAGCTTTAGCAGGACACTGTGACGAGATTTTGGTGACCATTCATGAAGATGAATCGGTCAGCGTCTCGGATAATGGTCGTGGTATTCCAACCGATATTCACCCTGAAGAAGGGGTGTCTGCGGCAGAGGTGATTCTGACCATTCTGCACGCAGGTGGTAAGTTCGACGACAACAGTTATAAAGTGTCGGGTGGTTTACACGGTGTAGGTGTCTCAGTTGTTAATGCTTTATCTAAAAAATTGCATTTGACCATTCACCGTGCTGGCCAAATCCATGAGCAAGAATACGCACATGGCGATCCGCAATATCCATTAAAAGTCGTGGGTGAAACTGATACATCGGGGACAACCGTTCGTTTCTGGCCAAGTGAACTGACCTTTAGCCAAACCATTTTTAGTGTGGATATTTTGGCACGTCGTTTACGAGAGCTTTCGTTCCTGAACGCAGGAGTCCGTATCGTACTGCGTGATGAGCGTGTCAATCTCGAGCATGTTTATGACTATGAAGGTGGTTTATCTGAATTCGTTAAATATATTAACGAAGGTAAAACCCATCTCAATGAAATCTTCCATTTCACTACGGATGCCGATAATGGCATTGGTGTTGAAGTTGCATTGCAGTGGAATGACAGCTATCAAGAGAATGTCCGTTGCTTTACCAATAACATTCCACAGAAAGATGGTGGTACCCACCTTGCAGGCTTCCGAGCTGCATTAACCCGTGGCTTAAACAGCTACATGGAAAATGAAAGCTTACTGAAAAAAGAAAAAGTGGCTGTCACCGGTGACGATGCACGTGAAGGTTTAACTGCCATCATTTCGGTGAAAGTACCAGATCCAAAATTCTCTTCACAAACCAAAGAAAAACTGGTGTCGAGTGAAGTAAAACCTGCTGTTGAACAAGCCATGAACAAAGAGTTTTCAGCTTATTTGCTTGAAAACCCACAGGCTGCAAAATCGATTGCAGGCAAAATTATTGATGCGGCACGTGCGCGTGATGCGGCACGTAAAGCACGTGAAATGACTCGCCGTAAGAGTGCTTTGGACATTGCTGGTTTACCTGGTAAATTGGCCGACTGTCAGGAAAAAGATCCAGCATTGTCGGAACTGTATCTGGTCGAGGGTGACTCTGCGGGTGGTAGTGCCAAGCAAGGTCGTAACCGTAAGATGCAGGCGATTTTGCCACTTAAAGGTAAAATCCTGAACGTTGAACGTGCACGTTTTGACAAGATGATTTCAAGCCAAGAAGTCGGTACGCTGATTACCGCGCTTGGTTGTGGTATCGGGCGTGAAGAATATAATCCAGACAAATTGCGTTATCACAAAATCATTATCATGACCGATGCGGACGTGGATGGTTCACATATTCGGACCTTGTTATTGACCTTCTTCTTCCGTCAAATGCCGGAGTTGGTTGAGCGTGGTTATATCTATATCGCGCAACCACCATTGTACAAGTTGAAGAAAGGTAAGCACGAGCAGTACATCAAAGATAATGAAGCACTGGAAACTTTCCTGATTTCTAATGCGATTGATGAGCTTTCATTGCATATCAGTGCGGAAGCTCCTGCGATTACTGGTGAAGCCTTATCGAGAGTGATTGCGGATTATCAAGTCTCGCAAAAGAGCTTACAGCGCTTAACTCAACGTTATCCTGCAAGCTTGCTTGATGGCTTACTGGAGTTGGAGGCATTTAAAGCGGATCACAATCACGAACGCGATTATGTGGAAGCATGGGCAGAGCAATTACGTGTTGCAATTGAGAAATTACAACCAAGCTTGCGTCCAGAAATTAGTTTAGAAGCGTTTGAACGTGAAAATGCGCAAGGTGAGAAATCAGCACATTACTGGCCTCGTGTGACCGTGTATGTACATAACTTACCACATTCATATTTATTGGATGCAGGTCTGTTAAATTCTGCTGAATATGCACGTCTGTTGAAAAACTCGAAGAGCTGGTTCAAGTTGCTTGAGGAAGGGGCTTATCTGCAAAAAGGTGATCGCCGTATTCAAGTCAGCAGTTTCCATCAAGTGTGGCAACATATTTTACAAGACTCACGTCGTGGCATGATGATCCAACGCTATAAAGGTTTGGGTGAGATGAATGCTGAGCAACTTTGGGAAACCACGATGGATCCTGAAAACCGTAATATGTTGCAAGTGACCATTGATGATGCGATTGAAGCAGATCGTATGTTCTCATGCTTGATGGGGGATGACGTAGAACCGCGTCGTGCCTTCATTGAAGAAAATGCCTTAAATGCAGATATTGATGCTTAACTGCGTTAAGCATCTGTTTTAAATAAAAAAGCGATGATATTGATAATCATCGCTTTTTTATTATCTGCGTTCCACGTGAAACGTCTTGTTGTCTGGTTAATTCTCTACAAAGTCACTCACTTGAATCAATGCATGGCCGAACAAGTATCCAGCAGTGACTAAAACGCTGATCCACAGTAATGCACCCAAGATGTTATAAATCACAAAATGGCTATAGTTCATATTGCTTGAACCAGCTGCTAAGGGCGCAAATGAACGGGCAAAAGGGATAAAACGAGCCAGCAAAATGGTTTTTCCGCCGTGTTTCAGAAAGAACACATTGGTTTTTTGTAGATATTCTTGCTTAATAAAGCGTGATTTCATATTGAAAATACGGTCGCCAAAATGACGACCAATATGGTAGTTCACCATATAGCCCAATGCCGCAGCAAAGAACAAAAGGCTGATCATATAGCCGAGATGCATGATTTCCACCACAGAGCATAATGCGCCTACGGTGAGTAATAGACTGTCGCCAGGTAGGAAGAACATAAAAACAAAGGCGGTTTCTGAAAAAATAATCAGAAAAAGAATGGCATAAATCCATAAACCGTACTCTTGAACCAAGACCGGTAGAATATGTTCAAAATTAAAAATAAAATCTAAAGAATTCATTCAGTTTGTATGATCCAAAATAGAGTACTCACCAAATTAAAGTACAAAAAATGTAAAATGAATTTAACCCTCAGGATTCATTCGTCAGTTATAAATTTACAACAGTGGGGGCTGAGTATATCGAGCCTGACACTAAAGCTCAATTTTCTGAGAAAATTCCAATTTTTACCTTATCTTAAATTCTCGACAAATTCATGACATTTTTCATGCTATTCATAGTGTTTTTAAGTATCCGAAGCATCTTTTGAAGCTGTAAAGGGAATAATTCTGTTTAAACAAATGACCTTAAACGTTGTAATTCATACACACTCAAAACAGCAATGTGTATGAATCACGTAGCGGCTTAATCTGCAAATGAGCTTTCCAATTCTTCCAGTTCCATCATCAGTTCTAAAAGCTGTTCTTCATGCTGTTCCAACTTGGCTTTAAGCTCATTTTGTTCATTCATCAGCTTGATCAAATCATTTTTGCGCTCAGCCTCATATAAGGCGCTATCCGCCAAAGCATGTTCAATGTCAGCTAAGCGTGGCTGAACCTTTTCAATCTGAGCTTCAACCTTTTCAATATTTTTACGAATTGGTCGCGTCATTTCACGGCGACGAGCTGCTTCTTTACGTTGCGCTTCCTTATCTACTTTTGCGGCAGGGGCTTGGGTGGTTGTGCTTTGCTGCTGTGATGCATTTTGTGCATTGATCTGTTGCTGGCGAGCTTCACGTAACCACTTAGCGTAGTCTTGTAGATCACCTGCAAATTCTGTGCATTGACCTGCATGCACTAATAACAAGTCATCACAGACACTGGCAATCAATTGGCGTTCGTGTGATACCAGCACCACCGCACCATCAAAGTCCTGTAGCGCCATAGTCAGTGCCAGACGCATATCCAAGTCTAAATGGTTGGTTGGTTCGTCCAGAATCAAGACATTGGGACGTTGCCATACGATCAGTGCCAGCGCCAGACGTGCACGTTCACCACCAGAGAAGCTCTCACATGGCGTATCCATACGCTCGCCACTAAAGCCAAAACTACCTAAAAAGGCACGTAAAGCAGCTTCACTGATGTGTTTTTCGGCAATACGTGCCAATTGCAGCATTGGGCTGGCATGGGCATCCAAAGCATCCATTTGATGCTGAGCAAAATAACCAATATTGAGCAGTTCAGAGGCCTTACGTTCGCCTGCAAGTAGTGGTAAATCACCGACAAGGGTCTTGATCAAGGTTGATTTACCTGCACCATTCATCCCGAGTAAGCCAATACGTGAACTTGGGGTGATTTGCAGACGAATTTTTTCAGCAATGATTTTATCGCCGTAGCCAATCGTAGCAGCATCCAGACTCAGCAGAGGTGAACTCATTTTGGTCGGTTCACGGAAGCTGAAGGTAAATGGTGTATCAACATGTGCTGGTGCGAGTTGCTGCATGCGCTCTAATTGCTTAATTCGGCTTTGTGCTTGGCGGGCTTTGGTGGCCTTGGCTTTAAAGCGGTCAATAAACTTTTGTAGATGTGCGCGGGTTTCTTGCTGCTTCTCAAAAGCTTGCTGTTGCTGCGCTAAGCGTTCACTACGAGTGGTTTCAAAGGTGGAGTAATTGCCTGTGTATAAAGTCAGTTCTTGATTTTCGATATGCAAAATATGATCGGTAATCGCATCCAAGAAATCTCGGTCATGTGAAATCAGGACCAGCGTACCTTCATACGCTTTGAGCCAGTCTTCTAACCACAAGATCGCATCCAAGTCCAAATGGTTGGTCGGTTCATCCAACAGCAGCAGATCTGAACGGCTCATAAGGGTACGCGCCAAGTTTAGGCGCATACGCCAACCGCCCGAGAAGCTCGCGACATTTAATTTTAATTGGTGATCGAGAAAGCCGAGACCTGCCATCAATTGTGCTGCTTTGGCGGGTGCTGCATAACCATGAATTTCGTCAAAACGACCATGCAGTTGGGCTAACTCATCATTACTGAGTTGATCTGGATGCGCTAATTTTTCTTGAATATCCCAGTATTCTTCATCGCCTGACAGCACAAAATCAATCGCTGGCATTTCTAAGGCTTTAATTTCTTGCGCCATATGCGCCACAGTCCATACTGCGGGGCGAGTCAGATTGCCCTCATCTGCGACCAAGTCTCCTAAAAAGGCAGCGAATAAGGTCGATTTACCTGCACCATTCACCCCAGTAAGACCAATTTTCCAGCCTGGATGAAGCTGCATCGATGCTTTTTGGAATAGAACTCGCCCACCACGGCGTAATGAAACTTGGTCAAATTGGATCATGAGCATGCAAAATAGCGAATAGATAGCTGCATTTTAAGGTGATCGCCCATGAATGCAAATTTTTATATTTAAGATCAAGTTGTTCGGATTGAGCTGATCAATCAATGATAAAATAGAGTAAAAGCTCTATTTTTGTGACGCGAATCAGATTATTATTTAAATTATATGAAAAAATAAGCAACAAGACTAAAAGTAGCAGCATAGGATTTAAGGATGAACAAGGGAATTCTTGCATTGGGGGCAATGCTGGTGTTGGGGAGCTATACAGAAACACATGCAGCGAGCAAAATTTGTGTTTTTGATTTGTTGGGGAAATCAGGAGAAGCCTATAAGGCCATGGAAGAGTGGGCCTTGGCCGCTAAAGCATGGCGCGGCGATACTTTTTTGATCAGCTATCAGAATGAAGCGTTGGCGGAAAATGATTTTGAACAAGGCAAATGTGATGGCGTCTATATGACTTCAATGCGTGCGCGCCGTTATAACAAATTTGCAGGTTCGATTGATGCCATTGGGGCGGTACCAAGCTATGCGATTGCACAGAAAGCGATTAGCTTTGCTTTGGACAAGCGTAATCAACGCCGTTTGCTCAGCACCGTTGATAATGAAAACTATGAAGTTGCAGGGATTTCGCAAATTGGTTTGGCCTATATCTTTGTCAAAGACAAGAAGATGAATACTATTGAGCAAATCAAAGGGAAAAAATTTGCAGTGCTGGGCTATGACGAAGCACAAAAGATCGTGGTGAAAAGCCTAGGTGGACAAGCCGTACTTGCGGATATCTCTGATATCGCCAAAAAGTTTAATACAGGTCAGGCCGATATTATGGCGGCACCTGCCTATGCCTATAAACCTTTAGAATTGTCAAAGGGACTGGGAAATGAGGGTGCAATTATGACTTTCCCAGCGGTGAATATGACCATGGACTTAATTATCCGTCCTGAAAAATTCTCCAGCAATTTTGGACAGAACTCTCGAGCGTGGTTTCTAAGCCGTCTGAGTACCAATTTCGCACTGATCCAGCGTCTTGAATCAGAATTGCCAGCCAAATACAAAATCAACCTCAGTAACGAGGATAAAACCCGTTATCAGCAAATCTTGCGTGAAGCACGTATGGGATTGACCAAACGTGGTATTTACGATGCCAGCATGATGAGTGTACTGAAACGCGCGCGCTGTACGGTAGACCGAACCAATTTTGAATGTACTTTAGGTGGTGAATAAACCAATACATCAGTGGATGGATGTCTCAACATCCTGCTTTTGAGTTGATATTGGCCTAAAACATTAAAACGTGATCAAGTCTGTTAAAACAGATGAAAACCCGACATATGTATATAAAAGTGCTATTCTTTTGGTCAAAATCTGACTATATTGAATAAGCACTGATGGAAAATTGTGCAAAATAGCAAAGTAAGGGAAAACAAGATGAAAAAAGGACTTTGGGCATTGAGTGCTACAGCTCTATTTGTCATGAGCACTCCTGTACAGGCAAAACAACAAATTTGCGTTTTTGATTTATTGGGTAAGGCAGGGGAGTCTTATAAACTGATTGAAGAATGGAAGCTGGCTTCTAAAACATGGCAGGGTGATGTTGAGCTAATTCCTTATCAAGACGAAGAAAAAGCGGAAAAAGATTTCGATGCGGGCAAATGTGATGGGGTCTATATGACCTCCATGCGTGCCCGAAAATATAATAAATTTGCAGGTTCGGTTGATGCGGTCGGGGCCGTTACCAGCAATGCTATTGCACAAAAGGCTATTAGCTATGTGCTGGATAAGCGCAATCAACATCGTTTAACAGCGACAGTGAACGGGGATAAATTCGAAGTTGCAGGTATTATCCAAGTCGGGCTGGCGTATATTTTTGTACGTGACAAAAAAATCGACACCATTGAAAAAGCCAAAGGCAAAAAATTTGCTTATTTACATTATGACCAAGCACAAAAAGCCATTGTAGAAAGCATTGATTTGGTAGCGGTACCATCAGATATTTCTGATTTTGTGAAAAAATTTAATAGCGGACAGGTGGATGTAATTGCAGCGCCTGCCTATGCCTATAAGCCTTTAGAGATCAGTAAGGGCTTAGCCAATGGTGCATTATTTAATTTCCCTGTCGTGAATATTACCGGTGACTTGATTATTCGTCCTGCACAATTCCCAAGTGGATTCGGAACCCAGTCTCGACAGTGGTTCGTGAACAAATTGCCAAGTAACTTTGCCATGGTGCAGCGTTTAGAAGCGGGAATGAATGCCAAAAAGATTACCTTGACCAATGAAGATAAAACCCGTTATCAAAAAATGTTGCGTGATGGACGCATGAATTTAACCAAGCAAGGCGTGTATGATGCGAGTATGATGAATGTGTTGAAACGTGCCCGTTGTACGGTTGAACGGACGAACTTTGAGTGTACTTTGAGTGGTGAATAAAAAAGGAGAACAGTCGCCTAGATATAAATCTATACACAAAGTGAGGCAGATATAACAAAATTGCCTAAGAAAATAATAGAAATAGATAAAAGAGGGTAAAAAATAAACAATCTAGTCATAAAAATAGAGTAGAAGCTCTATTTTTTTTCAAAAAACATGATTAATATTTGCTTCGAACAAGGAGACAAACATAAAGTTTGTGAAAGGATGAAAAATATGAAAAAAATTGCACTTGCTCTTGCAGCAACTTCGATCTTTGGTGTATCTGCTTCTACTCAAGCAGCAATTGATGTGTGTGTATTCGACTTATTAGGAAAGTCAGGTGAATCATACAAAATGATGCAAGACTGGGCACTCGCAGCGAAAAGCTGGGGCGCTGATGTCAACTTACTTGCAATCACGGATGAACAGGTTGCAGACAATAACTTTAAAGCGGGTAAATGTGCTGCTGTTGCGATGACAGCAATGCGTGCTCGTCCATATAACAAATTTGCGGGTTCAGTTGATTCATTGGGCGGCGCACCAAGCAATGAAGTGGCACAGCGTGCGATTACTTATGTACTTGATGCACGTAATGCAGCAAAAATGACCACTAACTTAGGCGGTAATAAATACGAAATCGCGGGTATCGCGCCTTTAGGTGCTGCTTACATTTTCGTACGTGACAAGAGCATTAACTCAATTGAAAAAGCAGCGGGTAAAAAATTCGCCGTATTGGGTTATGATGATGCACAAAAAATCATGGTACAACGCGTAGGCGCGCAAGCGGTACTTTCTGATATTTCTAACTTTGCTGCGAAATTTAACAACGGTCAAGTGGACATGGTCGGTGCACCTGCTTATGCCTACAAACCATTAGAATTAAGCAAAGGCTTAGGTTCAAATGGTGCGATGTTTAACTTCCCTGTATTACAAGTGACTGCAGATCTTGTGATTCGTCCAGAGAAATTCCCTGCTGGCTTTGGTCAAAAATCTCGTGACTACTTTGTGAAACAACTTCCAAAAGCATTCTCAATGATCAAACGTTATGAAGCTGAAATTCCAGCCAAATACAAAATGAACTTGAGTGCTGAAGATAACTTGAAATATCAAAAATTATTACGTGATGGTCGTATGGATCTGACTAAGCGTGGTATTTACGATGCAGGCATGATGTCTGTATTGAAGAAAGCTCGTTGTTCAGTAGACAAAGCAAACTTTGAATGTGCATTACCGGGTGAATAATCCAGAATTGCCACAATCAAGACTTAAAGCCTAGATTTATCTAGGCTTTTTGTTTTTTTGCAGATGTCATTTAAGCCATTGTGTTGATTTACAAAGCTCGTAATTATATAAAAATATAAAAACCAAATGGAATCTTGAAGATTTAAAAGATGTTTCAATCAGGACGATTAAACATGACTGTATTCAAACATTGATCCATTGGTGAAGCCTATTTAAAGATATACCGCCAGTCTTTTGATTTTGGATGGGATGCAACAACAATCAGCATAGATGCAAAGGAAAAATAAAATGCAATGGTTTAAAACTTTATTACTTGCGACTGGGATCGCCGCTGTCTCTGCGGGCACTCAGGCAAAACAAACGATTTGTGTATTTGATATCGTGGGAAAAAGTGGCGATGTTTATGCATTAATGAAGGATTATCAACTCGCTGCAAAAACTTGGGGCGCTGATATTGAGCTTAAAGTCGGAACGAATGAAGCTGTGATTGCTGAAGACTTTAAAGCGGGTAAATGTGATGGGGTCAGCATCACAGGGATGCGTGGTCGTCAGTTTAACCAGTTTACAGGTTCATTGGATGCAATCGGGGCGATTACTGACCTTAAATTGGCCGTTAAAGTGATGCAGGGTTTAGCCAGCCCAACCTTTGCTAAAGCAATGGTGAATGGTAAATATGAAGTGGTTGGGGTCATTCCTGTAGGTGATGCCTATTTATTGGTAAATGACCGTAATATCAATACGGTGGCTAAAGCTGCTGGCAAGAAAATTGCTGTCCTAGATTATGATGAAGCACAAAAAATTATGGCTTCTCAAGTCGGTGCACAAGCCGTCAGCTCAGATATCACCAACTTTGGTGCCAAGTTCAATAATGGTCAGGTGGATATTATTGGTGCACCAGCTGCTGCCTTTAAACCTTTGGAACTGTATAAGGGTTTAGGAACCAAAGGGGCGATTGTGAATTATCCAATTCTGCAAGTGACAGGCAACTTAATTATTCATCCAGAGAAATTCCCAACAGGTTTTGGCCAAAAGTCGCGAGAGTGGGTGAAGGCACAATTACCACGTGCATTTACCATTCTTGGAAAAATGAAAGCAGACATTCCACAAAAATATTGGATGGAAGTTCCAGCTTCTGACAAACCAGGCTATCAAAAATTAATGCGTGAAGCGCGTATTAATCTGACCGCGAAAGGAATCTATGACAAGCGCATGATGAAACTGTTATGGCAATTCCGTTGCCGTGAAGATGCCAAAAACTTTGAATGCGGCTTACAAGACGAGAACTACAAATAATCGTGTAAAAGTCTTTAACAGCACTTTAAAACTTCAAATACAGACCCGATATTGAGTATGCTATACTACATATCGGGTCTTTTATTTATGAAAGACGTATTGAAGTCTGAGGAATATCCATCATGAACGCCCAAGCTCTAGAATTGTCAGATAGTGCTGCTAACAAAGTTCGCCAACTACGCGAAAGTGAAGGCAATAACGATCTTATGTTACGTGTTTATGTAACAGGCGGTGGTTGTTCAGGCTTCTCTTATGGTTTTAACTTCGCGGAAAGCATCAATGAAGACGATGCTGAATTTATGAATGGCGATGTTAAAATGCTGGTTGATTCACTCAGTTATCAATATCTTGTTGGGTCAGTTGTCGATTATTTGGAAGGACTTGAAGGCTCTCGTTTTGTAGTTCAAAACCCGAATGCGACCACCACTTGCGGTTGTGGTTCATCATTCTCGATTTAACCGATTTTTGATGTAAAAAAAGCTTCTCCAATTGAGAAGCTTTTTTGGTCTTAGACCGCTGTGATGGTGCCGAGAATACGGTCACCCGATGCACCCGTCACCGTAGGTAAATTGCCACTGAGCTGCTCTACAAAACGCATGGCTAACCAGGCAAACGCCGTCGCTTCTACCCATGTCGGAGCTAAATCAAGGGCATCCGTGGTTTGTACCGACCAATTGTGTTTACGTAAGCGCCAACGGAGTTGTTCAAGTAGATGTGAATTATAGGCACCCCCGCCACAAACATAGATTTCACCCGTCGGCATCGTTTCTTTACTGCGGTAAATCGCTTTTTTAATCGCACGTGTAGTGAGTTTCATTAAAGTGGATTGAACATTTTCTGGGGTATCTTCCAGTTCGTCATATTCCAAATCATTGCGCCAATCGCTGAGCTGCTCATCCAGCCATTCTAAATTAAAGTCTTCACGACCTGTGCTCTTCGGTGGCTCTTTGGCAAAAAATTCATGATTCTGTAAACGATCTAATAAAGAACGAATAGGATTGCCATAGGCTGCCCAATCGCCATTTTCATCATAAGGATGCCCTGTGTGGCGATGACACCACGCATCCATCAAGATATTGGCAGGGCCGGTATCAAAACCATAAACGCCGTCTAGATTATTTGCAGGCAGCATACTGACATTGGCAATGCCACCTAAATTTAAAATCACGCGGTGAATGCTGTCATGTTGAAACAGAGCTTGATGGAAAGCAGGTACTAGAGGCGCACCTTGACCACCTGCGGCCATGTCACGACGACGGAAATCCGAGACTACAGGCAGTTGTGTGATTTCTGTGATGATATTGGGATCACCAATTTGTAAGGTGAAACCATGCTCTGGGCGGTGACGAATGGTCTGCCCATGTGATCCAATCGCTTTAATTTGGCTTCGGTCTAAATTATTTTGTTCAATCAGTTGATTGATACCGTGCCCAATCATTTGCGCCAAAGCGACATCCGCTTTGCCCATACGATCAATTTCATTGTCATCTGGTAGAGTTAATGCCATCAACTCATCACGTAGTTCAGGCTCAAAAGGCACGGTCAGCGTGGCATGCAGTGTTAATGGATCGAATGAAGTTGCAACAATATCAACACCATCCATGCTCGTGCCTGTCATTACACCAATATAGATCGCGCTCATATACAACTTATCCTGCAAGATGCTGAAAAAATGTTAGTATATCGCACAAATTGAATAACTGATGTGTTTAGGTTTTGTGATGTCAAATTTCTTGCCAGCCGAAGAACAGCTTGCTCTCATTCAACGAGGCACGCACGAGATTATCTCTGAAGAAGATTTATTGAAAAAACTGAAAGAGAATCGTCCACTCCGTGTAAAAGCAGGCTTTGACCCAACGGCTCCTGATTTACACTTAGGACATACGGTTCTAATTAATAAATTAAAAACTTTTCAAGATTTGGGACATGAAGTCACCTTCTTGATTGGTGACTATACGGCCATGATTGGTGACCCGTCTGGGAAAAGCGCAACACGTCCGCCGTTGTCTCGTGAGCAAGTTGAAGCCAACGCGAAAACCTATCAAGAACAAGTTTTTAAAATCTTAGATCCAAATAAAACCAAAGTTCGTTTTAACTCGGAATGGTTTAATCAAAGAACAGCAGCTGATTTAATTCAATTGGCGAGTCAACAAACCGTATCACGTATGTTAGAACGTGATGACTTTACTAAGCGCTATAACAACCATCAACCGATTGCAATTCATGAGTTCTTGTATCCATTGGTACAAGGCTATGATTCGATTGCACTTGAGGCTGATGTAGAGTTAGGTGGTACAGACCAGACTTTTAACTTGTTAATGGGGCGTACCCTACAAGGCCGTTATGGTCAAGAATCACAAGTGTGTATTACTGTGCCGATTCTTGAAGGTCTAGATGGCGTCAATAAGATGTCTAAATCTTTAGGCAACTATATTGGTGTATTTGATACCCCAGGGGCAATGTATCAAAAAATCCTGTCGATGCCGGATAGCTTGATTGAACGTTACTTTGATCTACTGAGCTTCAAGTCATTGGATGAAATCAAAGTTTTGCTTGATGAAATGGCTGCGGGTCGTAACCCACAGGAAATCAAACGTATCTTGGCGCTTGAATTGGTTGAACGTTTCCATGATGCAGAAGCGGCCGAAAATGCACATAAAAGTGCAGGTAACCGTGTAACTGAAGGCGAGGTACCAGAAGATACCCCAGAAGTGACCATTTCTCGTGGCGAGTTTGGTGGTGAGTTATTTATTGCAACCATTCTTCGTGTTGCGGGTTTAAACCCAAATGCCGCGGCAGCGAAAGACGCCGTGGGGCGTGGTGCAGTAAAAGTTGATTGGAATGTGGTGGATATGAGCTACTCTGTAAAAGAGAATGTCACTTTAATCATCCAATCAGGTAAAAAAGCCATTGCACGAGTGACTTTCACTGATTAATTCACAATGAAAAAAATAAAAAGCAGGTCATGAGCCTGCTTTTTATACGTAAATAGCTGATAAAAACAACGAAAACACTGAATTTGTAGAAAAAAGAAACATGCAAAAGAAAATAATAAAAAAGGGGGTTGTGTTGGGTCTGAAATGCTGTAGAATGCACATCCATCGGCGGTGATGCAGATAAAAACTTGTTGAGAAACAAGGATTTGGCTAGAAAGGTTAGATTCTTGGGTTGATTGATAA
>Ga0209958_1001440_pt1 | contig 18188 bp, 16 predicted proteins | sample ThiBio_inoc_plan_FD_183942 | JGI IMG/M metagenome (GOLD analysis project Ga0209958, IMG submission 183942) | Wastewater bioreactor microbial communities from Cape Town, South Africa - Thiocy_inoc_plan (SPAdes) | ecosystem: Engineered > Bioremediation > Thiocyanate > Unclassified | place: South... | reverse complement strand
CGTGCAGAAGTTCGTTTACCAAACGGTGCGCTTCGTCACACTGGTGAATTCAACATCGCAATCCAATTGCATCATGATGTTGTTGCTGAAGTTCTCGTTACTATCGTATCTGAGTAATTTCTGCAAAAAAAAAAGAGCATGTTTTACATGCTCTTTTTTTATGTCTATTGTTTTTGTTTTATTAAATACTCCTATTCATTGAAAATGCAGTTAGCGCATCTCTAATAAATATTTCACATAATTCACTGCACTCTGATTGATTTCATTCCCCGTAGGTTGAGCCTGTCCTTGTTCTGGATTGGTATCCATTCCATAAAAAGCAAATATCGGCTGATAATCGGCCTTCACATACCGTGCAGTTAATTCAAATGGTAGACACAGCTGTTGTAGTGAAAATTGATAACGACCATCTGCGGCATAGTCTTTTTCTTTTATACCTGCAGAAACTGCAAGGGTTATTTTCTTGTCTTTTAGCTGATTTCCTGCTGAACCATAGGCCCAACCATAAGTCAGCACATCATCTAACCATTGCTTTAATAACGGTGGACAGTTAAACCAATAGATCGGGAATTGAAAGACCAGATTTTGATGTGCTTCCACCAAAGCTTGTTCTGTTGTGACATCAATAATACCATCTGGGTAGTGCTGATAAAGTTGATGGATCGTGAATTCATCTGGATATTGACTCAATTCCTCAATCCAACGTTTATTAATAACAGCGTTATCAATATCTGGGTGAGCAACAATCACGAGTGTTTTCTTCATTTCAAAGCATCCCATCGGACATCTGAGTCTTTCTGCAATCAATATGAAATAGATTATAGAAGTATGCTAGAAATAATATAAGTACGGTCATTATGGTTATATACTAGACTAAAAGTTAGTGTCGGAAAAAATTATGGAAACTTGTGCCCCACCCCAGATTGACTTAGAGCAAACAGATTTTGGATATACGCTTTCCCTAATCAATGGCAAATATAAAATGATTATCATGTATTGGCTTTATCAGCATAAATCCATCATGCGATTCAATGAATTAAAACGCTCCATCGGTAATATTTCTTTTAAAACCTTAAGTCTGACTTTAAAAGAAATGGAACGTGACCAATTAATTATTCGTAAGGAGTATCCACAAATTCCACCCAAAGTCGAATACAGCTTATCTGAACGCGGACTCTCCTTAATTCCATTATTAGACATGATGTGCCAATGGGGTGCATCCAATCGGCTCTAACTGCTAAACCACACTTTTTCGCCACTTACACAATTTTCACTGAATTAAATTGTGCCGATGCGCTCCATTTGGATTAAGATAGTCACTCGGTATCGTTTCATCTTTTTATTAGGTCTTGTTATGTCACAGGCGAATGCCAATTTTACAAAAAATTCTCCAAACACAGAGAGTAAAGTGAGTGACTCAGGTCAGCTAAAAGAATTCCGTACCCCGCCACATAACCTTGCCATCGAGCAAGCGGTTTTGGCAGCATTAATGACGGTTGCAGAATCTTTTGAGCAAGTCAGTGACTTACTCAAAGAAAATGATTTTTATGCAACACGTCACAAATATATTTATCGTGCCATTGAGAAACTGGCACAAGAAAACTCACCTTATGATGCCGTTTTGGTCAATGATTGGTTGCTTAAACAAAACTTGTTAGATGCCATTGGTGGTGAAGAATATTTAATGCAATTGATGGCAGATTCACCATCAAGTTTCTATAACCTTGAAATTTATGGAAATAAAATCAAGGAATTTTCAACTCTGCGTAACATGATCAAGATCAGCAGTGATATTTTACAAAATGCTTATGACACCAAAGGTCGTCCAGTTAGCGAAATTCTTGATTTAGCAGAAACCAGTATTTTCTCTTTGGCCGAACAGCACAATAACAACAAAAAAGATTCTGGACCAAAATCCATCAGCTCTGTAACTGCGGATGTCATTACCAAATTAGATGAATTATCTAAACTTGATGGCAACATTACGGGTTTAACCACAGGCTTCTTGGAACTGGATAATAAAACCTCAGGCATGCAGCCTGGTGATTTAATTATTGTTGCAGCACGTCCATCGATGGGTAAAACCACGTTCGCCATGAACTTGGTTGAAAGTGTATTGCAATACAACCGTCTGCCTGCACTCGTATTCTCGATGGAGATGCCAGCAGACTCGATTGCCATGCGTTTGATCTCAGCAATGGGGAAAGTCCATCAAGGACATTTGCGTTCAGGTAATCTAGATGCAGACGAATGGACCAAAGTGACAGGCACCATTCTGCAATTACAAGAAATGCATCTCTATATCGATGACTCGTCTGCCCTGCCACCCACAGAACTTCGTGCCCGTGCACGTCGCGTTGCTAAAATGCATGATGGCAAAATCGGCTGTATCATGGTCGACTACTTACAGCTGATGAAAGTCCCAGGTATGGGCGATAACCGTGTTGGTGAGATCTCGGAAATTTCACGAAGCTTAAAAGCCTTAGCCAAAGAAATGCAATGTCCTGTGATTGCACTATCGCAGTTGAACCGTAGTTTGGAGAACCGACCAAACAAACGCCCAGTCATGTCAGACTTACGTGAATCGGGTGCGATCGAGCAGGATGCCGACTTAATCATGTTTATTTATCGTGATGAAGTCTATAACAAAGAATCCAAAGAGGCTGGTACTGCCGAGATTATCATTGGCAAACAGCGTAACGGTCCAATTGGTAGCGTTCGCCTTGCCTTCGAAGGCCAATATACCCGTTTTAGTAACCTCTCGCCTGAGTTCTATGCTCAGTATGAAGATGACGAATAATATCTAAACCATATCCTATTTTATATACAATCCAAGTCGACCCAAAGGAGAACTCAGGGTGCGCCAAGCAACAGTTTATATTGACAGTGCAGCACTGCAATATAATTTAAACCGTGTTAAACAACTTGCTCCACATTCAAAAATCGTCAGTATGGTCAAAGCCAATGCCTATGGACACGGAGTTAAAAACTGTTTAGCCGCCTTAGAGGCCACGGACGCTTTTGGTGTCGCCTGTTTAGAAGAAGCTTTGGAGATCAGGCAACTGGGATATACTCAACCCATTACGCTGATTGAAGGTGTATTTGCTGAAGATGAAATGACACAAGTCATTGAGCATAAGCTTGAATGTATCGTGCATCACACACAACAAGTTGAATGGTTGATTCAACATAAAACTGCTTATAACGCATTAGGTTTAAAGGTTTGGGTAAAACTGAATAGCGGAATGAATCGTCTCGGTTTCAAAGTCGATGAAATCATTGACGTGATTCAACGCTTAAAAACTGAAGGTTTTACCTGTGTACTTGCCATGCATTTTGCCAATGCTGATGTAGAGCATCCTTTAAATGAACAGCAGAAACAACAGTTCTTACAGGTCAAACAAGCCTGTGCACCAATCTTGGCGTCTTGCTGTAATTCGGCTGCAATTTATAAATATCCTGAACTGCATTTTGATTTTGTTCGTCCTGGTATCATGCTTTACGGCGCATCACCTTTTGCCGATAAAAACGTACATGAACTCGATCTAAAGCCCGTTATGACCTTTAGTGCCGAAATCATTGCACTGAATCAGGTTCAACAAGGTGAATTTGTCGGTTATGGTTCGACCTACTCAGCGTCGTGTACATCACAAATTGCCATTGTTTCAATTGGTTATGGCGATGGCTATCCACGTACTTATATCAAGCAAAACTTTGTTGCCATCAATCAGCAACTTGTTCCTGTAGTCGGCCGTGTCAGCATGGACATGATTGCCATTGATATCAGTCATGTTAAAGCAGAGATTGGCACAAAAGTTGAGCTTTGGGGCCAATCTCGCTTGGTTGATGATGTTGCAGCAGCCAACGGAACCATCGGCTACGAGCTACTTTGCCGCCTCACCCAACGCCCAATACGTCAATTAGATAACTAAACATAACTTGATCAATTTTTGGGTTTTACCTCTAATAAGGGTTTTACCAATCAGATCCAGCATGCTCAAACTGATTTACGATAATCCGCTTTATAAAATGTCGATCCAGCAATTGGTTCTGTTTCTGATCCGAATTTCGATCGGCATTTTTTTCTTTACTACAGGTTTTAATAAACTATTTGTTGAGAAAAACAAACTGATTATGCTGGAAACGATGACCGAAGCAGGTATTCCATTTCCAGAAATTATGAGCAGTTTTGTGTCAGTCACTGAGATGCTCGCAGGTTTATTCTTGATTATCGGTTTGTTGACGCAAATCAGTAGTATTTTATTGTTTATAATCTGTCTAACCGCTTTATACACGGTCGGAATACATACCCTACCCAATGGACTAGACACGATCACTTGGCTCAGTTGGTTCTTCTACCTACATGACTTATTGTATATGTTTATTCTGGCGATCCTGATTACATCTCGACCAAGCATATTGTCGCTGGATCGAGTGCTCAGCAAAAAAAATAAATAAAACCTAGATATCTCCCCCAACACTGTTCATAGATGAGCTTGCTGGGATTTATTATTTACAAACCATAGTCCGCAGTTGGCTTTGGCAACTCTTGCAAACCACGGCGTAAAGTCTCTGACCACTGCCGACTGATCTGGGTGAAGTAAGGATCATCTTCACCTATGCGCTTACCTTCTGGAATTTTAAAGCTGTCTTTATGATAAACCAATGCATCTAGAGGCAGTCCCACTGAAACATTCGAGCGCAAAGTCGAATCAAAAGAAATGAGTGAACAGCGCAGTGCATCATCCAAAGGCATATCGTAGTGTAAAGCACGATCTAAAATTGGTTTGCCATATTTGCTTTCACCAATCTGGAAATAAGGTGTATCTGTCGTTGCACAAATGAAATTTCCTTGAGGATATACATTATATAGTTGTATTTCTTCGCCTTGGATCTGCCCACCCACCAAGATACTGCATGAGTAATTCATTTGTTCTTGTGTATCTGTCGTGATATCTTCCAAAACTTTACGTAGCGTTTTCCCAACCAGCTCAGCCACTTCAAACATGGTATTGGCACTATATAAATTTGGTTCTTGCTGCAAAGCTAAAGCATTTTGCAAATGGCCAATCACGGCCTGAGTCGTTGCTAAATTGCCTGATGTTTGTAGCGCGATAAAACGCTCACCTTCCACCCCAAAAGTGTGCAACTTACGAAATACAGAAATATGATCGACCCCGGCATTGGTTCGAGTATCACTAATCAATACCAAACCCTGCTCTAATCTTAATGCGCAACAATAGGTCATCTTTCTCTCTTTATACTTAACATGCCAAAACCTGTACTACAGACATCATGTTTTCCACCCCACCTTGCTCGCGAATGCCTCGCACTGGTGCAACATCTAAATAATCGCGCCCGACCGCAACATAAATATGATTTTGGGGTGTAAATATCTGGTTACTTACATCGAAACAATACCACTCATTATCCACAAAAACCTCAGCCCATGCATGACTGGCAAGGTGCGGTTGATTTTCATCGTAGATATAGCCTGATACATAACGTGCTGGTAATTGTAGCGCACGACACATGGCAATTAATATATGTGCATGGTCTTGGCAAACACCTTGACCTGAATAAAATGCATCAATTGCAGAGGTCGTGACTGAAGTACTTTCTGGCTGATAAGGCACTTGTTCTAGAATTTTTTCTGATAAAACAATCAAATGCTGTCTATCTTTTATAGTCACAATCGAATGGGCGAAGTCTGACATGGTCAGGTCACAACAGGTCATCGGTGTACGCTGTAAAAATAACATCGGTGAAATATCTGTTTCGACATGACCCAACTCAGTCGCATGCAGATCAACCACTCCTTGCGCCATAATCGTCAAGTAAAGATAGTCATGACGTTGCGTTGCAGTAATCCACAAATTATTAAACGCATCACGCTGACACGAATATTGCCCTGGAACACTGACATGCCAATTTTCAATACTTTGATGCCGAGAGCTCTGCGGCATCATCTTGATAGACTGGACACTATTCCGTGCAACTTCACTATAGCGATAATGCGTCTGGTGATTCACCATAAGTTTCATGAGGATGCCTCAAATTGATTTTCCAATTTATAGGTAAATGCATAAAACTGATCCAAGTGTGGCTGATCCTTTAAACCCTCCCAACACGGTTGTAAATCATGCCAACCCAATCGAAATAGCTGCTCAATGGTTGGATCTATGGCATCAAACACAGTATGAAGATTGTGTTGGAATCTAAAATAAGTATCGATTTGCTCAATGCATTGCCCAATATGAAAGAACAGGAAAATATCTTCTTGCTCCGCTTTTAGAATATCACAACAACTTTGTACTGAACTTTGAATTGCCAATCCATCTGCATGCGTATTTTTAATCAGATAATTGAGTTCAGCATAGGCCTGTGCCGTCAACAAACCTCTTAACTCCTGAATATTATCACGTGCAATCTCAAACTGGCTCAACAAAGAGTAAGGTTGCTGTCGGTCTAACATGAATCGGTTCAAGTTCTCTGCATCTTCAATATGCAAACAAAGCGCTTGTGCAAATTTTAAGGCCTGCTGATCATCTACAAAAGGCAGTTGTTCTGCCACATAGGCAATACGAAATAAATAACGTCCTAACCAGTAAATATGTTGAGCACTTGAACTAAGTAAAAGCATAAATTTCCTCCCTTTTCTTTATATCAATGCCACAGCTCAACTTGCATTTAAGCTGTGGAAATACCGCTTAGGAACGTAAGCTTTCAACCACCCAGGTATCTTTAATTCCACCACCCTGAGAAGAGTTCACCACCAAAGAACCCGCCTGCATAGCAACGCGGGTTAAACCGCCTGGTACAATTTCTGTTCGATAAGGAGAGCTAAGCACAAAAGGTCGTAGATCAATATGGCGTTCAGCAACGCCTTCTGTTGTCATTGTTGGAGCGACTGAAAGAGCCAAAGTTGGTTGGGCAATATATAAATGTGGTGTTTCAATCAGCTTTTGTCTAAAACAATCAATTTGTTGTTGATCTGCTTGCGGACCAATCAACATGCCGTAACCACCTGAACCTTGTGCTTCTTTAACCACTAGTTTTTCTAAATTAGTCAATACATAATCGAGTTGCTCAGCTTCTCGGCATTGATAGGTCGGCACATTATTTAAAATCGGGACTTCATTCAAATAAAATTGAATCATTTGATCAACATAAGGATAAATCGACTTGTCATCTGCAACCCCAGTTCCTGGCGCATTGGCAATCACCACATTATGTTGTAGATAGGCAGACATGAGTCCGGGTACACCCAAAGTACTGTCAGGTCTAAAGCTGAGCGGATCAAGAAATTCATCATCAACACGGCGATAAATCACATCCACTTGCTGACGGCCACGGATAGTTTTGACAAAGACTTTCTCGTCTTCAACAAATAAATCCCGACTGGTCACTAGCGGCACATCCATTTCACGTGCTAGAAATGAATGCTCATAATAGGCACTGTTAAAACGTCCAGGCGTGAGCACCACAATCAAAGGTCGATCAACATAGGCATTTTCTTCCAAAATTGCTCTTAACAGACTTGGATATTGCTCAATCCCTTGTAAATTATTGCTACTACATAAATCTGGCATCAGTTTCTGGCTGATTTTGCGACTTTCCAGCATATAAGATACGCCCGATGGGGTGCGCAAATTATCTTCCAGTACAAAAAAATCACCTTGACCATCACGAATGATATCAATCCCACTGATTTGCGAATAAACCTTGCCTTTAAGCTGATGTTTTAACATATGCGGCTGAAAAGCCTCATGGGCAATCACCTGTTCCGCGGGAATTAAACCTTCTTTTAAAATATGCTGACCATGATAGATATCATCTAAAAACAAGTTCAGGGCTTTTACTCGTTGTGCACAGCCTGTTGCGATTTTTTCCCATTGCTTCTTTTCAATCACACGTGGAATAAGGTCATACGGAATGGTTCGTTCTGCACCCTCCTGATCACCATAGACATTAAAGGTAATCCCTTGATAAAGAAAATGCTGTTTAGCTTGTGCTTCTAAAGTCTTTAAATCTTCAAGACTACGGATACTCAGCCATTGTTCAATTTTTTTCGATGCTTCACCGTTAAAACTTTTATCATCTAACATTTCATTAAAAAATTCTGATTTCAATTGCTCAAATAGATTTGTACTTACATTGAGCTGGGGAATAAATGTAGACGTATCAACGGGAACTGCTGGATTTGGCTCTGCTGCAAAATAATCTGTACTGATATGTAGGCTGTTCTCTTGTTCTGACATAGAAACCTCGTCTCATCATTTATTTATATTTAAACAAAGCAATTTCAATGCCACTTATACAAATGGTCAAATTTCAACCAGTTTTAGAATCTTTAAGCAAAAATGTCCTCATTTCAGTCGTAAATACGTAATCTGGATCAGAGGGACTTGATAATTAAGGATAGTTTTTTTATTGTGTCTGCTTTAGACCATTGAATTACGTATTACGCTTATGTCATCCGTACAAGAAAAAGAAACATCCAATAGCCTTTATCGCCAATGGCAAATTTTATCCCGTCTTTCAACTGGGAAATGGATGGGTACTCGTGAATTACAAGAAATATTAGAGCGGGAAGGTATTGATATCAGCTTGCGTACCATTCAGCGCGATTTAAACCAGATTGCCCAGCGCTTCCCGATTGAAAGCAACAAAACCGTACCACAAGGCTGGCGTTGGCGCTCAGATGCACCGATTCAGAGCTTGCCACACATGACCAGTTCACAAGCCGTTACTTTTATGATGGTTGAAGAACATTTGCGTCATTTACTTCCACCCAGTTTATTAGAAGAAATGACCCCTTGGTTTGATCTGGCCAAACGTAGCTTATCGACACAGAACAATGTCAGACAATGGATTAATCGTGTTCGTATTGTACCCGCAACTCAACCACTGATTCCGCCAGTCGTTGATAAACACGCGCAACAGGCGATTTACGAAGGTTTATTACAAGACAAACAGATCGAATGTATTTATCGTGCCCGAACCCATCAAGGCGAAGACAAGAGCTATATTCTCAATCCATTAGCCTTGGTTCAAAAAGGTGCAGTGATTTATTTAATCTGTACCCGTAATGATAAAACTGAAGTACAAACTTTTGCATTGCACCGCTTTAAGGCAGCAACAGTATTGGAAAGCCGTGCCTTACACCCTGTCAACTTTGAAATTGATAATTATATTGAATCAGGTGCACTCGGATTCCGCGTGGACTATAACAAACCGACAGAGCAAATTCAGTTAAAACTGACGATGACAGAAAGTACAGCCAAAAGCTTCTACGAAAGTCAGCTCAGCAAAGATCAGATCATCCAACACTTGGAAGAGAATATTGTTGAGGTTTCTGCAACCGTTCCTTTTACCTCACAACTAGTGTGGTGGCTCAGAAGCTTTGGTAAAAAAATGCTGAATATTGAACCTGCTGCAGTCTACAATGCTGTCAAAGAGATTGACGAACAGTCCCAATAAAAAAGAGAACCTTTCGGTTCTCTTCGATTTTTATAAATTTTATTATCAAACACTCAGTATTATTTTTATTGTTTAAATGTTCAAACCAATCTCTCTCCCCGCCTTGATCAAAATTGGTTTGTACCTTTTTAAGCGCTTTGATTTAAATCAACATCGGCACGCTAATTCATAGCCATTGTAGCGGATTCTCTTTTTGGTCATAGTTAAAACCCTCTTTGTTTGAACGTAAGCCTAATATAACGAGGATTATTTGGGCTGTGAAATAACAAAGATTGGAATCAAAAGCTGTTTTTTTGCTATTGTTTATCTTGGAGTCAAGATCAGCTTAGTCTTTATCAGATAACAAAGCTTCAAAACGATACAAATGGGTAAAACGTCCCACCTGTATCTGATACTGATCAATCTGAGGCACCAAGCGTTGAAAATGTTCCGACTGGACATGCAAATCCAGTGCTTCACGATCAACCCATTCTTCAATGAAAACAAAATGCCCTTTATGTTTATGGTCATGATACAGATCATAGGCAATGCATCCTGTCTCGACTTTGGTTTTCTCAACAAGTTCTTGATAGAGCGGCAGTACCACATTGATATGTTCTGGTTGAATGAAATCTTCAGCAATCAGTTTTAACGTCATTTAACTCACTCTCCCTAAATATTTCCCATAAAAAAAGCTCTCAAATTCATGAGAGCTTTTTTATCATCTACCCAGCTTATGCTGAAAATGGATGACGCAATACGATTGTTTCTGCGCGGTCAGGACCTGTTGAAACGATATCAATTGGACAGCCAATTAACGTTTCGATACGACGTACATAAGCCAATGCATTTGCAGGAAGTTGATCAATCTGAGTCAAGCCAACTGTAGAATCGCTCCAACCTGGCATGGTTTCATAGATTGGTTTCAAGCTTTCGAATGAAATCGCATCAGAAGAACCTGCACAGCCTGAATCTACATCTTCATAGCCCACACAGATTTTAACTTCTTCTAAACCATCTAATACATCAAGCTTCGTTAAGCAAATACCAGACAATGAGTTCACTTCAACTGAACGACGTAAAATCTCGGCATCGAACCAACCACAACGACGTTGACGGCCAGTAGACGCGCCAAACTCATGACCGACTGTACCCAAGTGACGACCAATCGCATCACCTGTATCTGTCGCTGCATTGTAGTGCAACTCAGTTGGGAATGGACCAGCACCCACACGTGTGGTGTAGGCTTTAGTGATACCCAACACATAGTCTAAATGTAATGGACCCATACCTGAACCAGAGCTCACGCCACCCGCAGTGGTATTTGAGCTGGTTACAAATGGATAAGTACCATGATCGATGTCAAGCAATGAACCTTGTGCACCTTCGAACATGATTGCCTTACCTTCTTTACGGTAATCATGTAACACTTTAGTCACGTCAATCACTAATGGTGCAAGCACTTCACGCCATTCGTTGCAAAGCGCAAGTACGTCTTCAAACTTAACTTCTTCAACACCATAGAATTGAGAAAGTTGGAAGTTATGCAGCTCAAGCATTTCCTGAAGTTTTTCTTCAAGTAACGCACCGCCACGAATCAAATCTGCAACGCGTACTGCGCGACGTGCAACTTTATCTTCGTAAGCTGGGCCAATACCACGACCTGTCGTACCAATCTTGGCATTACCACGTTTTTTCTCACGTGCTTGGTCAAGCGCGATGTGGTTTGGCAAAATTAATGGACAGTTTGGAGAAATACGTAAACGCTCTTTAACAGGTACGCCTTCTTGTTCCAAAATCGCCATTTCTTTAATCAAAGCTTCAGGAGAAAGAACCACACCATTCCCGATTAAGCACAATACGTTTTCACGTAAAATACCTGATGGAATGAGGTGTAATACAGTCTTCTTACCACCTACGACAAGTGTATGACCTGCGTTGTGTCCGCCTTGATAGCGAACTACCGCAGCCGCTTGATCTGTGAGCAGGTCGACGATTTTACCTTTTCCTTCGTCGCCCCATTGGGTACCAAGTACCACAACATTTTTGCCCATAATAGCCTCATTACATCATGCTGTTAAAATTGGAAACCAAGTTTTAAATCACTTGGCAATTAAATTTTTTCAATTACCCATTGCCCATTTTGAGACACCAACTGATGGGTCGCATATGGTACTGAGCTTAAATCATCATTACCCAACAACTGCACCACACGTGAACCATTGCCACGCGCCTCTGCAATTGCATTTAATAAATCTTGATCATTGCCCTTCGGTGCAACCACAGTTTCAATTTCAACAAACTGTGTCGCGCCTAAGGCATATAAGTCACAACTAAATCCTGTTGCTGGACGCGCGCGTCCAAAGTGTTCGCCGATACCATCATAACGACCACCTTGAGCCAGTGGTGCTGCACGATTTGGTGCATAAATGGCATACATTAAACCTGTATGGTAGTGATAACTACGCAACTCCACCACGTCAATACCAACTTTGAGGTCAGACCAACGCGATTGGATTTGTGCTAATGTCGATTTCAATGCATCTAATGCCGTTTTAAAATCAACATCATTTAAAATATCTTGGCTTAAATGCGCCTGTAATGCATCAAGGTCACTTGCATAACGACCTAATGCATAAAAATCCGTACCCATTACTAAATTTTGGGTGAACGCTTCCAGCTCTGGCAATGCTTTACGCTGATATAAATCAGAAAGTTCACTTTCTGTATTTTTATTTAAGCCAGCATGCTTAACCAGACTACGGAATAAACCCACATGACCTAAGTCTAAGTGAGCCCCTTCTAAAGTATGGGTGTGCTCAATTAATGCGAGCATAACATTGATCATTTCAACATCGGCTTCGATGCTGTCATGACCATACAACTCTGCACCTAACTGTAATGGTGCACGTGTTGCATTAAAATTCTGTGGTTTGGTATGCAGTACTGAACCTGCATAGCAATATCGCGCCACACCTTCAATTGGTCGAACATGCGCATCAATACGTGCCACTTGCGGCGTCATATCCGCACGAACGCCGAGTAGACGACCTGAAAGCTGATCAATAACTTTGAAAGTGACTAAATCTAAATCTTGATTAGATTCTGAAAGTAGCGAGAGCGATTCGATGTATTCAATAAATGGCGTATACACCAATTGATAACCTCGAACTGCGAGGAAATCTAACGCTTCTCGACGCAAGGTTTCAACCACTTGCGCTTGTTCTGGCAATACATCTGCTACCCCGTCAGGGAGCAACCATGTCTCTGAAATGGCCATGTTCCAAACCTAAAATCTGTTCAATGTGGAAGCATCCACACAAAAAGCAACCACATAAAAAAATCGGGTGAATGCCCGATTCAGCGTAGTGTAGCACGAAGATTTCTGTGATGCACCTTCGAATTTGAATAAATATTTATAGTTTAATGCCTTATTCACTTAATCATCGAGATGAAATTTATTAATAGATTCAATAAATTAAAACCACACACCAAGAGTATAAGCCCATGTTCTTATCGCTAAGAACTGCCTAACATCTGAACTATCGTCCTAGTTATAATTGATCAAGTTTGATTTTCTATAGCATTGATTACTAGGGGGTTACACGCAAAAAAGCCTATCCAAAATTCCGCGCCTCTTAAACAGCTATCACCCGAAATAAATGAAATACCCTAAAGTCCTGTTCTCCGCTTATATATTAAAAAATCACACATTCCATTTTTTGATTTCTTTCACCTGAACCAAGAGCCAAAGACTCCCATTCGGGTATAAACACAAAACTATGTCTAAAGTAAAAATTCACTGCTCGCTCATTTTTTGGAGATACACTTAATACAATCCTAGAGTACCCTTTAGAAACTGCTAAATTCTTAATTGCAGAAATCAGCAGATCGGCTACCCCTCTAGCACGGAACATAGGATTAACCCACATAGCGATCACATTAAATTCATCTGCAGTGTTTTGAGTTCCACCAATAATACCAACTGCCTGTCCTTCTTTAATTGCTAAAATATATTGATGTTGATTCTTGTGCGAGGCACGATTACGCCATTCTGACTCACTATATTTCTCTGCAGTGGCATAATTAACAGCGAAAACATTAGGACTATCCAGTAGAGATTCTAAACGAACAGTTTTAAGGATTTTTCAATCCTCCTCGGTGGTGAGACGAACTACCAATTCATCCAAGTTTTGGCTCATAAAATACCTCAAACTAATCGCAAATCTGTATTTTTATAACAGATTCTCAGAAATTAGCTTAGATTTATTCAGTTCCTTTCCCACCTTTTACTACAATTTCTAGCAAATTCACCATTTCAACATTCTGTTTTTCTAAAGCAGCGATATTTGCCACAGTTCGATCTAAAACCTCTTGTTGTACATGCATCTTCTTGGCCAGATCTTGCATAATTTCCAAACTCTTTTTCAGATGCAACTCTAGGTGTATAACCTTTTCTTCAAGGTGTAGCACCTGACTATCTGAGTTTGGTACGTCTACGCTTTTAAACTGAAACCAGAATAAAAAAGCCACCGCCATCAATAAAACAGCAAAAAATCCCCAAATCAACATCAATGTCATGCGATACCCCACATTATTTTTTATATCTTATTTAAAATATTAATCACAAAAAGTTTCACACAAATCCAGCAAGCGATTTGCATACCCCCATTCATTATCATACCACGCAAAAACTTTTGCTTGATGTCCCACCACCATGGTTTGAGTTAAATCTACAATCAAAGAATAAGGTGAATGGTTAAAGTCGCTTGACACCAGATCTTCGTCCGTTACTTGCATAATCTGTGCATAATCATATTGCGCCGCTTTGCTCAAAACTTCATTGATTTTATGTACGGTAATCGGTGAATGCGAAACAAAAGTGAGATCAATGGCAGCCACATTAATGGTCGGTACACGAATGGAATAACCATTGATCCGATCTTCCATTTTCGGCATGACCTGTTTCAATGCCCCTAAGGCACTCGATGTGGTTGGAATAATATTCTGCCCTGAGGCACGTGCGCGACGTAAATCTCGGTGCGCATGATCTAATACCGACTGATCGGCTGTGACCGCATGGATTTCTGTCATTAATGCGGTATCAATGCCAAAGGCATCATCAATAATTTTGACCAACGGCACTAAAGCCTGTGTGGTACATGAGACACTAGAAATGATTTGATCTGTGGCCTTTACGTCATTGTGATTGACACCATAGACAATCGCCGCGTCCACAGAATCAAAAGGCGCAGCACCAATAATCACACGCTTGGCACCGGCCTCAACATGGCGAGTCGCATCGGCGCGGGAGCGGAATAGACCTGTGCATTCAAGTACCACATCAATGTGTAAGTCGGTCCAAGGCAATAATTCTGGCTGCGCCTGCTTAAAAACCTGTAGTTTTAACTGGCGTTGATTGGACTGGATATTCAAAAAAATATGTTGATTTTCAATTTGAATTTCAACCTTTCCTGCAAAACGACCATGTGTGGTGTCGTATTTGAACAAGTGCACCAAGGTCTGCACATCAGCAATATCATTAATGGCAACAATATCAAACTGAAATTGCTTAGGACTCTCAAACCACGCACGTAATACATTCCGACCAATTCGACCAAATCCATTGATAGCGATACGTTGCATGTAGCGTCCTTATTCATAAAAACATCATCTTTTCTATGCTATATGGTAAAACATCAAGCACATTGTTGAATATAGATTTTTAGCTTAAACACAGTTTTATATGATATTGCTTGTAAAATCGTTGGTGAGGCAGGTATTTTCCGTTATAATTTAGCACTTTTAAAATCTATGCCACGCACTGGGTTCGATTGTAGAACGTTAGATACAATGTACCTTGTTGCATATAGCCAAATTCAAAATTATGGAGTGTCTTGGTTGTGAGTACTCGCTTTATGACATCAGCTGAAATCCGTGAAGCATTTTTGCGTTATTTCGAATCGCAAGGGCATACACGTGTCGCTTCGAGTTCTCTCGTTCCCGCCAACGACCCAACTTTGCTGTTTACCAATGCTGGTATGAACCAGTTTAAAGATTGTTTCTTAGGTTTAGAAAAACGCGACTATGTTCGTGCTGTTTCATCACAAAAATGTGTCCGTGCCGGCGGTAAACACAATGACCTCGACAACGTCGGTTATACAGCACGTCACCACACTTTCTTTGAAATGTTAGGTAACTTCTCTTTCGGTGATTATTTCAAGCAAAATGCACTGAAATTTGCTTGGGAATTTTTGACCAGCGAACAGTGGTTAGGCTTACCGAAAGATCGTTTATATGTCACGGTTTATCATACCGATGATGAAGCATTTGATATCTGGAACAAAGAAATCGGGATCGATGCTGAACGTATTATCCGTATTGGCGATAACAAAGGTGGCCAATATGCATCAGACAACTTCTGGGCAATGGGTGACACAGGTCCTTGTGGTCCATGTTCTGAAATTTTCTATGATCATGGTGACCATATTTGGGGTGGCTTACCAGGCACACCAGAAGAAGATGGTGACCGTTTCATCGAAATCTGGAACAACGTTTTCATGCAGTTCAACCGTACTGCGGATGGTGTCATGCACCCTCTTCCAGCACCTTCTGTGGATACAGGCATGGGCTTGGAGCGTATTTCGGCTGTACTGCAACATGTCAATTCAAACTATGAAATTGACTTGTTCCAACACTTATTAAAAGCTGCTGCTGAAATCATTGGTTTAGATACCACTGCCATTGAAGCAGAAGCGAAAGCACAAAATAAACCTGTTGAATACCCAGCCTCGTTAAAAGTCATTGCTGACCATGCGCGTTCATGTTCATTCTTGATTGCTGACGGTGTTAACCCTTCAAATGAAGGTCGTGGTTATGTGTTGCGTCGTATTATTCGTCGTGCCGTCCGTCATGGTAACAAGTTAGGTGCAACAGGTTCATTCTTCTATAAGATGTTACAGCCGCTAATTGAAGTGATGGGCGATGCTTATCCAGAACTTGCTGCACAGCAAGCACGCATCGAAGCACAGCTTCTTAAAGAAGAAGAGCAATTCGCGAAGACACTTGAGCAAGGCTTAAAGTTGTTAGAAGGTGAATTAGCACAACTAAAAGGCAATGTGATTGCTGGTGAAACCGTATTTAAACTATACGATACTTACGGTTTCCCGACCGACTTAACCGCTGATATTGCACGTGAGCGTGACCTGACCATTGATGAAGCTGGCTTCGAAGTTGAAATGGCTGCACAACGCCAACGCGCACGTGATGCGGGTAAATTCGCAGTTGACTACAACAGTATTGTCAAAGTTGAAGGCGAAACTCAATTTGATGGCTATGATGCGACTCAAGGCCAAGGTCAAATTGTTGCGATCTATAAAGATGGCGTGCAAGTTGATGAAATCAACGAAGGTGACGAAGCGCTTATCGTATTGAACCAAACCCCTTTCTATGCAGAAAGCGGTGGTCAAATCGGTGACACTGGTATCTTCAAAAACGATACAGGTATCTTTGAAGTTCAAGATACCAAAAAATCTGGCGGTGCTTTTGTACACCAAGGTATCGTGACCATGGGTAGCCTCAAAGCCACTCAAAGTGTTGAAGCAACGGTTAAAGCGGATATTCGTGCAGCAACAGCACGCAATCACTCTGCAACTCACCTTTTACACGCAGCTTTACGTCAGATTCTTGGTGAGCATGTTCAACAGAAGGGTTCTTTGGTTGCCAGCGATATTTTACGTTTCGACTTTGCCAATGACCAACCTGTTTCTTTTGAACAATTGCAGCAAATTGAACGTTTAGTCAATGCTGAAGTGATTGCCAATACAACGGTAAGCACTGAACTGCTGGATATCGAAACAGCAAAAGCCAAAGGTGCGATGATGCTATTCGGTGAAAAGTACGGTGAAGAAGTTCGCGTACTTTCTATGGGTTCAGTGATTGATGAGAAAAACTTCTCGATCGAACTGTGTGGTGGTATTCACGTAAAACGCACAGGTGATATTGGCCTGTTCAAAATCACCTCTGAAGGTGGTGTCGCTGCTGGCGTTCGTCGTATTGAAGCTGTGACTGGCACTAAAGCGCTTGAAGTGGTTCAAAAAGCAGAAACTGATATCCAAACCATCAATGGTTTGCTGAAAGCGCAAAAAGAGCAAACCGTAGAGAAAGTTGAAGCGATTGTTGAAACTGCTTCTAACCTACAAAAGCAAATTGAACAATTGAATCAAAAGTTAGCCAGCTTCCAAGCAGCTGAACTCTTGGATCAAGTCAAAGACATTGCTGGTCGTCAAACGTTGATTACCACTGTACAAGGTTTAGATGCCAAATCATTACGCAATCTTCATGATAGCGTAAAATCAAAATTAGAAGATGCAGTCATTATTTTAGCTGGTGTTGAAGGTGATAAAGTGAGTTTAATCGCCTCTGTCGCTAAACAATATACTGCAACTCTAAAAGCAGGTGACATCATCAAACACTTGGCTCAAGAGCTTGGTGGTAAAGGTGGTGGTAAACCTGACTTAGCACAAGGTGGCGCGCCACTTAACGAGAAGTTTGATCAAGTGATTGCAGCTTTACCTGCATGGCTTGCGCAATAATAAAGACTTCACTTTTGTGTAACTGACCCTGATGCCTCTCAGGGTCATGGCTTATATGGAACAACTATGGCATTAATCGTTCAAAAATATGGCGGTACCTCTATGGGTACTCCTGAGCGCATTTTAAATGTT